>Ga0228698_1000523_pt1 | contig 27687 bp, 23 predicted proteins | sample McNCre117_Aug_MG_FD_178015 | JGI IMG/M metagenome (GOLD analysis project Ga0228698, IMG submission 178015) | Freshwater microbial communities from McNutts Creek, Athens, Georgia, United States - 1-17_Aug_MG | ecosystem: Environmental > Aquatic > Freshwater > Creek | place: USA: Georgia...
CAACCAAAAAACCAAAGCGAAAAAAACGCTGGGTTGCCCAAGCAATCCAGCGTCCTGCAAAACAACAAAAACTAAACTTTTGCTGCCCGCAGCCGCAAAGAGAACTCGCACAAAGTAGCGATGCCACTTTCTTCCGCCCGACGACACCAGGCCTGCAAATCCAGGGCGAGCTGGTCACGCGAAACATGGGTACTGAGCCACATCTGGCGCAGTTCCTCACGCATCGTTACCATCTTGTCCAACACCGGCGATGCCGCCAGTGCCTTGGCCAACTGTGGCATGACGGCTGCCGGAACCTGGTCCTGGTCGCGGTGCATCCAGCGTTTGGCCGCCTTGACCACCGCCGCATCTGAACTGCGCGCCTTGACTGCATCAAACTCTTCCCGGGCGGCCTGCCGGACCCCCTTGGCGTAACTGGCCATCATTTCGTAGCGATTGGCGATCAAGGCTTCCAGAGTCTTTTCATCGGCCACAGGGCGGATGTCTCCAAAAGCCGCCTTGGGCGGGGTTTTTTTGACCTTGGCCAGGCCCGCCATTTGCATCAGACTGATGTACATCCAGCCGATATCGAATTCATAGGGCTTGACCGACAGCTTGGCCGATGTCGGATAGGTGTGGTGGTTGTTGTGGAGTTCTTCGCCGGCAATGATGATGCCCCAAGGCGAAATATTGGTGCTGGCATCCGGCGCCTCAAAATTGCGATAACCCCAGTAGTGGGCAGCACCATTGATGATGCCGGCCGCGGTAATCGGGGTCCAGGCCATCTGCACGGCCCACACGGAAATGCCCGCCGCACCAAACAGGGTGACGTCGATGATGAACATCAAACCGACACCACGCCACGAGTAACGGGTGTACAGGTTTTTTTCGATCCAGTCGTTGGGCGTGCCATGTCCGTAGCGGGCCATGGTTTCCTGGTTCTTCGACTCGGCCCGGTACAACTCGGCCCCCTCAAACAGCACTTTCTTGATGCCGTACACATGGGGACTGTGCGGGTCTTCGGGTTGCTCACACTTGGCGTGGTGCTTGCGGTGAATGGAGGCCCACTCCTTGGTGACTTGACCCGTCGTCAGCCACAGCCAGAAACGGAAAAAATGCGAGGCGATGGGGTGGAGATCAAGTGCTCGATGGGCCTGATGGCGGTGCAAGAACACCGTCACGCTGATCATGGTGATGTGCGTCAGCCCCAACGTACACAGTACGATTTGCCACCAGCTCAGATCCAACGCGCCATGCGCCAACCACTCTATTGCTGCGTTCAGCACTGCCCAGTCCGGTAAAACCATTTGTCTTCCAATGTATGTTGTGCGATGTGCTGCTTGCGCGCACACCCGGTCTATTTATGGTGGCGATTTTAAGTGCCGGACCTTGCGCCAAACTTCATTTCCGGACCCATACCGCAGCAAAGAAGCCGTCGGTCTGGTGCAGGTGCGGCCACAGGCGCAAATACTGCAGTCCGTCATCGCCCCCACTGCACAGAGTGGCCGCATCCGCCACCTTTAAATGGGTCAGTATCTCGCCTACCGGCAAGGCAACAAAGTCCGGGTTGGCCGCGCTGAAGGCCTGCGCAATGGCTTCGTTTTCCTGCGGCAAAACGCTGCAGGTGGCGTAAACCAATCGCCCGCCCGACTTCAATAAACGCGCCGCACTTTGCAAAATGGCCGCCTGCTTGACCGCCATTTCTTCCACGGTCTGCATCGTCTGGCGCCATTTCAGGTCCGGATTGCGGCGCAAGGTGCCCATTCCTGTACACGGCGCATCTACCAGCACCCGATCAATCTTGCCGGACAAGCGCTTGATGCGTTCATCGCGCTCGTGGGCGATGGCAGCCGGGTGAACGTTGGACAAACCGCTGCGGGCCATGCGCGGCTTGAACGAATCCAGCCGGTGGGCCGACGTATCGAATGCATACAAACGCCCGGTGCTGCGCATCGCCGCGCCCAGTGCCAGTGTTTTGCCGCCGGCGCCAGCACAAAAATCGACCACCATCTCACCGCGCTTGGCCTCAACCAGCATGGCCAGCAGTTGCGAGCCCTCGTCCTGCACCTCAAATTCGCCGCGCGTAAAGGCTTCCATCTTGTTCAGTGCGGGCCGCCCGGCAATGCGCAGTCCCCATGGCGAAAACGGCGTGGGCAAGGCTTTGATGCCGGCGACGGACAACTCTTTTTGCACGTCGGCGCGCTTGGCCTTGAAATCGTTGACGCGCAGATCCAGGCCCGCGCCCTTGTTCAAGCTCTCCACCAGCGGCCAAAACCCATCTCCCAACTGGTCCTTGAGCGGCTGCACCAGCCATTCCGGCAAGTTGTGGCGGTGGCGCTCCATCAGGTCTTCCGGTTTCACTTTCTCGCACGCGTCGAGCCAGTTTTTCTCCTGATCGGTCAGCGCGCTACGCAAAAAATCGCCCGGGCCGTAGAAGCCCAGAATCGCCAGACGGCGCTCTTTGGGGCCACTGCCCGAGGGCGCCAGGTGATCGAACAATTGTTTTTTGCGCAAGACCGTGTAAACCGTCTCGGCCATAGTGGCGCGCTCGCGCGGACCGAAGCCGCGGTTGTCACGGAAAAAGCGGGCCACGATGGCGTCCGCAGGGTGGTCAAATTTGAGAGTGAGCCTGACCAGTTCGGCGCAGGCGTCCAGAAGGGCTTTTGGATGCATAGGCTACGATTGTCCCATGCGCGCCGCGCCGGGCGCCCCAAGCCGGCGCACCATACTGCACGCACCACCAAAGCATTGCCATGAGCTCCGAAGAACTCCCTCCCCTGATCACCACGCCGCCGGGTTTGTACCGGCACTACAAAGGCAACTTATACGAAGTGCTCGACACCGTGCGCCACAGCGAAACCTGCGAGCCCATGACCCTTTACCGGGCACTTTACGGTGAGCAGGGCCTGTGGGTGCGCCCCGCGGCCATGTTTCTGGAAGAGATCGAATTCAAGGGCGTGCGCCAGCCTCGTTTTGCAAAAGTTGCGCAATAGCGCGCGGGTAGATGATGTGCTCTTGCGTGAGCACGCGGGCCGCAAGTACGTCGGCCGTATCCCCCGCCAGCACCGGCACAACCGCCTGATCAAGGATCGGGCCGTGGTCCAGTTCAGTGGTCACCAGATGCACCGTTGCACCGGCAAATTTGCAGCCAGCGTCAATGGCCCGCTGGTGTGTGTGCAAGCCCGTGAAGGCCGGCAGTAGCGATGGATGGATATTGGTCAGCCTACCGGCAAACCGGTCTACAAACGTCGGCGTGAGTATGCGCATGAAGCCCGCCAGCACCACCAATGCGGGCTTCCCGGGTACGTCGTAGGCGCTGACAGCTGCGGCAAGCGCGTCGTCAAAAGCCTCCCTACTGGGGTAGGCTTTGTGGTCCAGCACATGGGTTGCAATGCCTTGGCTTTTGGCGAATTCCAGCCCCTTCGCATCGGCTTTGTTGCTGATGACCGCCGCCACGCGGGCACCAAAGCGTTGGGCCCATTGCTCGCGTTCGGCGGTGCGGACGATGGCGGCCATATTGGAGCCGCCGCCAGAAATCAGGATGACGATGTTTTTCATGTGGCGCGGATTTTGTCACGTGCACTACAGGCCTTTGCGAACGGTCGTGCTAAAAAGTGCTTTTGCTCCCACAACACCACCGGAGATTTGGATGGACTTGGCATTCACCCCTGAAGAGCAGCAGTTTCGCGATGACATCCGCAGTTGGGTCCGCGCCAACCTGCCAGCTGACATCGCCCACAAAGTTCACAATGCCTTGCACCTCAGCCGTGACGACATGCAGCGCTGGGCCCGTATCTTGGGCAAACAAGGATGGCTCGGCCACGGCTGGCCCAAAGCATTTGGCGGTCCGGGCTGGAGCGCGGTGCAAAAGCATTTGTTTGAAGAAGAGTGCGCGCTGGCCGGAGCGCCCCGCGTGGTGCCCTTTGGCCCGGTAATGGTGGCGCCGGTCATCATGGCCTTTGGCAATACGGAGCAGCAACAGCGTTTTCTGCCAGGTATCGCCAGTGGCGACGTGTGGTGGAGCCAGGGTTACAGCGAGCCAGGCTCGGGCTCGGACTTGGCCTCGGTCAAGACCCGGGCGCAGCGTGTGGGCGACCACTACGTCGTGAACGGCCAAAAAACCTGGACCACATTGGGACAGTACGGCGACTGGATCTTTTGCCTCGTGCGCACCAGCACCGAGGGCAAACCGCAAACTGGCATCAGCTTTCTGCTCATCGATATGCAGTCGCCAGGGGTCACCGTGCGTCCCATCATCTTGCTGGACGGCGCGCATGAAGTGAACGAGGTATTTTTCGACAACGTGCGGGTGCCCGCTGAAAACCTGATCGGTGAAGAAAACAAGGGCTGGACTTACGCCAAGCACCTCTTAAGCCACGAACGCACCAACATCGCCGATGTCAACCGCGCCAAGCGGGAGCTGGAGCGCCTCAAGCGCATAGCAAAACATGAAGGCGTCTACGACCCGCGTACCGGCGGCAGCGCCGCTATGCGTTTCCGCGATGAAATCGCCAAGCTGGAGGTGGACGTCGTCGCTCTGGAAATGATGGTTCTGCGCGTGCTATCGGCCGAGAAGTCAGGCAAGAATCCCCTGGATATTGCGGGCCTGCTGAAGATTCGTGGCAGCGAAATCCAGCAGCGTTACAGCGAACTGATGATGCTGGCGGCCGGCCCCTTTGCGCTGCCCCTGATCCGCGAAGCCATGGAGGCCGGTTGGCAGGGCGACCAGATCGGCGGATTCCCCGGCGGGGCCACGCACTGCGCACCGCTGGCATCCACCTACTTCAACATGCGCAAGACCACCATCTACGGCGGCAGCAACGAAGTGCAACGCAACATCGTGTCCCAGGTCGTGCTGGGCTAGGAGCAAATATGGACTTCAATTTCACCGAAGAGCAAGAGCAACTGCGTGACGCCGTACGCCGCTGGGCCAGCAAAGCCTACACCTTTGAGCGCCGCCGCGCGACTGAACGCAGCGGCGGCTTTGACCGTGGGGCGTGGAGCGAAATGGCCGCGCTGGGCTTGTGCGGTCTGTATGTTCCAGAGGCCCACAGCGGCATGGGCATGGGGCCGGTGGAAGGCATGGTAGTGATGCAAGAACTGGGGCGCGGCATGGTGCTGGAGCCGCTCGGCCAGTCGCTGATCAGCGGCGCTGTCATTGCGGGCTATGGCGATGCTGCCACGCAGGCGCAGTGGCTGCCCGGCATCGCTGCAGGCGAAGCGATTGTTTCCCTGGCCTACCAGGAACGGGCTGCCCGCTACCGGCTCGAACAGTGCGAAGCCCGGGCGACCCAGGTGCCCGGCGGCTATGTACTCAGCGGCAGCAAAAGTGTGGTGCCGATTGGCGATATTGCAGACGCTTTTGTGGTCAGTGCCAAGGTCAACAGCCAGCTGGCCTTGTTTTTGGTGGAGCGGCTGTCCAGTGGCGTCACCACGCGCGGCTACGGCACGCAAGACGGAAGCCGCGCTGCGGAGGTGCACTTCAAAAACGCGCCCGCCTTGCTGCTCACCATGCAAGGCCGCGAGGCGTTGGAGCATGCGGTAGACGTCGGCATAGCGGCGGCATGCGCCGAAGGCGTGGGCGTGATGGAGCAGACCTTGGACGCCACCGCGCAATACATGAACACGCGCCAGCAATTCGGTGTGGCGATCGCCTCATTCCAGGCGCTGCGCCACCGCGTAGCCGACATGAAAATGCAACTTGAACTGGCCCGCTCCATGGGTTTCTATGCCAGCCTGAAGCTCAACGCCCCCGCACCAGAGCGCCGCGCAGCAATGGCCCGCGCCAAGTACCAGTTGGGTGTCTCGATGCGCTTTGTCGGCCAGCAGGCGGTGCAGTTGCACGGCGGCATTGGCGTGACCGACGACTACATCGTCAGCCACTATTTCAAGAAGCTCACCCAATTGGAAATGACCTACGGCGACACCCTGCACCACCTCGGCGAAGTGGCTGAGCGGATGCAGGACACCGCAGGCGTATTCGCCTGAGTCTCTTGGACAAGGCCCGTTAATCGGCGTCGCGTATGCGCAGGAAACTGGCAAATTTGGGCAAACCACTCACTGTGCGGTCGCGGTAACGGTAGGTCACCACCGAGCCCAGCGCAGGCGGGTTGGTGCGCTGCGCATCGGTAAACCCGGTGCCCAGCAAAAAACGCCGGCCCTCGGGAGTCTCCACGACCAAAGCACCCATGCGTCCGGCGTATTTCCCGCCACCCGCCACATGGGAAACGACCAACCCTTCTTCATCCGGTTCGGCTTTGAGTTTGCGCAATGCGTCGCTGCGCCCGGCTTCCCACAAGGCATCCGCACGGTGCAACACCAAGCCCTCACCGCCTTCGGCCACAACACGGTTCAGCCGCGCCTGCAGTGCCACCGCATCGAACACCCTGTTCTGCTCAACGGCTTCCAACCAAGGCTGCCGCGCCGCGGCCACCACCTCCTTGATTTGCGCAGCGCGCTCCTCGAACGGCCGCCTGAGGCTTGGCACATCAAACACCATATAGCGCAACGCGCGCCATTGCGCGTCCAGCGGCACCTCTTTGCGCACCGCACCCGACAGCGCATCAAAGGTGTGCCGCCCCATCCACAACTCGCCGTCCAGCGCCACTGCGGGCAAACCGGCCACAAACCAGGAAGGAGCAGCTATCGGTCTGCCACTGCGAAAGAGCAGTTGCTGACCATCCCATAAGGCGCGCACTCCGTCCAGCTTTTCGCTCACAAGGTAGTGCGCCGGGTTCAATGTAGGCGTCCAGGGTTTGGCCAGCATCACCTTGTCGGAAGTCATTGCCGACGCACTTGCGCCCGCGCCCAGCAGCAATGCCGCCAGCGAGCCTGCGCCCGACTTCAATACCGCCCGGCGGTCGGCACTTCGGTGAGAAAAATAAAAATGGTTGGTAATCACAGGGAAGGCACTCCATCTATAAAGGGCTCCCTGAAACCAAGCAGTCCGAGCCGCGTGGGGGCTGGACAGCGATGCGAAAGGTCCTAAATCAGCAAGCGCGAGGAGCGCGGCACATGGGCCATCAAAAATTCCATCTGGTCCGCCAGAATGCGGCGGTTGCGCAAGATGAAGTCCTCCCACAAACTGGGCACATAAGGGGCATACAAAAGCGGCATCTTGGCCTGCTCGGGCGTGCGACTGCTCTTGCGGTGGTTGCAGGGTTTGCAGGCAGTCACCACGTTCATCCAGATGTCCACGCCGTTCTGGGCAAATGGAATGATGTGCTCGCGGGTCAGGTCACTTTCGTGAAAGAGACCCCCACAATAGGCGCAGATGTTGCGGTCCCGCGCAAACAGCTTGCTGTTGGTGAGACCGGGGCGCAGGTTGAACGGATTGATGTTGGGCACGCCGCGTGTGCCGATGATGCTGTTGACGCGGATGATGCTTTGCTGGCCTGTGCGGGCGTTGTGCCCGCCATGGAACACGGCCACTTCGCCACCCGATTCCCAGCGCACTTCGCCCGCTGCGTAATGGATCACCGCCTGCTCGAGTGTGATCCAGGACTGGGGTAACCCCTGCGCCGACAACTTCAAGACTTTCACAAACGACCTCCATCAACGGTTACAAAAACCACCAACCTGGACTGCAAATGTCTATTGCGCCGCGCCCCGGCAGGCCGGGAAGCCGCGCTCGGTGACAATATACAGGGTTTCGATGACACATTTGCTTCACACGCACGGCGGGCCTACACCGTCTGCTATCAAAAAGATACCAACCCATGAAGGTTTTTCGCGGCTTCAAACATCCCGGAGTGGCCAGCGCCTGTGCCCTGACCATTGGCAACTTTGACGGCGTTCACCGTGGCCATCAGGCCATGTTGTCGCTCTTGCGGGGTGAAGCCGCCCAACGCGGCGTTCCGAGTTGCGTATTGACCTTCGAGCCCCACCCGCGCGACTTCTTCGCCGGTGTTCTAAACAAACCCGAACTGGCTCCGGCCCGCGTCGGCACCCTGCGGGACAAGCTGGAAGACCTGGCCCATTGCGGCGTGGATCAGACCGTTGTGCTGCCCTTCGACGCCCGTCTGGCGGGGCTTTCACCTGAAGCCTTCGTACAGAACGTGCTGGTGCAAGGGCTGGGTGCGCAATACGTTTTGGTGGGCGACGACTTCCGCTTTGGTGCCAAGCGCGCCGGCGACTACACCCTGCTGGACCTGATGGGCGTTGAGCACGGATTTGATGTTGCGCGCATGAACAGCTACGAAGTGCACCGCTTGCGCGTGTCGAGCTCGGCTGTGCGCGAGGCCTTGGGTGAGGGCCGGATGCAGGATGCCGCCCGCCTGCTGGGCCGGCCCTATTGCATATCGGGTCACGTGGTGCACGGCCGCAAGCTGGGCCGCACGCTGGGGTTCAAGACACTCAATCTGCGCTTTGCGCACTGGAAGCCGGCGGCCAGTGGCATCTTTGTGGTGCTGGTGCACGGGCTGTCCGATACGCCGCTGCGGGGTGTGGCCAACCTGGGCGTGCGCCCTTCGCTGGACCCCAACGATGTGAACGGCGGGCGCGTATTGCTGGAAACCCATTGCCTGGACTGGCCCGGCACCCTGGGTGCCGAGGGGGCCTACGGTAAAATCATCCGCGTGGAACTCTTGAACAAACTGCACGACGAGCTCAAATACGACAGTCTGGACGCCTTGACCCAAGGCATACGCCGCGACTGCGATGACGCGCGTGCGTGGCTCGCCAGCCGAATTTGACGGGGCCTTATCCAACCCTTACGCACCTGGCCCCGCGTATCACCTGACAAGCCGCCGGTGGCAGATGTGCGCTGTTTGCGCCCTGCACCATCCTGATTTTTGCGCCCCACCAACCTGAGAAGTGGCCATGTCTGAAAAAGTTGATTACCGCAGCACCCTGAACCTGCCCGATACCGCATTCCCCATGCGCGGCGATTTGCCCAAGCGTGAACCCGCCTGGGCCGCTGCCTGGAGTGATAAGGGCATTTACAAAAAGCTGCGTGATGCCCGCGTCGGCGCCCCCCTCTTTGTGCTGCACGACGGCCCGCCTTACGCCAACGGCAAGTTGCACATCGGCCACGCGTTGAACAAGGTGCTCAAAGACATGATCGTCAAGAGCAAACAGTTGGCCGGTTTCGATGCGCAATACATCCCCGGCTGGGACTGCCACGGACTGCCGATCGAGAACGCTATTGAAAAGCTCCATGGCCGCAACCTGAGCCGGGACGACATGCAGGCCAAGAGCCGCGCCTACGCCACCGAGCAGATCAACCAGCAGCGCGAAGACTTCAAGCGCCTGGGCGTGCTGGGCGACTGGGAGCGCCCCTATCGCACCATGGACCCCGCCAACGAAGGCGGCCAGATCCGCGCCTTCAAGCGCGTCATCGAGCGCGGTTTTGTGTACCGGGGCCTGAAGCCCGTGTACTGGTGCTTTGATTGCGGTTCCAGCCTGGCCGAATTCGAGATCGAATACGCCGACAAGAAGAGCGACACATTGGATGTGGCCTTTGAAGCCAACGACCCCACTGCCTTGGCCAAGGCGTTTGGCCTGCAAGCTCTGCCCGGCGACGGCAACAAAAAAGCCTTTGCCGTGATCTGGACCACCACCGCGTGGACCATCCCGGCCAACCAGGCGCTGAATGCCCACCCCGAGCTGGAATACGCCTTGGTCGATACACCACGTGGCGTACTTCTGCTGGGTGCGAGCTTGGTGGAAAAGGCATTGGAGCGCTACAAGCTCGAAGGCACGGTGGTAGCCACCGCCAAGGGCGAGGCCTTGCGTGGCCTGGTGTTCCGCCACCCGCTGTATGACACCGACAGCGGCGCGGGCGAATACAGCTACAAACGCCTCTCGCCCTTGTACCTGGCCGACTACGTGAGCGATAGCGACGGCACTGGCATCGTGCACTCGGCACCAGCCTACGGCGTGGACGACTTCAACAGCTGCGTGGCCCATGGCCTGAAGTACGACCAAATCCTCAACCCCGTGCAAGGCAACGGCAGCTATGCCGAAGAACTGCCCTTGTTTAGCGGCATGAACATCTGGAAGGCCTGCGCCCGCGTGATCGAGGTGCTGGGCCAGAGTGACCGCCTGATGGCCACCCAACCCATCACCCACAGCTACCCGCACTGCTGGCGCCACAAGACGCCGGTGATCTACCGCGCCGCCGCCCAGTGGTTTGTGCGCATGGACGACGGCGTGGGCGTGTTCACCAAGGACAAGGCGCCCAAGACCTTGCGCCAACTGGCACTGGACGCCATCGACCAGACCGCCTTCTACCCTGAAAACGGCAAGTCCCGCCTGCGCGACATGATCGCCAACCGGCCCGACTGGTGCATCAGCCGCCAACGCAGCTGGGGCGTGCCCGTGCCCTTCTTCCTGCACAAGGATTCGGGCGAGCTGCACCCCAACACCATGGCCATCCTGGACCAGGCAGCCGACATCGTGGAAAAAGGCGGCATCGAGGCCTGGAGCCGCGTCACCGCCGAAGACATTCTGGGCGCGGCCGATGCGGCCCACTACACCAAGAGCACCGACATTCTGGAGGTGTGGTTCGACTCCGGCTCCACCTTCCAGCACGTGCTGCGCGGCAGCCACAAGGACGCCTATGCCCGAGCGCCCTTCCACGCCGAAGGGCCCGAGGCTGACCTGTACCTGGAAGGCCACGACCAGCACCGCGGCTGGTTCCACAGCTCGCTGCTGCTGGGCTGCGCGCTGTACGACCGCGCACCCTACAAAGGCCTCTTGACCCACGGCTTTGCCACCGACGGCCAGGGCCGCAAGATGAGCAAGTCGCTGGGCAACACGGTGGAGCCGCAAAGCGTGAGCAACAAGATGGGCGCCGAGATCGTGCGCCTCTGGGTGGCGTCTACCGACTACTCGGGCGACCTCAACATCGACGACAAGATCCTGGCCCGCGTGGTGGACACCTACCGGCGCGTGCGCAACACCTTGAAGTTCCTGCTGGCCAATGTGAGCGACTTTGACCCGGCGAAAGACGCGGTACCTGCAAATGAGTTGCTGGAGATTGACCGTTACGCGCTGAGCCGCCTTAGCCAATTGCAGGACGACATCCTGGCGCACTACAAGGTCTACGAGTTCCACCCCGTCGTCTCCAAGCTGCAGGTGTATTGCAGCGAAGATTTGGGTGCGTTCTACCTGGACGTGCTCAAAGACCGGCTCTACACCACCGGGGCCCAATCGCTGGCACGCCGCTCGGCCCAAACAGCGCTGTGGCAAATCACCCAGGCCATGCTGCGCTGGATGGCCCCGTTCCTCAGCTTCACGGCCGAAGAAGCGTGGGCTGTGTTGGGCGAAGCCGGCAAGGTTGCGGCCGACCAGACCATCTTCTTTGAAACCTACTTGGACCTCGCCCCCGCCGATGACACGCTGCTGGCCAAGTGGAGCCGCATCCGCGACATCCGCGAGTCGGTGAACAAAGAGATCGAGACGCTGCGCGCGGCCGGTCAGGTGGGCGCGTCGTTGCAGGCCGAAGTCACGCTCACCGTGAACCCGGCCGATTTCGCCCTGCTGGCCAGTCTGGGCGACGACCTCAAATACGTGTTCATCACCTCGGCCTTCACGCTAATGGCGGGCGAAGCGCTGGCAATTGCCCCCAAAGCATCGGACGCCACCAAGTGCGAGCGCTGCTGGCATTACCGGCTCGACGTGGGCAGCGTGGCGGAGCACCCGACGATTTGCGGCCGTTGCGCCAGCAACCTGTACGGCGCGGGTGAAACGCGCCTGTTTGCCTGATGGCGCGCGGCGCAAAGTCATCCGGCGGCGGGCTGGGGTTGCTGCACTGGTTGGGACTGGCCTTTGTCATTGTGCTGGCCGACCAGTTCACCAAGGTGCTGATCCTGGGCTACTACCGCCTGGGTGACAGCACCTCTGTCAGCAGTTTTTTCAATGTAGTGCGCGTGCACAACCACGGTGCCGCGTTCTCATTTCTGGCAGACGCGTCGGGTTGGCAACGGTGGTTCTTCACAGCGTTGGGAGTCATAGCCGTGGGCGTCATGTTGTGGATGCTCAAGTCCCACGCCGGCCAACGCCTGTTCAGCTTTTCACTGGCCTGTGTCATGGGCGGCGCCATCGGCAACGTCATTGACCGCGTGCTGCATGGCTATGTAGTGGACTTTCTGGATTTCCACAGCCACGGTTACCACTTCCCGGCCTTTAACGTCGCCGACAGTGCCATCACTGTGGGAGCCGCCTGCCTGATTCTTGACGAGTTGCTGCGGGTCAGACGCGGACATTGACCACCGTCAAAGCACAAAACGGTGCCACGGCGACAATATGAAAAAAAGTATGGCGACTTTCGCACGACCGTACCGCGTACCCCAACCATTCCGAGCCACTTCATGATCACTCGATTTGCCAAGCACCTTCTCGTTGCCACCCTTTCCATCTTGCCCTGCGCTGGGGCAATGGCGCAGCTGACCGCCGCAGGACAAGCCGCTACCCAAGCCAGTTTTGACCGCGCGATCAATGAAAAAGACCAGTGGTATTTCTCGTGGGGATACAGCCGCCAGCAGTACGAGCCGTCGGACATCCACGTGTCACAGCCCAGCCAGGGCAATGACTTCACCGTCCACAAGGCCGCCGCTTCCGACTTCCCGACCAGTGTGTCAGACACGCTCAAGTCCTTTACCGAACTCGATATCACCAATCCGCAGGAAAACATCCGGATCGGCAAGTTCATGAACCCGGAAAAGACGTTTGCCATTGAGTTCTCGCTGGACCACAGCAAATACAACGTCGACTACAACCAGACCCTGGAAGTCACTGGAACGGTCAACAACCAGACCGCACCCTCCACCATCAAGGTGACGCCCCAGACATTCAATTACGCGCTACACAACGGCCTGAACCACATCATGCTCAATGCGGTATGGCTGAAGCATTTGGCGGGCCCCGAAAAGAAGCCGGGCGACCTGCAACTCATCAGCCGCTTGGGCGCGGGCATCTTGCTGCCACACGCTGAAAACACCATTTTTGGCAAAGACAACCAGGTCGGCCCGAAGAATTCCAACATTTGCTGCTTCAACGGTGGCGACTGGTGGCAAGTCAACGGCTGGACCGCTGGTGTCGAAGTGGGCTTTCGCTACACGGTTTACAAAACCGTGTTCCTGGAGTTGACCTCCAAGTGGGCCTACGGCGCCCTGCGCAGTGTGCCGGTGTACCAGGGCACGGCCGACCAGACCATCATCATGACCGAGCAGGTGCTCTCCACCGGGGTGCTGTTCTAGCCCCCTCCTGCGTTACAGCGTCAGAATCGTGCAGCCCGTGGTCTGCCGTGCTTCCAGGGCACGGTGGGCAGACTGCACATCTTCGAGCTTGAAGCGCTGATCAATCCGGATTTTGACCGCGCCGGACAACACGGCGGCAAACAAATCATCCGCCATGGCCTGGGTGCTTTCACGGGTGGCAATGTGGGTGAACAGGGTCTGGCGCGTCACAAAGATAGAACCCTTGGGACCCAGAATGCCAGGCGCAAACGGCGCCACCGGGCCGGACGCGTTGCCGAAACTGGCCATGAGGCCGAAAGGGGCCAGGCAGTCCAGCGATTTGTCCCAGGTGTCTTTGCCCACCGAGTCGTACACCACTTTCACGCCTTTGCCGCCCGTGATTTCCTTCACACGCGCCTGAAAGTCTTCGGTGGCGTAGTTGATTACATGCGCAGCACCATGCTCCCTGGCCAGCGCGCATTTGGCATCCGAGCCTGCGGTGCCAATCAGCTGCAGGCCCATGGCCCTGGCCCATTGGCAGGCGATCAGCCCGACGCCACCGGCTGCGGCGTGGAAAAGCACAAAGTCCCCGGCGTTCAGGCCGCCCTGCGGCAAGGTGCGCTTTAAAAGGTACTGGGCTGTCAGACCCTTGAGCATCATCGCCGCACCGGTCTCAAAGTCGATGCCATCGGGCAGTTTGCACACGCATTTGGCCGGCATCACGCGCACATCGCAGTAGCTGCCGGGGGGCTGGCTGGCGTAGGCCGCACGGTCGCCCACCTTCACATGCGAAACCCCCTCACCCACTGCCTCCACAACGCCCGACGCTTCCATGCCCAACTGTATCGGCAGGTTCATGGGGTACAGGCCGCTGCGCTGATAGACATCGATGAAGTTCAGGCCAACGGCCTTGTGGCGGATGCGGATTTCGCCGGGGCCGGGCTCGCCCACCGTGACGTTGACCAAGGTCAGTTGTTCGGGGCCGCCGTGTTGGGCGATGTGGATGGCTCGGGAGTTGTTTTGCGTCATGGTTGTCTCTTGAAAAACGGGTTGAATGGGCTGGCCTTCAAGCCTTTCGAGTCGCGATGGTGCCATGAAACACGCACGCTTGGGCGTGACAGGGGCAATGCCTTGTACAGTGCGCGACATGCACCAGCGCCTCACTCCAGCCACCATTTTTTTCCTCGTCTTGCCGCCTCTGATGTGGTCTGGCAACGCCGTGGTCGGGCGCATGGTGATCGGCATGGTGTCGCCCATGACCCTCAACCTGTTGCGGTGGTGCGTGGCCTTTGTGCTGCTGTTACCCATGGCCGGCAAAGTGCTTGGAACATCCAGCCCTTTGTGGAGCCAGTGGCGTCGCTTTGCCGCACTCAGCCTGCTCAGCATCGGCGGGTACAACGCCATGTTGTATCTGGCGCTGCACACGTCCACTGCCATCAATGTGACATTGGTGGGCGCCAGAACGCCGGTCTGGATGCTGCTGATCGGGCGCCTGTTTTTTCACCAGCCCATCACTGCCCGCCAGTCTGCCGGCGCGGCATTGTCCATTGCCGGGGTATTGCTGGTACTCAGCCGGGGCGACTGGCTGGTGCTGGCGCAACTGCATCTGGTTCCGGGCGACTTTTATGTGTTGGTCGCGTCGATCGCCTGGGCGCTGTACAGCTGGATGCTGGCCCACCCTACACCGGAGTCCGCGTCCATTCGGGCCGAGTGGAGCACTTTCTTGCTGGCCCAGGTCGTATTCGGGCTGGCTTGGTCTTCTCTGTTTACCGCAGGCGAGTGGCTGTTGACCCCCGCCCATGTGGACTGGAGCCTGGCGTTGCTTGCCGCACTGGCCTTTATTGCGGTGGGACCAGCCCTGATTGCCTACGGCAGCTTTGGTGCCGGCCTGAAGCGCGCCGGGCCGCAAGTGGCCGGACTTTTTATCAACCTCACGCCGCTTTTTACGGCGCTGCTTTCATCACTGTTTTTAGGGGAAGTGCCGCAGTGGTTTCATGCGGTTGCCTTCATACTGATCGTGGCCGGCATTGCATTGGCCAGTCGCCCTGCGCCGCGCTAGTGCACCACCGCACTATGGTTGTGCGTTCGGTATCCGATTGCCTCCAAATTCGGTAACATCTCGGGGCCCACACACTACAAGATACGAAGGCAGTCGATGGTTGGAACAAACCCGTTTTTCGGACACCTGAAATGAATGCAGTACACGCCACCGGCTCGGTGCGGTTGCTGCTGGAAGTGTTGGGCATTGTGGCGGTGGCTGAGCTGGTCATCATGCTGGGCCTGCCCCAGATTTCACATGGGTACGGCCCGGTATTCGATGGCATGCTCGATGTCACGTTGCTGCTGCTGGCGACGGCACCTTTTGCCATGTGGCGCATCCGCGAGGCCGCGTCCCGCTCAGGCAGTCTGACCCTGAACCGTGCAACCGCTGCCTCTTACCGCCGCGCGGTCATTGCGGCCATTGCCACCCAGATCATCGGCATGGCCCTGACCGCCGGTCTGGTGGCTTGGGAAAAGGCCACACTCGAGCGCGACCTGAGCACCCAGTTCAGCCGCAGGGCGGGTACGGTAGAAGGTGACTTGGCGCAGCGTTTTGCCCGCCCCTTGAATGGCCTGCAAGGCCTCAAGGCCTATTTTGCGGCCGAGTCCAAAGTAAGCCCGTCCTCCTTCGAAAACTGGGTTGGGTCGTATGACATCGCCACCGAATTCAACGGCATTCGTGGTTTTGGATTTGTAGAGCAACTGGACCGTACGGACTTGCCCGCTTATGTTGCCAGGCAGCGTGCCGAAGGAAACCCGGAATTCACCGTTCACCCGCCGAGCGACGCAGCCGACCACTTTGTGGTGAGCATGGTGGCCCCGCCCCAATCCAACCGCAATGCGCTGGGCCTGGATTTAGGTGCCGAACCCCGGCGCCGTGCGGCAGTGGAACAGGCTATTCGCAGTGGCCTGCCCACGCTCTCGGCCAAGATTGAGCTGGTGCAGGATGCAGGCAAGACGCCGGGCTTTCTGTATCTGGTTCCAGTGCAAGCCAATTTCATGGCGGGCGTGGCGACAAATCCGTTACGCGGCCTGGTCTATACCCCCATCGTCGCATCCGAGTTGCTGCAAGGCGTGACCAGCTCCAGCGTGGGCACGGTTCGCTTGCGGGTGTTTGAAGGCGAAGAACAGGCCGGCAATCTGGTGTTTGACAGCCACCCCGAAGGCAACACCGCAGAGCCTGCGAAAACCGAAAGCAGCAGCATCCCGCCACTGCGCCGGCAGTTGATGATCGGCCAGCACATCCTGACGCTGCGCTTTGACCCTACCGAGCTGTTTGAAAAAGTATCCGACAACCCGCTGCTGGCCTACATAGGTGTGACCGGCACGGTGATCAGCCTGCTGTTGACGCTGGGCATCTGGCTGGCGTTGATCGGGCGGGTCCGCGCCGAGGGCATGGCTGCGGCAATGACACAGGATTTGTCACGTCTGGCGCGCGTGGCCAGCCACACGACCAATTCGGTGGCCATCATGGACACGCAGGGCCGCATTACCTGGGTCAACGATGGCTTCACCCGGCTGACCGGCTACACCGTGGACGAAGCCGTGGGTCGCACGCCCGGCGAAATTCTCAGTTCAGGCCGCAGCGAAGCGGCTTCCCTGCAAGCGCTGGACGATGGTGTCAAAAACTTGCAAACAGTCCGGGTTGAACTCGTCAACCGGGCCAAGGACGGCCGCGAATACTGGATCGAGACCGAAGTTAGTCCGTTTTTTGATCCGGATGGCCGTCTGGAGGGATTCATTGAGGTGGGCGCCGACGTCAGCCGGCAAAAGGCCATGCAAATGCGGCTGGAAGAAGCCAATCGCAATTCGCAAACCTTGCTTAATACGCTGGAAATGCTGGCGATGGTGTCGTTTGCCAACCGCTATGGCGTGATCACCCATGTGAACGATGCGTTCTGCGAGGTGAGCGGCTTCGAACGCGAGGAACTGGTCGGACACGAGCACCGCTTATTGAATTCCGACTACCACGACCGCGCGTTCTGGCAGTCCATGTGGGACACCATTCAAAGCGGAATGCCGTGGCGCGGCGAGGTATGCAACCGCAAGAAGAACGGCGAGATATTCTGGGTGGACAGCATGATCGCCCCATTCATCGGGGACGACGGATTGGTCGAGCGCTACGTTTCGATCCGCATCGAAATCACCCAGCGCAAGCTCAATGAGGACGCTCTGGCGCAGGCTTCCAAACGTCTGCAGCTCGCCATCGAGGGCGGGGACGACGGCCTGTGGGACTGGATGGACGTCACCGACGACGAACAGTGGTGGGCGCCGAACTACTACCGATTGCTGGGTTACACCGAGGAAGAATTGCCGGCCACGGCCAGCAACTTTGTCAGCCTGCTGCACCCGGATTCGGTCGTTCTGAACGAACGCAACGTCGAGGAAATCAGGGCCGGCAAGGGGTCGTTTGACATGGAGGTGCAGCTGCGCACCAAAGACCGCGGTTACCGCTGGTTCCGCACGCGCGCCAAGGTGTACCGGGACAGCAAGGGCGTGACGCAACGCATCGCCGGCGCTTCACAAGACATCCATGAAGCCAAACTGGTTTCGAATGCGCTGGCTGCCAACGAGGCATTTCTGGCAACGGCCGGGCGTATTTCCGGCGTGGGCGGCTGGAAGCTGGACCTGAACAACAACGCGCTGACCTGGACCAAGGAGACGCGCCAGATTCACGAGGTCGATGAATCCTTTGTGCCGACGCTGGAGACCGTGCTGCAGTTCTATCCGGAAGAGGCGCAGATGGCCCTGCGTTCGGCGCTGAAAAACGCCCTGGAGAACGGTGTGGCCTGGGACATGGAGTTGCCCTGCCTCACCGCCCGCGGGCGTTCGATCTGGGTGCGCGCCGTGGGTGCCATGGAATATGCCAACGACAAACCGCTGGCGCTGGTGGGCGCGTTCCAGGACGTTACCGAACGCCGTGCCGCCGAAGTGCGCCTGCGCGAGGCGCTGGCTGCGGCCGAATCGGCCACCGTCGCCAAGGGGCAGTTCCTGGCCAACATGAGCCACGAAATTCGCACGCCCATGAACGCCATTCTGGGCATGCTCAGCCTGATGGAGAAGACCGATCTGTCGGGCCAGCAGGAAGACTACATCAACAAAACCAAGAGCGCGGCGGGCTCCCTGCTGGGCTTGCTCAACGACATTCTGGATTTGTCCAAGGTCGAAGCCGGCAAGATGGAGCTGGACCCGCAGCCGGTGGATTTTGAGGGCTTGCTGCGCGACCTGTCGGTGATCCTCAGTGCCTACGTTTCCAAGAAGCCGGTGGAGGTTTTGTACGACATCGACAGCCAACTGCCGCCCACCGTGCTGGTGGACCCGACCCGCCTGAAACAGGTGTTGATCAACCTGGCCGGCAATGCGGTCAAGTTCACGGCTGCGGGTGAAGTGGTGGTGCGCATGAAAGTGGTGGCCCGCCAGGACCAGACTGTGGACATCCGGTTTGCCGTGTCGGACACCGGCATCGGCATCAGCGCCGAACAACAGGCGCGGCTGTTCAGCGCGTTCACGCAGGCCGAAGCCTCCACCACCCGCAAATTCGGCGGCACCGGACTGGGGCTGGCCATCAGCCAGCAATTGGTACGCATGATGGGCGGCGAAATCCGCATCGACAGCGAAATGGGCAAGGGCAGCACCTTCCATTTCACGCTGCCACTGCAAGTGGTTGCCCGGCAGACCAGTACGGACGCGGCAGCCTCCGCAACGCGCCGCGTACTGCTGGTCGAAGACAACCGCGTTGCCCGCGAGCTCACGCTGGCCATGTGCCAGGCCAATGGCTGGGAAACGCTGGCCGTCGAGAGCGCAGAAGATGCGTTGCGCCAGATGATGGACGACGAAGCCCAAGGCCTGCGCCCCTTTGACGCCGTGGTGATGGACTGGATGTTGCCGGGCATGGACGGCTGGGCCGCCTCCGCAGAAATCCGTGCGCGTTGCAAAGCGCAGGGCCATCAGGCCATGCGTATCGTCATGCTCACGGCCCACAACCGCGAAAGCCTGCAAGAACGCCCCGACGACGACCACGAGCTGATCAATGCCTATCTGGTCAAGCCGGTCACGGCGCGTTTGCTGCGCGAAGCGGTTTGCGACACGGGTTCCGGGGCGCACCAGATTCGCAAAAACCGCCGCGGCTCTGGCCGGCGCGCGCTCTCAGGTGTGCGCCTGCTGGTGGTGGAAGACAACCTGATCAACCAGCAAGTGGCCGAGGAACTGCTGTCACACGAAGGCGCATTGGTGGCACTGGCCGCCAACGGGCAATTGGGCGTGGAAGCGGTTGCGGCAGCCAATCCGCAGTTCGATGCGGTGCTGATGGATGTGCAAATGCCGGTGATGGATGGTTATGCAGCGACTGCCTACATTCGCCAGACGCTGGGCCTGACCGATTTGCCCATCATCGCCATGACGGCCAATGCAATGTCCACAGACCGGGCCGAGTGCATTGCCTCGGGCATGAACGAACACGTAGGCAAGCCGTTTGACATCCGCAAGCTCGCACCGCTGATACTGCAAATGATGGGGCGCCCGACCAACGACCTCGGCGAGTCCGGCGACGAACCCATGCCCGATGCGCCGACATCCGTGGCCGCAACGGGCGACATCGATGTTGCCACTGCCCTGACGCGCATGTCAGGGCTCAAGTCCGCGTACCTGCGCTCTGCCAGAGACTTCCTGCAACAGCTCGGGCATGAGGCCACCGACCTGCGCCGCAATCTGGACAATCCAAAAGCCGCCATGATGCAATTGCACACGCTCAAGGGCACCGCTGCGCTGCTGGGCTGCAACACCCTGTCGCAAGAAGCGGCACGACTGGAAAAGCTGTGCAAAGGCGAAGCGTTCGAAGAAGTGGGCACCTCCATTCCCGCCTTCGCTGCCCTGCTGCAACGCACATCGACCGACTTTGCCAGCGCGCTACAGACTCTGGAGCCTGGCTTTACCGCGCACAAACAACCGGATGCGACTACCGCAACCGCTGCCGCCGCCAACGTGGACGGGCCCAAAGTCCGCGCCGCCTTGCAAGAACTCAAGCCACTGCTGGAAAACGGCGACTTGTCGGCTCTGGAAGTATTTGCCAACGTGCGCGGTGACCTGAGCACGCTGCCGGAAGACCTCTTTGCCGCGCTCGACGAAGCGCTGCAGTCACTGGAGCTGGATGACGCATTGCAGGCGCTGCAAAAAGCTGCGGCAATCGTCGATGAGCAGGTTGCCGCTTAGCGCGCAAGGCAAGTCGGTAGTGGGTAGTGGGTGGCAATCGCTTAGCGGTCAATGTGCGCGCGTCTTCGGTGGGCGGCTGCAAACATAAATGCCGATCAACACCAGCACCGTACCGGCGACCACCCACTGCGTAAACGGCTCGCCCAGCAGAAAAACCCCCATGGTGATGGTCGACATCGGCCCCACCATGCCCACTTGCGAAGCCAGCCCCGAACCAATGCGCTCGATCGCCATCATCACCAACAACACCGGGATGACGGTGCAGCCCACTGCATTGAGGATCGATAGCCAGACCACTTCGGGCGCCACCGTGAATGCAGCAGCAAGCGGCCGCATCAACACAAACTGCGCGATGCAACAGGCACAAGCCACACTGGTTGCCAGTCCCACCAGCCGCAACGAACCCAGCCGCAACACCAGCTCGCCGCTGTATGACAGATAGATGGCGTAGCTCACCGCACTCAAGAACACCAGCGCCGTGCCAATGCCTACATTCGCACCGGTCAGTTGTGCTTCATGTCCGAAAACCACCAGCACCCCGGCATAGCTGATGGCCATGCCCACCAGCTGGTTACGGCGAATGGGTTTGCCATACAGCGCCCAGCCCAGCAACAGCACCAACGTTGGATTGAGATACAGAATGAGCCGTTCCAGCGACGCGCTGATGTAGGCCAGACCTGCAAAATCCAGAAAGCTGGCCAGGTAGTAGCCCGTAATGCCCAGGCCCAGTACGCCGAGCTTGTCCTTGCGGGTCAGCGCAACAGGCGCAACCCCACGCCGGGGTCGGCCCGTCCACCAGGCGATAAACAGAAAGAATGGCAGCGCAAACAACATGCGCATCATGATCAGCGTGATGGCATCCACACCGTGGCGGTAAGCCAGTTTGACGATGATGGCTTTGGCACTGAAAGCGACTGCCCCGGTTACCGCCAAGGCCAGCCCACCCGCCAGCGACGACGGCGCGCCCGAAGGCCCTGCCTCAGTTGCCACGGCGCGGCCTGAATGCCTGCATAACCTTGTGCCCCAGTGCGATGGCGCCAAAAGCGAATGCGCCCACAAGCACACCGGTCAGCACATCCACCGCCACCGAGACCGAGGTGGACACCAGCGCAGCGGCTGCGCCCGGTTGAGCGGAACCAACTTGCTCCATCAAGGGCTGCAGCCAGTGGTGCATCCACGGCAACCCATGCATCACGATGGAGCCCCCCACCATGAACATGGCCAGGGTGCCCACCACCGACAGCATCCTCATCAACCAGGGCGCCAAATCCAGCAACCACAAGCCCAGACGCTGGCGCCATCCAACACCGCTTCCTGCATGGGGAATGCGGCTCAGGTACAGCCCAAGGTCGTCTATTTTGACGATGCCGGCGACCAGCCCATAAACGCCAACAGTCATTGCGACTGCCACACCGCTCAACACCGCCAGCTGTGTCGTCAAGCCGCTGTTCTGAACGGTGCCCAGCGTGATGGCAATGATTTCGGCGGACAAAACAAAGTCTGTCCGGATCGCCCCTTTGACCTTGTCTTTTTCCAGCGCCATAAGGTCCACTTTCGGGTCGTTGAGTGCCTGCATCCATTCGCCATCCAGGTCGTCAGGGGAATCGGGCGCATGCAACAGGCTATGGGCAATTTTCTCGAAGCCTTCAAAACACAAATAGGCCCCGCCCAACATCAGCAAAGGCGTAATCAGCTGCGGCAGCAGGGCACTCAAGGCCAACGCCATGGGCACCAGAATCGCCTTGTTCACCAGCGAGCCCTTGCACACCGCCCACACCACGGGCAGCTCACGGTCGGCATTGACCCCGCTGACCTGCTGCGCATTGAGCGCCAGGTCATCGCCCAGGACACCGGCAGTTTTTTTGGCGGCGATTTTGGTCAACAGGGCCACGTCGTCCAGCAAGGTGGCAATGTCATCAATGAGTGCAAAAAGGCTACTGGCCATGGTTTGGAGCGAATCGGGTGAAGGGCCATGTGTATGGGTGCGAAAAGCAGCATAGCAAATCGTTGATACTGCGGCTGGGCTGCAGCCCAACGAAATATATTGAGGAGGCCCACCATGCACACCACCCACACCGACAAGGGCTACTTCAATGCCTTGCGAATCCAGGCATTCGGACGCGCGATAGCACGCGGACTTGGTCTTTGCGTTGCCCTGACAATGGCGCCAGTGGCGCACGCGCAAGACAAGGAAGACACCGCCCAGAGCCTGCCATTGTGGGAAGCCGGAGTCGTCGCCGGCGCCCTGTCCACACCTTCATACCCCGGCTCCAACCAGCCCAACCGGCGTTCACTGGTGCTGCCGTACTTTATCTACCGGGGCGAGATTCTCCGTGCCAACCGGGGCGGCATGGGCGCGCGGTTGGCCCACAGCGAAACATGGGAAATCGATGTAGGTTTCACCGGCTCGCTGCCCGCGAATTCCAACGACATCGAATTGCGCCAAGGCATGCCCGATCTGGGCACCTTGCTGGAGTTTGGCCCGCGCCTCAAGGTTCTGCTGGCACAACCGGCTGCCGATAGCCGCGTCACCATGGAAGTGCCCTTGCGCACGGTGCTGGAGCTCAATGATGGCGTGCGCCAGGTGGGTAATGTGCTGGAGCCCAAGCTTGCGTATGAGCGCGAAGTCGGCGCCAATTGGTACGTCAAGACCGCCATCAGTGTGATCGTGGGGGATACCCAGCTCAACCAGTATTTTTATGGTGTCAGTGCGGCACAGGCCACCGCCGCACGCCCGGCGTTCAATGCCCAGGGCGGCCTGATCGGGACGCGCTTGACACTGGACGGCAGCAAGAGCCTGGGGCCTGACGTGCGCCTGTTTGCCTATGGCCGTTACGACATGCATGGTGGTGCCGCCAATCGCGCAAGTCCCTTGTTTGCGCAGGACACTGGCACCACCGCCGGCCTGGGTCTGGTGTGGACATTGGGCCGCTCCAGCACCCGCGTGGCGGACGATCTGTAACAACTGTGGCTGGCTCCTGAACTTTGGTGTTTTCCCCTGATGCAGCGGACTGGGTCCTGCTGCACAATGTTCACAACGAATATTCACATGCACCACGCAGCACCCGCCCCCACCCCTCAGGCCCTTGCATTGCCCACTGTGCTGGATGTGGAGGCCTCTGGTTTTGGCCGCAATAGCTACCCGATCGAAGTCGGTTTTGTGTTGCCCAACGGCCATACCTTCTGCACCCTGATCCGCCCCCAGCCCCATTGGACCCACTGGGACGAGCAAGCCGCCCAAACCCACCATATCCCGCGCCACCTGCTGGGCGAACGCGGCCTCAGTGTTGAACAGGTTGCGACCCGCTTGAACACCGATTTGCGCGGGCAAACCGTCTACTCGGATGGCTGGGCCAATGACTACAGCTGGTTGGGCGCGCTCTTCGACGAAGCCGAAATGGCGCCAGCGTTCCGCCTGGAAAACCTGCGCAAGTTGCTGACCGAAGAAGAAGCCGACCGCTGGCACCTGATCAAGGCGGAAATCAGCTCCGAACGCGGCGCGCAGCGCCACCGGGCCAGCTCCGACGCACGCCTGCTGCAACTCACCTACCAACGCCTGCGCAACACCCCTTTGCCGGCATGAGCGCCGCATTGGTGCTGCTGGCCCCGATGGAGGGGCTTCTCGACTTTGTGCTGCGCGACATCCTGACCCGCCAGGGCGGCGTGGACCGCTGCGTATCGGAGTTCATCCGCGTCACCAACACACTGCTGCCCGCACGCACCTTCGAGCGCATCATCCCCGAGTTGCATAACGGCGGGCGCACCTTTGCCGGCGTTCCGGTGCGCGCGCAACTGCTGGGCTCGGACCCAGCCTGCCTGGCCGACAACGCAGCGCAGTTGGCTGCGCTGGGGCCACACGGCATCGACCTCAACTTCGGCTGCCCCGCCAAGGTGGTAAACCGCCACGGTGGCGGTGCGGCCTTGCTGGATGAACCCGAATTGCTAACCCGCATCGTGGCAGCAGTGCGCCGCGCAGTACCTGCCGAAATGCCGGTGTCGGCCAAGATGCGTTTGGGTGTGCAGGACGACTCGCGCGCCGAGGAATGCGCGTGGGCGCTCGAAGCCGGCGGCGCAGAGGAACTGGTGGTACACGCACGCACCAAAGCCGATGCCTACCGCCCGCCAGCCTACTGGGCGCGCATTGCCGACATTCGCGCGGCGGTCAAAATTCCGGTCATTGCCAACGGTGAAATCTGGAACGTGCAAGACGCCATGCGTTGCCGTGCGCTATCTGGCTGCACGGGCCTGATGGTCGGGCGCGGCATGGTGACCGACCCGGGACTGGCACTGGCCATCCGCGCCCACGATGCCGGTCAGGCGCCCCCCGATGGGCACGCGCCGGTCATTGCCTGGAACGTATTGCTGCCGTTGATGGCCGATTTCTGGATGCTGGTGCGCACCCGGCTGGACCGCAAGAAACAATGCGGCCGGCTCAAGCAGTGGCTCAACTTCCTGCGCAACCGCTACCCGCAAGCCCAGGAGGCTTATCTGGCGCTGCGCACCGTGACCGACCCGCTGGTGATCGACCAGTGGATTGCTGCCCGCGCGGCGGGCAACGCACCTTCTAGCCGCCTTACAGCGGACGCTTGAGGCGGATTTCTTCGACCTTGGCGGCGCCAAAGGCCACCGTCTTGGCACTCGGGAGTTCGCGCTTCAACCCGGCCAGTTCAAAGAACCGCATGGCGCGGTCGTTGGCAATGGGCAGCCAGATGCTGACATGGGTGCAACCTTCGTCCTGCAGGCCTTCGCGTGCAGCATCCCACAAGGCCAGTCCGACACCCTTGGACCAGTGGCTGGCGGCGACATAAATGGCCCAGATTTCACCCATGGTGGGCGGCGTGCCCTTGTCGCGCGAGCGGTCGAACCCGACGAAGCCCACAATCTTGTCATCATCAATGGCAACTTGCACTTGCGGCTCGCTGTACTCAATGGCTTCGCGCCAGTAGGCCTGGCGCTTGTCCAGCGGGGTCACTGGAATGGGTGCGTCGATGGTGATGGTCTTGAAGGCATCCCGCACGGTGGCATTGTGCAGTTCGGCGATTTGCTTGGCGTCGCGCAGTGTGGCGGGACGCACGAGATAGGTTGTCGTTGTGGACATGGATCAATGTCTATTGGGAGCAGTTGGCAAAAAGGCGTCTATTGTCGCCGCAATTGCATTGTTCCCCGCTTACGGCTGCGCTGCTTGCATGCAGCGCCCGGGTTTGCCACAACGGATGCATTAAGCTCTGGCTTATGAATTCGGTAATTCGTTTCGCACTTTCTTTGTGGTTTTTCTGGGGGCTTCATTCGCTTGCGCTGGCTGCGCCGAAATTCGAAGACACCATGGCCCAGCGCACTCTGGCGTGCACCGCCTGCCACGGCGAACAAGGCAAGGCCGGACCGGACGGCTACTACCCCCGGCTGGCCGGCAAACCGGCGGGCTATCTGCACCACCAGTTGCAAAACTTCCGCGAAGGCCGGCGCCATTACCCGCTCATGCAAGGGCTGATCGACACGCTGGACGACGCCTACCTGCAAGCCATCGCCACCCATTTTTCTTCGCTGTCGGTACCCTACCCCGCGCCCAAACCCTCTACGGCATCAGCCGCCTTGCTGGAACAAGGGCGCTTGCTGGCAACACAAGGGCGAGCCGAAAGCGGCATACCGGCCTGCACCCAATGCCACGGCAAGGAACTGATGGGCGTGAACCCCGACACGCCCGGCTTGCTGGGTCTGCCTGCGGACTACCTCAATGCGCAATTGGGCGGCTGGCGTACCGGCCAGCGCCACGCGGTGTCGCCGGACTGCATGGCGAAGATCGCCAAATTGCTGGGTGAATCGGATGTCAACGCAGTCGCCCAGTGGCTGTCATCGCAAGCCGTTCCTGCCAACGCCCATCCGGCTGACAAGAAACCGGCGGCTACTTCGGCCACGATTGAGATGCAATGCGGAAGCGCTCCCTGATATGAAAGACACCACCGCATCGCCCGCCCGCGCCGCCACCCGGTGGCTGGGAATACTGTTTTTTGTCACCTGCACGGTGCTGGCCACGCTGTGGTTTCTGGGTGGTGCCGGATGGCAGCCCACCGAAGCTTCGTCGCCAGCAGAATCCAAGCCTGCCAATGCTGAACAAGTCGCACGGGGCAGCTACCTGGCCCGCGTCGGCAATTGCGCCCATTGCCACACGGCCAGCGGCGGAGCTGCCTACGCCGGCGGGCGCGCCATCGACACGCCCTTCGGCCAGATCGTGTCCACCAACATCACACCCGACCGCATGGCCGGCATCGGCGGCTGGAATGCCCAAGACTTCTGGCTAGCCATGCACCACGGCATGGCCAAAGATGGGCGGGCGCTCTACCCGGCGTTCCCGTACACCAGCTTTACCCGCATCAGCCGGGCCGACTCGGACGCCCTGTTTGCCTATCTGCAATCTGTCCCCGCCTCCACCACCTTGCGCCAGCCGCACGACTTGCGCTGGCCATACAGCACACAGTTGGCACTGCGCGTCTGGCGTGCCTTGTATTTCAAGCCGGCACCCGCCATTGCTACCGCACCCGAGTCAGAGGAAGAAAAAGGCGCCTATCTGGTGCAAGGGCTGGGCCATTGCATGGAATGCCACAGCGCGCGCAACGCGCTGGGCGCACTGTCCTCCAGCGGCAAAGGCGGCTACGTGCTGCCCGGCAGCCAGTGGTTTGCGCCATCGCTTGGCGACCGCAGCCAAGGCTCGGTGGCCGACTGGTCGCTGCCAGAAACCGTGGCCTTCCTGCAAACCGGCACCAATGGCAAAGCCCTGGCCAGCGGACCCATGGCCGAAGTGGTTCTGCACGGAACGCAATACCTGAGCGACTCCGATGCGCGCGCCATGGCCCAGTACCTCAAGGCGCTGCCGCTGCAAACCCCAGCAACCGTTGCCGGCTCCTCTACCCCCGTTACACCCGTTACACCCGACGCCACCAGCAACGCCAAAGGCGCCACGCTGTATGCGGACCATTGCGCAAGCTGCCATGGCGACCACGGCGAAGGCCAGGCCGGCGCCTACCCCGCGCTGGCCGGCAACCGCGCCGTCACACTGGCCAACAGCAACAACCTGGTGCTAACGGTATTGGGCGGCGGCTTCGCGCCCGCAACGCACGGCAATCCGCGCCCGTTTGGCATGCCGCCGTTCATGCTCAAACTCAGTGACGCGGATATTGCCGCCGTGCTCAGCTACATCCGCAGCGCATGGGGCAATGCCGCTGCGCCGGTCAGCGAATTTGACGTCAACACGCCGCGCCGCGCGCAGGCCCGTTGATGCACAACA
>Ga0228698_1000524_pt1 | contig 27582 bp, 22 predicted proteins | sample McNCre117_Aug_MG_FD_178015 | JGI IMG/M metagenome (GOLD analysis project Ga0228698, IMG submission 178015) | Freshwater microbial communities from McNutts Creek, Athens, Georgia, United States - 1-17_Aug_MG | ecosystem: Environmental > Aquatic > Freshwater > Creek | place: USA: Georgia...
ACGCTGGAAGAGCGCGATCTGGCCGCCGGCTCCGCCGTAGCGCGCCGCTTGTTTTCCTGAGACCGTCGCCCCCCATTTTTGAGAGACCGCAGGCCATGGCCAACCTGGATTTGTTTGCTGAAACACCCGGGGACGCCCCCGACCGTGCCCGCCTGGACGCGCTGCGCACGCAACTGCACACTCTTGCCCACCAGTACTACGTGCTGGACGCGCCCACCGTGCCCGATGCCGAGTACGACCGGTTGTTCCGCGAATTGCAGGCCTTGGAGGCGGTAAACCCGGAGTGGCTCACACCCGACTCGCCCACGCAGCGCGTAGGCGGCAAGCCGCTGGATGCTTTTGCCAGTGTGCGGCATGCCGTGCCCATGCTCAGCATCCGCACCGAAACCGACACCGAATCCACCGGCGCCCTGGCCTTTGATGCCCGCGTGCGCAAGGAGCTGGAACTGTCAGATGCCGATGCGCCCGTGGAATACGTGGCCGAACTCAAGTTCGATGGTCTGGCCATCAACCTGCGCTACGAGCACGGTGTGCTGGTGCAAGCCGCCACGCGGGGCGATGGGGAGAACGGAGAGGACGTGACGCAGAACATCCGCACCATTGGCCAAATACCTTTGCGCATAGGTGGCCCTGCACTGAATACCCATTCGGCCTCTCTTCCGGCAGAGATGGCAGCGCCGCTTACCGTGCCTCCCGTGCTGGAAGTGCGCGGCGAGGTCTATATGCGCCGCGACGACTTTGAAGCCCTCAATGAACGCCAGCGCGCCCGCATTGCAGCCGGAGAAAAAGGCGAGAAAACCTTTGTGAACCCGCGCAATGCAGCAGCCGGTGCCGTGCGCCAACTCGACCCGGCCATTGCCGCGCAGCGCCCCTTGAGTTTTTTCGCCTACGGCCTGGGCGAGGTCACGCCCGCAGAGCAGGGCGGCCCGGCGTTCAGCACGCACTACGCGATGCTGCAAACCCTCAAAGCCTCGGGCTTTCCAGTAGCCGAGCAAACCCGCACTGCGCGCGGCGCCGAGGAGCTGGTTTCCTTTCACCAGCACATAGGCCAGAGCCGCGACCAGTTGCCCTTTGACATCGACGGCGTGGTCTACAAGGTCAACAGCCTGGCCCTGCAGCAGCGCCTGGGCTTTGTCACCCGCGAGCCGCGCTGGGCCGTGGCGCACAAATACCCTGCGCAAGAGCAACTCACCACCGTGCTGGCCATTGACGTGCAGGTGGGCCGCACCGGCAAGCTCACGCCGGTGGCCAAACTGGCCCCCGTGTTTGTGGGCGGCGTGACCGTAACCAACGCCACGCTGCACAACGAAGACGAAGCCCGTCGCAAGGACGTGCGCGTGGGCGACACCGTCATCGTGCGCCGCGCGGGCGATGTGATTCCCGAGGTGGTGGGTGTGGTGCTGCCCGCTGCCACGGACGGAACAGTGCCGGAGCGCGGCGAAGCGTTTACCATGCCGCGCATCTGCCCGGTGTGCGGCTCAGTGGCCGTGCGCGAAGAAGGCGAGGCCGACTACCGCTGCACCGGCGGATTGTTTTGCACCGCGCAGCGCAAGCAGGCCATCCTGCATTTCGCCCAGCGCCGTGCGGTGGAAATTGAAGGCTTGGGCGACAAGCTGGTGGAGCAGTTGGTGGACGCCAACGTCATCCGCAACCTGCCCGACCTGTACCGCCTGGGCCTGAGCGCCCTGGCCAGCCTGGAGCGCATGGCCGACAAGTCGGCGCAAAACATTGTGGATGCGCTGGAAAAGTCCAAGCAGACCACGCTGCAGCGCTTTTTGTTTGGCTTAGGGATACGCCATGTGGGCGAGGCCACGGCCAAAGAGTTGGCGCGGCACTTTGGCGGGCTGGATGCCATCATGGATGCCACCGAAGAAGCACTGCTGGAAGTGAATGACGTCGGTCCCATCGTGGCCCAAAGCATTCGCACTTTTTTTGACCAGGCCCACAACCGCGAGGTGGTGGAACAACTGCGCGCCTGCGGTATCCGCTGGGAGGAGGGCGCACCGGCGTCCGACGCACCCAAGCCCTTAGCTGGCAAAACCTTTGTGCTCACCGGGACCTTGCCCACGCTGGGCCGCGATGCCGCCAAGGACTTGATTGAAGCGGCGGGTGGCAAGGTGTCTGGTTCGGTCAGCAAGAAAACTAGTTATGTGGTGGCGGGCACAGAGGCCGGCAGCAAGCTCGACAAGGCCAACGAATTGGGTGTTGCTGTGCTGGACGAAGCGGCGCTGTTGGAGATGCTGAAGTGAGCGCGAAGGAAATGAAATGACCGTTCGCGAAATTTTGAAAATGGGCGATGCCCGCCTGCTGCGCCAGGCCCAGCCGGTAACGGACTTTGACACCGATGCGCTGCACTTGCTCATCACCGACATGCTGGACACCATGCGCGCAGCCAATGGCGCGGGCTTGGCCGCGCCGCAGATCGGTGTGGATTTGCAACTCGTCATCTTCGGCAGCCATGACCGCAACCCGCGCTACCCGGACCGTCCCGTCGTGCCGCCCACGGTGTTGATCAACCCCACCATCACGCCACTGGGTGATGCGGAAGAGAGCGATTGGGAAGGTTGCCTGTCAGTGCCCGGCCTGCGCGGCATGGTGCCGCGTTGGTCATGCATCCGCTACACCGGTTTTGACCAATACGGTGACGCCATAGACCGCACCGTGGAAGGCTTTCACGCCCGCGTGGTGCAGCATGAGTGCGACCACTTGTGGGGCAAGTTGTACCCCATGCGCGTGCGCGACTTTGCGCAGTTTGGGTTTACTGAGGTGCTGTTTCCGGGGATTGCTGCGGCTGAGGACGACTGACTTTTTGTCTTCTTTGGGATGGGTGTTGGTGAGCTTGCTTGCCTGCACCTCGCGTAGGCCGATGGCGGTATCCCCGCTCTCCGTCCCACGCTCGCGGGCGGGCTTGGTTTGTTGTATCGCTGTGGCTCGTTAAGGCTGCTGTTGGCCTGCCTACTCTGTGGCAACCGCGAATGGGGACTGCGATCGGGGATACCACCATCGACCTTGAGAAAAGGTCTACAGGCCACAGACATGAATTGCCTTGGTATGCCAACAGTCGCTGTAGGGTAGGTGGTTCGGGCATGCGGACGCAGGCCCCATTCGCGGTTGCCACAGAGCGGGGGTGCCAGCACCGAGTTAACGAACTTATGTGGGAGCGCGTAAACAGACCCCCGCGAGCGTGGTCCGGAGACCGCATACCCGGACCACCTGCCCCGCCCAAACCTCCGAGCGAAACCCAACACAAGCAAATTAAGAAGCCAACGCGTCCAACAACTCCGTCTCAATCTCAATCTGCGTCCGGTTGTGCTGTAACTGCGGCCCGTAAATCAAGAAGGTGTCTTCCACCCGCTCACCCAAAGTCACCACCTTGGCCAGTTGCACCACGATCTGGTGACGGGCCAACACGCGGGCGACGGAATACAGCAGACCTTGGCGGTCGCTTGCGGAAATGTTGAGCAACCACAACTGCGCCTTCTCATCCGGCCGCAAAGTCACGCGCGGTGCCACCGGGAAACTCTTGACCCGGCGCGACACGCGACCACGGCTGGCGTTGGGCAGCGGAGTTTCTTTGGCGATGGCCGTAGCCAGGCCGTTTTCCACCATCGCGGTGAGCTCGCGGAAATGCTCGTCAATACCGCCTGCGGTAATCACCTGGAAAGTGTCCAGCGCGTAGTTGGTTTTGGTCGTGTGGATGCGCGCATCCAAGATGCTGAAGCCCCCCTGGTCAAAGTAGCTGCAGATGCGGGCAAACAAATCTGGTTGGTCGTGGGTGTAGACCATCACCTGCAGACCTTCGCCAATGGGCGAGCGGCGGGCCCGCACGATGGGCTGGTCGGTGTCCACATAGCGCGAAACCTGCTTGGTGTGCCAAGCGATGTCACCGGCCTCGTGGCGCATGAAATAGCTCACATCCAGCGTGTCCCACAAAGGCTTGTGCGCTTCAAACGGCATGGCGTACAGGGCAATGGCCACCAGCGCCTCGCGCTTGCGGGCCTCCACCTCGGCGTCGGCATCTGGGGCGCGGCCGCCCAGCGCGCGGGTGGTGTACTTGTACAGGTCTTCCAGCAGCTTGCCTTTCCAGGCGTTCCACACCTTTGGCGAGGTGCCACGGATGTCGGCCACGGTGAGCAGGTACAGAGCTGTGAGGTTGCGTTCGTTGCCCACGCGTTTGGCAAAGTCGCCAATCACCTTGGTGTCGCTCAGGTCCATCTTTTGCGCGATTCGGCTCATGGTCAGGTGCTCGCCCACCAGAAACTCGATGAGTGCGGTGTCTTCTGCATCCACACCGTGTGCCTTGCAAAAACGCCGTGCCTCGGCCTTGCCCAGCTCCGAGTGATCGCCACCGCGGCCTTTGGCGATGTCATGGAACAGGGCCGCCACATACAGCAGCCAGGGCTTGTCCCAACCAGACGCGAGTTGCGAGCAAAAGGGATACTCGTGCGCATGCTCCACGATGAAGAAGCGGCGCACATTGCGCAGCACCATCAGGATGTGCTGGTCCACCGTGTACACATGGAACAGGTCGTGCTGCATCTGCCCGACGATGCGGCGGAACACCCACAGGTAGCGGCCCAGCACCGAGGTCTGGTTCATCAAGCGCATGGCGTGGGTGATGCCTTCGTGCTGCATCATGATGCGCATGAAGGTGTCGCGGTTGACCGGGTCCTTGCGGAAGGCGCTGTCCATCAGGTCCCGGGCGTTGTAGAGCGCGCGCAGCGTGCGGGCCGACAGGCCTTTCACACCCACCGTGGTCTGGTACACCAAAAAGGTTTCCAGAATGGCGTGCGGGTTGCGCTGGTACAGGTCGTCACTCACCACGTCGATGGTGCCGGCCTTCTCGTTGAAGTGCGCATTGATGCTACGCGGCGTGTGGGTGGAGGGGTTGAGCCGCTCCGCAATGTTCATCAGCAAAATCTGGCTGAGCTGCGTGACCGCCTTGGCGGCCCAGTAGTAGCGCTTCATGAGCTGCTCGCTGGCGCGCACCAAGCCTTTGGCTTCGCTGTCGCTCTCCACGTTGCTGTATCCAAAGGCCTCGGCCACCGCGTTTTGCAAATCGAATATCAGCCGGTCTTCCCGCCGCTTGGCCAACAGGTGCAGGCGGGCGCGGATTTGCAGCAGCAAAGCTTCGTTGCGCTGGATTTGTTTGACCTCAAACGCCGTTGCCAAGCCGTTTTGCGCTAGGGCCTTCCAGTGGTCGCCCAGGCGCGCGGCCTTGGCCACCCACAAAATCACCTGCAGATCGCGCAGGCCGCCGGGCGACTCTTTGCAATTGGGTTCCAGCGCGTAGGGCGTGTCTTCAAACTTGGTGTGGCGTTGGCGCAGTTCCAGTGTTTTGGCCACAAAAAAGGCCTGCGCGTCCATGGCCGAAAAAAAGGCTTTTTGGAACGCTGCCGCCAAAGTGGCGTTGCCGGTAATGCGGCGGCTCTCCAGCAAGGCGGTCTGGATGGTGACATCGCGGGCCGACTCGCTGATGCATTCCTCTAGGCTGCGCACGCTGGAGCCAATCTCCAGCCCAACGTCCCAGCAGTTGCTGATAAAGCCCTCAATGCGGCCTTTTAGGTCATCGTCTATTTCTGGCGAGGTGCCATCGGGCAACAGCAGCAGCACGTCCACATCGGAATACGGAAACAACTCGCCCCGCCCGAAGCCGCCTACGGCCAGCAGCGCGCAGGAGGCGGGCATGCCAGCCAGTTGCCACAGTTGCACCAGCATGGAATCGGCCAGCGCCGACAGGTTGTGCAGCGCCTTGCGCACGGTGCGGGTGGAGGCGGCGCGTTCTCCCAAGGTCGCCAGCAGGGCCGCTTTTTCGGTGCGGTAGCCGTTACGCAGCGTGGCGATGTCGGACATGAAAGAGGGTCAGGTGGAAGCGGTCACAAAAGCAGGAATAGGCGGGCTGCCTGCAGACAGCGTCAGCACCTCGTAACCGGTGGGCGTGACCAGCACGGTGTGCTCCCATTGGGCAGACAGCGAATGGTCTTTGGTAACGATGCTCCAGCCGTCTTTTTCCGGGCCGTCCTTGATGTCGCGCTTGCCGGCGTTGATCATGGGCTCGATGGTGAAGGTCATGCCTTCCACCAGTTTGTCCAGCGTGCCGGGGCGGCCATAGTGCAGCACCTGCGGCTCTTCGTGAAAGCCCTGACCAATGCCGTGGCCGCAAAACTCGCGCACCACGCTAAAGCCGTTTTTCTCGGCAAAAGTCTGGATGGCGTGGCCGATGTCGCCAAGGTGGATGCCGGGCTTGACCATTTTGATGCCATGCCACATGGCGTCATAGGTCAGGTTGCACAGGCGCTTGGCGGCAATGGAGGCATCGCCCACGGCATACATGCGGCTGCTGTCGCCATGCCAGCCGTTTTTGATGACGGTGACGTCCACATTGACGATGTCGCCCTTTTTGAGCGGCTTGTCGTTGGGAATGCCGTGGCAGACCTGGTGGTTGATGGACGTGCAAATGGACTTGGGGTAGGGCGTGTTGCCGCCACCGGTGTAGTTCAGCGGCGCGGGTATGGCCTGCTGCACATTCACGATGTAGTCGTGTGCCAGCTTGTCGATTTCGTTGGTGGTGACGCCGGGCTTGATAAACGGGGCCAGGTAGTCCAGCACTTCGGCTGTGAGGCGGCCTGCAAGGCGCATGCCTTCGATGCCCTCGGCATCTTTGATGGTGATTGTCATGGTTTCAATTATCCCATTGGCCCAGGGCGCAGGTGGGGCGCGGGTAAAATTGCCCTGTTCCAAGGCCAGTCTCTGGCCGCACCCTTCCAGCCCACCTTCCAGGCCCCACAGTGACCCTGCATATCTCTTCCTTCGAGGGCGGCAACGCCCTGAGCAGTTTTCGCGTTCAACAACTTCTGCCTGCGCTGCAGGGCATCCATGAAAAGATCAGCGGCATCGCAGGGCGTTTCGTACACCTGGTAGCCACCGACGCGCCGCTGGACGAGGCAACTTTCACCAAACTGGCAGCGTTGCTCACCTACGGCGATCCATACCAAGGTCCCAACGAAGGCGTTGCCATTGTGGTCAGCCCGCGCTTTGGCACCGTGTCGCCTTGGGCCTCCAAGGCAACCGACATTGCCCACAACTGCGGCTTTGCGCTCAAGCGCGTGGAGCGCTTGGTGGAATACCGCCTGACACTCAAAAACGGCTTGTTGTCCAAGACCGCGTTGACACCCGAGCAACTGCAGGCCGTGGCCGCATTGCTGCACGACCGCATGACCGAAAGCGCCATGCTGGACCGCACCCAGGCCAACGACCTGTTCCACGCTTTGGACGCTGCCGCCATGGACCATGTGGACGTGCTGGGTGGCGGCAAGGCCGCGCTGGTGGAAGCCAATAAAACTTGGGGCCTGGCCCTGGCTGCCGACGAGATCGACTACCTGGTGGATGCCTTCACCAAGTTGGGCCGCAACCCCACCGATGTGGAGTTGATGATGTTTGCCCAGGCCAACAGCGAGCACTGCCGCCACAAGATTTTCAACGCCCAGTTCACCATCGACGGCGTGGCGCAGACCAGCAGCCTGTTCGGCATGATTCGCCACACCCACCAGCAAAACCCGCAGCACATGCTGGTGGCGTACTCCGACAACGCCTCGGTGATGGAAGGTGCGGTGGTGGAACGTTTTGTTGCCAGTGCCGCCAGCAGCGTGACCGATGACAACGGAGCTGCCGCCTACACCCGCCAGACTGCCACCCAGCACATTCTGATGAAGGTGGAAACGCACAACCACCCCACGGCCATTTCTCCTTTCCCAGGTGCCTCCACTGGCGCGGGTGGTGAGATCCGGGACGAAGGCGCTACCGGCCGCGGCTCTAAGCCCAAGGCTGGCCTGACCGGCTTTACCGTGTCCAAGCTCTGGGGTGGCTGGTCCGACCAGGCCGACGGCAAACCCGAGCACATTGCAAGCCCCTTGCAAATCATGATCGAAGGCCCCTTGGGGGGCGCTGCGTTCAACAACGAATTTGGCCGCCCCAACTTGCTGGGCTATTTCCGCGAGTACGAGCAGACCGTGTCCACCGACCAGGACTGCCTGCAACGCGGCTACCACAAGCCCATCATGATTGCGGGTGGCCTTGGCATCATTGACGAGACCCAGACCCACAAAATCCAGTTCCCCGCAGGCAGCCTGCTCATCCAGTTGGGCGGCCCCGGCATGCGCATCGGTATGGGCGGTAGCGCGGCCAGTTCCATGGCCACCGGTGCCAATGCGGCACACCTAGACTTTGACTCGGTGCAGCGTGGCAACCCCGAGATTGAGCGCCGTGCGCAAGAGGTCATCAACCAATGCTGGATGTTGGGCCAGACCGGCGGCCCGGATGGCAAAGGCAACCCCATCCTGGCGATTCACGACGTAGGTGCGGGCGGCTTGTCCAACGCCTTCCCCGAGTTGACCAACGACGCCGAGCGCGGTGCCCGCTTTGATCTGCGCGCCGTGCCCCTGGAAGAAAGCGGCATGGCACCCAAGGAAATCTGGTGCAACGAGAGCCAGGAACGCTACGTGTTGGCCATCGCACCCGAATCGTTGGAACTGTTCAAGGCCCTGTGCGAGCGCGAGCGCTGCCCGTTTGCCGTCGTTGGCGTCGCCACCGATGCGCGCCAACTCGAACTGGTAGACACAGGCAAAGAATCCCCGGTGGATATGCCCATGAACGTGCTTTTGGGCAAGCCTCCCAAGATGACGCGTGAAGTCACCGCCATTGAACGCAAAGCCAAGCCGCTGGACCTGAGCAGCGTGCCCCTGCAGCAGGCCGTCATCGACGTGCTGGCCCATCCCACTGTGGCATCGAAGCGCTTTTTGATCACCATTGGCGACCGCACCGTGGGCGGCCTGTCCCATCGCGACCAGATGGTCGGCCCCTGGCAGGTTCCTGTGGCCGACTGCGCGGTGACGCTGGCGGACTTCAAGGGCTTTGCCGGTGAAGCCATGTCCATGGGTGAACGCACGCCTTTGGCCGCACTCAACGCGCCCGCATCCGGCCGCATGGCCGTGGCCGAGGCCATCACCAATTTGCTGGCCGCGCCCATTGAGCTGTCGCGCGTCAAGCTCTCCGCTAACTGGATGGCCGCCTGCGGTGAACCGGGCGAAGACGCGGCGCTGTACGCCACCGTCAAGGCCGTGGGCCTGGAGCTGTGCCCGGCGCTGGGTGTGTCCATTCCGGTGGGCAAGGATTCCTTGTCCATGCGCACGCAATGGAAGGCGGCTGACGGCGACAAGAAGGTGACTTCGCCGGTGTCGCTGATCATTTCTGCATTCGCCACGCTGGGCGATGTGCGCGGCACGCTGACACCGCAGCTCAATGCGTCGGAGGACACCACACTGGTCTTGATCGATCTAGGCCGTGGCCAAAACCGCATGGCCGCCAGCATCCTTGCGCAAACCCTGAACCAAAGCGGCGACGCAACGCCCGACCTGGACAACGCACAAGACCTCGTGAACCTGGTCAGCGCGGTGAATGCTTTGCGCGCCGAGGGCCAGGTGCTGGCCTACCACGACAAAGGCGATGGTGGCCTGCTGACCACGGTGGCCGAAATGGCCTTTGCCGGTCATGTGGGTGTGTCGCTGAATGTGGACATGCTGGTCACAGAAGGCGACGGCATCACGGACAGCCGCATGGATGTGGGCGACAGCAAAAACTGGGCAGGGCAGGTGGGTGCACGCCGCGATGAACTGACTCTCAAGGCCTTGTTCAACGAAGAGCTGGGCGTGGTGCTGCAGGTGCGCACTGCTGAGCGCTCAGAAGTCATGCAGACCCTGCGCGAGCACGGCCTGTCGGCGTTCAGCCACTTTGTGGGCAAGACCCGTCCCGCATCCAGCGCCATCGACGCGGGCAAGGGCGAGCTGCAAATCTGGCGTGACGCCAAAGCCATCTTCAGCGCGCCGCTGTCTGACCTGCACCAAGTGTGGGACGCAGTGAGCTGGAAGATTTGCCAGCAACGCGACAACCCAGCCTGTGCCGATGCCGAACACGCGGCCGCTGGTGTAGCTGCTGACCCCGGCATGCACGCGCACTTGCCGCAGTCGCTGGAAAGCCTGATGGCCGCTGCCCCTGCGGTCCTGAAAAACCGCCCCAAGGTGGCGGTGCTGCGTGAGCAGGGCGTCAACTCCCATGTGGAAATGGCCTATGCCTTCAGCGAGGCGGGCTTTGATGCGTTTGATGTGCACATGACCGACTTGCAGACCGGCCGCGCCAAGTTGGCCAACTTCCAGGGCGTGGTGGCCTGCGGTGGCTTCAGCTACGGCGACACGCTGGGTGCGGGCATTGGCTGGGCGCGTTCCATCACGTTTAACCAGGCGCTGTCCGAGCAGTTTCAGGCCTTCTTTGGCCGTGGCGACACCTTTGGCCTGGGCGTGTGCAATGGCTGCCAAATGTTTGCCGAGCTGGCCGACATCATCCCCGGCGCGCAAGACTGGCCGCGCTTCACCACCAACCAGAGCGAGCGCTTTGAAGCCCGCTTCTCCATGGTGGAAGTGCTGGACAGCCCCAGCCTGTTCCTCCAAGGCATGTCCGGTGCGCGCCTGCCGATTGCCGTGGCGCACGGCGAGGGATATGCGAACTTCAAGTACCGGGGTAACGCAGCCAAGGCCATTGCGGCCATGCGCTTTGTGGACAACACGGGGGCTGCCACCGAGGCCTATCCGTTCAACCCCAATGGCAGCCCCGGCGGTCTGACCGCTGTGACCACCGCCGACGGTCGCTTCACTGCGATGATGCCGCACCCCGAGCGCGTGTTCCGCAATGTGCAGATGAGCTGGACCGATTTGGACAAGAGCGCGCAAAGCCCGTGGATGCAGCTGTGGCACAACGCGCGACGCTGGGTGTCTTGAGATCTGCGCCATAAATGAAACCAAACTTTCATTTATGGCGCTACAGGGGTCCATCCGGTCTGTCACAGGATGTTCACCTTAGAATTACGTTTGGTTACAAGTGAATCCGCTGCGGCATCCGTGGCGTTTCACTTGATCAATCGGGGACGAATAGGCTGCAAGGGAGCAGTCATTGTCGAATTTTTTCACCGCTCGGTTGGCCTTATCGGGTAGCACTACCCGGCGGGCACAACCACCCAAAATGAACAGCGAAAGCATGTCGGCATGAAAAATCTGGAAGCTTCAGTCCAACTCTTGGAAAGCATGATCGAGGACGGCATTCCGTTCACCCAAGTGCGTGCCTACACCGGTGACGTGTTGTTCACCGAAAAAATGGCGGGAACACAGGTCTTCATCATCAAAGACGGGCAAGTGGATCTGTTCCTGATGCGTGACGAACGCCGCGTGGTGGTGGAGTCACTGGGCAAAGGCCAGTGCTTTGGCATGAACTCCAGCCTGCTGAACCAGCGCCGTGGCGCCAACGCGGTGGCGGCGACCTACAGCGAGTTTTATGTGGTGGATAGCGCAGCGCTGGAAGCCTATATGGCTTCTACGCCCAAGACGATTCGGGTGTTCCTTACGACGCTGGCCAACCGGGTGGGCGTGCTCAGCGAGCTGATTGCCACACGGGTCAACTACAACTCCGAAATTCAGGTGTACGCCGAGCTGCTGCAGATTCTGGGTCTGGCAGAACTGGGCGCCCGCAAGGTAGACCCGCGCTCGTCCACCGATAAAAAAGTGATTGCAAGCGTGGTACTGGCCGATTTTTTTGCCCGTGCACGTTCCATCTTGGGCCATGCAGACCCGCATATCCGCCACATCACCGGCAAGTTGCTGGGCCTGCATTTGATCCGCATCGAAGACGATGGCAATGGCAAGCGCGTGTATTTCTCACCGAACGACATCGTTCTGCAGGCCAGAAAGCATTCGATGGACGACAAGGACAAAGGCAAGGTCGATTACGAGTACGTCACGGTCAACGAGTTCGCTGCCATGGTGGAAGTGGACCGCAGCCTGTTGCTGACCAAGCTGGCTCGCAGCGAGTTTTCGGAAGACATCTTCACTTTCCGCAAGAGCGAGGTGATTCGCCTGCTTGATACCAAGGGCAAAAAGTTCTTCAGCGACCGCAAGATCAAGTCGCCAGAAGAGTTCGTGGACATTGAAGACATCGAATTTGCCGACGGCAAGTCGGTGGTCGAGGTGCTGGCGCCAGTGGATGCGTTTGACTTGGCCAAGCTGCTGTCGCGCATGGAAGCGGGTGCGGCGAAAGACAAGATTCTGAACAGCCTGCCACGTTCCAAGCGCCAAGAAGTGGACTCCGACATGGAGGGCCTGACCAACGCCGATGCGATTGAAGTCAACCAGATCGGTCAGCGCATCATCGGCAAGGTCAAAGAGCGCATGCTCAGCCGGGGCTGACAAGCCACCTTCGGATTGCCCGCTTGGTAGGCGGGCGCCAGGGAGGTGGAGCGTTCTGCTCCGTGTCCCCCGGCCGCTACGCGGCCTCCTCCTTTACCTGCGCAGAACGCTCCACCTCCCTGGCTCTTAGTGGCCGAACTCTGTCTTAGTGGGCCGCTTCTTGTGAAAGGTCAGTGGCTGCTCCGCCGCTTGGGCCAGTTCTTCACGCGACTGACGGGCCACCGCAGTCTTCATCTTGCCGACCACATGCATTTCGCAGGGCTTGCAATCAAAGCGCAGGGTGAGTTTTTCCTTGCCGTTGATGAGTTGTAGCGGCTCAGCCTTGACTTGGCCTTGCACGCCGGTAATCCCTTTGGCCTGCTTCGGGCACAAGCTCAAGGAAAAGCGCACGCAGTGCTTGGTGATCATCAAACTCACCTCGCCCAACTCTTCAATCGCCTCGTAAGCCGGAGCGATGACCTTCACGCCGTGCTTGGCGTAAAAGCGGTGTGCGGCCTGGTTGAAAACATTGCCCAGGTAGCTCAGCGTGTCTTCAGGGAACGGGGCGGGCGGCTCGACAGCTTGGGCACGAGGCAGGCGGGGTAGGGCGAGGGCTCGGGCCGTTTCCAGTTCTTCGATGGCGTCCCGGCGCAAGGCGTTTAAGGTGGAGGCGGGCACAAACCAGGGCTGGCTGAACTGCACCGATACATCCAGCGCCTGAAAAATGGTATTGCCCATGCGGCTTAGGTTGTCGCGCAGGGTTTGCTCGGCCGCCACGCTGTCTTTGGACAGCTGCTTCTCCATGGACACACTGGCGGTGGCCGTATGGCCGTCCTCATCCGTCAGCGTGAGCGCAATGCCTTGGGGCGTTTCGTTCAGTGAGACCCACACGCCAATGCGGCGGTCGCTGGACTTTTTCTCCAGCACGCGGGTCCAGTGCACATCGCGGTTGCGGTTCACCTGGGTGCCTTTGCGCAGGTCTTTCAAACCAGCGATGGCATCTTTCGGAAACACCCGCCATTTGCCTTTGGCTACGCTGACCGCTTCGGCACGGTTCACGGCCAGGCCCACCAGTTCCTTTTGCAAGTCGTAGTAGCACAGGCCATCGCCGTTGTGCAGCGCCATGCCTTTGTCGTCGAGTTCTAGGTCCACCCAGTTGGGGCCGACCTGGGTCACATAGCCAATGGGTTGGCCAGGGTTTTTGGGGCTGTCAAAGGCCCCAATGGTGTCTTGGCGACCGTTGACAAAGTAGTCGGTGAATTCGCGGTTGAAGTTCTGGTCCGGATCGGGGGTGAACGTGAAAGTGGTGGTGCCGCTGCTGGCACGGGCCAGCGGATAGTCGCCTCCCTGGCGGTCTTCTATCAACGCATCCAGCAGCTTGCGGTAGTGGGCGGTGATGTTTTTCACATAGCCCATGTCTTTGTAACGGCCCTCGATCTTGAAGCTGCGCACACCGGCATCCACCAATGCGGCCAGGTTTTCGCTCTGGTTGTTGTCTTTCATGGACAGCACGTGCTTGTCGTGCGCCACAAAGCGGCCTTTGGCGTCCACCACCTGATAGGGCAGGCGGCAGGCTTGGTTGCATTCGCCCCGGTTGGCGCTGCGTCCGGTGTGGGCCGCGCTTATGTAGCACTGGCCGCTGTACGCCACGCACAGGGCGCCGTGCACAAAAAACTCCAGCGAGCAACGCGCAGGGTCGGTGGCAGCACGGATGGCGGCTATCTGCTGCACAGTGAGTTCACGGGCCAGCACGATTTGCGATAAACCCGCGTCCTGCAGAAAGCGCGCTTTTTCGGGGGTGCGGATGTCGGTCTGGGTGCTGGCGTGCAGTTGGATGGGCGGCATGTCGATTTCCAACAGCCCCATGTCTTGGATGATGAGCGCATCCACGCCCGCGTCATACAGCTGCCAGGCCAGCTTGCGTGCGCCCTCAAGCTCATCGTCACGCAGGATGGTGTTGAGCGTGACAAAAATGCGGCTGTTGAAGCGGTGCGCGTGCTGCACCAGATTGGCAATATCAGACACGCTGTTGTCGGCGCTGGAGCGTGCGCCAAAGGACGGGCCACCAATGTAGACCGCATCGGCCCCGTGGTTGACGGCTTCGATGCCAATGTCGAGGCTGCGCGCCGGTGCCAGGAGTTCGAGTTGGTGATCTTGTAGGGACATGCCCCAATTATCCCAGCCACAACCGGATTTGATGGAAAACCCGTGCTTGTGGCAGGTTGGGCTGCTCCCTAGAATCAAACGCAACTAAAACTGTTTTGGGGGTGGGCATGGCAGATGTGCGCTGGAGTGAAGCTCCCTCGGTCTGGACGGCTTCATTGGACGACGTGGCGGTTTGCACGCTCAAGACCAAGGACATAGGTGGCTGCGCCGCCAGCTGGCTTGATGGCCGCTTGTGGGCCCCGCCCAGCCATTTGCCGAAAGCTACGCCCCAGCCCACCCGCTTTTTCATGGGCGTGGACGAGGCTAAGGCGGCAGTGGAGCAGGTTTTGCTCGCACCATAAAAAAACGCGGCATCAAGCCGCGTTTTTTCTGGAGCCTGGAGGCCTTATTCGACCTTGGCCTTGGCGCGCAGTTCTTCCTGGTACTTGGCCATTTTTTGCTGCAGCAGTTGCTGAGAGATCTGGGGTTTGACTTCTTCAAACTTGGGCAGTTGCTGGTCGCGTACGTCTTCTAGGCGGATCACGTGGTAGCCAAACTGGCTCTTCACAGGCGCGTCGGTCATCTTGCCTTTTTGCAGGGCCACCAGCGCGTCAGAGAACTCCTTCACGTAGTTGCCGGGATTGGCCCAATCCAAATCACCGCCCTTGGCGCCGGAGCCGGGGTCTTTCGAGAGCTTCTTGGCCAGGTCTTCAAACTTGGCGCCTTTTTTGATCTTGGCAATGATGTCCAGTGCCTCGGCTTCTTTTTCCACCAGGATGTGGCGGGCCTTGTATTCCTTGCCGGCGTTGCTGGCTGCAAAGCGGTCGTATTCGGCTTTGACTTCTTCGTCGGTGACGGGGTTGGACTTCTGGAAGTCGGTGAACAGTTCACGGATCAGGATGGACTGCTTGGTCAGCTCAATCTGGTTCTTGAAATCGTCGGTAGCGTCCAGGCCTTTTTTGTGAGCTTCCTGGGCGAAGATTTCGCGGGCAATCACTTCATCGCGCAACTGGCCTTGCATTTCGGGGGTGACTTGGCGGCCAGAGCGGGCCACTTGCTGGGCCAGCGCTTCAGCACGCTCTTTGGGAACCGCCACGCCATTGACAATGGCCAGGTTCTGGGCGAAGGCCGCGCCAGAGGCGACCATAGATGCTGCAAATGCCAGCGCGGAAAGAGTGTGCTTCTTCATGGATTTTCCTGGTGATCAATCGAGGGTTTCAATGGCCAAAGCATGTACTCCCACGGCCATAAATTCTTGCAGCGCATCATACACAAGGCGATGCTTGGCTACGCGGGGTTTGCCGGTAAACAAAGGTGAAGCAATGCGCACCCGGAAATGGGTGCCAACGCCAGAGCCGTTGGCACCCGCGTGGCCAGCGTGCTGGTAGCTTTCGTCCAGCACTTCAAGAGTGCTGGGCTGCAGGCGCTCGCGCAGACATGCCTCCATTTGGGCTGCGCTGGGCTCTACGGTGTAGCTCATTGCGAGGCCCCGTCTTTGGGCACATCGTCGCTCTTCAAATACGGGGCAATGTAAATGCCTTGCGCTACCAAAAACGCCAGCGGGAACACATAGCCCCAGACCTTGAAGCTGACCCAAAACTCGGTGCTGAAGTTGAGCACCACATAAGCGTTGATGGCCGCCATAAAGGCCGTGTACACCACCCAGGCAATGTTGAGCCGGTACCAGACTTTGTCGGGCAACTCCAGTTGTTCGCCCAACATCATCTTGAGAATGTTTTTGCGCAGTGCCCACAGCGCCACCCCCAGCCCAATCGCCATGGCCGCATAAAGCACCGTGGGTTTCCACTTGATAAAGCGTTCGTCATGCAGTGCCAGCGTCAGTGCGCCAAACACCATCACCAGCAGCCAAGTGATTTTTTGCATGGTCTGCACATGCTTGTACACAAAGTGCAGCACCAGAACTTGCACGGTGGAGGCCGCCATGAGCACGGCGGTTCCCACATAGATGTCGTAGAGCTTGAAGGCGCCGAAAAACAGCAGGAAAGGCAGAAAGTCGAGAAGTGTTTTCATTGAGGCTCGAAGTGTAGCGAAGCCGAATTCATGCAATAGCGCAGCCCGGTGGGCGCGGGGCCGTCGTCAAACACATGGCCCAGGTGCGCACCGCAGTCGGCACAGTGCACTTCCGTGCGCTTCATCCACAGCATGCCGTCTTCCTTGGTGCCCACCGCGTCGGGGCTGATGGGCGCGAAGTAACTGGGCCAGCCGGTGCCAGACTCGTACTTGGTGCCAGACGCAAACAGCGGCTTGTTGCAGCAAATGCAGTGGTAGGTTCCGGGCGACTTGTTGTCAGCCCAGCGGCCAGTGCGGGCACGCTCGGTGGCTTCCTTGCGTGTGACATCAAAGGCCAGGGGCTCGGCACCTTTTGCTTGGAGCAGGGCTTTCCATTCTTCGGGGGTCTTTTCAATTTTGTAGGGCATGGTGGGTCTCCAAGTAATGGGGTCAGGAACTGCAGCTGATTTCGATCTGGCCGGCCCAGTCGGGCGGGAAATCGGCAAAAGCCGCATGCTCTGGGTGTTCGTCGTACGGGGTCTGCAAAACTTTCAGCAAGTCGGCAACGACGCTGAAATCTTTTTGACGGGCTGCGCGTATGGACAGCTCGCCCAAGTGGTTGCGCAGCACGAACTTAGGGTTGTAAGCCAGCATGCGCACCGATGCCGCCGCGCGCTCTTCTGCAGTGTGTGTCGCTGCAAACTTGGCAAGCCAGGCATCTATGCCCTCTGGCTGCACAAACAGGTCGCGCACCGAGTGGTCAGCCGGGTCTTGCAGCGCCGCCCAATGGCTGAGCCGCCGCCAGAAGATAGTGAAGTCCACGGCCTCGCTGGCCAGCAGTTTCAAGGCGTCTTCCACCAGTGCAGCCGGGGCCATCTGGCCCGGCGCAAAGCCCAGCTTGGCCGAGAAGCGCTGCAACAGGGCGCGCGGGTACAGCTCCTTGAACTTCTCCAGCGCCGCAAGTGCGGCGTCCTGGTCGTCTATCAAAGGCAGCAAGGCCTGGCCCAGGCAGAACAAGTTCCAGTAGGCAATGTGCGGCTGGTTTTGAAAGGAGTAACGGCCTTGCGTGTCGGAATGGTTGCAGATGTGGCCGGGCAGGTAGCCATCCAGAAACTGGAAGGGACCGTAGTCCATGGTCAGACCCAGGATGCTCATGTTGTCGGTGTTCATCACGCCGTGGCAAAAACCCACCGACTGCCAGTGCGCCACCATCTCCGCTGTGCGCTGGGTCACCGCCGCCAGCAGCGCCACATAGGGGTTGCCATCCCAGCGCGCATCAGCCCGGCAGACCGAGTAGAAGCGGTCTATCACGTAGTCGGCCAGGGTCTGCAAGGCTTCGTGCTGGTTGCTGTGGCAAAAGTGTTCAAAGTGCCCGAAGCGCACAAAGCTGGGCGCCAACCGGGTCACCACCGCAGCGGTTTCCAAGGTTTCACGTCGCACCGGCGCATCAGACCCGGTCACGCACAGGGCGCGGGTGGTGGGGATGCCCAGGCCGTGCATGGCCTCGCTGCACAAAAATTCGCGGATGCTGCTGCGCAACACTGCGCGCCCATCGCCCATGCGGGAAAACGGCGTGAGGCCCGCGCCTTTGAGTTGCCACTCCAGGCCCTGGGCTTCACCCAGCAAGATCGCGCGCCCGTCGCCCAGTTGACCGGCCCAGACGCCGAACTGGTGGCCGCTGTATACCGAGGCCAAGGGTTGGCTGCCGTCGAGCACGGTGTTGCCGGTGAGTGCCTGCAACCAGTCGTCCGACTGGCTCCAGCCCGCAGGCAGACCCAAGGCTTCCCCCAAGGCGGCGCAGTGGCCCACCCAATACGGCGCGGGCAAGGGCGTGGAGGACTGCGGAACACTGAAGCGGGGGCCCAGCGCGGCAAAGCTGTGCTGCCAGGTCAAAGCGCTCTGGGGCACAGGAGAAGGGTGGGGCGGTTGCATCTAGGGATTGTCCCTTAGTGCCCTTTGTCCTCGCCGTTCTGGGGCCATGCGGGGGGTACCATGCCAACACAAAATTCCGGAGACAAAACATGCTTGGACTGATGCAGTGTTCGCAGCTTCTTATTTCCACCCTGATCGATTTTGCCGATCGGCACCATGGTGATTCGGAAGTGATTTCACGGCGGGTGGAGGGCGATATCCACCGCTCCAACTACAAGCAGGTAGCGGCCCGCTCGCGCCAGGTGGCCAACGCGCTGGACCGCTGGAACCTGGGCTTTGGCGACCGCGTGGCCACGCTGGCCTGGAACGGCTACCGGCACTTGGAGCTGTACTTTGGCGTGAGTGGCTCTGGCCGCGTGGTGCACACCCTCAACCCCCGCCTGCACCCTGACCAGATTGTGTGGATTGCCAACCACGCTGAAGACCAGGTGCTGTGCTTTGACATGACCTTTTTGCCCATTGTGCAGGCCGTGCACAGCCGCTGCAGCACCATCAAGCACTATGTGGCGCTGTGCGATGAAAACAAGCTGCCCAGCGACAGCGGCATTCCCGGCCTGATCAGTTACGAGGCCTGGATTGGCCGGGAGTCCAGCACGTATGAGTGGCCGGACTTTGATGAGAACTGCGCGTCCAGCATGTGCTACACCAGCGGCACCACGGGCAACCCCAAGGCCGCGCTGTATAGCCACCGCTCCACCGTGCTGCACGCCATGTCGGGTGCCTTGCCTGATGGGCTGAACGTGAGCGCGCGGGACTCCATCTTGCCGGTGGTGCCCATGTTCCATGTGAACGCCTGGGGCCTGCCGTATATGGCGGCCATGGTGGGCGCCAAGATCGTCTTCCCTGGCCCGGCCATGGATGGCAAGTCGATTTATGAGTTGATCGAGGCCGAAAAGGTGAACTTCGCCGCAGGCGTGCCCACCGTGTGGCAAATGTTGCTGTCCCACATCCAGGCGGGGAACCACCGCTTTTCCACGCTCACGCGCACGGTCATTGGCGGCTCGGCCTGCCCGCCGGCCATGATCAATTTGTTCAACGATGTGTATGGCGTCGAAGTCTTGCATGCTTGGGGCATGACCGAGATGTCACCGCTGGGCACGGTATGCACGCTCAAAAATCACCACCTGGATCTCAATGCCGAAGACAAGCTGAAGATGCGCCTGAAGCAAGGCCGCAATATCTACGGCGTCGATATGAAAATCGTGGATGGCGAAGGCCAGGAGTTGCCTTGGGATGGCCAAACCTGTGGCGACCTGTTGGTCAAAGGCTACTGGGTTATTAGCGAGTACTACAAAGGCGAGGGCGCCTCACCGCTGGTGGACGGCTGGTTCCCCACCGGTGATGTGGCCAGCATCGACCCCGACGGCTTCATGCAAATCACCGACCGCAGCAAGGACGTGATCAAGTCAGGTGGTGAGTGGATTAGCTCCATCGACGTTGAAAATATCGCCATGGCCCACCCCGCCGTGGCCATGGCCGCCTGCATCGGCATGAAGCACCCCAAATGGGACGAGCGCCCAGTGATTGCGGTGATGAAGAAGCAAGGGTCCGACGTCACCCGCGACGAGCTTCTGGCCTTTTACGAAGGCAAAACGGCCAAGTGGCAAATTCCGGATGACGTGATTTTTGTGGATGCCATTCCGCTGGGCGGTACTGGCAAGATGCAGAAAAGCAAATTGCGCGAAATGCTGATCGACTACCGCCTACCCACCGCCTGACCATGACCGCCCACTACCAACTCCACGGCGACATAGCCGTCATCACCCTGGACAACCCACCCGTCAACGGCCTTGGCCTTGAAACACGGCGCGGCATTGCCGACGGCATGGCCCGCGCTGCGGCCGACGCAGCCGTGCAGGCCATCGTCATCACCGGCGCGGGCAAGGCCTTCTCGGGCGGTGCCGACATTAAGGAATTCAACAGCCCCACGGCCTTGCAGGAGCCCAATCTGCACAGCGTCATTGCCTTGCTGGAAAGCGCGCCCAAGCCCGTCGTGGCTGCACTCCACACCGTGGCCATGGGCGGCGGGCTGGAACTGGCCCTGGGCTGCCACTACCGCATTGCCACGCCCGGCACCCGCATGGCGTTGCCCGAGGTGAAGATTGGCCTGATCCCCGGTGCTGGTGGCACGCAGCGCCTGCCCCGTGCGCTGGGCGTGGAGCCTGCGCTCAACATGATCGTGAGTGGCGAAGCCATTGCTGCCGAAATGCTGGCTCAACTCCCTGGGCAAAAGTTGTTCGACAAGATCAGCGCCTCGGCCGAGAGCCTGGTCGAAGAAGCACTGGCACTGGCTCGCTCAGTAGCAGCTGTGCGCCCGCTGCCGCGTGTGCGGGACTTGCCCTGCAAGCATCCACAGGGCGACGCGTACTTCCAGTTTGCCCGCAACATGGTCAAAGGCATGGCCAAGAACTTTCCGGCGCCCGCCAAATGCGTGGACGCTGTGGAAATCGCCACCAAAAGGAAGTTTGCCGACGGCATGGCGGCTGAGTTGGAAATCTTCATCAACCTGATGTGGACGCCCGAATGCCGCTCCCTGCGCCACCTGTTCCTGGCCGAGCGTGCAGCGTCCAAGATTCCCGATGTGCCGTCTGACACGCCGCTGCGCGCCATCCAGGCGGTAGCTGTGATTGGCGCAGGCACCATGGGCGGCGGCATTGCGATGAACTTTTTGAATGCGGGCTTGCCTGTCACGCTGTTGGAAACCAAGCAAGAGGCCTTGGATCGGGGTGTGGCCACCATCCGCAAGAACTACGAGGCGCAGCTCAAGAAAGGCAAGCTCAAGCAGGACAAGTTCGATGCGCGCATGGCGCTCTTACGCACCACGCTGAGCTACGACGATTTGAAAGATGCCGACCTGGTGATTGAAGCCGTGTTTGAAGACATGGGCGTCAAGCAAGCTGTGTTCACTGAACTGGACCGCGTGATGAAGCCCGGAGCCATCCTGGCGTCCAACACGTCCACGCTGGACCTCAACAAAATAGCCGCTTTCACCCAGCGCCCGCAAGACGTGGTGGGCCTGCACTTTTTTAGCCCGGCCAATGTGATGAAGCTGCTGGAAGTGGTGCGCGGCGACAAAACAGCCAAAGATGTCATGGCCACGGTGATGGCGGTGGCCAAAAAGATCAAGAAGACGGCGGTGGTGTCCGGCGTGTGCGACGGCTTTATTGGCAACCGCATGATTGAGCAATACGGCCGCCAGGCGGGCTTTTTGCTGGACGAAGGCTGCACGCCGCAGCAGGTGGATAAGGCGGTAGAAAAGTTTGGCATGGCCATGGGGCCGTTCCGCATGAGCGACCTCGCAGGCAACGACATTGGCTGGGCCATCCGCAAGCGCCGCTATGTGGAAAAGCCCAGCATGAAGTACAGCAGGACGGCAGACCTGCTGTGCGAAAAAGGCCGCTTTGGGCAGAAGACCGGTGCCGGCTGGTACGACTATGTACCCGGCAAACGCGATGCCATTCCCAACGCCGATGTGGAGGCCATGGTGGCCGCGCACCGCCAAAGTCTGGGCATCACGCCGCGCAAGATTTCGGACGAAGAAATCGTGCAGCGCCTCATCTTTTCGCTGGTGAACGAAGCTGCGCACATTCTGGAAGAGGGCATTGCCAACAAGGCCAGTGACATCGACATCGTTTACATCTTTGGCTACGGCTTTCCCCCGCACCGCGGCGGCCCGCTGCGCTATGCGGATGAGCTGGGCCTGTTCAACGTGGCGCAGGCCATGCAGCGCTTTGCGCAAAACCCCTTGGACGATGCCGCCTTTTGGCAGCCTGCGCCCCTGATTCAACGCCTGGTTGCCGACGGCAAGACCTTCGGCTAAGCCCACCGCACAGGAGAAAACCATGCCCCCACGTTCATCTTTGCATGTATTCACTGCCTCCCAAGGGGGCGCGGCCTCCTTTGAGGCGGCTCGGCAGGAGGCCTAACCATGACCCGCGCTGTAATTGTTTCCACCGCCCGCACACCGCTTGCCAAGAGCTGGAAAGGTGCTTTCAACATGACCCATGGCGCCACCTTGGGCGGCCACGCCATCCAGCACGCCATTGCCCGTGCCGGCGTTGAAGCCGCCGAGGTGGACGATGTGCTGATGGGCTGCGCCAACCCCGAAGGCGCCACCGGCTTCAACATTGCCCGCCAAGCGGCACTGCGGGCAGGTTGCCCGGTCACGGTGTCGGGCATCACCATCAACCGCTTTTGTTCTTCGGGACTGCAAACCATTGCGCTGGCCGCGCAGCGCATCGTGGCTGGGGAAGGCGATATTTTTGTGGCCGGTGGTGTGGAGTCCATCTCGTGTGTGCAGCAGGAGATGAACATGCACATGGTGCAAGACCCCACGCTTGCAAAAGCCAAGCCCGAGATCTACTGGAACATGCTGCAAACCGCCGAAAACGTGGCCAAGCGCTACGGCATTGGCCGTGACGCCATGGACGAATACGGCGCGGCCAGCCAGCAGAAAGCCACGGCTGCGCTGGAGGCGGGTTTGTTCAAGGACGAGATTGCCCCCATCACCGTAACCATGGGCGTGGCCGACAAAGTGATGGGTTTGATGACCAAACAAGTCACCTTGGAAAACGACGAGGGCATTCGCGCAGGCACCACGGTAGAGGCCATCCGCGGCCTGCGTTCGGCCTTGCCGGGCGGTTTGGTGAGTGCGGGTAATGCCAGCCAGTTTTCCGATGGCGGCGGCGCGGTGGTGGTGGTGGACGAGGCACTGGCCGAAAAGCGTGGCCTCAAACCTTTGGGGCGCTTTCTGGGTTTTGCCGTGGCGGGCTGCGAGCCCGACGAAATGGGCATTGGCCCGGTGTTTGCCATTCCCAAAGTGTTGAAGCGCCTGGGCTTGGGCATGAACGACATTGATCTGTGGGAGCTGAACGAAGCCTTTGCCGTGCAGGTGCTGTACTGCCGCGATAAGTTGGGCATCCCAGGTGACCGCCTGAATGTGAACGGCGGCGCCATCGCGGTGGGCCACCCTTATGGTGTGAGCGGCCAGCGCTTGACCGGCCACGCCTTGATTGAAGGCAAACGCCGCGGCGCCAAGCGGGTGTGCGTCACCATGTGCATTGGTGGTGGCATGGGGGCTGCGGGCATTTTCGAGGTGCTGTGAAACCCAGCGCCGCTGGCGCTTGGGAGACTTGGCGTGCCAGGTTCAGCCGCCGGGCCGCCCCAAGGCAGAACGCGCCCCCCTTGGGGGGGCAGCGACCCACGCAGCGCGGCGGAGCGTGGGGGCCACGTTCTAGTAGAGCGGCCTTGTGGTGCAATCGGGGCCTGAACAATTGGAAGCGGGAATGCGCAATGTCCTTTTTTGACAAATACAACGGCACCACCAACGAGCGCCTGCTGCGCCTGGAGCGTTTGGTCTGGCCCTTGATTTACGGTGGCCTGTTGGCGCTGGTTTTGGGTTATTTCACCGAAAACCAGGGCGCGGACGCCACCGGCTTGTATGCCGTGGGCTCCATTGCGTTCGCCATGGGTTTGGTGGTGTTCTACCTGCGGTCCCGCCATCCCGAAGACTGAGGACACGCCATGCAAGCACGTACGGTTCAGCAACTGTTTGACCTCACCGGCAAGACGGCGTTGGTCACCGGCGGCTCGCGCGGCCTGGGGCTGCAAATGGCCCACGCGCTGGGCGAGGCCGGGGCCAAGATCATGCTCAGCGCGCGCAAGGCCGACGAGCTGGAGCAGGCCGTAGCCACCTTGCAAGCTGCTGGTATTGACGCCCGCTGGATCGCTGCCGATTGCTCCAAGGACGTAGACATTGACCGCCTGGCCACCGAGACCCTGCACCGCATGGGCGATGTGGATATTTTGGTGAACAACGCGGGTGCCTCTTGGGGCGCCCCGGCAGAAGATCATCCGATTGAAGCCTGGGACAAGGTGATGAACCTCAACGTGCGCGGCTACTTTTTGCTTAGCCAAGCCATTGCCAAGCGCAGCATGATTCCGCGCCGCTATGGCCGCATCATCAACCTGGCCTCCATTGCCGGGCTCAACGGCAACCCGGCCTTCATGAAGACCATTGCCTACAACACATCCAAGGGCGCAGTCATCAACTTCACACGCACTTTAGGCGCGGAGTGGGGGACCTACAACATCACGGTCAACGCTATTTGCCCGGGGTTTTTTCCCAGCAAGATGTCGGCCGGGCTGATTGCTGCGGCGGGTGAGGAGCGCATGAAATCCGGCGTACCGCTGCAGCGTCTGGGCGATGATGAAGACCTCAAGGGCGCCTGCTTGCTGTTTGCGTCGGACGCGGGCAAGCACATCACAGGCCAGTGGCTGGCGGTGGATGGCGGCGTCAGTGTGGTGACCGGCGCATGACCCCGTCTTTGTCTTTCGGTGCCGAGATTCCGTTCGTCAAACACCTGGGCATGGTGCTCACGGTGTTTGAAGGTGGGCGTTCAGAAGTCCAGTTGCCCCACAAGCCCGAGCTGCTCAATTCCTTTGCCGTCACCCATGGAGGCGTGCAGATGACGCTGCTGGACGTGACCATGGCCAGCGCGGCGCGCAGCGTGTGCCCGGAAATGGGCGTGGTCACCATCGAGATGAAAACCAGCTTCATGCGCCCAGCCTTGCCCAGCGACAAAGGCCCGCTGGTAGCCAAGGGTGAACTGCTGCACCGCACCGCCACCATGGCCTTTACCCAGGCTACGATTTACGACGCGCGCGGCCATGTGTGTGCGCACGCCACCGGCACCTTCAAGTACATGAAGCGATTGGCCACCAGTGCCCGCAGCGTGAACCCGCTGCAAGTGGGAACGGATTAGCTTTCGCGGAGGGCGGCGTTTGGGGGCATAGCGCTCTGCTCCGTGTCCCCCGCCCACTACGTGGGCTCCTCCTTTACCTACGCAGAACGCTATGCCCCCAAACGCCTCTGTGCTCAAGAACCGTACCGCAAGTTGCCTATCCGGTCTTGGCAGCGCTGCCAGTACTCCACCGCAATCCGGTAGGTGTTGAGTTGCACCTGCACCGTGGTGCGTATGTCCACGCCGTAGCCGCCGCCCATGGCAAACACACACGGCAGGCGGCGCGCAAAGCACCAGTCGAACACGCGGCGGTCGCGCGCCTGCATGCCGTCGAAGCTGAGCTTGAGGCGGCCCAGGCGGTCGCCTTCGTGCGGGTCGGCACCGGCTAAGTACAGCACCACGCCGGGGTCAAAGCGCCCCTCCAGCTCCAGCAAGGCGTTTTCCAGGGCGGCAAGGTAGTCACCATCGCCGCAGCCATCGGGCAGGGCCATGTCCAGATCGCTGTCTTCCTTGCGGAAGGGAAAGTTCTTGTCGCCATGCAGCGACAGGGTGAACACGCTTTTGTCGCCCCGGAAGATGCTGGCCGTGCCATTGCCTTGGTGCACATCCAGGTCAATGATGGCGACTTGCAGAGCAGGGTGGCCTTGCCCGTGGCGGCGTGCCCATTCGGCTTGCAGCACACGTGCAGTCACGGCCATGTCGTTGAAGACGCAAAAGCCGCCGCCCTTGTGCGCGTAGGAATGGTGGGTACCACCGGCCAGGTTGGCGGCCACGCCTTCGGTCATGGCAGCGCGCCCGGCAGCCACGGTGCCGCCCACCGAGCGGCGGGCGCGGGCAGCCATGGCTGGGCTCCAGGGGAAGCCTATTTCACGCAGCACTTTGGCGTCCACGCTGCCATCGGCAATCGCCTGGATATACGCCGGGTCGTGGGCCAGGGCCAGTTCGCCCTCGGTAGCCTCAGGTGCTTGCAGCATGCGCACTTGGGGCACGTGCGTCGTGAGTTCATCGCGCAGCATCTGGTACTTTTCCATGGGGAAACGGTGGCCGGGCGGCAGGGGCAGCACGAAGCGGTCGCTGTAAAAAGCTTGCATGCGCGGATTGTGGCGCAGGCTTCCCGGCAGGCGCTGGAAGTGGCTTGTCAAAAAATGTTCAAATACGGGGGTATTCACTTTTTCTCTTGGAAATTCACATGGGCAACAAAATCGTTACCGAAGCTGATCGCAAAGCATCTCCCCGTCCCGCCACCATGCCTGGCTTCACACTGCCCACCGGTGGCCGTGGTCAGCGCATCAGCCTGGAGCGCGGTGTAGCGACTCGCAGCAAGAAGAACCCCGGCAAGCGCGCCAACAAAGGCGGCTGATCCGCAAAGCGGTTCCCCCAAAGGCCCTCAACTGAGGGCCTTTTTCTTTGGGCTGTGCGCAACGACTTTTTGATCTATGTGCTGGACGCGCTCAGGCGCGGGTTCACAATGCAAGCCATCACCCGGAGGCAAGCATGTTCGACTCAGCAGAAATTGGCCACAAGGTTTCCAAAGCCGTCTACAAGGAGGCGGTCCCTCCTTTACGCGCTGCCTTGCTGGAAGCGCAAGCCACGTTGTTTGCCGAGAAAAAAGTGCCTGTGGTGCTGCTGATTAGCGGCGCCGACGGCGCGGGCAAGCGCGAAACCATCAGCGTGCTTTACGAATGGATGGACCCGCGCTACCTGACCACCTTGGCATTTGAAGCGCCCACCGACGAAGAGCGCGAGCGCCCGTACATGTGGCGCTACTGGCGCGCCCTGCCGCCCAAAGGGCGCATTGGCATCTTTTCGGGATCCTGGTATTCGGATGCCATTCGCTTGCGCATCAATGGCGAAATCAGTGAGCTAGAGCTCGACGCCCGCGCAGCGCAGATCAACCGGTTTGAGACCATGCTGGTCAACGAAGGCGCGTTGGTTCTCAAGTTCTGGGTCCATCTCACCAAAGAGGCACAACGCACCCGTTTTGAGATGCTGGAGAGCGACCCCAGCACGGCCTGGCGCGTGACGCCCTGGCACTGGGAACGGCTGAAAACCTATGACAAGTTGCACGAGGTATCCAGCCACTTTTTGCGCATGACCAACACCGCTGCCGCTCCCTGGGTGGTGGTGGAGGGCGTGGACGACCGGTACCGCTCGCTCAAGGTGGGCCAGGTGCTGTTGGCGGCCATGCAAGCCAGACTGGGCAACCAAAAAACGGCGGCGTCCAACACGCCCATCGCGGTGCACGCAGATACCGATGGCCGTAATGTGCTCAACGCGCTGGATCTGAGCTTGCGCCTGGAAGACAAAGCCTACAAAGCCGAGCTGGGCCAGTTGCAAGGCCGCTTGTCGGAGTTGGCGCGCGACCCGCGTTTGAAATCGCGCTCCGTGGTGCTGGCGTTTGAAGGTGCCGATGCTGCGGGGAAGGGAGGTGCAATACGGCGCATCACTGCGGCGCTGGATGCACGGCAGTTCCAAGTGATCCCGGTGGC
>Ga0228698_1000525_pt1 | contig 27539 bp, 31 predicted proteins | sample McNCre117_Aug_MG_FD_178015 | JGI IMG/M metagenome (GOLD analysis project Ga0228698, IMG submission 178015) | Freshwater microbial communities from McNutts Creek, Athens, Georgia, United States - 1-17_Aug_MG | ecosystem: Environmental > Aquatic > Freshwater > Creek | place: USA: Georgia...
CCAGGTGCGGACGCGTTGGCCGCGGGAGGGCTGCGGCGCGGACGGGGGCGGGGGCGACGCGGGCTCGGACGGGCGGGGGCGTGCAGGGGGCTGCGGCATGGTGCCGCGATTGTGGCCTGCGGCATGACCTGCCCCGGGGCAGGCCTTCCCGGGGCTGAGCCGCCTCCGGCACTCCCCGCACGCATCGGCCCGATTCAGCCCGGTTCGGCCAGGATCGGCCTGCACCCGCCGGCGCCGTCCAGCGGCGCGGTGCGCCCGTGGCAGACTGCGGCATCGCCGGGGCCTCGACCCGGCCGGAACCCCCGATGCCCTGCCCTGAAGCCTTTTCCGCCTGCCCTGGCCCCGGCCGTCTCCTGCCCGCCGCCAAGCCGCGGCACGGGAGCGCCTGGCTGCCGGCCGCCCTGGCCCTGCTGACCGCGCTGGCAGGTTGCCGCAGCGAACGCGAGATTGCGCTGGAAGCCCAGGTCCAGCAGCTGCAAGGCCAGTTGTCCCGGGCCCAGCAGCATCTGGAGGCGGCCCGCCAGGCCGCCGACGACATCGACGCCGCCAGCCAGGACGTGGACCAGGCGCTGGAGGACGGGGATGCCGACGCGCTCAACGACGCCTTGGATGCCCTGGGCGCCGGGCAGGATGCGCTGGACGAGGCGCTGGAAAAGGCCGGCAACGCGACGACGGGCGGGCAAGGGCAGGTGTGAGGCCGTGTCGCCCCGGTCCCGTCATGGCAGGATGTGGCTCAGGCCAATGACACGCTGATTTCCATGCACAAGACCGTGACCTCCCCCCGGGAGCTCCGTGAAACGATGCGGGGTGCCCCCGCGCCGGATGCGCGCCCCGACGCAGCCCCGGGGGCCGCATGCTGACCGGGATGCGCTTGCTGGCCGAAGAGACGGCCTTGCGCGAGGGGCCCACGCCGGACGCGCTCGAACATCCGCTGCTGGTGACCCCGCTGTTCGCGATCGCCGCCGATGCCTTCCTGCTGTCGCTGCCGAACGGCCTGCGTTTCCACTACCGCAAGAAGGCGGGCGTGGTGTGTTCGCGCAGCGCCGGCATCAGCGATGCCGAGGTCGAACTGTTCCACCAGGGCTCGGTCTACGGGGCCGTGGCCTGGCTCAATGGCCTGGTGCCGCTCCATGCCTCGGCCGTGACGCATGAAGGCCGCCTCCATGCCTTCACCGGCCCCAGCGGCGCGGGCAAATCGACGCTGTGCGCGGCGCTGGCCCAACGCGGGCTGCCGGTCTTTGCCGATGACGTCCTGGTGCTCGATCTGTCGGACCCGGCCCGCCCGGTCGGGCTGCCGGGCCACAAGCGCCTGAAGTTGTGGGACGACGCCTTGGAGATGACGGACCTGGATCGCGGGCAGGCCGTGCGCGACGGCCTCGCGAAGTATTTCGTTGCGCCCCCCTTGTCCGATCTGTCGGCGCCGCTGCCCTTGGCGTCCCTGACCTTCCTGGACCCGCCCAGCGGGCGCGAGGCCTCGTTGACCGATTGCCACGGGGCCCAACGGCTCAACCGGATGCTGTCGGCGTTCTACCGCCCCCGCTACATCGAGGCCCTGCAGCCCGCGGTCGAGCGCTTCGCCCTGGCGATGCGCCTGGTGCACCAACTGCCGACGCGCATCTTCGACCGGCCTCGCGACCGGGATCGGTTCGACGGCAACGTCGACGTCATGGCCGCGGCGATCCGGGCGGCCGGCGGCTGACATGGCGACCGACCAGGCCCCCGCCGGCAGCGGTGCCGGCATCAACTGGCTGGTGTCCTACCCCAAATCCGGCAACACCTGGATGCGGATGCTGCTGGCCAACTACTTCGGCGAGACCGAGCAGGCGCAGGACATCAACCGCGCCGGCATCCTTCACGGCATCGCCGCCTCGCGCGAGCATTTCGACCGGGCGCTCGGCATCTCGAGCAGTGACCTGAGCGCGGCGGAGGTGGCCGGGCTGCGGCCGCATGTGCATGCCCATCTGGCCGCGCAAGCCGACCGGCCGATCTGGATCAAGGTCCATGACGCGCAGCAGGCCATCGGTGACGACTGGCTGTTTCCGCCCCGGTCGAGCCACGCCGTGGTCTACCTGATCCGCCACCCCCTCGATGTCGCGGTCTCTTATGCGTTCCACACCGGTCAGTCGGTCGCCGGGACGGTGGACACGATGTGCCGCAGTGACACGGTCATCGCGGAACGATCGCCCCACCAGTTGCCGCAACGCCTGGGCAGCTGGAGCGACCATGTGGCGAGCTGGGTCGATCAGGCCGGATGCCCGGTCTGCGTCATCCGCTACGAGGACATGCTGGCCGATCCCGCCGGCCAACTGGCCCGGGCCATCGCCTGCGGCCGGCCCGGGCTGCGGATCGACCCGTTGCGCATCGCCCACGCGGTCGAGCAGTCACGCTTCGACCGCTTGCAGGCCGCCGAGGACGCGCACGGCTTTCGCGAGCGCTCGGAGAAGTCCCCGCGATTTTTCCGACGCGGATTGGCCAATGCTTGGCACGAGCACCTCAACGCCGACCTTGAGCGCCGCATGCGCGCCGTTCATCATGCGATGATGAGCCGATTCGGCTATGAATGACCCACGTTCAGGAGACGCCACACCGTGATCCGCAAGTTGGAAGGCCGCTTCGTCGAAAGCCGCATCGACGGCGAAGCGGTGTTGATGCAGATCGATCGGGGCAGCTTCCACGGGCTCAAGAAGAGCGGGCTGGCGATCTGGGAGTTGATCGACGGCCAGCGCGATCGCGCGGCGATCATCTCGGCGCTGATGGCGCGCTACGACGTGTCGCGCGAGCGCTGCGAATCCGACGTGGACCGGTTCCTGGAGCGGATGCGGGAGGCCGGCCTTGTGGCGCTGGATTGAACGCGGCCCCGAGCTCGCCCTGGCCGCCGAGGCCGCGGTGATGCTGCTGCTCGCCCGGCTGCTGGTGGCCCGGGTCCCGATGCGGTACTGGCGGGGAACGCTGGGCGTGACGACGCCCGGCGATGGCCGCCCCACCCCGGGCCCGACGGGGGGGCACGAGGTGTCCCCGGCGCTGTGGCGCATCCGCTTGGCGGTCCACCGCGCCACGCGGCGTCTGCCCGTGCGCCTGCGCTGCCTGCCCAAGGCGATGGCCCTGCAATGGATGGCGCGCCGCCGCGGGCTGGACTGCACCCTGCACATCGGCCTGGCGCGTGACGCGGCCGAGCCCTTGCACGCCTGGATAGACTGTGGCTCGGTCCAGGTGATGGGCCGGACCCCCGACACGACTTACCAGAGCCTGTGGTCGATCCGCTCATGCTGAACCCGGCAGCCCGCCTCCGGATCGCTCACACGGTGAGCGCCCCCCTCGCCCCGCGACGTGCCGCGGCCGGCAGCGCCTGCGCCCATTCAACGCTGACAACCCCTGGAGATCATCATGCAAACTGAAGAAGCCGTTTCTGTGGACCCGGATCGTGTCTGGGAAACGCCGGTGCTGGAAGCGCTCGGCAAGATGGACAACGTGGCCGCGACCTCGAATCACGTGAACACCGACGGCCTGGGCGGGCGCGGGCTCAGCTGAGGCAGGGACGCCGGCGCCGCCGCAGCGCCTGGCCCTTGGGCCCCCGGGCCCCATCGCCCGCTGAACTCCGGCTGTCCTGGATGCCCGCATGATCGGCCTTGTGCTGAACTGGTCCGGTGCGCCGCTGGCGCCCTCGGTGGCCGACCGCTTCGCCGCCTCGCTGGCAGAGGGCAGCGCCCGCCAACCGCAGGTTCTTGCAACGAACAACGCCCTGTTCGTGTCGGCGTGCGCCCCGGCGCGCCCGCCGATCCGCCTGCCCTCCGGGGTGATCCTGCTGTTCAACGGCCACATCGCCAACCGCGCCGCGCTGCGCCGCGAACTCGGCGCCGGCCCGGTCGAGGACGACGGCGCGCTCTATGCGGCCGCGCGGGCGGCTTGGGGGGATGCTGCCGACCTGCGCGTGGTCGGCGAGTTCTGCGCGATCCTTTGCGACCCGGCCACCCGATGTGCGCGCATCACCCGGTCGCCGATCGCCGGGCCACCGCTGCAGCACTACCGCGATGCGGAGCGCCTGATCGTCGCCTCGACCCCGCGCGCCCTCTTCGCGACCGGGGCGGTGGCGCCCTTGCTGGACGAACAGAAGATCGCCGACAGCCTGTTCCTCAACTACGCGGAAGGGGAGCGGAGCTTCTTCAAGAACGTCCTGCGACTGCCCTATGCGACGCGACTGACGTTCACGCCCGAGGGCGTGGCGCGTGAGACCTACCACGACCCCAGGGCGCTGCCCGCGGTCCGTTTCCGGTCGGATGACGAGTACGTCGAGGCGGCGGACGCGCTGCTGGAGGAGGGCGCGCGTGCGGCACTCGATGGCGCGGTCAGGCCGGCCGTCAGCATCAGCGGCGGGTTCGATTCACAAGCGGTGGCCGCCTATGCGCTGAGGGCGATGCCGGGCGAGTGTCGGCTGCTGGGCCTGACCTCGGTGCCCGAGCCGGGGTGGGACGGGCGGGAGCGTGCGGACCGGATCGGCGATGAAAGCGCGCAGGTCCGGGCCTTTGCCGAGATGCATCCGCGCTTGGACCTGCTGAGCATCGACGCCGCGGGCCTGTCCATCGATCACCAACTGCAGGCGATGTTCCGGTTGTCGTGCGTGCCCCCGCGCAACGCGATGAACCTGCCCTGGATCCACGCGCTGTATGCCACGGCGGCCAGCAGGGGGTGCGACGTCGTGCTGACCGGCGGGATGGGCAACATGAGCCTGAGCTTCGGCGGCAAAGGGACCCTGCCGGCGATGCTGGGGCGCGGCCAATGGCTGAAGGCCTGGCGCGAGATGCGCGCCAGCCGGGCCGTTGACGGGCCGCTGCCGCGTCAGTTGCTGGGGGCCGTGGCAGCCTGGACGCCCCGATCGGGCATGCACTGGCTCGATCGCCTGCGTGGCCACCATGCCGCGCCGCTGGGCAGCCATTGCCCGCTCAACCCCGCCTATGCCGCCGACATGCGCGTCGTCGAGCGTGCCGCCGACGTCGGCCTGGGCCCGGCGTCGCACCGCCACCGGGATACGCTGGCCCCGCGGCTGAGCATGCTGGGCTCGACCCACCACGAGCAGGGGGACCTGGAGCAGGCGATGGAACGGCTTTACGGCATGCCGACCCGCGACCCCACGGCCTATCGTCCGTTCGTGGAGTTCTGCTTGTCGATCCCCGACGATCAGTACCGCCGTGCGGGCGTCAGCCGATGGCTGGCCCGGCGGATGTTGCGGGGGCAGGTGCCCGACATCGTGCTGGACGACCGCCGGCGAGGGCTGCAGGCGGCCGACTGGCACCTGCGCCTGGGCCGGCAGCGCACCGAACTGATCGCGGAGATCGATGAACTGGCCAAGGACCCGGGCATGGCCTACCGATTCGACCTGGCCTCGCTCCGCGCCGCGCTGACCGATTGGCCGGCACAGACGCCCTTGTCGGGGCCGCAGCACAACCGGCTGCGCCTGGCGCTGACCCGCGGGCTGGCCGCGGCGCGGTTCATCCGGGAGGTGGAGGGCTGGGGGGGCTGACGGCGGGTGCCACGGGGGCGGTCTCAGCGGAGGGCGCGTGAGGCACCATACCGCCTTCAAAGAACCAGTTGCAAGGCCAGTTGTCGCGGGCCAGGCAGCATCTGGACGCCGCCAGCCAGGAAGTGGATCAGGCGCTGGAGGACGGGGGTGCCAACGCGCTCAACGACGCCTTGGATGCACTGGGAGCCGGGCAGGATGCGCTGGACGAGGCCTTGGAGAAGGCCGGGGCGGGCAGGGGCAGGTGTGATCGGATCGGGCATCGCAATCGATTGACGCGATGCCGCCCCCCCCTGGAGGGGGGCGGCATCGTCCGCCCCCGCGCCTACACTTGCGGGCCGGGCCCGCGGGCCCGGCTGGGTTCCGCTCCTCGTCCGTTCAACATGTCCTCATTCCGCGTCAGCCGCTGGGCCGCCTGGGCCCCCGGCCTGCCCGACACCGCCGATTGGCAGCGCTGGCTGCTGACGCCAGACATCGCCGCCTTGGCTGGTGACGCCACGCCGCCGTTGACCGAGCTGCCCCCCATGACCCGGCGACGCATCGACGGCCTGGGCCGCGCCGGCCTGCAGGCGGCCTTCCGTGCGCAGGGGCCCGCGCCCACCGGCCCCGTGGTGTTCGCGTCGCGCTGGGGCGAGATCGCCCGCTCGGTGGCGCTGTTGGACAGCTTGACCCAGGGCGAGCCGCTGTCACCGACCACGTTCAGCCTGTCCGTGCACAACGCAGCGGGCGCCCTTTACTCGATCGCCCGACAGGACCGCGCCAATTACAGCGCGGTGTCCGCCGGCGCCTGCAGTGCGGCCGCAGGTGCCTGTGAAGCGCTGGGCCTGATGGCCGACGGGCACGCGCAGGTGTTGCTGGTCAGTGTCGAGTCCGCATTGCCGGCGCCTTACTCCGGCTTCGACCACGCCCCAGGCCTGCCGGTGCGGGCCTGGGCCGCGCTGCTGGAAGCCGGCGGGCCGCTGCGGCTGTCCTCACGCGCCGGCACGACGGACGACGCCGCCCCCCGGGCCCTCGTCGATGCGGCGATCGGGGCCCTGCCCGAGGATCTGCAGGCTCTGGCCTTCCTGGCCGGGCACGCCGAGCAGGTGCCCCAAGGTTCCTGGTTGTGGAGCCGCGATGCCCACTGAGCCCCAGACCCCGGACCGCCGGCGCCGCGCCGACGGGACCTGGCGACAACTGCCTGGCCAGGCCTGGCGAGTGACCGCCACGGCCCTGGCCTTCGGCACGTTCGGCCTGGGCGGGCTCGTGCTGGGCCTGCTGGTGTTTCCGCTGCTGGGGCTGCTGGTCCGTCCGGCCCCCCGGCGGCGTCACATGGCGCGCGCGCTCGTGGGCTGCTTGTTCCGGTGCTTCGTGGCCGAAATGCGCTTGCTGGGCCTGCTGACCGTGCAACTCGAAGGCCTGGAGAGGCTGCAACGCCGCGGCCTGCTGGTGCTGGCCAACCACCCCAGCCTGATCGACGTGGTGTTCCTGATCGGCTGGGTGCCGGACGCCCATTGCGTGGTCAAGGCCAGCCTTCGCGACAACCCCTGCACCCGCGGCCCGGTCCAGGCCACCGGTTACATCTGCAACAATACGGGGGCAGACCTGATGCAAACCTGCGTAGACAGCGTGCACCAGGGCGGTAACCTGATCATCTTTCCCGAAGGCACCAGAACCCGCCCCGGGCAGCCCCTCAAGATGCAGCGGGGCGCCGCGCAGATCGCCTTGCGCGGCGGCCTGCCCATCACCCCCGTGCGCATCCGATGCGATCCTCCGGGGCTCTACAAGGGGCAGCCCTGGTGGCGAGTGGGCCGGCAGGTCCTGCACTTCCGAATCTCGGTCGAGCCCGATCTGCCCAGCGCCCCGTTTCTGCAAAGCACCCAAGGTGAACCTGCCCTGGCTGCACGTCGCCTGACGGAATTCCTGACTCACTATTTTTCCGGCAACCACAACAACGATCCGATCGCGGGGGGAATCTTTCATGCTGCAACAAGAGATCAAGGAGCTGCTGATCTCAGCGCTCCAACTTGAGGACCTCCGCCCGGAGGAGATCGACGCCGAACAGCCGCTGTTCGTGGAAGGCCTGGGCCTGGACTCGATCGACGCGCTCGAGCTGGGCCTGGCGCTGCAGAAGCGCTATGGCGTCAGCCTGAGCGGCGATTCTGCCGAGACGCGCCGCCACTTTGGCAGCATCCGCGCGCTGGCCGACTTCGTGGCCGCCCATCGCAAGATCGCCGCCTGATCGCCTCCCCTGCTTCCTGAGATCCGGCCATGACGGAACAAGACATCTTCGAGCGCCTGCGCAGCATCCTGGTCGAGACCTTCGACATCGCTCCCGATCGCATCACGCCCCAGGCCCGCCTGTACGAGGACCTGGACATCGACAGCATCGACGCCGTCGACCTGATCGTCCAGCTCAAGCCCCTGGTGGGCAGGCGTCTGCAGCCCGAGGCCTTCAAGGCCGTGCGCACCCTGCAGGACGTGGTGGACGCGCTGCAAGGCCTGTTGCAACCCGCCCCGGGTGACGCAGCGGACCGGGCACGCAGCTCCACGGCCGAGCGCTGACGGGGCCACGCCCATGCGCTGGGCCTTCGTGCTGGCCCTGACGGCCGCCTATCCCCTGCTGATCCTGGTCGGCCTGGGGCGCGAGGTGCCGCCCAGGCAACTGGCGCTGCTGCTGCTGGTCCTGGGCCTGCTCCGCCTCTGGGCCGGTGGCCGTGGGCCGGTGCGGGTGCGCGGCCTGGCCGCGGCCGCTCTGGCGCTGGCCGCCGGGTCCGCCCTGCTCGACCACCGCCTGCCACTCAAGCTCTACCCGGTGCTGGTCAATGCCACGCTGCTGGGCGTGTTCGGCGCCAGCCTGCTGCGCGGGCCGCCCCTGGTCGAACGCCTGGCCCGGCTGACCGAGCCCGACCTGCCGCCGCAAGGCGTGGCCTACACGCGCCGAGTCACCCAGGTCTGGTGCGGCTTCTTCGTGGTCAACGGCAGCCTGGCCCTGGCCACGGCGCTGTGGGCCAGTGAACGCACCTGGGCCCTCTACAACGGCGGCATCGCCTATGTGGCCATGGGGGCCTTGATGGGCGGGGAATGGCTGCTGCGACAACGCCTGAGGGCGAGGGTCGGCGCGTGAAACCTTCACACCGACTGATGGCGCTGGCCCGGTCGTCGTTCACGGCCCCGGAGGCCGCGGCCGGCCCGGCCGACCCGCCGCTGGGCTGGCGTGGCCAGATCCCCGTGCCCCGGGCGGAGTTCCTGACCGAGGTGGCGGCTTGGCAGTCCGCGATGGTCGCCACACCCGGCTCCGCCGTCATGCTGAGCTTTCAGGACAGCCTGCACCTGGCCGCGGCGCTGCTGGGCGCCTGGCGCGCGGGCAAGACGGCCTGGCTCCCCACCGATCTGACGCCGGGCACGGTGGCGGCCTTGTCCGGCCGCGTGCAGGCCTGGGCCGGTGATGGCCAGGTCCTGGACCACTGCCCCCGCGTGCGGGCGGACACGGCCGCAGGCAGCGGCCCGCTGCCCCAGGCTCCTCACCTTGCGCCATCCGCCAACGCCGACGCTGAGGCGCTGGTGCTGGTGCTGTTCACGTCCGGCTCCACCGGCCGACCCGAGGCCTGCCCCAAGCGCCTGGACCAACTGCTGTCCGAGATCGATGCCCTGGAAGAGGCTTTCGGCGCCACCGCCCCGGGCGCGACGGTGCTGGCCAGCGTGGCGGCCCAGCATCTCTACGGCCTGCTGTTCCGGGTCCTGTGGCCGCTCAGCACCGACCGCCCCTTGCAAGCCCTCACCCTGGCGTTCTTCGAAGATCTGCCGGCGCTGCTGCCCGCGGGCGAAGCGGGCGTGCTGATCGCCAGCCCGACCCACCTCGACCGGGTGCCCGCTGCGCTGCCGTCCGAGGCCGGCGCGCTGCGCCAGGTCTTCAGCTCGGGCGCCCCGCTGCCGGAGGCCGCGCTGCCCGGCGCGGTCCGCCTGTGCGGCCAAGCCCCCATCGAGGTCTACGGCAGCACCGAGACCGGTGGCGTGGCCTGGCGGCAGCGTTCGTCCGCCAGCCCGTCCGCGGACACCGCCTGGCGGGCCTTGCCCGGCGTGAACTGGCGGATCGAGGACGGCCTGCTGTCCGTGCAATCGCCCCACCTGGGCACGCCCGGCTGGCGGCGGGGCGAAGACCTGGCCGATGCCGCCGACGCCGGCGAGACCTTCGTGCTGCGCGGACGCGCCGACCGCATCGTGAAGATCGCCGAGAAGCGCGTGTCGCTGCAGGCCTTGCAAGAGCTGCTGCTGCAGGACGGCCTACTCAGCGAGGTGCGCCTGCTGCTGCTCGATGGCCACCGTCCCCAGATCGGGGTCGTGGGCGTTCCCAGCCTCGCGGGTTGGGCCTGTTTCGACCAGCAGGGCCGTCGCGGCCTGGCCGACACCTTGCGGGCCCGGCTGATGGGCTCGGTCGAACGCGTGGCCTTGCCGCGGCGTTGGCGATTCGTGCCGGAACTGCCGCGCAATGCCCAGGGCAAGACGCCCCAGTCGCGCCTGCTGGACCTGTTCGATCCGCGCCGCCCCACCGTGCGCGCGCTGCAAGCCGAGGGCCAGCAACGCACGCTGACGCTGCTGGTGGACGAGGGCTTGCCGCAGTTCCAGGGGCATTTCGACGGCCACCCCTTGCTGCCCGGCGTGGCCCAGGTCGACTGGGCCCTGCTGTTCGGCCGCGAACTGTTCGATATTCCCGGCCGCTTTGCCGGCATCGACGCCTTGAAGTTCCAGCGTGTGATCACCCCGGGCATGTCGCTGCAGCTGCAGCTGGAATGGCGCCCGCCCGATCGCCTGGACTTCCGCCTCCAATCCGCGCACGGCTCGCATTCCAGCGGCCGCGTGTCATTCCAGACCGCCCCATGAGCCTGCGCCTGATCGCCGTGATCCCCGTCTACAACCACGCCGTGCCGGTGGTCGGGGTGGCCCGCGCGCTGCGCGCCCACGGTCTGCCGGTGCTGCTGGTGGACGATGGCAGCGGCGCGGACTGCGCTGCCGCGCTGGACCGGTTGGCCACCGAGGACGGCATCCGCCTGCTGCGCCTGGCCCGCAACCAAGGCAAGGGCGGCGCCGTGATGGCCGGCCTGCGCCAGGCCGGCGACTGGGGGTACACCCATGCGCTGCAGATCGACGCCGATGGTCAGCATGACACCCTCGACGTGCCGAAGTTCGTGGCCCGGGCCGAGGCCCGGCCCGATCACTTCGTCTGCGGCTGCCCGGTCTATGACGACAGCGTGCCGCGCGGCCGGCTCTACGGCCGCTACGCCACGCACATCTGGGTGTGGATCAACACCTTGTCCTTGGCCATCCGCGATTCCATGTGCGGTTTCCGCGTCTACCCGCTGGCACCCACGCTGGCCCTGCTGCGCAAGACCCGCATCGGCCGGCGCATGGACTTCGACGTGGAGATCGCCGTGCGCCTGCTGTGGGCCGGCGTGCCCGTGCTCAACCAGCCCACCCGGGTCCGCTATCCGGAAGACGGGCTGTCGCATTTCAGGGTCTGGCACGACAACGTGCTGATCTCGGCCATGCACACCCGGCTGTTCTTCGGCATGCTGTGGCGGGCCCCGGGCCTGCTGTGGCGCCGGTTGGCGACATGAGGCCCCGCCACTGGGCGGCGATGGGCGAAGGCACCTTCGTCGCCGGCATCTGGGCCTTGTTCCTGCTGCATGGGCTGCTGGGCCGGCGCGCGTTCCGGCTGATGCTGTGGCCCGTGGTGGCCTGCTACTGGCTGGCCCGGCCCGGCCTGCGCAGCGACAGCCTGGGCTACCTGCGGCGGCTGCAGGGCCGGGCGGGCTGGCGCGACGGGCTGGCCCATGTGCACCGCTTTGCCGACACCATGCTGGACAAGATGCTGGCCATGGCCGGCCGCTACCCGGCGGCCCAGGTGCAGGAGCGCGGCACCGAGCCGGTGCTGCAGCAGGCCGCCACGGGCCGCGGCGCGGTCCTGGTCACGGCACACATGGGCTGCCTGGAGTTGTGCCAGCAACTGTCGCTTCGTCACCCCGGGGTCGTCGTCAACGTGCTGGTGCACACCCGGCACGCCCAGGCCTTCAACCGCATCCTGCGACGGCTCAACCCGCAGGCCGATGTGCGTCTGGTGGAGGTGACCGATTTGGACATGCCCCTGGTGCTGCGTCTGGCCGACAAGGTGGCCGCGGGCGAATTCCTGGCGATCGCGGGCGACCGCGTGCCAGTGCACGGAGGCCGGACGGTGCGGGTGGAGTTTCTGGGTGCGCCCGCGGACTTCCCCGTCGGCCCCTACCTGCTGGCCAGCCTGCTCGACTGCCCCCTGTACCTGATGCTGTGTCTGCACGAGGGCCCCGGCTACGCACTGGAGTTCGAATTGCTGGCCCAGACCGTGCACCTGCCGCGCCGTGATCGCGAACAGGCCTTGACCGCCCTGGCCACCCGCTATGCCCAGGCCCTGACCCACCGCCTGCACCGATCCCCGCATGACTGGTTCAACTTCTACCCTTTCTGGGCTGCCGGACAGCCCGACGACCATGGCTCTGACCCCCACCCGCTTTGACGGCCAACGCCTGCGCATCGAGGACATCACCGCGCTCGCCCGCCGCCAGTCCCAGGCCTGCCTGGGCGACGACCCCGCTTTCACGGGCCGCATCCAGGCCGGCGCCGACTTCGTGGCCCGGCTGCTGGCCGAAGACGGCGTGGTCTATGGCGTCACCACGGGCTATGGCGACTCTTGCACGGTGGCCGTGCCCCCAGCCCTGGTGGCCGAACTGCCGCACCATCTGTACACCTACCACGGCATCGGCGCGGGCGCCCTTCTGACGCCGGAGCAGACGCGGGCCGTGTTGGGCGCACGCCTGGCCTCGCTGTGCCAGGGCCTGTCGGGCGTCAGCATGGACCTGCTGCGCCAGATCGAAACGCTGCTGCGTCACGACATCCTGCCCCTGATCCCCAGTGAAGGATCCGTGGGGGCCAGCGGCGACCTCACCCCGCTGTCCTACCTGGCCGCCGTGCTGTGCGGTGAACGCGAGGTGCGCGTGGGTGAGCAGGTGCAGGCGGCGGCCGACGCCCTGCGCGCAGTGGGCGCCACCCCCTTGCGTCTGCGCCCCAAGGAAGGCCTGGCCATCATGAACGGCACGGCCGTGATGACCGGCCTGGCCTGCCTGGCTTTCGACCGGGCGCGCTACCTGGGTCGACTGGCCACCCGGATCACCGCGATGAACGTGGTGGCCAGCGCCGGCAACGCCCATCACTTCGACGCCGCGCTGTTCGCGGCCAAGCCCCATCCGGGCCAACAGGACGTGGCGCGCCGCTTGCGTGAGGATTTGGCCAGCGACCGTCCGCCGCGCAATGAGCAACGCCTTCAGGACCGCTACTCGCTGCGCTGTGCGCCCCATGTGCTGGGCGTGCTCGAGGATGCCCTGCCCTGGCTGCGCGGTCTGATCGAGAACGAGCTCAACAGCGCCAACGACAACCCGCTGATCGACCCCGTCGACGAGCGCGTGCTGCACGGCGGGCATTTCTATGGCGGCCACATCGCCATGGCAATGGACACGCTGAAGACCGCGGTGGCCAATGTGGCCGATCTGCTGGACCGCCAATTGGCCCTGCTGGTGGACAGCCGCTACAACAACGGGCTGCCGGCCAATCTGTCGGGCGCCACGGGCGAGCGCGCGGCCATCAATCACGGGCTCAAGGCCCTGCAGATCAGCGTGTCGGCCTGGACGGCCGAGGCCCTCAAGCAGACCATGCCGGCCTCGGTGTTCAGTCGCTCCACCGAGTGCCACAACCAGGACAAGGTGAGCATGGGGACCATCGCCGCCCGCGATGCGCTGCGGGTACTGGACCTGACCGAGCAGGTGGTCGCCGCGATGCTGATGGCCGCGCGCCAGGGCCTGGCCCTGCGCCAGCGCCTGGGCCCGCTGTCCCTGTCGCCCGGCCTGGCCGCGCTGCAGGCCGACCTCTGCGACCGCCTGCCCTTGTTGATCGAAGATCGGGCGCTGGACCGCGAGCTGCAATCGCTGCTCGGCGCTCTGCGTCAACAGGCCTGGAGCTGCGATGCCTGAACTGTGGCACGAGATCGAGCTGAGCCCGGCGTTCCATGACCTGGACCCGATGGACATCGTCTGGCACGGCAACTACGTCAAGTACCTGGAACTGGCCCGCGACGCGTTGCTGGCAAGCCTGGACTACGACTACCCGCAGATGCGCGCCTCCGGTTATGCCTGGCCCATCGTGGACATGCGCCTGAAGTACGTGGACATGCTGCCCTACGGCCGCCGGGTCAAGGTGCGCGCCGAGATCGTCGAGTGGGAAAACCGACTGAAGATCGAGTACCTGATCCGCGACGCGCAGGACGGCAAGCCCGTCACGAAGGCCCACACCATCCAGGTGGCCTGGTGCATCGCCACGCGAGAGATGCAGTACGTGTGCCCGCCTGTGCTGTGGCAGCGCCTGGGCGTGGAGCCGGCATGAGCCGCCCCCCAATGACGGCCCTTGCTGCGGGCCTGGCCCTGGTCGGCCTGTTGCAGGCGGCACCCGTCGCACAGGCGGCAACAGCACCAGCACCAGCACCAGCCGCGGCGTCCGCGTCCCTGCCCGTTGCCTCCGGCCTGGCGCAGACGGTGCGCGAGCGCCTGCAGCGCCCGGCCAGCCTGCGCGGCGACTTCGTGCAGACCAAACGGGTGCAGGGCTTTGCCAAGCCCCTGGTCTCACGCGGCGATTTCCAGCTCGCGCGCGGCCAAGGGGTGCTCTGGCGCACGGCGGCCCCGTTCGCCAGCAGCCTGCGCATCACCCGGGACGAGATCCGGGCCAGCCAGGGCGGGCAGGGCACGATGCAGTTGGACGCCGCACAGGAGCCCGCGGTACGCACCATCAGCCGCCTGATGCTGGCGCTGCTGGAAGGCGATCTCAGTGGCGTCGACGGGCTCTTCGAGCTGTCGGGCAACGTCCGCGCGTCCGGCTGGACGCTGACGCTGACCCCCCGCCCGGGCCCGCTGCAGCAGGTGCTGCGACAGATCGTACTCGAGGGCGACGCGTTCGTGCGTCGCGTGCAGTTGCTGGAAGCCGGCGGCGACGAGAGCCTGATCCAGCTGAACAACCTGCGCCCCGGGGCGGCGCCGGATCCGGGCGTGTTCCCGTGACGCTGGCGCGGCGGATCCGTTGGCTGGGGGGGCTGTGGTTGGCCCTGGTGCTGTGCTGCCTGGCCCACAACCTGTGGCACTGGGGCCTGCAGCACCAGACGCCGGTCACCGACCTGCTGGCCATGCTGCCCACCGACGCCCGGAGGCCGCAGGCGGTGCAGGCCACCCAGGCCCTGGCCGATGCCGGCGCCCGACGCGTCAGCGTGCTGGTGGGCGGCGGTGACTGGCCCCAGGCCCAGGCCGCGGCCGATGCCTTTCTGAAGGCCCTGCCCGGCGTGGCGGTGCGCCACCGGGTGGACACCGCCGAGCAGGCCGCCTGGCTGGCGCTGTACGCGCCTGCGCACGCCGGCCTGCTTCCCACCGGGCTGCGCGAACGCCTGGACGCCCTGCCCTTGGAAGCCCTGGCCGACCAGGCCGTGGCGGCCCTGGTGCGGCCGGTGCCCGGCCCGCGAGCCGGGGCCTGGGTGGACGATCCGCTCGACCTGTTCGGCCAGTGGCTGGCCGAGCGGGCCCGCGCCAGTCGGGTCCGCGTACAGGATGGCCGCCTGATGCTGACCGATCCGGCACAGCCCGGCCGGTTCTTCGCCCTGCTGCTGATCGATCCGCCGCAGTCGGGCTTCGACCTTCGCCAGCAGCAGGCCCTGGTGGAGCAGCTCGACATCGCCACGCGCGCGGCCGCGCAACAGGGGGCCCAGGTGATCCTGACCGGAGTCCCGCTGTTCGCCGCAGCCGCTGCGCGGCAGGCCGAACACGAGGTCCACACGATCGGGATCGGTTCGCTGCTCGGCATCCTGGCGCTGACGCTGCTGGCCTTCCGCTCGCTGCGCCCGCGCTTGCTGGTCCTGCTGTCCATGGCCGTGGGCCTGGCCGCCGCCAGTTCGGTGTGCCTGCTGGTGTTCGGCAACCTGCACCTGGTCACCCTGGTGTTCGGCGCCAGCCTGCTGGGCGTGGCGGAGAATTACGGCTGCAACTACTTCAGCGCCCGGCAGGGGCTGGAGGGCTCGCAGCGTTGGGACATGCTGGCCGCCCAGCTTCCCGTGGTCGGCCTGGCTCTGGCCACGACCGTGATCGGCTACGCGCTGCTGGCGCTGCCGCCATTTCCGGGGCTGCGCCAGATCGCCGTGTTCTCGGCCGTGGGCCTGGTGGCCGCCTTCATTACCGTGCAGCTGTGGTTTCCGCTGCTGGACGGCGGTGGCCGGATGCCGGTGACGCGGGTGGCCCACTGGCTGGGCTCGCGTCGCGCACTGTGGCCGTCCCTGGGGCCTGCGGGCCTGGCCACCCTGGGGCTGGCCTGCGCGGCACTGGCCGCTTGGACCTGGCAGTCCCTGCGCGTCGATGACGATCTGCGGCAGCTGCAGTCCGCCCCGCCCACCCTGGTGGCCGCGCAGCGCGAGTTCGCCCGCCTGATGCAGACGCCGGGCGTGGCCCAGTTCTTCGTGGTGCAGGGGGCCGACGAAGAGCAGCTGCTGCAACGCGAGGAGGCCCTGACCGCCCGCCTGCGCCGACTGGGCCTGGGCGTCCAGGCGGTCAGCGACGGCTTGCCCTCGCTGTCCCGCCAGCAGGCCGATGCCCGCTGGTCCAGCGCACTGCAGGCCCGCCTGCAGCCGCTGCTGGAGGCCCGCCTGGGCCAGGCCCTGGCGCCACGGCAGACGACCCCGGCGCCGCTGCGACCGGCCGATTGGTTGGCCAGTCCGGCCAGCGCACCTTGGCGGGCGCAGTGGTTGGGCAGGCTGGGGCAAGGCCCGGCCAGTGTGGTGCTGCTGACCGGGGCCGACACCCCGGCCCGCCGGGCGACACTGGCGGAGCTGAACCTGGACGGCGTGACCTGGGTGGACAAGGTCGACGAGATCAGCCGCCTGCTGGGCCGCTACCGCCACCTGATGATGTGGGTCCTGTTGCTGGGTCACGCCTTGACCTGGGCCGCGCTGGCGCTGCGCTTCGGCCGTCGGGCCTGGCGGGCGCTGGCCCCCACGAGCGTGGCCAGTCTGGCCACGCTGGCCTTGCTGGCCGCCACCCACCAGCCGCTGCAGCTGTTCCATGTGCTGCCCTTGCTGATCCTGTTGGGGCTGGGCGTGGATTACGGCATCTTCCTGCTGGAGCAGCCCGCACGCCAGGCCACCCGCCCCTTCCTGTCGGTGAGCTTGTCGGCCGCCTCCACCCTGCTGTCCTTCGGGCTGCTCGCCCTCTCGGGCACGCCCGCCCTGCAGGCCTTCGGCCTGACCCTGTTGTACGGCGTGTTCCTGGCCTGGCTGGCCACGCCTTTCTTCATGCCCCATGACGACTGACACCCGCAAGTTCTCGCCCGCCGGGCAACGCGCCTTCGACGCCCGTTTCGAGGCCCAGAAAATCGCCTTCGGCCCCGTGGTCTTCCACTGCGTGCGCTATGCCTGCAAGCGCGGCATCCTGCAGGCCCTGGCCGACGCCGGAGCCGCCGGGCTCACGCTGGACGCGCTGCAGACCCGCGGCAACTGGTCGCGCTATGCGCTGCAGGTGGTGCTGGAGTCCTGCCTGTCGGCCGGCGTGGTGATGATCGAGGCCGGGCATTGGCAGCTGGACAAGACCGGCTACTGCCTTCTGTCGGACGACATCACGCGCATCAATTTCGATTTCGTGCACGATGTCTGCTACCAGGGGTTGTTCGAGCTGGAGCGCTCGCTGGACGCCGGCAAGCCCCTGGGCCTGCGCCACCTGGGCGACTGGGACAGCATCTACCCGGTGCTGTCGCACCTGCCCGAGCCTGCCCGTTCCAGCTGGTTCGCCTTCGACCACCATTACTCGGACACCTCGTTTCCGGACGTGCTGCCCGACGTGTTCGCCACGGCGCCGCGCCGTCTGATGGACATCGGTGCCAACACGGGCAAGTTCTCATGCGCCGCACTGGGCCACGACCCGCAGGTGGAACTGCACCTGGTGGACCTGCCGGCGCAGCTGGCCGTGGCCGCCCGGTCCCTGTCGGACGCCGGCCTGTCGCCGCGCAGCCACCTGCACCCGACCAACCTGTTGGACCCGGACGTCGCGCTGCCCGCCGGCATGGACCTGGTGTGGATGAGCCAGTTCCTCAGCTGTTTCAGCGAAGAGCAGATCACGAGCATCTTCACCCGGGTCCGCGCCAGCCTGGCCCCAGGCGGTCAGGTTCTGGTGATGGACACCTTCTGGGATCGCCAGCGTTACGACATCGCCGCCTACTGCCTGATCAACACCTCGCCCTACTTCACCGCCATGGCCAGCGGCAACAGCAAGGTCTACCAGAGCAGCGACTATGTGCGCCTGGCCGCGGTGGCCGGCCTGCGCCTGCAAACCGTCCGTGACGGCATCGGCTACTGCCACAGCCTGCTGCGCTTCGTTCCGGCATGAGCCTCTGCACGCGTCGCGACTGGATGGGCTTGCTGGCGGCCGGCCTGGGCACAGGCCTGTCCGGCTGCCAGGGCCTGCATGCGCCGGCCGTGGACGGGTCGGCCCCGCCGGCCCTGCCCCTGCTGCGACTGCCACCGGCCGCATTGACCGGCCCGCTGCAGGACGGCTCCCAACGCCTGACCGTGTGGCGGCTGGGCCATGCCGGCCAGGCGGTGGGAGCCCCGCAGGTGGTGGACGTGCAACTGCAACTGGACACGCAGGCCCTGCTGCTGGCCGCCTTCGCCCTGGGGCAGCGCGTGCTGCTGATGCGCTGGGACGGCCGGCAACTCCAGGTGCAACGCCACCCGCTGCTGCCCGCCCAAGTGGACACCAACCGCATGTTGCGGGATCTGGTGCTGGTGCACTGGCCGGCCGAGGCCGTGCGCGCTGCGCTGCCCCCGGGCTGGACCTGGACCGTCTCGGCCGAGCGGCGGACCCTGGCCTGGCAAGGCCAGGCGCGGTTGACCCTGGACCTGCACGGTGTGCACGCCCGCCTGGACAACCTCGCGGAAGGCTACCGGCTGGAGATCGAAACCCAGGCTGAAGGCTCGGCCGAGCCGTCGGCGGAGACCCCGGCCGGCCCGCAAGCCGCCCCCCGAGCGCCGGACCCCACATGAACGACCTCTACCTTCACCCCCCGGGCCTGGTCTGCGCCGCCGGCCACGACCGAGATGCGCTGCGCGACGCCCTGATCGTTTGCCAGGCCAGCGGAGTCCAGCCGGACGAACAGGTCTGGCCAGGCCACCGCCTGCATCTGGGTCGGGTCACCCAGCCGCTGCCGTCCCTGGACGACCTGCCCCGCCCCTTGCGAAGCCGCAACAATGCCCTGCTGCTGGCCGCGTTGCAGCAGATCCGCGGCCAGGTCGATGCCGCACTGAACCGGCACGGCCCCGCCCGCATCGGCGTGGTGCTGGGCACCAGCACCTCGGGCGTGGCCGAGAGCGAGCGTGCGCTGCCCGTCTGGCGCCGGGACGGGCAATGGCCGGCGGACTACGAGGTGTCCCAGCAGGAACTGGGGTCGCCGGCACGGCTGCTGGCTCACCTGCTGGGCCTGGGGGGGCCTTGCTATGTCGTGTCCACCGCCTGCTCGTCCAGCGCCAAGGCCCTGGCCAGCGGCGCCCGGCTGCTTCGTGCCGGCCTGTGCGATGCGGTGATCGTGGGCGGGGTGGATGCGTTGTGCGCGATGACGGTGGCCGGATTCCATGCCCTGGAATCGGTGGACCCGCAGCGCTGCCGCCCATTCAGCGCCGACCGCGCCGGCATCAACATCGGGGAAGGCGCGGCCCTCTTCCTGCTGGACCGGGAACCCGACCAGGTCCGCCTGGCCGGCTGGGGCGAAACCTCGGACGCCCACCACATCTCGGCCCCGGAACCCGCAGGGGCCGGCGCCTTGTCCGCGATGCAGCAGGCCCTGACCCGCGCGAGGCTGTCCCCGGCCGACATCGGCTACCTGAACCTGCACGGCACGGCGACGCGGCAGAACGACCAGATGGAAGCCCGGGCGGTGTCCTCGCTGTTCGGGCCGGCTCTGCCCTGCTCGTCCACCAAGCCCTTGACGGGCCACACGCTGGGGGCGGCCGGGGCGCTGGAAGCGGCCATCGCCTGGCTGACGCTGACCGGTGACGGCGCGCTGCCGGTGCACCACCGGGGCGGCCCGCCGGATCCGGATCTGGCGCCGTTGCGGCTCGTGGCCCCGGGTGAGCGCCTGGCCCGGGCCCCGCGCCACGTTCTCAGCAATTCATTCGCCTTCGGCGGCAACAATGCCAGCCTGGTGCTGAGCCATGACTGAACCCCTGCCCCCCATCGCCGAGCTGCTGCCGCAGAGCGGCCCCATGTGCCTGCTGCACCGCCTGCTGGGCGTGGACGCGGAGCGGCTGCAAGCCGAGGTCGACATCGGCCCCGACGGCCTGTTCCATCGCGACGAGGGCGTGGGCGGTTGGGTGGCGCTGGAATACATGGCCCAGGCCGTGGCCGCCTGGGCCGGCTGGCAGGCCCGCCAGGCGGGTCGGGGGCCAAGCATCGGCTTCCTGTTGGGCAGCCGGCGTTTCCGCAGCGTGGACCGCTTCCTGCCGGGACAATGCCTGCGCGTGGAGGTCGAGCGGCTTTATCAGGCCGACAACGGCCTGGGGCAATTCGACTGCCGGGTCCTGGAGGGCGGACTGACGCTGGCCCAGGCCCAGATCACCGTGTTCGGGCCCGACGACCCGGACCGATTCTTGAAGGGAGACATGTCATGAACACCGTGCTGGTCACCGGATCCAGTCGCGGCATCGGCCGCGCGATCGCTCTGCGCCTGGCCCAGGCCGGGCATGACCTCGTGGTTCACTGCCGCAGTGGTCGGGCCCAGGGCGAAGAGACCGTCCGCGACATCCAGGCGCTGGGCCGGCAGGCCCGCCTGCTGCAGTTCGACGTCAGCGACCGGCAGGCCTGCGCCGACGCGCTCGAAGCCGACATCGAGGCCCACGGCTGCTACTACGGCGTGGTGTGCAATGCCGGCATCGCCCGGGACGGGGCGTTTCCGGCCCTGTCGGCCGACGACTGGGACCAGGTGCTGCACACCAACCTCGACGGCTTCTACAACGTGCTGCACCCTTTGACCATGCCTCTGGTGCGCCGCCGGGCCCCGGGCCGCATCGTCACGCTGTCCTCGGTCTCGGGCCTGGTAGGCAATCGAGGCCAGGTCAACTACAGCGCCGCCAAGGCCGGCATCATCGGCGCCACCAAGGCGCTGGCGGTCGAACTGGCGAGCCGCCAGATCACGGTCAACTGCGTGGCCCCCGGCCTCATCGACACCGAGATGGTCGACCCCTCGCTGCTGGAGGAGGCCCTCAAGATCATTCCGGCCCGGCGCACGGGCCGGCCCGAGGAAGTGGCCGGCCTGGTCGCGTTCCTGATGAGCGAGGAGGCCGCCTACATCACGCGTCAGGTGATCTCGGTCAACGGGGGGATGGTGGGATGAGTCGCAAACGTGTGGTCATCACCGGCATCGGTGCGCTGTCGCCGCTCGGCCACGATGCGGAGACGGTCATGGACAGCCTGCGCGCCGAGACCAACAAGGTGCAGCGCATGGCCGATTGGGGCGCGTACGACGGCCTCAACACGCAGGTGGGCGTGCCTTGCGCGCCGTTCGAGTTGCCGGCCGAGCGCTACAACCGCAAGAGCATGCGCAGCATGGGCCGCGTGGCGCAGATGGCGACCCGCGCGGCCGAAATGGCCCTGACGCAGGCCGGCCTGCTCGGCGACCCGCTGGTGTCCAGCGGCCGGCTGGGTGTCAGCTTCGGCAGCTCCAGCGGCACCCCCAGTGCGGTGGGTGACTTCGGCCGGATGATGAGCGCCAAGAGCATCGAAGGCATCAACGCCAACACCTACGTGAAGATGATGTCGCACACCGCGACCGTCAACATCGCGGTGTTCTTCGGCATCACCGGGCGCATCATCACCACCAGCAGTGCCTGCACCTCGGGAAGCCAGGGCCTGGGCTATGCCTACGAGTCAATCCTCAGCGGCCGTCAGGTGGCCATGCTGGCCGGCGGAGCCGAGGAACTGGATCCGACCCAGGCCGCGGTGTTCGACACCCTGTTCGCCACCAGCACGCGCTACAACGACCAGCCACGCTTGACACCCCGCCCCTTCGATGCCGATCGCGACGGGCTGGTGCTGGGCGAAGGGGCCTGCTGCTTCCTGCTCGAGGAATACGAGCACGCCAAGGCGCGTGGCGCCACCCTGCTGGGCGAGATCGTGGGCTACGGCACCAACTGCGACGGCACCCATGTCACCCAGCCCCAGGCGGCCACCATGGCCCAGGCCATGAGGCTGGCCTTGGAAGACGCGGGCATGTCGCCGGCCGACATCCCCTACATCAACGCCCACGGCACCAGCACCGACCAAGGCGACGTGGCCGAGTCCCAGGGCACGCACGCGGTTTTCGGTGAGCGCGTGGCCATCTCGTCGCTCAAGAGCTACATGGGCCACACCCTGGGCGCCTGCGGCGCACTGGAAGCCTGGATGACGCTCGAGATGATGCGTGGGGGGTGGTTCGCCCCCACGCTGAACCTGGGCCGCGTGGACCCCCGCTGCGGCGCGCTCGACTACATCACCAAGGGCGGGCGCCGGCTGCAGACCGAGTTCGCCATGAGCAACAATTTCGCGTTCGGGGGCATCAACACGTCCCTGATCCTGCGGCGGCTGGACTGAACCCGGATCCGCTGCGGCAGCGCATTGCTGCATCGTCACATCAACATCCACTCAGGGAGCCTGTCATGTCCTTTCCGTTCCGAATCCCCGCAGCCCTGCTGCTGATGAGCGCTGGCCTGTCGGCCACCGGCCCGGCCGCCGCGCGCAACACCGTGCTGCACATTCCGCTGGCCGATGTGCTGGCCATGCCCGAAGCCCAAGGCAAGCTGGATCCGGCGTTCCGCTTCTTCCTGGCCGGGCAGGCGACGCCCAAGGTGCTCAAGCGCTTTTCTACCGACGTCAGCAATCCCAAGACCAACGGCATGGGCAAGAGCGACGAGTTCGGCTGCAAGTGGGCCGCGCTGAGCGCCCTGATCAACCTGCAGAACAGCGCCAAGCGCGAAAGCGCCAATGCGGTGGTGGACATCGTCAGCGACTACAAGAAGGTCGAATACCGCAGTGCCACCGACTTCGAGTGCCATGCCGGCGCGCTGATCATCGGCGTGGCACTCAAGGGCACGTACGCCGAGGTGGCCAAGTGATGCGCGCCGCTTTCCGCACGGGCGTGGCCGCCGTCCTGCTTGCCCTGGCCGCCGGCATGGCGCAGGCCCGCAGCGCCGTGCCGCTGCAACAGCCCGAACGCGTGCTGCTGGCCGCCCCCACGGGGCAGGCGCTGAGCCAGGCACAAGTGCGCCAGGCCATCGTGCAGGGTGGCGCCCAGCACGGCTGGACCGTGGCCGCCGATACGGCCAACACCGTTCAGCTCCGTTTCGCCAAGGAAGGCAAGCACGTGGTGGTGGTGGATGTGACCTACGACGCCGGCGGCTTCCAGATCCGCTACGTCAGCAGCGTGGACATGAAGTACGAACAGCGTGGCGATGTGGCGGTGATCCACCCGTTCTACAACCGCTGGATCGACAACCTGTCCCGCTCGATCACCGCGCAGGCGGCCGGCCTGAAGGCCCAGCCCTGAGGACGCCTTCCGGCGCCCCTCGCACCTGCGATCGTCCCGACACTCTCCCTGACTCGAACACACCCATGTCCAAGATGTCCCTCATGGCCCCCTCCCGTCGACTGCTGATCCTGGGCGCCGCCCTGTCGGCGACCGCCCTGGTCTTACCCGGCTGCGCCACGCGGGTCAAGGCTTCCGCCCTCACCAATCCGGCGCCGGCACGCCCCTTCTCCGACTTTGGCCGCATCGTCCTGAAGCCCATCCGCATCGCGCCGGGTGCCGAGGCCAATGTTGCGGGCGTCAACAAGATCAAGGAAAACATCGAGAAGAACCTGAGCCCGTCCCTCCAGACGTGGAACAAGGGGCCGGACAACGGCCGCACGCTGAGCATCGAACCGGTGGTCTTGCAGATGCAATTCCAGCATGGGGCCAAGCGCGTGCTGCTGGGGCCCCTGGCCGGCAGCTCCGGCGTGCTGATCGAGCTGCGTATCACGGATGGCCAAGGCTCGGCCGTGGCCACCCCGCAGTTCTTCCAGCGGGCCGACGCGTGGGCAGCCGGCTTCGTGATGGGCGTGCACGACAACCTGATGCTGACCCGCGTGGCCGAACTGGCCAGCACGTTCGTGGTCGACAACTACGCCGAGGCCAAGGGCGGTCCGACCGGCGCGGACGACAAGGCAATGGCTCGCCACTGAAGCGCCGCGTCCGGGCTCCCGGCCTCAGCAGGAGGACTCGACCCATGCGCCTGCTGTGCCTGAGGGCCGATCTGGCGGACTTGGCGGATCCGGCGGAACGTTCGGATCGGTCGGAGAAGCCGGTTGGGGACGCGCTCTCCGGCCCGGGCTGGTTGAGCCCCACCGAGCGCGCCCGGTGGGCCCATCTTGGCTCGCCGGGCCGCCGTGAGGCGTTCCTTGGGGGGCGCCGGCTGGCGCGTCGGGCCCTGCGCTGCTGGGCCGGGATGGACGCCGACCCGTTGCTGGAGATCGCCCCGAACGGTGCCTGCCGGGCCCCGGGTCTGGCGACCTGGGTGTCCATCAGCCACAGTGGCCGCCAGGTGGCTTGCGCCGTGGCCGATCGCCCGGTGGGCGTGGACATCGAACAGGAACGAGGCACCGGTCGACCCCGCCCCTGGGTGGACCTGGCGGCTCTGGTGCAGAGCCCGTCCCTGCAGGCCCGCCTTCGACAAGCCCCGGATGCCGACGCACGTGCGCGTGCCTTTCTGGCGGTCTGGACCGTGCAGGAGGCCTGGTTGAAGGCCCGTGAATCCGGCCTGGACCTGCCCTTGATGCAGCGGCTGGACATCGCCGATGACCCAAGCGGGAACGCCGCGCTGTGCCAGGATGAATCGAGCGGGCTGACAATGGCCGTGAGTTGGATACCGCAACCCGGCCTGGACGGCCGGCCTGAACCTGTGATGCTTTCGATGAACGGCACAGGCCTGCAGGGCTGGCGACGCCAACGGGTGCACATGCCTTGAACAGCAGGTCGGCCCACATCGGCCCCGAGCCCGGATGAAGGGCCTCCGTCCGTCCGGTGCGAGGCCCTCCCGAACGATCAGGCGGCCTCACTGGACGACGATCACGTTGACCGTCTGGGCATCCGCCAGCAGCGTCCAGACGCCGTTCTTCCAGTAGCCCGCACCGTTGAAGTCGCCGTAGTTGCCCGTCATGTACACGTCGTTGCCCTGGATCGCCATTCCGCCGGACTTGGAATAAAGGTTCGGCACCGGCGCCAACGCATTCAACTGGCCGTTCTGCCAATAGGCGGGCGCGTTGCCGTAGGTGCCGGCGATGAGCACGTCCCCGGCGCTGGTCGCGCCGATACCCGTGCAGGTATAGCCGTATTGCGGCACGGACAAGGTCTGTGCCTGCCCGTTCTTCCAGTAGTAGCGGCCGTTGCTGATCAAGGTGGCGTTGTCCGCCCCGGCGGCGTAGACGTCATTGCCGCTGACGGCCAACGCGGTCAGCGCCACGTCGTTGCCACGCGGCAGGTAGCTGGCGACCCCGTTCTTCCAGATCGTCGCCGTGAGGACGCCGGCCGCCAGCGAGGCCTGCGAGCGGCCCGCCACGTAGACATCCACCCCGGACACCGCCACGGCATAGGCCGCCTGGTCACCCCCCATCACCGGCTGCGCCAAGGCCTGCGCGACGCCGTTCTTCCAGAGCTTGGGGGCGCTGTTGCCCCCCACGCCTTCGTACCCCGCCACGTAGACGTCAGCACCGGACACCGCCACCGAGTAGGCCTTGCCGCTGCTGACGCCGGCCGACAGCGGCAACAGGGTCTCGACACTGTTCTTCCACACGGCCGGCAAGGCCGTGGCCAGGTCGGTGCCGGCGACGTAGACGTCGGTGCCGACCACCTGGATCGCCCAGGCGGCCCCGCACCCGGGCACGGCGGTGAACACGCCGTTCTTCCAGTAGCCGCTCGTGTTGTTGCCGATCTGCCAGCCGGCCACGTAGACGTCCGGCCCCGCAGACAGCGGCTGGCAGGCCACCGCGACGTTGCCGACCGCGGCCGTGAGGTGGCTGCCGGTGCCGGCCGTGACGGTGCACGTCAGGCCGGACGACTGCGAGGACACCGTGACGGCGTAGGCGCCGTCATAGGCCACGGGCTGGGCGAAGCTGAACGTGCCATTGGCACTCACGGTCAGCGCATCGGCGCCATTGTTCAGCAGGCTCACCTGCTGCCCCGCGCCCAGGCCGGTGACCGATCCGCCCACCGGGTAACTGAGGCCCGAGCAGACCACACCGACCGAGCCCACCGCGGCCGTGACCCCGGCACCGGCGCCCTGGGTGACGGAGCAGGTCTGCCCCGGCGGCTGGCTGGCCACGGTCACGTTGTAGCTGCCCAGGTAGGTCACCGGCCTGGCGAAACCGAACGCGCCGTCGGCCGCGAGCAGCAGGTCGTCGCCGCCGTTGTTGCGCAGCAGCACCTGCTGGCCACCGGCCAAGCCGCTGAGCGTGCCCCCGATCGCGTAGGTGTTGGTGGCGCAGACCACGGCCACCGTGCCGACATCGGCTGCCACACCGCTGCCCGAGGCCGTGCCGGGGGTCACCGAACAGGTCTGCCCGACCGGCTGGGAGCCCACGGACACCGAATAGCTGCCGTTGGCGGCCACCGGGGTGGCGAAGGTGAACGCGCCGTTGGACGACAGGGTCAGCGCGTCACCGGCGTTGTTGAGCAGGCCCACCTGCTGCCCGCCCGCCAGGCCCGACAGCGTGCCGCCGATGCTGAAGCCCTGGGCCACGCCCCCGCCGCTGTTGTTGCTGCTGCTGCCGCCACCGCCGCAGGCCGGCAATTGGCTGGCCAGCGCGGCCACGAGGAAGCACCGCCACGCGCGGCCGCGCATGAACATCGACAGTCGAGACATCATTCCTCACTCCCTGTTGCTGGGCCCGGCCGACCGGACTGGAGCGCGGATTGTGTTCAACGGGGTCGGCCCCCGCACTCACCCGTCCATGGGGGGTCGAAACGGGGGCAAAAGCGTGTTGCAGGGCTTGGCGGCGTCGGGCTTCACGTTGCCGATGAACCAAGAAAAAGGCCCCCGGCTCACTGGGAGCCGGGGGCCTTCGATCGTCAGGACCCGGGTGCCGGGCGCTGGTCAGAAGGGAATGTCGTCATCCATGTCGTCGAACCCGGTCGACGACTTCGGGGCCGGGCGCGGCGCCGGGGCCGGGCGGGCGGCCGGGCGGCTGGGGGCCTCGTCGCGGTCACCTCCACGGTCGCCACCGCGGTCACGGCTGTAGCCGCCACCGCCACCGCCGCCGCCTTCGTCGCCGCCCATGTCGCGGCCGCCCAGCATCTGCATCTGCTCGGCAATGATGTCGACGGTGTTGCGCTCGATGCCGTCCTTGTCGGTGTACTTGCCGTACTTCAGGCGGCCTTCCAGGTACACGGGCTTGCCCTTCTTCAGGTACTCGCCGGCGATTTCGGCCAGGCGGTCATAGAAGGTGACGCGGTGCCATTGGGTTTCCTCGACCGACTCGCCGGAGGACTTGTCCTTGCGGCGGCTGGAGGTGGCCACGGAAACGTTGCAGATGGCGGTGCCGCTGGGGGTGTAGCGGACTTCGGGGTCGCGCCCGCAGTTGCCGATGAGAATGACCTTGTTGACCGACGCCATGGCGCGCTCCAGAAAAGGGCCGGGGGTGGCCCGGCCGGGGGGGATTCGATGGGCGGCTGCACACTCGGGCCGAGCGGGCCGCCGAAGCCCTCGATTATGCCGTTGACGGCCCGCGCACGGCACCGCCGGGCCCTGGCGAAACCCTCGGTCCGGCGCGTGGCACGGCACCCACGCTCCGTCCGCCCCTTCAGGTGGCCGGCCCGCGCCGCCCCCGACAAGACACCTTCCAGCAAGCGGATCGCGCTATCGTTGGCCCGTGAGCCGCCCTGCCCGCCCCGC
>Ga0228698_1000526_pt1 | contig 27505 bp, 20 predicted proteins | sample McNCre117_Aug_MG_FD_178015 | JGI IMG/M metagenome (GOLD analysis project Ga0228698, IMG submission 178015) | Freshwater microbial communities from McNutts Creek, Athens, Georgia, United States - 1-17_Aug_MG | ecosystem: Environmental > Aquatic > Freshwater > Creek | place: USA: Georgia...
AAGCCGGCCGGCTCAGATCTGCGCGCTGAATTCCCAGCAAAAGGTCCTGCACCGGTTTGCCGGATGCCAGCACCAGATTGACCGGAAACTCATCGATGGGAACAGGCGAGAGATCTTCTCTGAGCAGTTGCCAGAACGGATCCATCGCTTCTTTGCCGAGCAATTGCGCTTCTGTCAGGCCCAAAATGCGACAGGCCGACTGATTCACCTCGACAAGTCGCGTGTCAGTGTCATGAACCAGGACGCCCGATCGCAAATTGGCCAGCAAGGTGCGCAACCGTTGCTCGTTGCTGCGCAGCGCTTCATTGGCGAGGAACGCCGCCGTGACGTCACTGAACACCAGCACGACACCTTGAACGGAGCCGTCCGCAGCACGAATCGGCGCTTCGCAAGCTGCAATCTGGCGTTCGCTACCATCGCGCGAGATCAACAGCATGCTGTTGGTCTGGTTCTGCACCTGCCCATGCTCGATCGCCGATTGGACGGGGTCCGGCAGGAGACTGCGGGTTTGCGAATCCAAGATGCGAAAGATCTCGCCCAGTTCGCGCCCGCGGGCTTCTTGCAAAGGCCAACCGGTCAGTCGCTCCGCGGCACGGTTCATTCGCGTGACCGTGCCGGCTGGAGTGGTCGCGATCACGGCATCCCCGATGGACTGCAGCGTCACTGCCAGATTCTGCTCGTTTTCTTGCAAGGCCGCCTTGCCTGCTGCTTCGGCGTTGAGCGCTCGTGCCAGGCGTCTGCTTTGCAAGCCCAGCAGCACCGAGCCGGCAGCCCATAGACCCAGAGCCAAGTAGGTGATTCGGCGCCACTGGGCCAGCAGCACGTCTTTGGATTGCCCGACGACGACGGCCAACTGAGGATCCACTGAAAGTCGCTTGTACGCGAACAGTCTCAAGCGGCCGTCGTAGGAGCTTTGTTTTTCAAATGTGCCCTCGCTCTTTGAATCGGCCAGTTCTGCGATGACCTTCAAGTCTGGGCGCACTTGCCCGAACAACTCGCTCTCCAATGGGCTACGCATCAGCAAGACACCATTGCGACGTATCAATGCGATGGTGCCGTCTTCGCCCAGATCAATGGACCGCCATAGCTGATCGAAGTAAGGTGGCTCGACCGCAGCAACGATGACGCCCAGAAACTTGCCTTTGGAATCGCGCAATGGGCGCGTGGCGCTGATCAACCAGCCGCCTGTTGTTCGGCTGCGGACAGGGTCAGCCAGCCTAAACTCCAACTCGGGCGACTTCAGGTAGGTCTGGAAGTACGGTCTGTCGGCAAGGTTCAACCCTATGTTGCCGACGTCCGAATCGAAGCTGATTCGACCGCTGGCGTCCAGTATCCACATAGCGCGCAATAGCGGCAACTGTCTGATCTGCTCACGTAGAAATTGCCGACCGGTGGCGTCATTGACCGCACCCTTGGCTTGCATGGCAAGGAACGCAGAGGCTGCAAGTTCGAGCCGCTGATCGACGACCTGCAGGCTCCGGGAAGTCTGCTCCTCGACAATGTGAGCAAAAGATGTGTTCAGCTTGCGGCTGGATTCGATCGTGCTTGCTCGAAACGCCCACAGCGCGGCAACCACGGCAGCCAACACACCCAAGCAGGTCAGCAGAGCAAGTGCAAGCACCTGGCTTGCAGGATCGGATTGCCTAGTCGATCTGATTGAGTAGCCAGTCATTTTGTGCGTGTCTAGCAAGATTCTTCAGCGACCCAGAATTGATGTTGACGCGGCCTTGACGATTCAGCAGCTTCACGGCAATCTGTACGGCGGAGCCGACCCGCTTGGCCATCTGAACGGGTCATGCTGGTTTCGTCGCAAAGCACCAATTTTGTGATTCTGCTTTTTACTCATCGCTCTATTTTTGGGCATTTCTTGATTCGGAGTCTGTCGATCAGGCGGTCAGCAAGGCGTCACATCACTCGGTTGGTCCGGTTGAAACAAAGCCGAAACATCAACGGCCAGTCCAAGGCCCGAAGCGCGCCAACCTGTCGCTGTTGGCTCAGGGTCCGAAGCCGGCAGGCGTGAGGTGTCACCGACCGACACACAGGAGCCATTGTGTGATCGGCGTATAGGAGCAATCTGAGGACTGGCGCATGTATTGCGAATCGGTGCTGAAAATTCCCCGCCGCACCAAACGCCGACCCCCAATCGAGAGACGGGGGGCCGCTGGCTGTGGGCTCGTTCATCATGTAGGGCTGGGCGCTGGACTTCTTGCATATCGTGCTCTACGACGGCCGGCAGTTCCGAACTGCTCAACGTGATAGACAAAGCCAACCGCAAGGCGCTTGTCATTCAGGTGGTGCTGGCGCTGCCTGCCGCATTGCTGATCCACATGGACAACGGTTTGGAGATGACCAACCTCGGTTTTTTCGAGTGGGCACAACGCCAAGGTATCGCGCTGAACTGCATCCAGCAAGGTGAGTCCAACCGGAAGGCGTAGATCGAGTGCTTACACCGGCCAGTACGCACCGAAGCGCTCGATACCCACCAGTTCAACTCATCGAGCAAGTACAGGCCACTGCCGATGACTGCCTGACCCAGTCCGACGAATGTCGCCCTCATGACGCGTTGGGTGGCCTGCCGCCCTTGCAGCACATGCCCAGATTGAACAACGCGACAGCCGCAGTCCCTGGAAATCAACAGTCTGCTTGACAAGTGAGATTACGCCACGATCGCACCTGACGCGGCGGCGTCGCCTGATGCAAGTTCGTCCGTCATAGTCACAGTCACGCTTTGCAAGCGGTAAGTTATTCTTCACAGCAGTTCATGGTCAGATTTCGTTTGGCCAATGCGCTGATCGAGTCCAACTGGTCAGCTCCAATTTTAAGTCTGACAGGATCCCGACATGTCCTTGCGCCCTCCTGCAATCGGCGAACAGCTGGATTCCGATGGCTCATCGGCTCTGATCACCCCACCCGATCCTGCCCGCAAGCACTTGATTGCAGGCTTGGTGTGCTTGAATCTGTTGGTGCTTGCGACTTGCGTGAGCTTGTTGGCGTACTCGTATCGGTTGGAAATTTCTGATGCAGAGAGCCAGGTGCTCAACGAGGCGCGTCTCATTGAGCAAGTTGCGAGCGCCCAGTTCGACAAAGCGGACATCGCACTCGCCGCCGTGGCGACCGACGTGGAGATTCAGCTAAAGCAGGGCAATCTGCAGTTGCCGAGAATCTGGACCATTGTCGATAGGCAATCTGGCTTGGTCCCCGAAATTGAGCGTATCGGCCTGTTTGACGATCGAGGGGAGCAAATCTGCGGCCTTCCGGCGGATCGATGCCAAAGGCTGGTGATCACAGATCGTGAATATTTCACCAGGCTGCGAGACCATCCGGAAGATCCAACGAGGCTGTACGGGCCGTACGAGAGCCGACCCCTTGGGCAACCTTCCCTCTTTCTCGTGCGACCAATCCACGGCCCAAACGATCAATTCTTCGGAGTTGCCGTCGCTGTGCTGCCACTCGATCGACTGCGCAAGCTTGTCTCGACCGCACGGCTTGGGCCAGGAGGATCGGTTGGATTGCGTACGTCAAGTCTTGACCCTGTGTTACGTCAGCCCGAATTGACTGGCCCAGACGCCCAAGATGTTTCGCGCAAAGTCTCAGATCAACTGAGAGTGGCGATCGTGCAATCACCTGGTGAAGGTACTTATCGCGCGATAACGGCCAGCGACGGTGTGGATCGAGTAGCTGGGTACCGGCGTCTTGAGCGCCACGCTCTCTATGTGCTGGCAGGACGCGCCACCGAGGACTTTTTGGTCGCTTGGCGTGCCCAGGTGAGTTGGGCTATGGCCCTTGTTGCACTGTTCGTACTGATCAGCTGGCGACTCGCACAAGCAGCCTCTCTGAGCATCAAGAGACAGGCAAGTGCACTGAGACTGTACGACTCCGCGCCGTGTGGGTACCACACGCTGGACGCCGCTGGCTACTACGTCAGCATCAATGCAACTGAACTTGACTGGCTCGGTTGTTCGCGTGAGAGTTTGATTGGCAAGCGTAAGCCTTGTGACTTCTACTCTGCGGAAGGCAAAGTGCAATTTGCCAAAACATTTCCGGCTCTGGCTTCAAAGGGTTTTCTCACGGGCGTTGAGTTTGACCTGATAAGCGCCAAAGGCTCGATTCGCAGGGTATTGGTGAATGCAAAGGCAGTCTATGACGGGGAAGGTCGATTCCTGCACTCCAACTCAGTGATGCACGACATCACAGCGCTTCATGAAGCTCGCACGAAATTGAGCGAACAGGCTCAGCAACAGGGCCTGATGCTGAATAACGAGATGATCGGCATTGTGAAGCTCGCCAACAGAGTGGTGGTTTGGAAAAACCCTGCGATGGATAGAATATTTGGATACACTGGCGATGAATGGAAGAACCTGCCGGCTAGAGCGCTATATGTCGACGAGCGGTCCTACGACGATATTGGAGCGCGAGCTTACGCAACAATGGCAGAAGGAAAGACTTTTCGTTCCCAATTGCTGATGAAACGTCGAGATGGCGGCAAAGTTTGGATCGACGCGAGTGGTGCGCTACTTTCTCCCGCGACAGGCGAAACAATGATGATATTAGCAGACATCGGCGGTATGAAGGCCGCTGAAGCTGCGCGTGTTCGGTTAGCCGGGTTGGAGGCGCTCAATACCGAGCTTCAAGAAGTTAGTCGGCTCAAGAGCGAATTCGTCGCGAACATGTCCCATGAATTGCTTACACCGATGAATGCGATTCTGGGGGCAGCGCGAATTCTAAAGCCCGGATCCATCAGCCCGGACGAGTCGAGATATGCACTTCTAGTAGATGGAATTTTGAGCAGCGGCCGTCAACTGCTTGAAATGATTAACCAGATGTTGGACTATGCGAAGGTCGAATCTGGCAAGATGGCATTTGATCCTGTACCAATAGTTTTTGGGCGCTTGGTGAACGAGATCATCGAGGTGCATCGCATTACTGCCGAATTAAGAAAAATTTCCTTCAAGGTTCATATCGGTGAATCTTTGGATTCTTTGATTACCGATTTACCACGATTACAACAAATGCTGTCGGCCCTGATCGACAACGCGGTCAAGTTCTCTGAACAAGGCGGCTTGGTCAAAATCTCAGCTCAGGTGCTGGATTCGGATTGGTGGCTGGTCGTGATCGAAGATGAAGGCATCGGCATTGATCCATCGTTGCAGCCCAACCTGTTCTTGCCATTTTTCCAATTGAGTAGTGGATCGACCAAGGCTCATCGGGGCGCCGGTATAGGTCTGGCGCTCGTAAAACTAGTCGCTCAAGCACAAGGCGGGCGCATTGAAGTGCAGAGTAGTCCGGGGCAAGGCAGCACATTCAAGCTGACGCTTCCGCGCGATCTCAGCCGTTACCTGGCTCTGCGCCAACTTGGCGGCGGTTCCTGATCGCCAAGGCAGCGCGAACACTGCGCTGCATCCCCCAGCTTTCCAGGACAGTCGTGAGCCACGAGGAACGGCGTTCGTAGCTTTGGCCAGGCTCGTTCGTGGGCAAAAGCTCTGACTGTCAGGAAACGTTCGTCAGATCGACTCATTGCAAAGAAACCTTGACACTCGCGAACCCGAGGGCCGGGTTCTAGCCTCTTGGATTCTTTCAACCTGCCAACTTCCTGGAGACACCATGACGCTCATCCACTACCAGCTCAAGGCCATGGCCTTCACCACACTTGCCCTGGTCTCGGCCTGGGCGGCGGCGGCCGATGCCGTGCCCTTCACCCAGCAGGCCTTTGACCAGCTCGCACAGCAGGGCAAGCCCGTGGTGGTGGACGTGTCGGCGCCGTGGTGCCCCACTTGCAAGGCGCAGAAGCCCATTGTCGACAAGCTGTCGCGAACGCCGGCCTACAAGGATGTGGCCGTGCTGACCGTCGACTTTGACACCGCCAAGCCCACCCTGAAAGCCTTCAAGGTGAGCTCGCAAAGCACCTTGATCGCGTTCAAGGCCGGCAAGGAAACTGGCCGCTCGGTGGGTGACACCTCGGCCGACGGCATCGAGGGCCTGTTCAAGAAGGCGGCGCAGTGACCACATTCGGCCTGGGCACCTACGGCCTGGGCCTGCTGGCCGGGCTGCTGTCCACGCTGTCTCCCTGCGTGCTGCCCATCCTGCCCATCCTGCTGGGATCGGCCAGTGCGGCGCATCCGCGGGCGCCCCTGGCCCTGGCGGCCGGCCTGGCCTTCTCGTATGCCCTGATCGGCACCACCCTGGCCTGGCTTGGCACCGCCTGGGGCCTGGATGCCGGCAGCTTCCGGGTGGTGGGCGCCAGCCTGCTGGGCCTGCTGGGGTTGGTGCTGATGTCCACCACCTTGCAGCAGCGCTTTGCTGCCGCCACCTCGGGCATCGGCAACGCCGGCAACCAGCTGATCGCGGGCCTCAACCTCGATGGCCTGAGCGGTCAGTTCGCCATCGGCCTGGCACTGGGTGTGGTCTGGAGCCCCTGCGTCGGCCCCACGCTGGGCTCGGCCATCGTGCTGGCCAGCCAGGGGACTCACCTGCCGCAGGCTGCGCTGCTGATGGGCGTGTTCGGCCTGGGTGCGGCCCTGCCCGTGGTTGTTCTGGCCTACCTGTCGCGGGCAGCGCTGTCGCGGGCCCGCTCGGGCCTGATGCGGGCCGGACAGGTCGGCAAGGCTGCACTGGGGCTGATCATGGTGCTGCTGGCGGTGCTCATCCTGACCGGTGTCGACAGGCCTCTGGAGGGGTGGCTGGTTGAAGCCTCGCCCGCCTGGCTGACTGCCTTGACCACCCGGTTTTGATGTGGCGGGCCACCATGGCGGTCCTGCGCCTTCTGTATTGGGCAGGAATATTTTTGAGCCACTGCGAACCCCGGGTGCAGGTGAGCACCTCTTAGCGAGTGAGGACAGTCCTCAACACTTCATTGATAGGAGCTCGCCATGTTCTACGCCAAGAATGTTCCGTCCTGGGAACGCGTTGTTCGAATTGCCATGGGCCTGATCGCTCTGGCTTATGCCGTCATGAGCTGGGGCTCGCCCTTGGCCATGGGGGCAGGCGTCATGGGCGCGATGTTGTCCATGACCGGCCTGGTGGGCTTTTGTCCGATGTGTGCCATGGTGGGACGCAAGCTCGACCAAAGGCAGTGACCATGCCTGCGGCGGCAGATCGATCCAGCCTGATTCTGGTCGCTCAGACTGGCGATCCGGTTGCGATCACACAGTTGTTGACCATGTGCCAGGCCGACGCAAGGCGTTATGCCCGGCGCCACTGCCAGGCCAGCGATGTGGACGACGCTGTCCAGGAGTCGCTGCTGACGATTTCTCGCAAGGTCAGTGGGCTCAAGGCCGCTGCAGCCTTCTCGTCCTGGTTATTTGTCGTTGTCAAGCGCGAATGTCGGAGGCTCGAGCGCCTGATGTTCAGGTATGACCCGCTGCCTGAGGACGAGGCAGAACAGCAGCTGGCCTGTCGCACTGACACCGCATTGCGTATTGATTTGGCCCATGCGCTGGAGTCACTGCCCGCGCACTACCTGGAGGTGGTGCTGCTGCGCGATTTTGAAGAGCTCACCATTGCCGAAATCGCTGTCCGCCTGGGCGATAACGCGCCGGCCATCAAGAGCCGGCTGCACCGTGCCAGGGTACTTGTGCGTGAATACTTGCTGTCTTCGGGTTGAGTGAAGAGGCCATTGTCGCCCGCTTCCCATACGGTTGCACCTGCTGGTCTTGAGCCGCAAGACGGCAATCGTCACCAACACATGCGCAAATTTCGGTTTGCGGTGTCAACTTCTCCAGGTAGGGCTCCATTGACCTCACCAATCGTGCTTGGCCAGGGCGCAGTACGAGGTACCTGGGTCGTGGGCAGCAAGCCTTCGGCAGCGCGTTTACCGCGCAGACTAGTGACAGGTGCGTGGCGGATTACATTCGACTGGGCCTGCCTCACGCGCACGCACCAGACATCGGCCAGCTGAACGACCCGGTGTGCGACCTCTGGCCCGTGGGGCTGCCTTGAAATTCGTCAAGCAAGGCGAAATGCGCAAGATTTGGCAATGCGAACGATTGCGAGTCTTCAGGGTGCCCGAACCAGTCCGAAACCCAGAGGACTGCGGGAGTTGTGCGCGCCTCCGCTCGAGCGGCATCGCAACCGGGACATTCAGGCACCTGAAGCTCGTCAAAGCTGATCACGCCGACGTCAGATTGCCCATTGCTGAAGGCGTCGGCCAAACGTGCATTGCAACCCATGAAGGACTCCAGGATGACGGCAGGCTATTCCGGCGTGGGCGAGAAACCGAGTGCAATCCACAAGGTCTTGAACCATATCTCGATTCGCGTCAAGTTGGCGGCATTAGCTGCCATCAGTGCCCTGGCGATGATCAGTCTGGCCGGATGGATGACCTGGCACGACTACGCCACAGCTTGCGAGGCCAGAAGAGTGGGCCTGCGGCAAAACATCGAGAGCATGAATGCGGTGCTCGTCTGGGCTCACGCCCAGGAGCAGGCCGGTACCTGGAGTCGCGAGCAGGCCCAGGCTGCCGCCTTGAATGTCATTCGCACCGCACGCTACGGCACGGACGAGTACTTCTGGGTGAACGACATGACGCCGCGAATGTTGATGCATCCCATCAAGCCCGATCTGGATGGCAAGGATCTCTCAGCCATCAAGGATCCGCAAGGCACGGCTGTGTTCGTCAAATTCGTGGAGACCGTGCAAGCACATGACGCAGGCTACGTGACCTACTTTTGGCCCAAGCCCGGACAACAGGAGCCAGTTGAGAAGGTTTCCTTTGTCGTCGGTTTCAAGCCGTGGGGGTGGGTACTGGGATCCGGTCTGTACATGGACGACCTGCGTGCGGCCTTCTACGAGCACACGCGCAGCGCAGCGGGATGGGTTTTTGCGGCGTTGGCTCTGACATTGGTCGCTGTCCGGCTGGTCTATGCCTCCATCACGCGAGGCTTGGACAAGGCAACGCGGGTTGCTCGCGCCATTTCCCAAGGGGACGTGAGCAACGAGATCATCCTCATCGGCAGCGACGAGATTGGAGACTTGATCGGCGAGATGAAGAGCATGAGCGACGGCCTGAACCAGACCATTGGTGAGGTCCACGCTGCAGCCAACAGCCTGGCCATGGCCAGCCTGGCCATGGCCAGCCAGGAAATTGCATCGGCCAATCAGGATCTGAGCGGCCGTACCGAAAAAACCGCATCCAACCTGGCCCAGGCGGCGTCCAACCTGAGCCAGGTCACCCAATCGGTTCAAGGTAATACGCAAGCAGCTGAACGCGTGCGCATGACCGCTGCATCGGCCAGCGACGTGGCCTGCCAGGGTGGCGAAATCGTGGGTCGCGCGGTGGCGACCATGACTGATATCAACGAGTCCTCACGCAAGATCGCCGACATCATTGGCGTCATCGACTCCATCGCCTTCCAGACCAATATATTGGCACTGAACGCTGCGGTAGAGGCCGCGCGAGCAGGAGAGCAAGGCCGTGGCTTTGCAGTGGTGGCCACGGAGGTTCGCATGCTCGCGCAGCGGTCAGCAGGCGCAGCTCGCGAAATCAAGTCACTGATCCAGGAATCCGTTGACCACACAGGCGAGGGCGCCAAGATGGTTGAGTCAGCCGGTCAGGCCATGCAGCGCATCGTCTCGACCGTCAAGGAGGTGCATGCGTTGATTGAAGGCATTTCGCATGCCAGCCTCGAGCAGGGCTGCGGCGTGGGGCAGGTCAATCGCGCCGTCAGCGAGCTCGACGACATGACTCAACAAAATGCCGCCCTGGTTGAGCAGTCGGCTGCAGCGGCGCAGTCTTTGCACGAGCAGGCGCAGCGCCTTAGTGCAGCGGTGGGCCGCTTCAAATTGGACACGGGGCATGTCATCCGCTTCGAGGCGGCCTGACGAGGCATTCGGCCAATACGCCCTTGAATTTTGTGCCTGCTCACCAAGGCAGGTAGACCTAGAGAGGCCATCACATGTCCCGATTGACATCGACCACAACAGTTCGGGCGACCCGCCACGCGCGCGATCCGGGCGTTCTGCTCTTCAAGGCCTTGAGTTTTCGCGCGAAGGCATTGCTGGCCTGCGCGTTGTTGGTGGCACCGATGTTGGGTTTGCTTACTTGGCAATACTGGGGTGAGTACAAGCGGGAAATGCAGTCACATCAAGCGGCTGTCAAAGACCATGTGCAGATTGCCTACAACCTCCTGGTGTGGGCTCATTCCATGGAGGCCTCTGGCAGCATGACCCGTGCTGATGCGCAGGCGCTGGCCAAGGCCGCTGTCTCGAAGCTGCGGTATGGCAACAATGACTACTTCTGGATCAACGACATGACGCCGGTCATGGTCATGCATCCCTTGAAGCCCGAGATGAACGGCAAGGATCTTTCGGACTACAGGGACCCAAATGGCAAGCTGGTGTTCAAGAGGTTCGCCGATGTGGCGCGCACCGATGGCGCAGGCTTGGTGGATTACCAATGGCCCAAACCCGGCAAGGCCGAACCGCAAGACAAGATCTCCTACGTGATGGGATTCAAGCCCTGGGGGTGGGTCATTGGCTCGGGCATTTACGTTGACAACGTACTGGCCGACGCCAAAGCACTGTGGACCCAGGCAGCCATCGTGGTGGGTCTGACGCTGTTAGCGGGCCTCTATGCCTTCCGTTGCTTCAATGTGGCGATGCGCGCAGGTTTGGGTGATGCCATCTCTGCGGCGGAGGCGGTGGGCGCTGGGCAACTCGATTACATCATTCCGGCCAACTACGCTGACAACGAAGAGGCAAGCTTGCTCAATGCATTACGTGGCATGCAAACACGCCTCCAAGAGCGACAGCGCGCCGATGATGAGCGGCTGGTTCGCACGGCAGCCGAATCTGAAGCAGCTCTGGCTGTCGCAGGTGAAATCGGGGCCGCGGTTGACGCCGCCACCCGCGGTGACTTCACGCAACGAGTGCAATCTGCTGGAAAGCTTGGGCTGCATGCCACCCTCTGCGAGAAGTTCAATGAATTGATCGAAACCGTGAGCGGCACCATTTCAGAGGTGCGTAACGCTGCGGCCGAGTTAAGCGCGGCGTCTGAGCAGGTGTCGCAGACCTCGCAGTCTCTGGCGCACTCGGCTTCGCAACAGGCTGCCAGTGTTGAAAACACGAGCGCCAGCTTGCATGAGATTGCTGCGTCCGTGAAGCAAAACGCCGACAGCGCCGCCGTGACCGATGGAATGGCCACCGAAGCTGCCAGCGAGGCGCAAGAGGGTGGCCGCGCTGTGGGTCAGACGGTGGACGCCATGAAAAGCATAGCCACAAAAATCTCCATCATCGATGACATTGCCTACCAGACCAACTTGCTGGCCCTGAATGCGGCGATTGAAGCCGCGCGAGCTGGGGAGAATGGAAAGGGGTTTGCGGTGGTGGCAGCCGAGGTGCGAAAGCTGGCTGAGCGCAGCCAAGTCGCTGCTCGTGAAATTAGCAATTTGGCCAACAGCAGCGTCGAGTTGGCAGAGCAGGCCGGGCACCTGCTTGACAAGATGGTTCCCGCCATCAACAGGACCAGCGAACTGGTTCAGGAGATCGCTGCGGCATCCGATGAGCAGCGCAACAGTGTTGACGAGATCAATGGGTCAATGAATTTCCTGAATTCCGGCACCCAACAGACGGCCTCGGCGTCAGAGGAATTGTCTGCTACAGCTGAGGAGCTGTCGGCTCAAGCCAATCGCCTGCAGGAGTTGATGGCCAGATTCCAGCTGATTGAATCAGGTGAGGGCGCTTCCAGGACCGCTCTGCAATTCGAATTCACAGGCCCTGCCATGAATCGCAGCGGTTACGAGCAAGTCAATCTCATGGCCACGCGCCGCAAACCGGGGCGATTCACCCTTCAGGACTGATCTGGGCATCACTGCTCGGAGCCTCCAATGCCATCGGGGTCAATCAGAAGGATTCCCATTCTTGGCTGTCCGGGACAGCAGCGCGGGTTGGAGCGAGCCGGTTTGGCGCCACGGCATTGGTCGCGGGCATCGATTTGCCACGCTCGAGGTTGCTGATGTCCAAGTCGAGCGCCTTCAATGCCAAGACCGTGGCTTGAGTGGCATTGGAGAAGGGGGTCCCCCCTTCCATGGCGCGCGTAGCTTCGTTGCGCTTGTGTGCGTTGACAAGCTTTGCCACCGAACCCACTTCCAGGTGGAACCTTGCGTGCTTTTCAATCAAATCGACGAACTTGGGCAGGTGCCCAAAGCGCGGCTGGCCTGGCCCATGCAGCCACTGCCCCAATGGACAGCGGTCATCCCGGCAAACGGTGGCTTCGTCAATCTGCTCATCCTGCTGGGCCGCGACTCTCAAACGCCGTTTCCAGTCCAGGTGTGCGTCTATGGCGGCCCGGATGTTGAACGAGTCGCCCGTGCTGGTTGCCTCACCGGTACCTGCCTTGGACTCGCTGCGCAGCTTCACCGCGTCGCGCTGGACGATGGTGACATCGTCGGTCTTCAGCCTGAATAGTCCCATCGTGTCGGTGATGTGATCGACCTGGTCATTCAAACCGCGCGCGGCGGCCGCCAATTCTTCAACCATGGCTGCGTTCTGTTGGGTCACGGTGTCCAATTGCGTGATCGCCTCGTTCACCTGTGCCACACCCATTCTCTGCTCTTTGGCCGCCTCGTCGATCGATGTCAATACACGGCTGACTTCGGCAACAGCCGAGAGCGCCCGTTGCATGGATTGCTCGGCCTGATCAGTACGCGTGGCACCCACATCCACCCGATCAACCGCTTGAACGATCAAGGACCGAATCTCGCGCGCGGCTTCGCTTGTCCGCCGTGCGAGTGAGCGGACCTCAGAAGCGACGACCGCAAAGCCTCGGCCGGTTTCGCCAGCACGTGCAGCTTCCACGGCTGCGTTCAAGGCCAGGATGTTGGTCTGAAACGCGACGCCTTCGATCACTTGAATGATTTCGCCGATCTGGCGAGAAGACGCGCTGATGCCCGCCATCGCTGCAACGGCCTGCTGCACGGCACCTTGGCTATCGCGTGCGATGTCCGCGGTCGAGACTGCCATGCGTGCACCCTCTTGAGCATGCATGGCGGTGTTGCTGACTGTCCCGTTAATTTGCTCCATCGAAGCTGCGGTCTCTTGCAGGCTGCTGGCCTGCGACTCGGTACGCTCGGACAGGTTCATGTTGCCGGCCGCGATTTCGCCGACGGAGGCGCGAAGCTGCAGCATCTCACCTCGAATGTCCGATATCACAGCGCGCAGATTCACACCGACCTGGCCCAGCGCTCGTTGCAGCTTGCCCAATTGGCCGCCGGCATCGGCCGTGACGGTGTGGGTGAGATCACCCGAGGCCAGGGTTGAGGCGTCCAATAGCAATTGGCTCAATGCCCGTTCACGCCGGTAGAAGCCCACCCACCAGGCCAGTCCCGATCCGATGACTGTGACCACGGCAGCAACCGCCATTGAACCCATGCTCGCAGTTGCCCCGGCTAGTGCAGCGGCCATCAGGATGGAAAGGCCGTCCCAGCCCCATCGTTTGCCTTGCTCGTGGCCCTGCTCCAATAGCCGTCCAAGTCGTCCTGCACGCACAAGTTGGCCACCGAACAGGGCAATCCGCAATCGGCCTGCTTGTTCTTGTTGCCGCATGGCTGCATACAACTGCTCTGCAGCTTGAATCTGCGTTCGATCTGGCATGAGGCGCACTGACAAGTAGCCGGAAATGAGAGCGCCAGAAAAGATGGGAGTGGCGTTGGCCTGCACCCAGTAATGATCTCCGTTTTTGCGTCGGTTCTTGACCAAGCCGCTCCACTGCTGGCCCGCAGAAATCGAGTGCCACATGTCGCGAAATGCCTCAGACGGCATGTCTGGGTGCCGCACCATGTTGTGCGGCTGTCCCATCAGCTCTGACTCGGCAAACCCACTGGCCGAAACGAAGGCCTGATTCACATAGACGATCCGCCCTTTGGTATCAGTCACGGAGACCAGCGGGTGTTCAGGATCGGGCTGGTACTCCTTGCCCGTGATCGGAAGGTTCTCTCGCATGGTCGTGGCCCCAGTCTCTTTCGCCAAACGGCAGGTCTTGTCGGGAGATCATCGTTGGAGACGAACTTTGACAAATTGGGGAAATGCAAGGCCTGACAGCGTCAGTTCGTGTGACGCGGCTCGCCGGGCTCAAATTTCAATAAGGCATTGGCGGGTCTGCCTGGGCTTGATGCGTTTGTCGGGCCTGTGCGCCAGGATTTCGCATTGAGGCCAGTATCCAGGTTCTGATCGACTGATCTGCACAGCTCCTGGACGTACCAGTAGCAGATCCGCATGCACTGGGGAGTTGGACCGTCATTCCCGCACAACGGCGAGGTTTTCAGCCGCGTTGCCCCCACCTACACCACCTCCTGGGACATCACCAACTAAATTTGATGCTATTGCCAAGAATGGGGCCCACTGCAGGCGGGGAGCCTGCTGCCCGCAGCGTCAAGTGGCCGCCATGACCCTGCGGCCGACCATCGTGCCATGATGGCCGATGTGTGGCGCGTGATGAGAGAGTGGCGGGTGTATTTCGAAGGGTTCGGGGCGCCGGCGGCCGCGATCAATCAGATCGCACCGGCAATGCGCCACATCGATGACGTGTCGTCACCCGCACTGCGCAAGCTGTTGCCCTGACAGGTCCTATGGTCACCGAGGCTTCAGCGTCGGTGACCGACGGCTCGCACGATGTTGAGTTCAACAAACCTCGCTAGGAGTCTGCGCGGCAGAAGCCGAGACAGCCGCCGCTCGAAAGGTACGACCTCATAGAACCGCGCAGGCGCGACTTTTCGACGTGGTCAAGGTGTCAAGGACCCCCGAAATTGCCTGGATTTTCAGCACCGCAGTTCTGCCGCGCAGACTCCTAGCACGGTTCGTGGACGCCATTGGCGAGGTTTGTGGATCTCAACAGCTGGACCACCGCGGCTCCTGCCAACATGATCGCGGTGACGTGGAGTTCGTGCCAGCACGTGTGCTGAGTGGCGCCCTGGACATGGAGACGTTGGTGGAGATGCTTGACCGCAGGCGGCAGAGAGCCCCAAACGATTGCACAATGCATGTCACAGCAAGGTGCTGAGAACAAGCACCTGAAGATCCGGCTGCCACGGCTCTGCCTGGGGACAGCCCAGTCAAAGGGGGAATGGACCAATGGGTGCGCATTGCAGGAAAGCCGTGGTGTGGGCGATGGCCTTGATCGTCACCGCTTGCGGTGGCGGCGGGGGAGGTAGTGCCGGCACGGGAACAGGCACGGGCGGTGGATCAACCGATACCACCGCCAACTACCCAAGCTTGCAGCGCGGTGGGACCTTTGATCTGCCTGCGCTGGCGGTTGTGCCCAGCCACGCATCGGTGGCCGGCCACCAGGTCGGACGCGTGGTGCTGGCAGGCAACAGTACCGCACCGGCCAACTTGCTGGTCGAACTGGTGGACGCGAGCAACCCGCTGGCCCTGCGCACCGTGGCCTCGGCCCGCACCGATGCCCAGGGCGAATTCGATTTGCAGGACGGGGCCACCTCGGCGATGCCGGCCGACCGGTGGTTGCGGGTGCAAACGCCCGATGGCGGCAGCCTGCGCGCTTTTGCCAGCGGCTGGACCGAGATCAGCCCGGGCACCGAACTGGCACTCGGTGAAATCAGCCGGCTGAGCGAGGCGGGCGCCTTCGACGCCCGATTGCCCACTCAAAAGGAACTGGCCGACGCTCAAGCGGCCATAACTCTGTGGTGGCAAGGCCAGGCCGGGCAACCTGCCAACGCCTCCGCATTGGCCACTCTGCGCGAAGCCCTGCGCGGACAAGCCACCTGGAATGCGCAGCTCAACAATCTGGCCTCCACCCAACCTGCACCCGGCACGGGCGATATCGCGGGCTGGATGCCGCTGGACTCGGCGCTGCTGCCTAGCACGCTGATGGTCGATGGCGGCGCAGCCGCCGGCACCACCGCGCGCATCAACTGTTTTCCCGCTGACCCAACTCTGCCTCGCAACTGCTCGATCAGTGTCGACGCCGACAGCAGCCTGTACGATGGCCTGATCGTTCCGCGCACCGGTCTAGTACTGAGGGCGCCCTCGACCAACGATCCACCCAATCGTGCTATCGCCACCGCGGGCGATCTGCCCCTGCTCGAACACACGCCCCAGGTGGGCAAGCAGGTTCTGGTGGACAACAGCAAGCTCGACCTGCCCGGCACCCCCGCTTTTCGGGCAGCCCTGCGCATCACACGCACCACGTACCCGATGGCACCCCTGGCGGCCCTGGGCGGCTCGGTGCCCGCTATCGAAGTGGTGCTCGAGTACGAAATGGCCTTCGTCGACACCGCCACGCTGCAGCGTGTCGATCTGCTGGCCCGGGAGCATCGCTGGTTCAGCCCGGGCAAGGGCCGCGTGGCCATGCAAACCGAGGGCGTGGCGCGCAAGAACGGTGTCATCACCACCACACAAGGTCTGCTGGTGGCGCAATCGGTCAGCGGCCTGTTTCAGGCCGCACCGGTCATGCCTATGGCTGGCGTAGCAGATGTCGTGGCACGCGGGCTGCGGCACCGCGATGCCGTGGCTGCGCCCACCCTGGACCGCATTTACGTGAGCACCGCCACGGCCACGGGAGGGGCCGTTTTGGCACTAGATCCGACCACCCTTCAGACCCTTCAAACCGTAGACCTGCCCTCTGCGGCTTCCCGCCTGGCCATCGCGGCCGACGACTCACGCTTGTATGTGGGCCTGGCCGGCAACCAGGTGGCAGAACTGGCTTTACCGGCCCTGACCATCACTCGGCGCTTCACGCTCTCGTCGGACCCCAATGGCACACCCTACGACGTCATTCGCGGTCTGTCCGTCGATCCGTTCAATCCGGCACGAATCCTGGTGCTGACCGGCAACAGTCAATTGCTGGGCCAACCCGGTGCGCTGCTGAGCTACCAGGCAGGCAGCTTGGTGGCGCGCGATGCGCCGCATTACAACGCCTTCGACTTCGGCTGGGGTGCTTACAACCTGTCCGCCGTGGCCTGGGGCACCACACCCGACGTCTTCATCGGTGCATCGCTGGATTCACCGCCCAGCGTGTGGCGCTTCGGTGTGGGCAGCACAGGGTTCACAGAGTTGACCGCCAGTACACGCACCGATCAGGTTGGCGTCAACGACATCGGCGGTGAGGTGGTGGCCGACATGGGTACCATCTTGAGCGCCAGCACGCTGCAGCCTCTGCGTATGTTGCAAACCTCGGGTTGGCGCCTGACGGGCTGCCACCGCTTTGACGCCTCGTCCGCGTTGTGCAAACCCGCCGACTTTGCCTACACGCCGCCGTACTGGGTTCGCCTAGACATCACCACCAGCGCTTTCCTGGGCCTGTATCGGCCCAAGGCGCCCGCTCCAATTCTGGACGCTTGCCCAGGCGTCAGTGTGCGAAGCGATTCCTTGGGGCTGGACGATGCCCGACTGGTGCCGATGGCCCGTGGACGAAGCCTGGTGTCCACGATGCAGCTACAAGATGACCGCTGCATGCTGCAAGTGTGGTCCTGGCGCCTGCCGCGCTGACGGGTGACCGGTACCGTGGCCGCCAGACGCCATGGCAGACCAATTGGAGAGCGGCCAAAACCGGGGGGCGTTCAGGGCAAGCCGGTGAGAGCAAGTGGATCCCCATCCAGGGAGCCCAGACATGCGAATCTCGATCATGGCCAGGGTGGAAAGGTGGCCACACCGGGACAGACCAGACAATGCCCCTTGCCGTCATCGAACGGGACTCGTTTGCAGACCCCGCCTCCGGCTTGGGTCTGTGGGTTCGTGAGGCGCACGAGTTGCTCGAACGAATCCAGTCGGGCGTCCTGGACGAACAGGTCGAGCAATTCATCGGTGCCGCAGCCCACTGCCTGCCTTGCGACAAGCCTCTGGGCGTGAAGGACACCAAGTCGGTCGTAGACCGCACTGTCTTCGGCAAGATGAGATTGCGAAGCCCCCGCTTCTACAGCTGCTGCGCCGACTGCGGCTTTGTGTCTGGTGATGGCGACACCGTGTCGCCGCTGGCAGCAGCACTTCGGGAGCGAGTCCACCCCCAATGGGCATGGCTGCAATGCCGCTACGCCAGCACCATGTCGTACCGTCTCGCGCAGATCCTCCTGAGCGACTCCTTCCCGGCCGACAAGCACCTGCCCAGCTCAAGCATCAAGGCAAAAGTTCGCGCCGTGGGTGAGCGCCTGGGGTACGAGACCGCGTTGGCAACGGCCGTGCAGGGGAAAAAGCAGTTGGCACCCGAGGAACAACCAGAAACGGAGCAGCAGGCCTTCATTCGATCATTGAACGTGCCCACCTCGGCGACGATCAAGGTGCTGTCTGACGGCGGCGATGACATCAGCCTGGCCTGCAAGCTGCCCTGTAGGACCGAGAGGGTGCTCGACTGGTTTCACATCGGCATGCACTTCGAACGACTCTTCAAGGCCATCCCTGGCCTGAAGCGAGCGGACGAGCTGACGAAGGCGCAACTTCAGCGCAAGGTAATCGCCGCAAAGCGGCAACTCTGGCACGGTAGGCAAAGCCACTGCCTGACAGCGTTGGAGGCACTGAGGCGGGACACCGGGTGGGTGGGGGCTGGAAACCCGTTGGGGCGAGTGATCCGATATCTGAAAGCGTGTGTTGAGTTCAACAAACCATGCGAGCCAGTTTCAACGAACGCTGCTAGCGGGATTTGGTCTTAAGCCGTTGATTTGAAACGGGTTTTCGGCAAATCCGCTTGAGATGTGACCTGTTTCGCCAGCCCAACAACCGCAAATTCCGTTTCAACAAACCTTGCTATTGCCATAGCCGTTTCAATGAAGCTCGCTAGCGTCACTTTGGCGGGCAACTTCAGTCTACGGGTCCAACCCGATCACCGAGCGAGAGATCCAGATAGCCAGTGTGCTGCGCCTCCTGGGCAGCGGCGCCTTCAGCCGCACACATGCCTACAGGTTCACCCACGGGTTTGTGTTGCGGCGGGGATGACCATCCAAGCTGCTCCACAGGCCCATGGGCCAGCCCCTGACGGTCGCCGGCGGCAGGTTGCTTGGCAAAGTTCCGCAGGGGAGTTCGTCGGCATGCTGCGATGCTTGCAATGGGCGTGCGACCCACTCGCGGCAAGGGCTGGGACATCGACGTAGGGCAGCGCGCAGACCATAGGTTGTGTGCCCTGGCCGGGCTCAATGTCGGCGAATGGGAGGCGATGCTGGCCCTCACCGAAGCCAGGCCAGTAAAGACGCCGCCTCAGATGGTCGGTGCTCAATCCGCCAGAGGCCGAATCGCCGTACTGGTGGGAGGAGTGGATGGCCCACAAGATCACCTGCGAGCATGCCAGCTGCACGATAGAGCCGGCGCTGGCCAGCATGCTCGCACAGGGTCACAGCAGGACACTGCCGACAGGTTCGCTGGGGCGCAGAAGGCGCGGCAGTGCCAGGCAGGGCGAACACTTTGCGGTCAAAAAAGGCGCTGCTAGCAAGGCTTGTTGATCTGGCAAGCAAGGTTTGTTGAACTCAACACCTGCCATGTGATCCGGCGCAGATCAGCCGCTTCCGGGGCCTGTTGGGTGAAGCCGGCGTTGAGCAATTGCTCAAGACCACCATCGAGGCGGCGGTGGCCATGGGTGCGGTCAAGAAGACCGAGTTCGAGCGTGTGATCGTGGACTCCACGGTGCAGAGCAAGGCCATTGCCCACCCCACCGACAGCCGGCTGCTGGAGGTGGCGCGCGAGAAGATCGCCCGCATGGCCAAGCGCGCGGGCATCCAGCTCAAGCAGACGCACGAGCGCGAGGGCAAGACACTGCGTCGACGCGCGGGTGGCTATGCCCACGCCAAGCAGTTCAAGCGGCTTCGCGCCGTGCTCAAGCGCCAGCGCACGATCTTGGGCCGCTTGCTGCGCGAGGTGCGCCTCAAGATGGGTGGCCTGGCCGACTAGGCACGCGCCAAGCTGGAGATGTGGGTGCAGCACGCTGAGCGCATCCACCGCCAGCGCCCCAAGGACAAGAACAAGCTGTGTGCCCTGCACGCGCCAGAGGCCGAGTGCATCGGCAAAGGCAAGGCGCGACAGCCGTACGAGTTCGGCGTGAAGGTGAGCCTGGCCGTTACCCACCAGCACGGGCTGATGGTGGGGGCCCGCAGCTTCCCCGGTAACCCGTATGACGGCCACACGCTGGCCGCCCAGATCGAGCAGACCACCAACTTGCTGCAAGACATCGGCATCAAGCCAACCACTGCCATCGTGGATCTGGGCTACCGGGGCGTGGACAAGGATGTGGCGCCGGTCGAGGTCATCCATCGTGGCAAGTTCAAATCGCTCAGCCCCAAGCAGCGAAGCTGGCTCAAGCGCCGCCAAGCCATCGAGCCACTGATCGGCCACACCAATGCTGATCACCGCATGGAGCGGTGTTGGCTCAAGGGTGAGAAGGGTGACGCCGTGCACGCGGTGCTGTGCGCTGCGGGCTTCAATATCCGTTGGTTGCTGAGGGCCATCGCCAGGCTGGGCCTGGGTGGCCTTTTGTTTGTCCTGACCGCGCTGGCGTGGTATGTGGAAACCATGGCCTGCCTGACGCGTACCCCATGTGCCAGCGCTGCCGCTACGCCGGCACCATGATGCCTGTCACTCAGCCGATCAAGCCGACTCCATCATCGCGTCGGAAATGGATTTTGCAGGGGCGACTAGCTCGTCGCCCCTGCAAAACACCCAACCCGTTGTCCTGCAACGACTTTCGGGTGATTTCCGATGGTGGAATCTCCCGGGAACAGGTGCAATGGACATCAGTTTCTGGGAGTTTTGGAGTCCCCACCGATGGCCACCGGCGACTTCTTTCGGGCCCGTCTGGATCAGATGATCGACCTGCGCCACGCGCTGGCGGTGCTGGCCACGCGCATGCCGTGGTCGCAGATGGAAGCCTCGCTGGCGCCAGTGATTGCGCACCGTGACCGCAAGGGGCGAGCCATGGATGGCGCCGATCTGCTTGGGCCCAGCCTGGTGGTAGCCGGTGCGGGCGTCAGCAACGCGGGCCGGCCGCGTTCGAACCCGACTTGAGCCAGATGGACCGCCCCGACGGTGGGGTGGTTCACTTTTGATGCGTTCTACGGTGGTTGAGTCGTTTGGGGGGCGATCTACAGCCAGTTTGATCTGAGGCAAGGTGGGTGGGTAGGGCCAGCGAGCCAAATGGGATGGATCTACCGGAGAACCATGATGCGTCCCAGCCTCCTTTGTTGTCGAGTCCGCGCATTGCGAGCTTGCCGCAGCTGGTTGTTCACTCTGCTGACGCTGTTGGCTGTTCTGCCAGGCCCGGCTCAAGCCATCCCGGCCTTCAACCGACAGACTGGGCAAAACTGCGTGGCCTGCCATGCCGGTGGGCAGTTTCCCGAGCTCACACCCTATGGTCGCCTTTTCAAGCTGAGCGGCTACACCATCGGCCAGCGCGCCAATCCGGTGTCGATGATGGCGGTGGCCAGCGTTTCGCAGGTGGCCAACACCAGCAAGAGCGACGATCCGACGGCTGACTTTCAGAAGAACGGACAACTGATGCTTGCCACGGCCAGCCTGCTGGCTGGCGGCAAGGTCACCGACAACATCGGTGCCTTTGTCCAGGTCACCTTCGATCCCTATGCCAGCCAGTCAGCCGATGGCCGGTTTCACGGGCACAGCAATGCCGACAACATCGACATCCGCTGGGCAGATCGTTTCGTTGGCCCCTCCAGCGACCTGATCCTGGGTGTTTCCGCCAACAACAACCCCTCGGTGTCCGACCCTTGGAACACGGCTGCCGCCTGGATGCAATACGTGCCGGTGCCCAGCCCCAGCAGCAGCCGCTTCATCGATGGCAATGCGCCCTATCCCGGTTATGCAGCGGGCGGCAACTTGGCCGGCGTGTCGGCCTATGCCTTCTGGAACAAGGCGTTTTATGCTGAGCTGGGCGCCTACGGCACCTCCAGGGGGGTGTTCTCGTTCATGAGTGCCGGCGTGCACGATGCCGACAAGACCAAGCTGTACGGCCTGAACCCCTATTGGCGCCTGGCCTACAACCAAGAATGGGGTGCGCACAGCCTGATGCTGGGCGCTGCAGGCATGTCGGCCCGCATCTACGACGACCCGCTGAACACGGCCGACGTGGCCAGTCTGCACCACACCAGTGATGTGTCGCTGGATGCCCAGTACCAATACCTGCTGGATCCGCATGCGGTGACCGCGCAGCTGGTGATCACCCGCAACCGCCATCGCCTGCCCGATGCGCTGGCCAACCAGAGCGTGCCCTTTGTGGATGCATCCGGCCAAGCGCTGGCCAACACCAATGCCACCGATGTGAACCACGTGCTGCGCGCCAAACTCACCTATGTGTACCAGGCCCGTTACGGCGGTAGCCTGGGCGTGTTCAACCTGACCGGCACCACCGACACCGCCTACCTCACGGCAGGCCTGGATCCCACCTTGCTGGGCATCACGACCGACCCCCAGGCCCAGGCGCCTTCAGTCCGCCAGGTGGACGGCAATCGCACGGGCAGCCCGGCCACGCGTGGCTACACGCTGGAGGCCTTTTGGACCCCCTTGCAAAACCTGAGGCTGGGAGCGCAGTACACCGGATACAGCAAGTTCAACGGTGCCGCCAGCAACTACGACGGCTTTGGACGCAACGCCCGGGACAACAACTCCCTGTTTGGCTACGTTTGGCTAGCCTACTGAAACCGGTTGGAGACAAGCCCATGACCAAGACAAGCCTGTGCCTGATCACCGCCGCAGCCGCGGCCCTGGTCGCCTGCAGCCCCATCGAGCGATCCCGTGATCTGGCCAACCCCAAGGTGCCCGCTGCCACACTGGCCGAGCAGGTCTGCTCCAATTGCCACGGACAGGGCGGGCATGCGGTGTCGCCCAACTTTCCCAACCTGGCTGGCCAGACGGCGCCTTACCTGGCTGCACAACTCAGCCAGTTCAAGCGCCATAGCCGTCAGGATCCGGCCGGCTACGAATACATGTGGGGCTTGAGCCGCAGCCTCAGCGATGGGCAGATCCAGGGGCTGGCCGATTATTACGCCGAGCAGCAGCCCCAGGCCCAGCCGCTGGAGGGTGACGCCAGCCGCTTGCAAGCGGGCAAGTTGGTGTTTGACAACGGCGTGCCTGGCAAGAACATCCCGGCCTGCGCCGCCTGCCATGGTGCACAGGCCCAGGGCCAGGCTGCCATGCCCCGGCTGGCCGGCCAGCACGCCGATTACCTGATCAAGCAGTTGATGGTCTTCCAGCGAAGCGATGATCGACCCGAAGGCAGCATCATGAAGACGGTGGCCCATGACCTGACACCGGAAAACATACTGGATGTGACCAGTTACCTGCAGAGCCTGCCGGCAAGCAAAGATGTGGCAGCCGCTGTTGATTCGAGCCATGTGCCAGCCACAAAATGAACTTGGGCGATGCTGAGATCGGGCATGCTGTTTGAACCGCCCCGGGCGGTTCACAATCCGAGTTCGGTATGTGGCTCAATCCGACATCAGCGATAAGAGCGGGGAGCGACGTGCCGTTGGTGCTCAGGCCGTATCGCGAAGCACGCCCGCCCCCGGCTGGGCACACGCCAGTGGTGCGCCGGCACCCCTCAGCAGAGCCGGGCTATCGATGTGTCAGGTCAGACTGATGGCAACTTGCAGCCAACTCTGTGCCAAAGTGCAGAGGGTGATGGCCAGCGCCGAATTTGCCAGTGCTATCGGCAACAGTAGTTGCACACTGCATTTCGAGTAGGTGGCCAGCAGCAGGCAGGCTCGGGCCTGAATCACCCTCTTGCGCCAGCCCATTAGCAGGAAGCTGGGACGCTCGCCGCCGTGCGCAGCCAATGACAGGCCAGCTTCGGGGCCACGCCTAGGGAAGGTCTGCAAAACCCCAGGTCAATCCGACTGGCAGGGCAGTTGATGACCTGAGACGATATGGGGCATGGAACAGATCAACCTGGGTCTTGACCCGCTGCCCAAGAAGACGCGCAAGGAAGTCTTCCTTGGCGAGATGAACCAAGTGGTGCCCTGGGCCCAGTTGGTGGCGCTGATCCAGCCGCATGCGCGTGGCGCGCACCAGGCGCTGGGAGGGCGCCCGCCGTTTCCCGTCGAGACGATGCTTCGCATCCACTGCCTTCAGCTGTGGTGGAACCTGAGCGACCCGGCCATGGAAGAAGAGTTGCACGAACGCCCGCTGTACCGGCGCTTTGTTGGCCTGGATGGCTCGGCCCGCTTGCCCGATGAGACCACCATCCTCAGGTTCAGGCACCTGCTGGAGAAGCACAAGCTGGCCCCCCAGGTGCTGGCCATCATCAACGCCGGGCTGGCCCAGCAAGGCCTGATGCTCAAGCAAGGCACCGTGGTTGATGCCACCATCATTGCCGCTCCCAGCTCGACCAAGAACAAGGACGGCCAGCGCGATCCTGAGATGCACCAGACGAAGAAGGGCAACCAGTGGCACTTCGGCATGAAGGCACACATTGGCGTGGACGCTGAATCGGGGCTGGTGCACACGGTCATCGGCACGGCGGCCAACGTCAACGATGTGACGCAGGCCGGGCAACTGCTGCACGGGCGAGAGACGGTGGCCTTTGGTGACGCAGGCTACCGGGGTGTCGAAAAGCGTACGAAGGCCAAGGGCCTGACCTGGCATGTGGCGATGCAGCCTGGCAAGCGCAAGGCGCTGGACATGAGCAGGAAGTGGGCACAGTTGCTGGACAAGGCCGAGCAGATCAAGGCCAGTGTCCGGGCCAAGGTGGAGCACCCGTTCCGGGTCATCAAGCAGCAGTTTGGCTACGCCAAGGTGAGGTACCGGGGCCTGGCCAAGAACACCGCCAGGCTGACGATGCTGTTTGCGCTGAGCAATCTGTGGATGGCTCGGCGGCAAATCTTGGGGGCGCAGGGATGAGTGCGCCCGCTGACCGCGATGAGGCGCATGAAGCGCAGAGCGTGGCCGCGCAAAAGGCGCGAATCGCGTGCAAAGGGCCGATGGATTCCACATCACGACATCTCAAGAGCCTATCCACCCATGGCGTGGGTTATGGACGGGGTTTTGCAGACCTTCCCTAGCTTGTCACTCGCCACAGAACAGGAGTGTTCCAGTAGCGTTGGTGCTGCATTGCCCTTCATCGTCCTTGACTCACTGATCTGAGACCTGGCCAGGAGGCCCACCGGATTGAACGCCACTGCAGCGGGCGACGTCCGGTAAGGGTTGCAGCAAGTCGTGTTGCCGAGCTCAAGGATTTGAGGCAGGCGCCGCGTGACGGCACCAACGTGCACGTTGGCTGAATTCGTGCTGCCCAGCGCCCATTTGAGATCGATTTGAGGCGTAGGACGCCAAGAATGAGATCCGCCCGTCGGGGTACAAGATTCGCCAAACGACTCGGCAGCACATGCTACCCATTCGATGAACACTTCCCTGGCAATGACAGGAACGAACCATCTGGGCACGTCCTGAAGGTGGCAAAGATAGGTCTCCCAGACAGTCGTGCTCGACATTGCCGAGGTGGGCCACCCGTCGCTCATTTCGTGCTGGGTACCCATCCAAGCCAAAGCTTGCTTGAGCGCTGCAGCCAAGGGACATTGGTATGTTGTGATTGCAATTTCATGGTGGCCAGCAACCCACTCCCGCACCACGCAATCGCGGTGATCGTGCAGCGCGCTGTCCGTCATCGCACTTGCCTGCTCCCATGCATGCCACCTGAACCATGCCGCCTCATTCCATGACTGGTCAGGTTCCTGGTCAGCGATGGGTTCGATGCCGTTCGACAGGATTCTCACTTTCCGGGAGTCCTGGCTGTCCAACACCTCAAGATCCAGTCTCGGGTCATCGGCTTCCAATCTTCGATGTTGTCCGGCAGCGGCACGCTTCAGCACCTGTACCCAGTCTTGGCCCAACTGCCTGGCAAATGGCTCTCTGCAGTTCGGGCACAGCCAAGCCCTCATTTGCATCGGATCGACAATGACATGGCACCTAGGGCATCGGTCGAGCAACGGCTCGTCATGCCAAGAGCATTGGGTTCGCCTCCAATCCTGGAACGACCAAGAGTGGAAGCGTTGCGCCATGCATGTAGGGCACCAACGGAGAGCCTGGACAAGCCAGCGGCGCGACTGATAGTTTGGCTTGTCGATGCCAGCAAAGAGGGATTTGGCGCTTTCCAGCGGCAAGCCAAGCCGCTCAATTGCAACCCTGGCAACTGAAGCACTGGGAAACATGACAGGAAGCCGGTTTGATGCTGAGGCTTGAACCAAGAAATTCAATACTGAGCCGACATCTGTCCTGCAACTGTAGGCCAGCTTGATTGCGACCGATGTGACTGACTCGCCGTCATGCCACCACTGCGGGTGCCATCCTGGTGCAATCACCGCTTCCTCTTCATGTCCGGTGGGTCGGCAGGGTGGTCAGTGCAGCCAGCCGAGCGGCAAGCTGCAGTGACTCTCTAAGTCCGCACCGATCGACGGAGGCGACCGCCAGTGCTGTAAGTGCGGCCTTGCCGCCCGTGCTGGTTGGTTCGGCGGCCAGCAGGAATCGGCGCGCAGCGGCAATGACAAAGTCAGCCCCGATCTCTTGGGATGTACCAGCGTCGGCAAGGATCCTAGTAAATTGAATTGCGAATGTTGCTGTGAAGTCGCTGATACGAAGGCCCCTTTGCCACAGAGACGGGCAAAAGTGGCTGGTGTAAGTGTGGCCACCGGCGGCTGGAAAGGCCTCACTGTCAATGCAGGCCAAGACGCCACCGATTCCTTCTGGTGTCACTCCCGCCAATCGGCGCGGGAAGGACATGAATTCATTGGCTATGCTTGGCGGGATGGCGTCTCGTCTTCTTCGAGGCATGGAAATCAGCGCATCGTGGCCAGCGACCAAGAAGAAGGTATTCAGATTGCCGATGTGCCTGAGTTCTTCCTTGAGTAACTTCAGGGCGTGCCATTGCCTGATAGTCACATGCTCCGATTGGTCAATTATGAAAATGACGTACCGGGTTTGAAGCCGATTGGCTTCCACCTCTATCAACTGAAGCAAGACGTCCCGTCGCGTGCGTGTGTATTGCTTGATGCTTGAGTTTGGTGGTATCAGGGATTCCCAAAGCGTGTCAATTTGCTCACTTGGTCTCATGTCCTCCACGTGTTCCGCCTTGGCCGCGATGACCACACTTGAGGCAGCGAGGCGCATTTCAGCTGCGATGTGCCTACAGACTGTACTTACCCCAAATTTTGGTGGGGCATAGAGCAGCATGCTCCGGTGGGAGTTGGTGATCAGATCCTTGAAGTAGTCTGTGGCGGCGGTGAGCTGGGGGGTTTTGAGAATGGCTTCGCCGTTGGCGATCGGGAGCCAGAGGTTGCTGGCCATGTCACAAATTCCCAAAACTGATTGGTGAATTGGCTGCGGTGTTTTCGCTTTGAACTGGCGCAGCAGCAGCACTGTCGCTGTCGTTGTCGGACAAGTCTTCCAGCTTTGCAAAGTCAAGAAGCTGAGCCCGAACTGCGGCGGGGAGATCAACATAGTCGCAGTTGCCCAGGCCGTGTCGATTCATAAAGCTCAGCAACCCTGCCATTACTGCCAGGGCGGGTTCGCTCGATCTTGCTGCTTCACCAAGACCCTGCAGAACGCCCATGACCAACTGAGGGCTGTCCGCACGACCCGC
>Ga0228698_1000527_pt1 | contig 27446 bp, 22 predicted proteins | sample McNCre117_Aug_MG_FD_178015 | JGI IMG/M metagenome (GOLD analysis project Ga0228698, IMG submission 178015) | Freshwater microbial communities from McNutts Creek, Athens, Georgia, United States - 1-17_Aug_MG | ecosystem: Environmental > Aquatic > Freshwater > Creek | place: USA: Georgia...
GCGGCCCGGGCCACGCGTTCCCCCCGCTTTTCCCCGCGCTGGCGGTATTCCTTGAGCTGCCTCCCGGTCGGCGGCTTGCCGTCGATCTGCAGCGGCGTGAACTGCTCCGCGTAGGATTGCGACGGGTCGAAGCGCACGACGGTATCGGGGCTGGTGTGGCCCTTGGAGAGGTGCTGGATCGACGTCTCCGTATAGGCCCAGTGCTCGGTGTCCTGCCGGCCGTTCAGCATGGCGGCCTTGAACAGCGCGACCTCGTCGGCGGTGGCGGGGCGCAAGGCGTCCCCGGCCCGCAGGCCGGCGGCGACGCCCAGACCCAGCAGGCATAAAAACAAACGGCGCATGGTGCTTAGACCATGCGCCGGGAATTTGTTTCGGCAAGACTCGGCTCGGGCCGCCCTTCTTACATGCGGCAGATGAGCAGCTCGCGCTCGAACATCATCTCCTTGGGCAGGTGGGCGTGAAGGTCGATGAAGAGCTCCTCGTGGCCGAGCACCTCGGAGCGCCAGGCGTTGCGGTCGAAGTGCTGCAGCTCGTCGAACTTCGCCTCGGGGAAGTCGAGGCCGGTCCAGTCGATGTCCTTGTAGCGCGGCACCCAGCCGATGGGCGTCTCCTTGGCGCGGCCGCCCGCGCGGACGCGGTCGACGATCCACTTGAGGACGCGCATGTTCTCGGAGAAGCCCGGCCACATGAACTTCCCGTCCTTGTCCTTGCGGAACCAGTTCACGTGGAAGATGCGCGGTGTCTCGCTGAGGTTGCGCTGCATGTTGATCCAGTGGCGGAAGTAGTCGCCCATGTTGTAGCCGCAGAACGGCAGCATCGCCATCGGGTCGCGGCGGACCTTGCCGATCGTCCCGGCGGCGGCGGCGGTCATCTCCGAGCCCATCGTGGCGCCGACGTAGACGCCGCTCGACCAGTTGAAGGCCTGGTAGACCAGGGGCATCGTGGTCGCGCGGCGGCCGCCGAAGATGATGGCATGGATCGGCACGCCCTCGGGGTTCTCCCAGTCGGAATCCATCGTCGGGCACTGCCGGGCCGGCGCGGTGAAACGGGCGTTGGGGTGCGCGGCCTTGGCGCCCTTCTCCTTGGCGAGGGCGGGCGTCCAGTCGTGGCCCTGCCAGTCGATGGCGTGCGCGGGCGGCTGGTCGGTCATGCCCTCCCACCAGACGCCGCCGTCGTCGGTCAGGGCGACGTTGGTGAAGATCGTGTTCCTCGCGAGGGCCTTCATGGCGTTCGGGTTCGTGCCGTTGCCCGTGCCGGGCGCGACGCCGAAGAAACCGTACTCGGGGTTGATGGCGCGCAGGCGGCCGGTGGCATCGGGCTTGATCCACGCGATGTCGTCGCCGACGGTCCACACCTTCCAGCCCTTCTTGGCGAAGGACGCGGGCGGGATCAGCATGGCGAAGTTGGTCTTGCCGCAGGCGCTGGGGAACGCGGCTGCGACGTAGGTCTTGCGGCCCTGCGGATCCTCGACGCCGAGGATGAGCATGTGCTCGGCCATCCAGCCCTCGTCGCGCGCCATGGCCGAGGCGATGCGCAGCGCGAAGCACTTCTTGCCGAGCAGCGCGTTGCCGCCGTAGCCGGAGCCGTAGGACCAGATCTCGCGGGTCTCGGGGAAGTGGACGATGTATTTCTCCTTGTTGCAGGGCCACGCGACGTCCTTCTGGCCCTTCTTGAGCGGGGCGCCGACGGAATGCACGCAGGGCACGACGCGCTTCTTGTCCTTGTCGATGAGGTCGAAGACCGGCTTCCCGATGCGGGCCATGATGCGCATGTTGGCCACGGCGTAGGGCGAGTCGGTGAGCTGCACGCCGATCTGCGCCATCGGCGAGTCAAGCGGGCCCATGCTGTAGGGCAGCACATACATCGTGCGACCCTTCATGCAGCCGTGGAACAGGCCGCGCAGGGTCTTCTTCATCTCGTAGGGGTTGACCCAGTTGTTGGTCGGGCCGGCGGCCTCCTTGGAGTGGGAGCAGATGAAGGTGCGGTCCTCCACGCGCGCCACGTCGCTGGCGTCCGAGCGGGCGAGATAGCAGCCGGGCCATTTCTTCTGGTTCAGCTTGATGAAGGTCCCGCCCTTCACCATCGCGGCGCACAGCGCGTCGTATTCCTGCTGCGAACCGTCGATCCAGTGGATCGCGTCCGGCTGGCACAGCTCGGACATCTTCTTCACCCACCGCAACAGGTGGACGTTCTTGCTCAGGGGCTTTGAGGTAGACTTCATGGGACAAAACTACGTTGGCGGCGCGGGTGAGTAAACGGGAAAGACCGGCCGCGCGCGGTGATTAAAGTTAAATTGCCTTAATCATTAGCACCGCCGCGTATTGCGGCTCGCCTGTAAAAACCCTCCCGGCACACTGCCCGGCGTGAACAAGCTCTGCATTTTCGTCGGCACGACGGTTTTCGGCATTCTCGGGAGCGTTCTCGCCGGGGCCTTCGGCATGGATACTTTTTCGCTGGGCTCGTTTCTGCTGAGCGGCGTGGGCAGCATCATCGGCGTCTACGCCGGCTGGAAGGTCGCGGAGCGCCTCAAGTAGGCCGGCGCCGGCCCGCGCTCAGAAGATGATCTGCACGCGCGAAAGCAGGCGGCCGCCGTCCGTCGTCGAGCCGGGCACGCGGCCGTCCAGGTAATCGAGCATGAGCTTGAGGTCCTCGCCCCTGAGGTAGTAGTTCAGGCCGAACGTGCGGGCGCGCATGGTATTGCCGCTGATCGCCGTGTTCGGGTCGAACTGTTCCTGCCGGAACACCGCCCGCAATTTGGCCGGGATGAGAAAATACGCCGCGGTCGCCTGCCAGCCCTCGGCGCTGAAACGCGCGGCGGGCAACCCGGCGGCCGGCTTGAAGGTGCCGTGCAGCCACTCCGCGTTCAGGTCGAACCGGCCGTGCGTCCAGAAGACATCCACGCCGCTCATCTGGCGCGAGCCGGTGAAGAGATTGCCCGGCAGGCCGAAGTCGCTCTTGGCCACGCCGGTGTCGTCCGTCCACAGCCCGTCGGCGGAGATCGTGAGCTTGTCGCCGGCGGAGGCGAACGGGGTGTAGCCCAGCCGGACGGATCTCGAGAACTTGCTGTTGTCGTTCGCGCTGACGTTGGCGCCGTTGCCGTTGGCCACGATCGCCAGGTAGCTCACCTTCTTGTCGAACAGCTCGCCCAGGACGCCGGCCGCCAGCTGGCGGCCGTCGGTGAGGCGGTCGCTCGAAAGCGAGCGCTCGACGGTGAAGATGCCGGTGTCGCTCGCCAGCGCCTCGCCGCCGTAGGCCGGCTTGAGCTGGCCGAAGCGCAGGTTGGCGAAGGCGTATTTGTGCCAGTTGATGTAGATCTCGTTGGCCCGTGCCAGCTGGCCGGTGGCGGCGCCGAGGGTATTGCCCTGCAGGTCAAGCTCGGCCTTGAAGTCAAAATCCTCCGCGACGGTGCCGGCGAGGTAGATGCGGGCGCGGCGGAAGAAGAAACGATCCTTCACACCGGCCCAGCGCGGGTCGGCGGCGCGGCCGAATTCGGCCTGGGCCTGGAGAAAGCCGCCCACGACCAGCCTGGTCTCCCTGCCGCCGGGCTGGGGCAGCACCGGCGCCGCGGTTCCCTTCCAGCCCAGCTGCTGCTTCAGCTCGGCGTTTTCCCTGGCGAGGCCCTGCACCTGCTGCTCGAGCGCCTTCAGGCGTTCCTCCACGCTCGGCGCCGGCTGGGCGAGCAGGCCGCCGGCCGGCCAGAGCAGGCCGGCTAGGAGCAGCAGCTGAAGACGGTGTTGCCGGTGGACCATGCCCCTGACTATGGCGTCGCCGGCTTGCTTCAATATTAATGCCCGCTGAAATTTCATTCAGTTATCGCCGGGGATTAAGATTATTTCAGGGAAAGTTCATGGTCATTTCAGCCGGGCCATGCATGCTGGCGGGCACTGTGCGCCGCGCACAGCCACCCCGTGCCCCCCCAGGATTCCAGCCAAGCCCGGTGGTTCGCCACCGAAGTGCAGCCCCACCAGGCGATGCTGCGTGCGTGGCTGCAGAACCGGTTCCCCCCCGAGTGCGACATCGACAATCTCGTGCAGGAAGCCCTGATGCGGGTCTGCCTGGCCTGGGAGCGCGGCGAAGTGCAGTCCCCGAAGGCGTTTCTCTTTGCCACGGCGCGCAACCTGGCGCTGGATCAGTTGCGCCGCCAGAAAGTCGTGCCCATGATTTCCTTAGTGGAAACCGACACGCAAACCGTCTTGGAGGAAGGCTCCAGCATCCCGGATCTGGTCGCCCACAACCAGGAATTGGAATTTTTGACCGAAGTCATCCAGTTATTGCCCGACCGCTGCCGCCAGGTGTTCACCTTGCGGAAGGTCTATGGCATGTCCCAGCGGGAGATCGCCACCCAGCTGGGCATTTCGGAACACACGGTTTCCGCCCAACTGACAATCGCCCTGCACAAATGCACCGCCCACTTCGCCCGCTATCGCCGGGAAAGAGGAGGCCGGCCATGAACGGTGAAGCGCGCCGCGACGGACCCGAGGCCCGCATCGATCTCGCCGCCGCCGAGTGGCTGGTGCGCCGCGACCGCGGGTTAACGGCGCAGGAACAGGACGAATTCTTTCAATGGCTGGCCGAGGATCCCCGGCATGGCGAATGGCTTTCGATTCACGACGAGACCTGGCGCGACTTCAACCTGCTGGCGGAATGGCGGCCCAAGCACAGCAGTGAACCCAACCCGGACCTGCTGGCGCGCCGGCGCGCCGGCCGGCGCTGGCTCTGGCCGGCCACGACGGCGGTGGCCGCGGGCCTGGCCCTGATGCTCACGGTGTGGCGCCCCTGGGTGAAGCCTGCCCCCGACTGGACCACCTTGATCACCGCAGCCGCCATCCAACACCGCGTGCTAGCCGATGGCTCGGAAGTGGAATTGAACCGGGGTGCAGCCATCGAGGTGGAATTCACGCCGGCGGAACGCCGGGTGCACCTGGTGCGGGGCGAAGCCCATTTCGCGGTCGCGAAAAACCCCCTGCGCCCGTTCATTGTTCGCGCCAATGACGTCGACGTGCGGGCGGTCGGCACCGCCTTTGATGTCCGGCTCGACGCCGCGTCGGTCGAGGTGCTGGTGACCGAGGGCCATGTGCAGGTCCAACTGCCCACCGCCTCCGTGCCCGTGCTCGCCGCCGGCCAGCGGACCGTGGTTTCCTTCGCCCCGGCCGCCCCGCCGCCCCGCGTGCTGGACGTTTCGCCGGAGGAAATGGCGCAACGGCTCGCCTGGCAGCCGCAATTGCTGGACTTCTCCTCCACGGCCCTCGCCAAGGTGGTCGCCGAATTCAACCGGCGCGCCGGAGACGCCCAAGGTATCAAGCTCGTCATCGCCGATCCGGAACTCGAAAGCCTGCCCATCGTAGCCTCAATCCGTTCCGACAATATTGAGGGCTTTGTCCGAACGCTGGAGCTATCCGGCGACGTGCGAGCCGAACGCCGGGGAGAACACGAAATCGTGTTGCACAAAGCCCGGTAGGCGCAAAGGCGGCGGTCGCGGCGGACAAAATGCCCCACGCATTTTTTTCACGAACGCCCTCGCCCTCGGGGAACGATTCTTGTCAGCTCCTCCCAGGGAAACGTGTCGGGTGACCCCTCCACCCCTCGCCATGCACCGATTCATACCCCATGTCACGGTTGCCCGCCGGGGCTTACGCTGGTTGGCCGGATTTTTTTTGGCCGTTCTGCCGTCCCTGGGCATGGCCGCCATGGACCAGGCCGCGATCAAGGCCTTTGATGTCCCCGCGGGTGATGCCATCAGCACGCTTAAGCGCGCAGCGCAGCAGGCCGGAATGGAAATTGTGTTTCCGGCCAAGCTCGTGCGCGGCGTGAAAACCAATGCCGTCAAAGGTGACCTCACGCCGGGAGCAGCGTTCGATCTGCTGACCGCCGGCACGACCCTGGCCGTGGTGCGGGACGAAAAATCCGGCGCCCTCATCGTGCAACGGCATCCCGTCTCCCTCCTGGAGCCCGCGCCCGTCCGCGCAAAAGCGGCGAATGTTGCCGAGGAACGGGTGCTCAACCTGGATCCTCTCACGGTTACCACGACCGTGGGCACTTACAAGGAAACCACCACCACGGCGGGCAGCAAGACGCCGATGAACATGCGGGATGTCAGCGGCACCATCCAGGTACTCAATGCCTCCTTCATCGCGGACAAACAGGCCCAGTCGCTGGAGGATCTCTACCCCTATGTCGTCGGGATGACGCGTGAAAGCCAGGCCGCGGTCGGCTTCACCCTCCGCGGTTTCACCAACAACGCCACGAACACCCTGCTCAACAACATCCAATACGACGGCCTGTCCGGCGGGGCCGCGCGGTTCGGTTCACCCACGACGGCCAATGTGGACCGGGTCGAGGTGATCAAGGGGCCCAACTCGGTGCTTTACGGGGCGATGAGTCCCGGCGGCATCATCAACATCGTCTCCAAGTCGCCGCTGGCGAAGGCCGCGCATACCCTGGCGCTTTCCGTCGGGGGATTCGCCGGGCGTGACAGTCCATATGGCGAACACCTGGGCTACACCGCCACCGCGGACAGTTCCGGTCCCCTCGACGAAAAAAGCCGCTGGCTGTATCGTTTCATCGCCTCGTATGAAGAGGCGGCAACCTGGCGCCAGTTTGACTGGGGGCGAAGCTATTATTTCTATCCCGCCCTCACCTATCGGCTGAACCGGGACACGGAGGTGACCTTGAAGGTCGAGCTCATCCGCCAGCACCGGTTTGTCATCTCCGACCAGCAGCTGGTGGCGCCCTTTCGCCTCATCGCCCTGGTGCCCCCGGACCATGCACTCGTCTACCAGGACCCGCAAAACGATGAATACGATCACAACGAGGTCTACAGCCTGTTTGCCAGCCACCATTTCAGCCGGTGGACGGCAAAATACAATGTGCGCACCGTGCAACACGTCGACGGCCGGAGGATCCTGGAAAACAAAACCGTCAACAGCGTCCTCCCGCGCGAGGACAGCACCATCACGCAGCGTTATCGCGACACCTGGAATCGCCGGCGCTATGCCTATCACGATTTCAATCTCTACGGGGACGTCGGGCCGGATAGTTTCCAGCACACGCTGCTCTTCGGCGCGAACTACGGCTATGAAATGGAAAATTTCAACCGCTGGCTCTTTGCAAATGTCACCGGCCCGGCGATCAACGTCTACCGTCCGGTGCACAACCTGACGACCTACCCGGAGTATAATCCGGCGGCCTGGCCGACCCAGATCGCCCTGCAGAAATACTACGACTACGGCTTTTATTTCTCGGATCAGATCAAGCTCGGCCGGGACTGGCGGGCCTCGGCCGGCGTGCATACCGACACCTATCAATCCCGCTACCGGGACTCGGCCCTCCGGGCGGACGGGGCGCTGGTCAATCCCGGTACCCGCAACAATTCCCGGTCCACGGTCTCTTCCCTCGGTTTGGTTTACCAGCCCAGCGAGACCATGTCGGTCTACGCCAGCTATGCGGAGGGGTTCAAGCCGTCCATTGCGCAGGCGGTCGACGGTTTTGGCCTCGGGCGGCCGCCGGAAAAAGCCGATCAGGAGGAGATCGGGATCAAGGCGGATTTCCTGCAGGGCACGCTGGGCGTGCTGTTTTGCTATTACGACATCACCCGGCATAATGTCACCGAGGCGCCCGCGGGCCTCCTCGACCCGAATGGCGTGCAGATTTTCCGGACGCTTTCGCAGACCAACCAGGGCATCGAGCTGTCCGTCAATTATCAGCCGCAGCCCCACCTCCAGATGCAGTTTGGCTATACCAACATGGATGCGCGGGTCTCGGATACGGCGCAGCCCCAGCTGATGAATGCCCGGCTCGCGAACGCCCCCGCCCACAGCGGCAATTGGTGGACCCGCTACAATGTGCCGGAGGGTGCGCTGCGCGGATTTGGCGTGGGCGTGGGCCTGGTTTACACGGGCAGCCGGCCCGGCTTGGTCAGCAATATTCCGGCAGACCGCCTGCTGATTCCAGCCAATTTCCGCCTGGACCTGGCGTTCTACTACAAGCGGAAGCACTGCGACTTCGGCTTGAATATCACCAATCTGCTCGACCGGTCTTACATCGCCAGTGCGGACAACGAGCTCGATGTGGTGCCGGGAGCGCCCCGCAAGATCACGGCGTCGGCCCGCTACACCTTCTGAGGCCGCCCGGTCCCGGCCGCGAGAGGCGGCGAGCGCGCAACTTTCGCGAAAAACCTTTAGTGCCTTTCGGGCGGGAAACCGTCTCAGGCAGGAACCCCCATACCCTGCATGACCCAACCCACCCAAAATACCGCGGCTTTTGGCCGTGTTTTCAGCTGGCTCGCCCTCCTTGCCCTGTCCGGCCTGCTGACCGGCAACATTGTCCGAGCCGCCGAGACCACCCCTTCGGCCGAACCGGAAAATACCGTGACCCTCGATACCTTCAAGGTCACCACCGCCATCGACACCTACAAGGAGGACCGCAGCATGTCGTCGAGCAAGATGCCCATCGACATGAAGGACCTGGCGGCGACGCTCCAGGTGCTCAATTCCTCGTTCATCAGCGACAAAGTGGCGACCTCCTTGGAGGATCTCTACCCTTACGTCGTCGGCATGTCCCGGGAGGGTCCGGCGGCGGCGGGCTTCACGCTGCGCGGCTACACCAACAGCGCGACCAACACCATGATCAACAATCTCATGACCGACGGCCTGCCGGGCGGTGCCTCGCGCTTCGGTTCGCCGACCACGGCCAATGTCGACCGGGTCGAGGTGCTCAAGGGGCCCAACTCCGTCCTCTATGGCGCGATGAATCCGGGTGGGCTCATCAACATCGTCACCAAGCAGCCATCGGTTAAGACCAGCCACAGCATCTTTACGTCGGTGGGCAGCTTCGCGGGCAGCCAGGGCACCAACAGCATGGGATTTTCCACCTCGCTGGACAGCACCGGGCCGCTGGATGAGGGCAAGCACCTCCTCTATCGCTTCATCGCCTCGTATGAGGATGCCCCCACGTGGCGCCAGTTCGACTGGTCGAGGAATTATTATTTCTTCCCCTCGGTCACCTACCGCCTCAACGAAAACACCGAGGCGACGTTCAAGCTTGAGATCCATCGCGAGCATCACCTGGCCATTCAGGATCAGGCGCTCGTCGCGCCGGGAAACCTGATCGCCAACGTGGTCAGCGATCACTCCACCGTCTACCAGGATCCGCAGAATTCGGCCTACGAAAAAGCCGAGGTCTACAATCTTACGGCCACGCACCATTTTTCAAACAACTGGACGCTCAAGTTCAATTCCCGCGACGTGCAGCACGTCGATGGCCGCCGGCTCCTGGAGAACCGGGCCCTCAATGTCACCACTCCCATCGATAACAGCACGATCACGCAGCGGTTGCGCGACACTTGGAATCGCCGCCGCTACACCTACCTGGACCTCAATCTCTATGGCACCGTCGGCCCGGATAACTTCAAGAACACCCTCCTGTTTGGCCTGAATAACGGCTACGAGACCCACAATTTCACGCGCTGGATTTTCCAGAATGTGGTCGGCGCCCCGATCAGCGTCTATAATCCGGTCCACAACCTGACGACCTACCCAACGGTCAACGGCACCACCGGCACTGGTCCGACTCAGATCGCCATTTCCAAATACTACAACTACGGCGCCTATTTCTCCGACCAGATCTCCATCGGCAAGCACTGGCGCCTCAACGTCGGGGTGCACTCCGAGAAATACGACACCAAGTACTCGGATTCGGCGGTGCTCCTCTCGACCGGCGCAGTCGTCAACCCCGGACAGGTGGCCCACCCGAAGTCCACGGTCCCTTCCTTCGGCCTGGTCTATGAATTGTCCGATACCGTCTCGGTCTACGCGAGCTACGCCAAGTCCTTCAAGCCCACTCCGCCGCAGGGTGTCGCCATCGGGGCCGCGTCGCCTCCCCCGGAGACCGCCACCCAAAAGGAGATCGGCGTGAAGGCCGATTTCATGGAGCGCAAGGTCAGCGTCCTCCTGTCCCTCTACGACATCGCCCGCAATGACGTCATCGAGGCGGTTCCGAATGTGTTCGACCCCGCCACTGGCATCCAGGTTTACCGGGCGCTCTCGAACAAAAGCCGGGGCGTGGAGTTGTCCCTCAACTACCAGCCGGTGCCGAACTGGCAGAATCAGATCGGCTTCAGCCACAACGACGCCCACGTCACCCAATCCGCCGTCCCCACCCTGGTGGGCGCCCAATTGTCCAATGCGCCCAAGCAAAACGCGAACTACTGGACCCGCTATAATTTCACCAGCGGCGGCCTCCGCGGCTTTGGCGTCGGTTTCGGCGTCATCTATACCAGCAAGCTCAACCTGGTCGTCGACAATCGCTCACCGCAAATGCTGACCATCCCGGCGGTCACCCGGGCGGACCTGGCCCTCTATTACAAATGGAAGCGCTATGACTTCGCCGTGAACATCTACAACCTCACCGACAAGTCGTATATCGCCAGCGGCGATGCAAATACCGACGTGGTGCCCGGCGCTCCGCGCAAGATCAGCGCCTCGGTGCGGTTTCCGTTCTGATCCGGGGCCGGAAACCAGCCCTTATGGCCAGCTTGGTCCTCTCTGGTCCCTTGGCGGAGAGGACCCTCCCTTCGCGGGGCGGGACCAGGTCCCGCCCCGCGACTGTTTGGCTCCGTCACACCGGCGGGGTGGCCCGACCGTCCCGCACCAGCCTCAGCGATCCGTAACCTCACTCCGATGCCTTGCCTGGATTTTTCCCAGAATCTCGCGCGCTTCACCGGCTTTGCCGATCTCTACGACCGCCACCGCGCCGCGCCGCCGGCGGTGCTGGCGGTATTGCTGGCCCAGTTTTCGGGAGCCGGCCGGCCCGCCCTCGTGATCGACCTGGGCAGCGGCACGGGCCTCTCCACCCGCTACTGGGCGGATCATGCGGAGCGGGTCACCGGCATTGAGCCGACGACCGACATGATCCGGCAGGCCGCGGCGGTCACCCGCGCGCGAAACGTCTCCTACCATGCGGGCTACTCCCATGCCACCGGCCTGCGGACCGGGTGTGCGCAAATCGTCTGCTGCATGCAATCCCTGCACTGGATGGAGCCGGCGGCCACTTTTGCCGAGGCGGACCGCATCTTGGTGCGTGGCGGGGTGTTTGCCGCCTGCGATTATGACTGGCCCCCCACCACCGCCTCGTGGGAGGCGGACGCCGCCTTCAACACGTGCTGGCAGACTGCGCGCGAGCTGGGTCGCGAGTTTCAGGTCGAGTCCGGCCTCCAGTTATGGGACAAAGCCGGCCACCTGGGGCGCATGGAGGCCAGCGGCCATTTCCGTTACGTGAAGGAGGTCGTCGTGCATCATATCGACCAGGGCAATGCGGACCGGCTCACCGGCCTGCTCCTGAGCCAAGGCTTTGTGCAAAGCCTGCTGAAAAGGGGCGTCACGGAGGCCGCCCTCGGCATTCCGGCCCTGCGCTGGATCGCCGGGCAGAAACTGGGCGGGGCCCCGCGTCCGTTCCTGTGGAGTGCGCGGGTCAGGATCGGCGTGGTCTAGCCACGCACATCACGCCAGCCAGTTTGCTCTGGCGCCGGCTCCCCGGCGGGCCATGTTTGGGCCGGCCCCCCCGCCCCCCGCCCCATGAAAATCCTCGTGGTCGAAGACCAGAAACGGCTCGGTCAGTTTCTCAAGAAAGGCCTGTCCGAGCACAGCTACACCACCACTTGGGTGCAAAACTGCGCCGAGGCCCGGGACGCCCTGTGCGAGACGCACTACGACGGCATCATCCTCGACCTGGGCCTGCCCGACGGGGACGGGCTGGACCTCCTGCGCGAGTGGCGCCAAAGCGGCTTCAACGAGCCGGTCCTGATCCTCAGCGCCCGCGACACGGTCCAGGACCGCATCCGCGGGCTCGACATCGGCGCCGACGACTACCTGCCCAAGCCGTTCAGCCTGGAGGAACTGCTCGCCCGCGTCCGCTCGCTGCTGCGCCGCCAGGCCACGACCAAGGAGACCGTGCTGGAGCACCGCGGCATCCGCGTCGACCTGCTGGCCCGCACCGTCACGCAGAACGGCACGCCGGTCGAGATGACCACGCGGGAGTTCGCCCTGCTCGAGGTCTTCCTGCAAAACGCCGGCCGGGTGCTGCCCCGCACCCTGATCTGCGAGAAAATCTGGGAGTCGCACTACGACGTCGATACCAACCTGCTCGACGTCTACATGAGCAAGCTGCGCACCAAGCTCGAGACCGACCCCGCCAAGCCGCTCTTCAAGACCGTGCGCGGCGTCGGCTACCAGCTGACATGAAGTCGGTCGGTGTCCGCCTGGCCTTCTGGTACGCCCTGGCCTCGGTGCTGACCCTGGCGCTGCTGTTCCGTGCCGGGCGCTACCTGCTTGAGCAGCACGTCGTCCGCAGCCTCGACCTGCTGAACACCGCGCAATTCGAGCAGGTCAAGGATCGCTTCGGCCCGGATCCGGCCGGCCTCACCCCGGCCGAGATGCGCGAGCGCATGCGGGAGACCACCGAGCTGACCGCCGCGCGCTTCTACATGGAGGTGCACCGGCCGGGCGACACCTCGGTCTACACCTCGCGCAACCTGGGCCGGCACACCATCCCCAACGTGCCGTTCCAGCCCGATCTGGCCGCCAGCTTCTTCGACCGGGTCTTCCAGTACCGCAATGCCAGCCAGCATGCCGTTCCCGCGGTCCGGGTGTTCAACGTCATGCTCGACGAGCTCGGGGAGCTCCGCGTCGGCGAGTTCGCGCTGGGGCCCCTGCAGTTCCTGATTGCCACGCCGAAGGTGCAGGTCCGCGAAACGATCAAGGGCTACGACGAGATCTTCGGCGCGCTGCTCGTCGTCATGCTGGTCGCCAGCTCCGCCATCGGCTACGGCCTGAGCCGCATCGCCCTGCGGCCGGTGCGGCTGATCCAGGAGACCGCCAACCACATCAGCTCCGACAACCTCAGCGAGCGCATCCCGGTCGCCAAGGTGGAGGACGAGATCTCCGACCTCGCCCGGCTCCTCAACCAGATGTTCGACCGGCTCGAGTCCTCCTTCAACCAGGTGCGGCGGTTCACGGCCGAGGCCTCCCACGAGCTGAAGACACCCCTCTCCCTCGTCCGCCTGCAGACCGAGAAAACCCTGATGGACGGCGGGCTGAACCCCGCGCAGGAGGAATCGCTCCACATCGTGCTCGAGGAGGTCAGCCGGCTGAACAAGATCATCGAGCAGCTCCTCTTCCTGTCGCGGGCCGAGGCCGACGCCATCACCCTCGCCCGCAAGCGGCAGGATCCGCGCGCCTTCATGGAAAGCTTCGTGCTCGACGCCCGGGTGCTGGCCGACAGCCGCGGCGTGCGGCTCGCCGATGTGCACGCCGGCGAGGGCCCGGTGGAATTCGACCCCCACTGGCTCCGGCAGGTGCTGCTCAACCTGCTGGCCAATGCGCTGAGCTACACGCCCGCCGGCAAATGTGTCAGCCTCACCTCCCAGCTCAGCGCCACCGGCTGGCGGGTCGCCGTGGACGACGAGGGCCCGGGCGTGCCCGCCGAGCAGCGGGAGCGCATCTTCGAGCGGTTCGTGCGGCTGGCGCACTCGACCCAGCACGACAAGGGCAGCGGCCTCGGCCTCGCCATTTGCCGCAGCATCATCACGCTGCACCAAGGGCGCATCTGGGCGGAGGCCGGGCCCGCCGGCAAGGGCCTGCGGGTGGTCTTTGAACTCCCGCCCACCAGCCCCGCGGAGACCGCTGGCTGAAATTTTATTAGGAAAGGATTCACCTTCGATTAAGGGGCCTCCCCGATACTGCCCCGGCGTGCCTTGTGCACCCCTGTGCGCCAAACCCCGGACCGCCTATTCCTCCCATGCCCACCCCATCCCGCCTCCGCCGTTTCCTCCTTTGTCTTCCGCTGCTGGCCGGCGGCCTGGTCGCGTTGCCCGGCCGCACGCTGCCCACCAAGCCGACCGCCGCCCAGACCGAGCTGTGGAAGCAGCAGGGCCGCGACCTGCCCGTGCCCGAGGCCCAGCAGCCCACCCTCGACCCGGCGCTGCTCCCCTACGCGCCGCGCCGCGACATTGAGCTGAGCGGCCGCTTCAAGGGTGCCTCGTCCGATGTGCTCGCCGCCCTGACAAAGCAGTGGATCGCGGCCTTCCAGAAATACTACCCGAAGGTTACGCTGGATCTGCCGCCGCCCTATGCCGGCAGCCTCGGCGCGCTCGAGCTCATCAAGGGCGACCTGCAGTTCGTGATGGTGTCGCGCGAGCTGAAGCCGACCGATATTTCCGGCTTCGCCGAGAAATTCGGCTACCCGCCGTTCAGCGCCCCGGTCTCGGGCGGCACCTACCGGCACTTCGGCTTCCTCGACGCCATGGCCTTCTTTGTCCACCCCGACAACCCGCTCAAGCAGCTGACCTTCGACCAGATCGACGCCATCTACTCCACCACCCGCCATCGCGGCGGCGCAGCCATCACGACCTGGGGCCAGCTCGGGCTCACCGGCGAGTGGGCCGACAAGCCCATCCATGTCTGGGGCGTGAAGCCGTGGAACGGTTTTGAGGAATTCATCCGCCAGCGGGCGCTCAGCGTCGGCGCCAAGCGCGGCGAATGGCGCCAGGACATCAACTTCACCGAGACCGTCTTCCCGCTTTCCCCGGCCGTGGCGGCCGACCGCTACGCCCTCGCCTATTCCGGCCTCGCCTACATCGACGACAATGTGAAGCCGCTCGCGCTGGTCCCGCCGGCGGGCGGCACCGCCATTCCGCCGGACTACGAGGAGGTCATCGCCGCCCGCTACCCCCTCTGCCGCCTGGTGTTCTTCAACACAAACAAGCGCCCCGGCCAGCCGCTCGATCCGGTGCTGGAGGAGTTCCTCCGTTTCATCCTCAGCCGCGAGGGCCAGCAGATCATCCTCGACCAGGCTGTCTACCTCCCGCTGCGCGCCGGCCAGGCCGCCGCGAGCCGCGCCCTGCTCCAGTGAAACGGGCCGCCGCGCTGCTCCTGCTCGCCGGCGCGCTGCACGCCGCCGGCCCGCTCGACCCCGCCCTGCCGGACTACCGGCCCGGGCCCCAGGTCCGGGGCGGACTGAACAGCATCGGCGATGACACCATGGCGCCCTTGATGGACGCGTGGCTGGCCGCGTTCCACGCGCATCAGCCCGGCGTGGTGCGCGGCGACCGCTGGCGGCATCCGGGCAACGCGGCCGCCCTGGGCGCCCTGATCTTTGAAATCGCGGACGTCGCGCCGCTCAGCCGCGAACCCCAGGCCACCGAGCTCGCGCCCTACGCCCACCGGTTCAAGGGCGACATGATGAACTCTCCCCTGCTCATCCGCGTGGGGGCGGGCATTTCCCTCGCGGTCAACCAGCGCCCCGGCGCGCCCCTGCCTCCGCTGACAAACGAGTTCCTCACCTTCGTGCTTAGTCGCGAGGGCCAGGCGATCGTCGGGGGCCACCCGCCATTCGTCGCGCTGGATGCGGCCGCCGCCGGGGCGGAGCGCGCCAAGCTCGGCGGCTACCTCGCCCCGATTGACCCGGCGATTCCGCCCTACACGGTCACCACCCGGGTCAGCGGCCCGATCGCCAACGTCGGCAGCGACGGCATGCAGTCCCTCATGGAGCACTGGATGGCCGCATTCTGCCGGTTGCACCCGGGCGTGCACCGCGGCGACCGCTGGTCACACGAGGGCACGCTGAACGGGTTTCAGGCCCTGCTCGCCGGTGAAACCGATCTCGCCCCGATGGGCCGCGAGCTATGGCCCGACGAGCGCGCGGCCTACCAGGCGGTGCGGGGACAACCGGCGCCGCTCGAGATCCGCGTGGCCCGCGGCGGCTTCAACACCCCGCAGCGCACCACGGCGCAGGCCGTCTTCGTCAACGCGCAGAATCCGCTCGGCGGCATCACCGTGGCGCAGATCGACGCGGTCTTCGGCCGCGAGCGCCGGCAGGGCCTGGCCGAACCGATCACCCGCTGGGGCCAGCTGGGACTCACCGGCGAGTGGGCCGACCGGCCGATCACCCTTTACGTGCCGTATCGCATCACGCCGAACGCCATGTCCGTGCAGATCTCGGTGCTCAAGGGCGGCGCGTGGAGCGCCGCGATCCACGAAGGATCGATCGCCGAGGTGGCCGCGGCCGTCGCCCGCGAGCCGGGCGCCATCGCCTTCGGCGGATTCGAGGAAGGCGGCCCGGGGCTCCGGGCGCTCGCGGTGGCGGCGCAGGCCGGCGGTGAGTTCGTCCCGGGCAATGCCCCCGATGTCGCCAGCGGCCGCTACCCGCTCACCCGCTACCTGTATATCCGCCTGAACCGCGAACCGGGCCGGCCGCTGCCGCCGGCGGTGCGCGAGTTCCTGCGCTTCATCCTCAGCCGCGAGGGCCAGGAGTTCATCCCCACCTCGGCCTACTTCCCGCTCCGCGCCGATGAAATCAGGGAAGAGCTGGCCAAGCTCGACTGACGGTCATTTCCAGCTGTCGTTCCGCCTCGCCCCCCCGGGGCCGCTCAGGCACTTGGAGCGGAGTTGAGCGCGGCTTCCATCGCCTGGCGCAGCTCCATCTGCTTCAGGGCGTATCGCTCTAGCGCCACATCCTCCGGGGTCACCGGCACCCAGGAGTGGACGGGCACCGGGCCGCCCGTCGAGCTCACGGCCACAAACACCATCGTGCACCGGGCCGTGTCGGTCAGGCCGCTGCCCCGGGGATCGCCGGCGCGGACCGCGAGGGCGATGTGCATGCTGGTGCGGCCGGTATGAATGACCCGCGCCGTCACCTCGACCAGGTAGCCGATGAGGATGGGGTGCAGGAAGCGGATGCCGCCGACATAGACCGTCACGCAGTAGTGCCCGCTCCAGCTGACGGCGCAGGCATACCCGGCCTGGTCGATCCACTTCATGACCGCCCCGCCGTGGACCTTGCCGCCGAAGTTCACGTCCCCCGGCTCGGCGAGGAAACGCAGCGTGATCTCACGGGTGGCTTTGGCCGGCGCGGGCATGGCGGTCGGATCAGGCGGGGCGGACCGGGGTCACCACGGCGCCGCGCGGGTGAGCCCCACCGTCCGGCGGCCGCAAGGATCGCGCCGGGAAGGGTTTCACCGCAGCCATTGGACGCCCAGGTAGCCGACGAAGCTGGCGCGGGGCTCGTCGTGATTGTGCAGCTCGCGGCCGAAGGAAAACATGAGGGAGTAGTGCTCGCTGATCCCGACCACCACGCCGCAATTGGCGGTCAGCACCGAGCGGTGCAGGCCGTTGTCGGCCGTGCCGGCCAGCTCCAGCGCCACCGCCGCCTTTTCGCCGAAATTATGCCCGGCCGACAGCCCGTAATACCAGGAGTCGCCGCTGGAGCGGAACTCACGGCCGATCTGGCCGATCAGCGTCACCGGGCCGATCTCCCGCTCAAACTCGAACGGCAGTTTGAAGACGGAGCCAGGCTCGACCAGCCCGCGATCGTCCGAAGCGGAGCCCGGGTTGTTGAACTCGAACTGCGGATAGGTGGAGAGCAGGAGACCCTTTTCCCCGGCGTCGTAGAAGCGCCACTTCACGCCAAACTCGGAGTTGCCGAGGCCGGACTTGCCGGGACTGCCGTCCTCGTGGAGGCTCAGGTAGGGAATCTCGTACTTGAGCTGGATCCGGTCGCCGATGCCATAGTTGGCGTCCAGCAGCGGCAATTCGGAAGCCCGGGAACCGGGGCGCTTCTCCGTGCTGATGCCGAGGTTGATCTCCCAGTGGCCGTCACCCGGCGTGCCGGGATCGTCCGTGATGAGCGGCGGGCTGCCCATCGCGTGCAGCGCCGGCGCGGCGCCCAGGAGCAGCAGGAGCCCGCTGATCGCGGGCAGAAGACGGGGATGGAGTCGCATGGTCGGGGCGCGGAGGGGAAATGCAGTGATCCCTAATCTAGGGGCGGAAACTGAAACAAGGGTTAAAGCCGGCTGAAATTATTTTCAGCAATTTGCCCTCGCGCTGCCCCGGGAGGGAGGCTTGAGTGCCGCGCGGACCAACCCCGCCCCTCACCGTGAAAATCCTGATCGTGGAAGACGAGCGCCGGCTCGGCCAGTTCATCAAGAAGGGCCTCACGGAACGCAGCTACACCGTCACGTGGGTGCCGAACTGCCGCGAGGCGCGCGACGCCCTGTGCGAGACCGGCTATGACGCCATCATCCTCGACCTGGGCCTGCCCGACGGGGACGGGCTGGACCTGCTCCGCGAGTGGCGCGCCAGCGGCTTCAACGAGCCCGTGCTCATCCTCAGCGCCCGGGACGAGGTGGAGGACCGGGTGAAGGGCCTCGACGTGGGCGCGGACGATTACCTCGCCAAGCCGTTTTCCCTGGAGGAGCTGCTGGCCCGGGTGCGCTCCCTGCTCCGCCGCCAGAGCGCCGCCAAGGAGACCTTCCTCGAGCACCGGGACATCCGCGTGGATCTGCTGGCCCGGACCGTCACCCGCGGCTGCGAAACCGTCAATCTGACCAGCCGCGAGTTCGCCCTGCTCGAGGTGTTCCTGCAGAATCCCGGGCGCATCCTGCCCCGCACCATGATCGCCGAGAAGATCTGGGAGGCACATTACGACATCGATGGCAACCTGCTGGACGTCTACATGAGCAAGCTGCGCGCGAAGTTCGACCTCGACCCGGCGAAGCCGCTGTTCAAGACCGTGCGCGGCGTCGGCTACCAGATGCTGTCATGAGATCGATCGGGACGCGGCTGGCGCTGTGGTATGCCGGGGTGTCCACCGCGACCCTCGTCTTCCTGTTCGTGGGCGGCTACTACCTGCTCAACGGGCACCTCATCAACGGCGTCGACCTGCTCAACGCCACCGAGCTCGAGCAGATCAAGTCGAGCCTCGGGCCGGACACGGACCGGCTGACCCCCGCCCAGATCGGGGAGCGCATGCGCGGCATGACCGCCCAGGCCTCCGTGCTGTTCTACATCCAGCTGCACGGCCCGAACGGGGAGCTGCTCTTCACTTCGCCCAACCTCGGCAACCTCCGCCTGCCGGACATGGACGTGCCCGGCAGCCGCGTGGCGACCGCCACGCTGGAGGGGATCGGCGAGGTGCGGCTGGGGGAATTCAGCCTCCCCACCATGCATGTGACCATCGGCACCTCGCTCGCCCAGGTGCGCAAGGTGATGGAGGGCTACACGGAAACGAGCCTCATCCTGGTCTGCCTGATGCTCGTCTTCAGCGTCATCACCGGCCTCGTGCTGAGCCGGGCCGCGATGCGCCCGGTGCGCCTCATCCAGGAAACGGCCCACCGCATCCGCTCCGACAACCTGAGCGAGCGCATCCCGGTGGCCGACGTGCAGGACGAGATCTCCAACCTCGCACGGCTGCTCAACGAGATGTTCGACCGGCTCGAGCTTTCCTTCAACCAGATCCGGCGGTTCACGGCCGAGGCCTCCCACGAGCTGAAAACCCCGCTCTCCCTCGTCCGCCTCCATGCGGAAAGGCTGCTCACCGAGGGCGGCCTGGCCCCCGGCCAGGAGGAGGCGGTGCAGATGCAGCTCGAGGAAATCACCCGCCTGAACAAGATCATCGAGGAGCTCCTGTTCCTCTCCCGCGCCGAGGCGCATGCCGTCCGGCTCGATTTCCACCGGGAGGACCCGCGGGCCTTCCTGCAGTCCTTCGCCCAGGACGCCCGGGCGCTGGCCGAGCACCGCGGCATGGCGTGCACCGCCACGATCGAGGGCCACGGGCTGGTGGACTACGACGCCAAGTGGCTGCGCCAGGTGCTCTTCAACCTGGTGCAGAACGCGCTGAATGTCTCGCCCCCCGGCGGCCATATCTTCCTGACCTCCGACTTCACCGTGGAATCCTGGCGGGTGGCCATCGAGGACCAGGGGCCCGGGGTGCCGGCGGGCCAGCGGGAGCGGATCTTCGAGCGCTTTGTCCGGCTCGAGGGCGGCGGCCCGGGCGACACAAAGGGCAGCGGGCTCGGGCTGGCGATTTCCCGCAGCATCATCGGGCTGCACCAGGGCCACATCCGCGCCGAGGCCACCGCCAAGGGCGTCGGCCTGCGCATGGTCTTCGAGCTGCCGCTCGCCGGCATGCCCGCCGTTCCCCCGCCGGGGCCGGCCGCGCCGCCGGTCACCGACGACCCGCTCGACTGACCCGGTTCACCACAGGCCGATGGCATGCCACCACGGCAGGCCGACGCCGAGCCAGATGGCCAGGTTCACCACCGAGATGATGAAGCCAATGGACCACCAGGTGCCCTGCGCCACATAACCCGCGCCGAAATAAACCGGCGCGGAGCCCGTGCCGTAATGCGTGATGCCCGCATTCAGGTTGGAGAGGAACGCCAGCGGCCACACGGCCAGCGGCGGCGGCACGCCGGCCGCCAGGGCGGCGGCGAGGAACCCGGGATAGAGCGCGGAGACGTGCGCCGTCATGCTGGCGAAGGTGTAGTGGCCGTAAAGATAGGCAACGGCGAGGGCCGCCAGCGCCAGCGGCCAGGGCCACCCGTGCATGTGGCTGAACACCGCGGTGGAGATGATGCCGATCACCCCCTGTTCGTTGAGCTGCTCGGCCATCATGAGCAGCAGGGCGAACCACAACAGCGAATCCCAGGCCCGCTTGTCCCCGAGCAGTTCGTCCCAGCTGACCACCCGGAGCAGCAGGATGACGCAGACGCCCGCCAGGGCGACCGCGGTGTTGGACAAGCCATGCCAGGGGGCCGTGATCCAGCCTGCGACCACCGCCAGCATGAGGCCCACGAGCAGCCGCTCCTTGCGGTTCATCGGCCCGAGGTGCTGGAGCTTGGCCCGGGCGTGGGCCCGGGCGTGCTCGGTGTCGCGCAGGTCCGGCGGGCTGAGTTGGTGCAGCAGCCAGGGCACGAGGGCAAAGGTGCACAGGCCGGGCACCGACGCCGCCAGCGCCCAGCGCCCCCAGGTGAGTTCCACCCCGGCGATCGTCTTGGCGAAGTTCGCGATGAGCGGATTCGCCGCCATGCCGGTCAGGAACATGGCCGAGGCCGCGTAGGTGCAATGGAAGCCCACCAGCGTCAGGTAGGCCCCGATGCGGTTGGCCGTCGGCCCGGGCTCGGAGCCGAGGGCCTGCGCCAAATTGCGGACAATGGGCGCCATGATGCCGCCGCCCCGCGCGGTGTCCGACGGCACGACCGGCGCCAGCACCAGGTCGGAGATCGCCACCGAATAACCCAGGGTCAGCGAGGTGTGGCCGAACCGGCCGATGAACAGGTAGGCGATGCGGACGCCGAGCCCCGTGGTGGTGATCGCCCGGGCGAACAGGAAGGCGGAAAACATCAGCCACACCGTGGGATGGCCGAAGCCGGCGAGCACCTTTTCCGGCGGCAGCGTGCCGGTCAGCAGCAGCAGCGTCGCCCCGAGCAGCACGCTCACCCCCATCGGCACGGGCCGGGCGATCAGCGCGATGATGGTCGCGGCGAAGATCGCCAGCAAATGGCGCTGCGCCAGGCTGAAGGCCGGCAGCGGCAGGAAGTAGAGCAGCAGGCCCGCCCCCAGCACGATCGTCCAGCGGCGCAGGGGAAACGAAGGGGCGGGGCTCATGGACGGGGTGAGCCCAGCCAAGTTCGGGCGGCTCCGGCTGGCAAGGCCGGAGCGGCGGTCAGCTCACGGCGCGCAGCGCGATGAGCGAAAGTGTGACCGTGATCGCCCCGCCGATGCGCGTGGCGATCTGGGCGAAGGGCATCATCTGCATGCGGTTCGCCGCCGTGAGGATGGCCACGTCGCCGGTGCCGCCCTGGCCGCTGTGGCAGGCGTTCACGATGGCCGCCTCGATCGGGTAGAGCTTCACCCAGCGGCCGACCAAGAAGCCGGTGGCCATCAGCGTCGCCACGGTGGCGACGATCGTCACGAGGTTGGCGGGATGCAGCGCCTCCATGAGCTTGTCCCACGGCGTCAGGGCCACGCCGATGGCGAAGAGCAGCGGGTAGGTCACCGCCGTGCGGAAGAACTTGTAGACCACGCCGGCGCCCTGCTGGATCTGCGGCGGCACACCGGAAGCGAGCTTCACCATCACGGCCAGGAACAGCATCACGACGGGGGCCGGCAGGCGGTAGGTCTCGGGCGGCAGCGTGCCCGCGGCGACCCCCACCAGGTAGAGGGCGATCGCCACGCTGGCGCCCGCGGCGATGTGGCTGACGTCCACGTGGCCGGTGATCTCCTCCTCCTGCGGGTGCAGCTCGTCGTTTTCCCCCGGCTGCAGCCGGCCCTCGCCGGTGAGGTGCGGGAACTTCTTGCCGACAAAATTCAGGGTGCCGGCCAGCAGGATCGCCGTGAGGCTGCCGAACATCACCGGCGGCAGCACGCGGGCGAACTCCTCGCCCTGCTTCAGGTGGAGGATCTCGGCGTAGCCGACGGAAAGCGGGATCGCGCCCTCGCCCACCCCGCCGCCCATGATCGGGACGATGATGTAGAAGAACGTGTTCTTCGCCCCGAGGCCGAGCAACGTGCCGACACCCGTGCCGACCAGCGCCGCCGCGACGGAGCCGGCCGCGAGCGGCACGAAGATCTTCAGGAAGCCGCGGATGAGCACCGTGCGGTCCATGCTCAGGATCGAGCCGACAATGATGCTCGCGATGAAGAGGTAGAGGAAGTTCGTCTGCTTGGTGAAGTCCGTGACCGTCTGCACGATGACCGGCGGCACATAGGAGTGGAACGCCAGGTAGGACGGGATGAAGGTCGCGAAGATCGCCGCGCCGCCGATGTCCTTCACCAGCGGGATGCGCTTGCCGATCTCGGCGCAGACGAACCCGCCGACCGCGAGGACCGCCAGCATGGTGCAGACGTCATTCGGGGTCTTGCCGGCGGCCGGGAACTTGCCGGCGTAGATGAACGCCGTGAGCACCACCACCAGCACCACGAGCACGGGCACCGGCAGGATGCCGACGCGCAGTTCCATGAGCTTCCACCAACCGTGCGGCCAGAAACCCGACGGGGCGGAGGTAGACTGGGGCGGGGTGGGCTTGGGGGTATTCATAAGGCAGGGAGGGGTTGGCAGACGGGAGCGGGCCGGCGGGCGGCTTCAGCCGGGGTTACTGACACGGTCCACCCTACCGGTCGTAAATAAAAGGAAGCTGAACCCGACATGAATTCCTTTTAAGCTGGGCGCCGGCGCTGGAGGAACATGAGGACCCCGGTGGCCGTCAGGAAGGGTACGGCCAGCGTGCCGGCGAGCAGGATCACGCGGCCGGCCCAGCCGCCAAATTGGCCGAAATGCAGCGAAACCACCGCGAGGTAGAACTTCACCCCGCGCGTGCTCTCCCCATACGGCGTGGTGCGCAAAACCGCCCCCGAGTAGGCGTCGAGGAACAGATAGCTGCGGGCGTTTTCGTGGACGGCGGTGCGGTCCATGGCGAATATCTCAACCGGGCCGTCCGGCTTGCGGGGCAGATAGACCATCATGGCGCCGGCCCCGGGCACCAACCGCTGCGCCGCCTCGAGCCAGGACTGCATGCTCACCCCGCGAATCCCGGCCGGCGGCGGCGTGGAATGCAACCCGGGGCCCGCGGGCGCGGCCCCCCACCCGAGGTAGACGCCGTGCTCCATCCAATCGAAGGATTGCGGCAATCCCGTCAGGGCGCTGGCCAGCACCACCGCCCCGGTATAAAATCCCACGACCCGGTGCAGGTTGAAGTGCCAGGCGCGGCCCTGGAGCTTGAAATTGAGCGTCAGGCCGGTCCGCACCACCCGGAGCACCGCGGGCAGCCAGAGATAAAAGCCCGTCAGCAACACGAAGGCGGTCAGCATCGCGCCGGCCCGGGCGATGAACTTGCCCGCCGCGCCCAGCCAGAGGAACCGGTGCCATTGCTCGCAGCGGCCGAAAAAACCCTCGTAACGGCCGCGCTGGCCGAGCACGGCCGCCGTGGCCGGGTGCAGGAACACGACCTGCTTGTCGAGAAAAGCCACCTGCACCGTGGCGCCGGGCTCGCGCGTGAGCCGCACATAATCAACCTTGGCCCCGGGGTGGGCGCGCCGCGCCGCCGCGACCAGCTCATCCAGCGCCAGCGGCGGCCCTCCGGCCGCGACCGAGAACAGGTCCCGGTTGAAGGCCGGGTCAAGCTCGGGCCGGAACACGAGGAGCGCCCCGGTCAGCGCCACGACGAGCAACACCGCCCCCACGGTCAGGGCGGCCCAGAGGTGCAATTGGAAGATGAGCGGGCGACCGGGTGCGGCCATGGGCTGGTTGGGCGGAAGTCGGTTGCGCGCTCAGCCACGCCGGGCCCGGGGCATCATTTCGCGCCCAGATCCCGGAACCAACCCGGCCGGCGCAGGCGGGCCCAACTCGACGTGACGGTGCCTTTCACCATGGAGGCAAAGGTGCCGGGTTCGCCGATGGTCGCCTTGTAGATGTGGATGAGCAGGCTGCCGGACATGATCACGCTCACCACCCGGTGGCTGGTGCGGCTGACCACATACACCTCCCGGGGCATCCAGGGCTCCCGCCGCCACCACCACACCAGGCCGGTGACCAGCAGGTAGCCGGTGCTGACGATGAAGGCCCAGAAAAAGAGCTTCTGGCCGCCGTTGAAAAAACCCGTGTCGGCCGGCGGCAGCTGATCGGGCCGCATGGCGTGATCCTTCACGTGCCGGACAAAATAGGTGTCCGCCGGCGTCCACCGCATGCGCTTGCGCCAGAGGCAAAAGATGGGGAGGGCAAAAGCGGCGAGCGCCAGTCCCGCCACAAAATGGATCGCGATGGCGCCATGCTCCCCGCCAAAAACGGGCCGCATCCAGTGCAGGATGCTGTTCCAGTAGAGCGTCAGCCCCGTCGCCATCGCGAGGATGAAGCAGACGGCGATCAGCCAATGGATGACGCGCACGGAAAGCGTGTGGCGCAGGATTTCCGTCGGAGGGGCAGGAGGGGTTTCCATGGAGGGATAAGGTGCGCCCGCCGGTTAAACTCGATCTGAAAAAGACCTGAATTTTCCTTCACCCTCGCGCCGGCTTCAGTCGAGCCGGGCCCGCTGGGTCGCGGCGAAGTCCGCCGGCAGCGGCAGGTAGTTGCCGTTGGCGACGACGGCCTCCTGCCCGTCGCGGCTCAGGATGTAGCGCAGGAACTCGCGCAGTTTCGGGTCCACGGCCGTGCCGGGCTTGCGGTTGAGGTAGAAATAAAGGTTCCGCACCAGCGGGTAGGTCCGGTCCTGGAAGGTCGCCTTGCTGGGCGCGACGAACGGCCCGCCCGCGTCCACCGCCAGCGCGACGGGCTTCAGGCCGGGCACCTTGCGGGCCTGCGGTACGATCGTCCACGCGATGCCGTATTTGTTTTTCATCAGCTCCTCCCGGAGCATGTGCTGCACGCCGCCGCGCTGCTCGGCCTTGTCGTCGTCGTCGATCATCTTGCTGCCGGTCTCGACGTAGCCGCGGTAGTTCGGGTTCCACTTGTCGCTGTTGTGCAGGACGCGGAGCTGGAAGAAGCGCGTGGTGCCGGACGGCGCGTGCCCGTAGGTCTGGATCGGCTGGTCCGCCCACTCGCCGGTCAGGCCGAGCTGCCCCCAGGTGCGGATATCCTTTTCCGGGCCGCGGGCCGCCTTGAGGTCCCACTTGAAGCCGCGCAGCGCGCCGTTGCGCTCGGCGCCGAAGATCCCGTCGAGCTGCGCCAGCGTCAGCCGGGCCAGCGGGTTGTCGGGATGCACGTAGACGACGATGCCCGGGGACCGGCCCTCGACGTCGTAGGTGCCGGAAGCGACCGTGATGTCCGTGGCATGGTAGCCGTAGACCTCGTAGAACGAGAGGATCTCCGTGATGGCGGGTTCGCCCCCGTCCGGCGCGAGATCGGTGACGCCGGTCACGAGCGCAGGGAAGGCGGCGTCGCTCGTCGGGAATGTGTCCTGGAAGGTGACGCCGGGGTGGAATTTCCTGAACCCCTCCTCCCACGGCTTGAACAACCCGCCAAACCCGAAACCGTGGTTCCGGATCACGCCGGCAACCTGTTGCTGAGGCGCGTAGGCGGGGAACCCGCTCAGGTCGAACTCGCTCCCGCCGAAAACGACCAGCGGGACGGCGAGCCCGAGGCCAAGCAACGTGGTGCGGGCGACGGATTTCATGGGGTCGGTTTGAACAGCCCGGCCAAGGCGGGAATCTGCCGGGCGACACGGTCGCGGATGGCCGTGGCCTCGGCCAGATATTTCACCTGATCCTCGCCGGCCTGGTACTTGAACTGCAGCGCCAGGGACCCGATCTCCTTCCCGGCCTGGTCGTGCAGCGGCAGCATGATGCCCAGCTTGGGCGCCTTTGCGCTCGGCGCAATGGTGGTGGCGCCGTGCAGGACGTCCTCGGGGTCGCTGGGCTTGCCGATGACGTTCAGCGTCGAGGCGATGATCACCTGCTTGTCGCCGCCCGGTGGCACGCAGTGGAGACCGGCCGCCACCAGGTCGGCTTGGGCGGTCATGATCTCCGCCACGAGTTGCTGAGCATAGATGCGGTTGTCGGCCGCGAGGCCGTATTTCGGGGCGTCGGCGCGCAGGGCGGCGCCGCCCAGCAGCAGTGCAGCCACCAGGACCGTCGGTTTGAACAGGAGGGATGGTTTCATGGGATAAAACGTCAGTCGAGCCGGCGCGCCTGCCCGGCGGCGAGTTCCGGGGTCAGCGGCAGGTAGGCGCCGGCCGGCGCAATCTCCTGCTGGCCCGCGGGACTGAGGATGTAGCGCAAGAACGCGGCGACGAGTGGCTCGGGCGCCGCACCCACCGGGCGGTTGAAGCAGGCCAGGACCGCCCGCGTCAGCGGATACTGGCGGGTGCCCAGGCTGTCCCGGGTGGCCGTGATTCCATCCAGCGCCAGGGGCCGGACACCCGCCTGGGCGGGGCCGAGGCTGGCGACCGCCAGGCCGTAGCGGTCCGCGGCGAGCGCGGCGAGGATCTGCCGGCCGGCATCGTGCGTGGCGGTGCGGGGAATGTCCGTATCGCTGAATTCCGTGAGCTGCGCCCAGTTCATCATGCGGCTGTCGTCGAGCACAACGTGGCGGAAGAAGCGGCCCGTGCCGGACATGGCGTCGGGCGCGTAGAGGCGGATGGGTTGGTCCGCCCACTCGCCGGTGAGGCCCAGCTGGCCCCAGGTGCGGATGTCCGCCGGCGCCAGGCGGTGCGCCGTGCCGAAGATGGCGTCGAGCTGCGCCAGCGTGAGTTGCGCCAGCGGGTTGTCGCGGTGCACGAAGAGCACCGGGGCCGGCGATTGCCCCGGGCGGTCGAGGCTGCCGGTCATGATCTCCACCTGCGCCGGCTTGGAGCGGAAGATCCACTCGAAGGCCTGGATCTCGCTGGGGGTCGGGGCCCGGCCGAGGAGGGCGAGGTCCGCCTTGCCGGTGTAAAGCGCGGCCATGCCGGTGTCGCTGCCGGTCAGGCGGGTTTCCACGCGGACGCCGGGATGCTGTTCCTGGAATGAAGCCGTCCAGCGCGCGACCACCGCGGCCAGCGCGGGATTGCCGGCAATCCGCAGGATGCCGGAAGGACCGGCCGCCCGGCCGGCACCGGTGGCGCCGAGGAGAAGCAGGGCGAGAAATACGGGCCGGCAATTCATGGGAGTTTCGCCAGCTGGCGCCGGATGGCGGCGGCGCCCCGC
>Ga0228698_1000528_pt1 | contig 27398 bp, 23 predicted proteins | sample McNCre117_Aug_MG_FD_178015 | JGI IMG/M metagenome (GOLD analysis project Ga0228698, IMG submission 178015) | Freshwater microbial communities from McNutts Creek, Athens, Georgia, United States - 1-17_Aug_MG | ecosystem: Environmental > Aquatic > Freshwater > Creek | place: USA: Georgia...
TTCCTGGACCGCACCGGCGACGAGATGCACACCGCCATGCAAGCCGGCCCGATGATTCGCAAGGGCGATATGAAAACCAGCGCCTGGATTCAGTCTTACGAGCGCAACAACGTGCTGGTCGGCCTGTCGTGCGGTTTGCGTGGCAAAGCGCAAATCGGCAAGGGCATGTGGGCCATGCCCGACCTGATGAAGGCCATGATGGAGCAGAAGATTGCCCACCCCAAGGCCGGTGCCAACACCGCCTGGGTGCCCAGCCCCACCGGCGCCACCCTGCACGCCCTGCACTACCACCAGTTGCTGGTGAGCGATGTGCAAAAGGCCATGGAAAAAATCAATGCCAACAAGGAACGCGACACCATCCTCAACGGCCTCCTGACCATCCCCGTGACTGCCACGCCCAACTGGAGCGACGCCGAAAAGCAAGCCGAGCTGGACAACAACGCGCAGGGCATTCTGGGCTACGTGGTGCGCTGGGTGGACCAGGGCGTGGGCTGCTCCAAGGTGCCTGACATCAATGACATCGGGTTGATGGAAGACCGCGCCACGCTGCGCATCTCCAGCCAGCACATGGCCAACTGGCTGCACCACGGCGTGGTGACCAAGGCACAGATCGAAGAAACCTTCACCCGCATGGCTGCCAAGGTGGACAAGCAAAACGCCGGCGACAAGGCCTACACCGCCATGGTGGGCAACGAAAAGGGCGCCGCTTACACGGCCGCTTGCGATCTGGTGTTCAAGGGGCTGGCGCAACCCAGCGGCTACACCGAACCGCTGTTGCACGCCTGGCGCCTGAAGGTGAAGGCCGCCGCATAAGCGCGACCCGGCTCCACTGACAACGGCACCTACGGGTGCCGTTTGTTTTTGGCGCGGGCGTGGTCCGGCGCAAGAAGCCCTGCAACAGGCCCGAGGTCACACAGCAAAGGCACAATAGGACCATGCCCATACGCCCCCACTTCATCGCCCCCCAAAGCTTCACCAACGCAGCCGAAGCCCTGGCCCAGGTCTGCCGCATTTATGACACCAGCATTGCGCACCTGCGCTCGTGCATGCAGCGCTTTGTGGCCGGCGAAGAGGGCATGGACCATGTGCGTGCCTGCTACCCGCTGGTGCGCATCCACACCGACACCGTTTCGCGCACCAGTGCCGCCGACATTGCCCGGCTGAGCTACGGCTTTGTGGCGGGCCCTGGGCGCTTCGAGACCACGCTCACCCGGCCCGACCTGTACCACGACTACTACCTGGAGCAGTTCCGCCTGCTGCTGGAAAACCACGGCGTGCAACTGGAAGTGGCCACCAGTTCCCAACCCATTCCGGTGCACTTCTCGTTTGCCGAACACGACCACGTGGAAGGCAATATGTCAGCCGAGCGCCGCATGCGCATGCGCGATGTGTTTGACCTGCCCGACCTGGCCGCCATGGACGACGGCATCGCCAACGGCACCTACACTGCCCGCCCCGGCGACGCCCTGCCGCTGGCCTTGTTCACTGCGCCGCGGGTGGACTATTCCCTGCACCGCCTGCGCCACTACACCGGCACCGGACCGGAGCACTTTCAGAACTTTGTGTTGTTCACCAACTACCAGTTCTACATCGATGAATTCATCAGCCTGGGGCGCGCCGCCATGGCCGACCCGCAGAGTGAATACATCGCCTTTGTCGAGCCGGGCAACGTCATCACGCGGCGCGCCGGTTTGCCCGCCGAAGCGGTGGACGCACTGGGCAAAGAGCCGCCACGCCTGCCCCAAATGCCGGGCTACCACCTGGTGCGCAGGGACCGCACCGGCATCACCATGGTGAACATCGGCGTGGGCCCGGCCAATGCCAAAAACATCACCGACCACATTGCCGTGTTGCGCCCGCATGCCTGGATCATGCTGGGCCACTGCGCGGGCCTGCGCAACACGCAGCAGCTGGGCGACTATGTGCTTGCCCATGGCTATGTGCGCGAAGACCATGTGCTGGACGAAGAGCTGCCCTTGTGGGTGCCCATCCCGGCGCTCGCAGAAATTCAGGTGGCGCTGGAGCAAGCCGTCGCCGATGTCACGCAGATCCAGGGCGCTGCCCTGAAAAGCATCATGCGCACCGGCACCGTGGCCAGTACCGACAACCGCAACTGGGAATTGCTGCCCGACAACACGCCGCAACGCCGCTTCAGCCAAAGCCGGGCCGTGGCACTCGACATGGAAAGCGCCACCATCGCCGCCAACGGCTTTCGCTTTCGCGTGCCCTACGGCACCTTGCTGTGCGTGAGCGACAAGCCCCTGCACGGCGAAATCAAGCTGCCCGGCATGGCCAACCACTTCTACCGCGAACGCGTGGACCAGCACTTGCGCATCGGCATGCGTGCGGTCGAACTGCTGCGCGCACAAGGGGTCGACCAGCTGCACAGCCGCAAGCTGCGCAGCTTTGCCGAAGTGGCGTTTCAGTAAGGCAGGCCCACAGCCATGGCGGAATCCCTTTTCAGCGTCAACCAGCTCGCCAAACGCTTTGGCGACAACGAAGTGGTGCGCGGCCTGTCGTTTTCGATTGAGCCGGGCGAATGCCTGGGCGTCATTGGCCCCAACGGTGCGGGCAAAACCACCACCATCCGCATGTGCCTCGGACTGACCGCGCCCGACAGCGGAACCATCCACGCGATGGGCTTGCAAATGCCACACGATGCGCTGGCGATCAAGCAGCAGCTCGGGGTGGTGAGCCAGATGGACACGCTGGACCCTGACTTCAGCTGTGCCGAAAACCTGCTGGTGTACGGCCGTTACTTTGGCCTGAAAGACAAGGACATCAAGGAGCGCATACCTTCCCTGCTGGAGTTCGCCTCACTCACCAGCAAGGCCGGCGCACGGCCCGGTGAACTCTCCGGCGGCATGAAGCGGCGCTTGTCACTGGCCCGCGCACTGGTCAACAACCCGCGCCTGCTGCTGCTCGATGAACCCACCACCGGACTGGACCCGCAGGCCCGTCACCTGATGTGGGAGCGCCTGCAACTGCTTCTGCAACAAGGCAAATCCATTTTGCTCACGACCCACTTCATGGATGAAGCCGAGCGCCTGTGTTCGCGTCTCCTGGTGCTGGATCACGGCAAGAAAATTGCCGAGGGCAAGCCACGCGACCTGATCGCAGAGCATCTGGAGCCCGATGTGGTGGAAGTATTCGGTCAAGGCGCGCTGGCGCTGGTGGACAGCCCGGCGCGCGCGCATGCAGCACGGGTGGAGGTCAGCGGCGAAACCGTTTTTTTTTACACCCACAGCGCCCACCAGCTACTCGAAGCGCTGAGCGCATACCCACAGCTGCGCACGCTGCACCGCCCGGCCAATCTGGAAGATTTGTTTTTGAAATTGACCGGACGGCAGATCCGGGAGGATGCATGACCATGTGGCAATTTCCCCGCGTCACGCTGCGTTTCTGGCCGGTTTTTTTGCGCAACCTGCTGGTCTGGCGCAAGCTGGCCATTCCCAGTCTGGTGGGCAACATAGCCGAGCCCTTGATCTCGCTGGTGGCCTTTGGCTACGGCATGGGCGCCATGGTCGGACAGGTGACGGTGCAAACCCCCGATGGCCCCACGGCGGTGCCCTACATTCTCTTTTTGGCCAGCGGCTCCATCTGCATGAGCGCCATGAACGCCGCCTCGTTTGAGGCGCTGTACTCGGCCTTTTCGCGCATGCATGTGCAAAAAACCTGGGACGGCATCATGAATGCGCCAGTCGGGCTGGACGACATCGTGTTTGCCGAAATGATCTGGGCAGCCTTCAAGGCCCTGTTCACCATCACCGCCATCATGGGCGTGATGCTCGGACTGGGCATTACCCATTCGCCCAAGCTGCTGCTGGCCTGGCCCATTTTGTTTGGCGTAGGCATTACTTTTAGCTGCATGGCGCTGGTATTCAATGCGCTGGCCAATGGCTACGAGTTTTTTACCTACTACTTCACGCTCTTCCTCACCCCGGTGATGTTCATGAGCGGCGTGTTCTTTCCGCTGGAGCAATTGCCCCCGCTGATGCGCGTGGTGTCGGACTGGTTGCCCCTGTCCAACGCGGTGGCGCTGGTGCGCCCGCTGTTCATGGACCAGTGGCCGCAGGATGCACTGCGCCATGTGCTGGTACTGGCGGTGTATGCGTGTGCTTCCTTCTGGGTGGCGCTGGCGCTGACCCGCAAACGGTTCAGCAAATAAACCGGCACCGCAAGCCTTGTCGGGCGGGGCTGCAAACTCCCCGTCAGCCACCTACGGCATGATGTCGGCACAACAACGCGAACACAGCATTCGGAGACAGCATGAGACTGGCATTGATGTCGGACATTCACGGCAATATTCAGGCGTTGGACGCCTGCCTGGAGCACGCCCGCGCCAAAGGGGCCCAGCAGTTTGCATTTTTGGGTGACCTCGTCGGCTATGGCGCCAACCCTGTCGAAGTGCTGGACCGCATCATGTCGCTCACGGACCAGAACACCATCGTGCTCAAGGGCAACCACGATGAGATGGCCGTCACGCCGCCGCTGGACGTCAAGAACATCGGCAGCAGCACCGCCGCATGGACCCACCTGCAGCTCGGCCCGGTGCAGCGCGCCTGGCTAGACAGCCTGCCGCTAAGCGCACAGCTCGACAAGATTTTGCTGGTGCACGCCAGTGCGGATGGGCCCGAATTGTGGCGCTACATCTACGACGAGCGCGCGGCCACCGCCAGCCTCGATGCCGCAGCAGAGTGGCCCGGCGTGCGCTATGTGTTTGGCGGCCATGTGCACGAGCAAAGCCTGTATTACCGCGGCTCCACGGCCGGGTTGATGAAGTTCACACCGCAGCCCGGTGTGGCCGTCCCGGTGCCCAGCCACCGCCAGTGGCTCAGCACGGTCGGCTCAGTCGGTCAGCCCCGCGACGGCAAACCCGACGCGATGTATGCCCTGCTCGACACCGACCGCTGGCAACTGACTTTTCATCGCGTTGCGTACGATCACGACACCGCCGCCTGGGCAATCCGCGCCGCAGGTCTGCCGGACTTTTTTGCGGAGCGACTGGAGAAGGGCCGATGAAACTGCTGGAGCCGGGTACCGAACTCGACGGGTTCACCATTCAGGAATGCATCCACTCCGGTGGCATGGCGCATATTTATCAGGTGCGTTACAGCGACAACCGGCCCGGCCCCGGCTTTGACATGGCCATGAAAATTCCGCGCATGACTGCGGGCGATGGCGCCGAAAACATCGTCGGCTTTGAAGTCGAGAGCCAGATCATGCAGGTGCTGACCGGCACCCATGTACCGCGCTTTGTGGCCGCAGGCGACCTCAGCCGCGTGCCCTATCTGGTGATGGAATACGTCCACGGCCGCACCCTGCAACACTGGCTCGATGCCGAGATGCCACCCTCGGTGGGCCAGATCATCCATCTGGGCGTGGCCATGGCCCATGCGGTGCACGCCTTGCACCAGCAAAACACGGTGCACCTCGACCTCAAACCGGCCAACGTGCTGATTCGGGAAGACGGCAGCGCGGTGCTGCTGGACTTCGGCCTCTCGTGCCACGCGCACTACCCCGACTTGCTGGCCGAGCAATTGCGAAAGGCCGTGGGCTCGCCTGCCTGGATTGCGCCGGAACAGGTGGTGGGCATGCGGGGCGACCCGCGCAGCGACATCTTTGCCATCGGCGTCATGCTGTACCAGTTGTGCACCGGCGAGTTGCCCTTCGGTGAACCGCAAACGGCCGGTGGCATGCGCCAGCGGTTGTGGATGGACCCGACGCCGCCGCGCAAACTCCGCCCCGACCTGCCGCCCTGGCTGCAAGAAGTGGTGCTGCGTTGTCTGGAGCCGGAAGCCGCGCTGCGCTACCCGTCTGGCGCGCACCTGGCCTTTGACCTGAGCAAGCCCGACCAGATTCGCGTGACAGCGCGCGGCACCAACACCAAAGGCACGCCGTTTCGCACACACTTCAAGCGCTGGATCAAAGCCGCAGGCATGCACTACCAGCCCAGCCCCGTGCCCTCCCAGCAGATTGACGAAGTGCCCATCGTGATGGTCGCCGTGCCGCACAACGACGTGACCGACGCCACGCTGTATTCGCTGCGCCAGGCTGTCGCGCGCTCGCTGGGCACCCGCCCCGGTGCGCGCCTGGCCTGCGTCACCGTGATTTCGCCGAGCCAGACCAGTTCGTCGGAAGAGCACAAGAGCGAAACCAATGTGCAGCGCCGTTACCTGACCTCCTTGCGCCAGTGGGCACAGCCGCTGGACCACCCCGGGCAACAGATTTCCTTTCACGTGCTGGAGTCGGGCGACGTAGCCCAGGCGCTGCTGGACTACGCCCGTGGCAACCACGTCAGCGTGATCGTCATGGGCGCGGCAACCCACGGGTTGAAGACGCAGCGCTTTGTGGCCACCGTGCCGATCAAGGTGGCCATGGACTCGCCCTGCACCATCATTCTGGTCAAGCAGGCACTGCCGTTTGAACACCTGGGTGGCGGCGCGCAAACCGACTCCGATTCGGACGTTCCGTTTTAGTTCGCCGGCACTGGCGCTTGGCATTGTTGAAGCGACAATGCTCCGATGAACCACGCCTTTGAAACCCTCACGCCCGACCTTGTTCTAGATGCGCTGGAGACGGTCGGCCTGCGGGGCGACGGTCGGCTGACCGCACTGTCGTCGTATGAGAACCGGGTCTATCAGGTGCAGCTTGAAGACGGCAGCGCCGTGGTTGCCAAGTTCTACCGGCCTGAGCGCTGGAGCGAAGCGCAGATTCTGGAAGAACACGCCTTTGCCGCCGAGCTGATGGCCTATGAAGTACCGGCCATCGGGCCGCTGACACTGAACGGTGCCACGCTGCACCACTTCGGCGGCTTTGCCTTCAGTGTCAGCCCGCGCCGCGGTGGCCGCACACCCGAGCTGGACGACGGCGAAGTGCTGGAATGGATTGGCCGCTTTCTGGCGCGCATTCACACGGTGGGCGCACGCAAGACCTTCACAGCCCGCCCCGCGCTGAATGTGCAAACCTTTGCCGAAGAGCCCGTGCAGTGGTTGCTGGCCAACGATAGGGTGCCGCTGGATGTGCAAAGCGCCTGGACGCGTGGCGTCGAAAAGGCCATTGCCGCCATCCGCCAGCACGGCGCCTTGGATGCGGGCGCAGGTTCTGCAAACCATGGCATCCGCATGCTGCGCCTGCACGGCGACTGCCACCCCGGCAACATTTTGTGGACCCCTGCGGATGTGGCGCCCGACCTCGGACCCGGTCCGCATTTTGTCGATCTGGACGATGCGCGCACCGGCCCGGCCGTGCAGGACTTCTGGATGCTGCTCAGCGGCGACCGGCAGCAGCGCACGCGCCAGTTGGGCGCACTGGTGGACGGCTACGAACAGCTGCGTGAATTTGACCGGGAAGAGCTGGCTCTGATTGAGCCGCTGCGCACCCTGCGGTTGATTCATTACAGCGCCTGGCTGGCGCGCCGCTGGAGCGACCCGACATTTCCGCTCAACTTCCCGTGGTTCGGCAGCAGCGACTACTGGCAAGGACAGGTGCAGATGCTGGAAGAGCAACGCGAAGCCATGGAAGAAGCCCCGCTGCTTGTCTAGAAAGAAGAGCAACAGCCATGAAAACTCTCAACCTCATCGGCGCCGGGCGCGTTGGCCAGACCCTGGCGCGGCTCTGGCAACAATGCGGCGCGTTTGTCATTCAAGACGTGCTGACCAACTCGGCTGCCAGTGCGGAGGCGGCCTGCACCTTCATTGGTGCCGGCTCCCCGGTTGTGGCAATGGCCATGATGCGCCCGGCAGACGTCTGGATGCTGGCGGTACCCGACGCCGCCATCGGCGCTACCGCGGAGGCCTTGGCCCAAGCCATCCCCAGGCGACCCTGCGCCGAAGGGTCACGGCCCAAAGCCGAGCACCACAGCTTGGTGTTTCATTGCAGCGGTGCACAGTCCTCCGACAGCCTGGCCGTGCTCTCGGACCTGGGTTGGCAAACCGCCAGCGCGCATTGCATCTTGAGTTTTGCCACCGCACAGGCGGCGGTGCAGCAGTTCAAAGGCACCGCCTGCGCGCTTGAAGGCGATGCACCGGCCATAGCCACCCTGCGCGCGGCCTACACCGCGATTGAGGGCCAATGCTTTGAAGTGGCCAGCCAGAACAAGGTGCTGTACCACGCCGCCGCCGTATTTGCCACCAACTTCATGCCGGTGCTGCAACAACTCGCCGAAGACACCTGGCGCGCCACCGGCGTTCCGCAGGCGCTGATGCCGCACCTGCGCGCCTCACTGCTGCAAAACGCCGTCAACAACATCACCCGCCTCGGCCCGGCAGGCGCCCTCACCGGCCCCGCCGCGCGCGGCGATATGGCAGCGATTCAGAAACAGGCCCAGGTGGTGGCGCAGTGGGACGCGCAGGCCGCAAAAGCCTATGTCGCTCTGAGCGACCTGGCACTGCGCATGGCAAAAACCAAAAGCGACGCCGCTGCCACGCCGGCCAAAATCCATTGAGCGGTTTGGTTCTCGGCAAAGTCCAGTTCGTCGGTCAGCAGCACATACACCGCACCCGCCACCAGCAGCGCGATGGTGCGCATAGCCCAGTGGTTCACCGCCATCCAGCGGGCGGGCACCTGGGCCAGCAACACATTACCCAACAGGCCTGACAGCAGGCCCAGACTGATACCCACCGCCACATCGCCAGGCCAGTGCGCGCCCACGGCCACACGCGACAAACCGGTTCCCAGCGCCAGCAACAATATCCAGGCGTGCTTTTTGCGCTGCACCGGCGTAAGTGCAAAAAAGATACCCGCCGCTACCGCAAACGCCGTGGTGGTGTGGCCGGACGGCATCGACACGTTGTGCAGCACTTCGCCAACGATGCGCATGCCCGCGTTGTCTATTTCTGCGGCGGGCCGGGGACTCACCAGCAGCCCTTTTCCCGCCCGCGCGAAGGTGATGGCGAACGGTGCCGCGCACAACCATGCCCACATCAGCCGCGGCGACACCACCAGCAGCGGCGCAGTCACACCCAATATGGCCCAGCCATTGCCGAACAGGGACAGCCCCGTCCAGACCGGAGCGGCCACGGGCAGGCACCATTGGTTGAGGGCCACAAACATGGCGGGCTCCCACACATGCAGCCACAGCGGCGCACATGCACCGAACCATACCCAAGGCAGGGCCCATAGCCACACTGGGAAAATTTTGAAAGAAATCGAAGGCATAGTCAGGGGGAAGATGGTACGGCAGCCCCGGCGGGAGGCGCCGGCTTCAGACGGGGTGCCGGGTCACCCGACCAACCGCTGCAGGCATAGAAGTCAAAGGTCGCCAACGCATAACCCAGACGCTGCACCGGCAGCGTCTGCAGGCGCTCACACTGCGCAAAGCCATGGGCACCCAATGGCACCTCATAGGGCATTTGCGACCAGTCCACCAGCAACGCGCTGCCTCCTACCGGCAACTTGCCCGCCCACAGATCGAACTGGTCAAAGCGGTCCTCCAGTACATGCACGGGCAGTGGCCGGGCGTACCAGCCCAGGCGACTGGCCAGGGTCCAGTTTTGCACTGCCACCGCCGGGAGGTGGTGCTGCTGTGCAAGTTGCAGCGCGCGTGCGCCGGCCACATCCCAACCGTGCAGGTCGGCAAACGGATTGGGCGCGTCGGTAGATTCGGCACTGGCCGCCTTGCCTTGCATGAAGGGCATGCCGCCGCTCCACATGATCGCCGTTAAGGCCACACAGGCAAGCGCCTGCAACAGCACCCACAGTCGCACCCGGCGCCCCCGGCCGGCCGCCATTGCACTTGCAATGCCGACTCCGGCAAACGGCGCGCAAGCGACCCACGCCGGTGCAGTCCAGTGCGGCAGGCTGGAGCCGCCGCCCGACAAATACGCCAGCACCACAAACGGAATGGCAAAAAAACCAATGAACATCCGCCGCTGCGAACCCATCTGCCGCAGCCCCGCGCCGGCGTACACCAGCAGAGGCCCAAACGCCAGCAACTGCACCAGCCCAAACCGCAACACATGCATGCCTTGCCATGCACCACCGGCGCCATGGCGGCTCTGGTAGGTGAACGAGATCCAGTGGTTTTGTGCGTTCCAGATTGCCACCGGGCTCACCAGCAACAAGGCCAGCACAGCCGCCGCCCACAGCCAGGGCTTGCGCAACAGCGACCAGCCATGTGCCCGCAAAAGGCATAGCGCCACCGCCAGCGCCGCGAATATGGCGGTGTATTTGCTCAAGCCCGCCAACCCCAGCAAGCCCCCCAGCACAAGCCACTGGACGGGACGGCGCGCAACGGCCGGGTCCTGCAGACGCAGGGTTTGCAGCATAAGTGCGGCGGACCCAAACATCAGCAAGGTATCGGGCAACAAACCCATGCCCAGAATGTGCAGCAAAGGCGCCAGCAACAGCGCGGCGACGCTCCAGAAAGCGGCCTGCGCGCGAAGCGCCGGGCCGTCACACAACTGCAGCGTCAGCCGAAACACCAGCAGCATGGTGCCCAGCCACAGTGCGCCCGGCAGCAATCGCAACAACACGGTGGGCGCATTCAGCGCAACCAGCGGCCACTGCACCCAGCCCACCAGGGGCGGGTGGTCAAAGTAGCTCAGCGCCGGGTGCGCCGCATACAGCGCGTAGTGCGCCTCGTCCACCGAAAGCCCGATGTGGGCACCCAGCAGCGCGTGCAACACAAACGCCAACGCCAGCCAGAACCGCAAGCGCGGTGGCAGGCCCAAAGGCGCTTGGAGATTCGAATTCGTCAGGCTCACTGCGTGCGGTCCATCCATACAATGGTCGCCAGTCTAAACCGCGAAAATCCACGAACGAGGAAACCATGCCCACGTACCACGTCGAAATGCTTGAAGGCCGCACGCTGGAACAAAAACGCCAACTGGCGCAGGAAATTACCCGCGTGTCCGTCGAGGTGCTGGGCGGTTCGGCAGACGCGGTACATGTGGTGATCACCGAAGTCAAACGTGAAAACTGGGCCACAGGCGGAAAATTGTGGAGCGACCCACGCGGTTAAGGCAGCACAAAAAAAAGCCGGGAGTACACTGAAACCATGTGCCAATTGCTTGGAATGAACAGCAGGCTTCCTGCCAGTCTGACCCTCAGCTTTACCGGGTTTTCGCAACGCGGCGGCTGCACCGACCACCACTCCGATGGCTGGGGAATCGCTTTCTTTGAAAGTGACGGCAAAACGCCCGGCCGCGCCGCACGCCACTTTGTGGACAAAGAGAGCGCCGCCACCTCCCCCATCGCGCACATGTTGCGCAGCTACCCCATCAAGAGCCACAACGTGGTCGCCCATGTGCGCAAAGCCACGGTCGGCGCGGTGACGCTGGAAAACTGCCATCCCTTTGTGCGCGAACTGTGGGGCCGATACTGGTTCTTTGCCCACAACGGCGACCTGAAAGAGTTCAACCCGCATCTGCATGGCAGCTTCAAGCCCGTCGGCAGCACCGACAGTGAGTTGGCGTTTTGCTGGCTGATGCAAGAGCTCAACAAGTCCCACGCCACTGTCCCCTCGGTTGAAGAGCTGACCCACACCCTGGCGGAACTGGCCCCCAAGATTGCCAGGCACGGAACCTTCAATTTCCTGCTGAGCAACGGGCAAGCCCTGTGGGCCCACGCCAGCACCAAGCTGCACTACGTATTGCGGGAGTACCCGTTCCATGAAGTGCAGCTCAAGGATGAAGATGTCAGCGTCGATCTGGCCCAGTTCAACGGCCCCGAAGACCGCCTCGCCATCGTCGTGACCGAACCCCTCACCACCAACGAGGCGTGGGTGGCCATGCAGCCCGGCGAGCTTCGTGCATTTTGCGAAGGCGCGCTGCTGGTGTAGCGCCCTTCGCAGAGACCCAACCCTTCCCCAGAGCGCAAGCCGTGCACCCCACCGAATTTGAGCTGCGCCCGGATTTGAACGGTGCCTCCCCGTGGGCTGATACAACGCGCCCCGACACGCTGGACGCCCACCGGCTGAAGCTATTGGTAGACGCGTCATTGGCGCTAAGCGAGGTGCGCGACTTCGACCAGTTGCTGGATTTGATTGCCAAAACGGGCATGGACATGGCCCATTGCGAAGGCTGTTCGATCTATGGCGTGGAAAGCGAGAACCTGCGCTTTCTGGCCTCCACCAACGCAGTGCTCGACCAGCGCGCGGGCTCGGCACGGCGGCTGGTGGAAGGGTTGCGTGATTTTCTGATCCCGATCACCAATCACTCGATTGCCGGGTTTGTGGCCAAGTCGGCGCAGCCGCTGAACATCCCCGATGTGTACGCACTGGACCCCTCGTTGCCGTTTCACTTCAACCCGGGCTTCGACCAGCGCAACCAGTACCACTCCCAGTCCATGCTGACGCTGCCGATGTGCGACTCGCGTGGCTATGTGTTGGGCGTGATGCAGTTCATCAACCACCACAACCGCAGCCATGGGAAAACCGAGGCCTTTGCCGACGCGGACATCCTTTACCTGCGGGCACTGGCCAATCAGGTGGGCGTGCTGCTGCGCAATGCGCGGGTGAATGTGCAGTTGCGCGAGTCGCGGGTCGAGGCAGTCAAGAAGTTTGTCATTGCCTCTGAGTTCACCGACAAGGACACCGGCGCGCACATCGAACGCATGGGGCGTTACAGCGCCCTGTTTTGCGAGCTGATGGGTTTTGGCGCCGCGTATGCCGAAGATGTGCGACTGGCCGCCATGCTGCACGACGTTGGAAAAATCACCACACCCGATGCGATTTTGAAAAAGCCCGCCGCGCTGGATGCGTCGGAGCTGGTGATCATGCGCGCCCATGCCAGCAATGGCTACGACATCTTGCGGGACTCCCAGTCGCCGCTGTTGCAACTGGGCGCCACGGTGGCCCATGCGCACCACGAAAAGTGGGACGGCACGGGCTACCCCTATGGCCTTGCCGGCGAGGCCATTCCGGTGGTGGGTCGGATCGTGGCATTGGCCGACGTGTACGACGCGCTTTCATCCCGGCGCTGCTACAAGGAAGCCTGGCCGATGGAGGACGTCGTGCGCTACCTCTCGCACCTGGGCGGCACCCAGTTTGACCCCGCACTGGTCAAGCTGTTCATGGCCCATGTGGACCAATTTATTGATGTGCGACAAAGCTTCGGCTAATCCTTGCCGCTGTGCTGCGTTCGCAGGCTGCAACGCCCGCTGCAATGCCCTTTTACCGATGTGGATTCGGTTATCATTTTTTTTAAAAATGAATCAGGGGTATCAACATGGGTGGCTTGGGCGGATGGCGTCAATGTGTCTTGTTGGCGGGCGTACTTTTCGCAAGCCATTTTGCCCAAGCGGAAGAAATCACCATCTCCGGCAGTGGTAACCCCGAGTACGTGCTGCAAAAGCTCGCCGAACAGTTCACCAAAACCCACTCCGCCCACCGGATCGCTATCCCCGCCTCCTCCGGAACGGCGGGCGCTATCCGCGATGTGCTATCGGGAGCTGTGGTGCTGGGCCGGGTCGGGCGCCCCCTGAAGCCGGATGAGTTGGCCAAAGGACTGGTCTTCGTTCCGATTGGCCGTGACCCGGTGGCCTTTGTTGCCGGCGCCGGCACCACCGCCAAAGGGCTGACCAGCGCCCAGGTGCTGGACGTGTACAGCGGCAAGACCACCAACTGGAGCGCCCTGGGCGCCAAGCCAGCACCCATCCGCGCCATCGGCCGTGAAACAAGCGATGCCTCCCGGCAAGCCATCTTCCGCATCAACAAGCCATTCGAGGCCATTCAGTTCGGCGAAAACGTCAAAGTAGTGCACCTGGACCCACAGATGATCGAGTTGCTGGACCGTTACCCGAGCAGCCTGGGCTTTTTGAACCGTTCCGCGCTATCCGCCTGCAAAACCAAGGTGGTGTTTCTGAGTGTCGATGGCGTGGAGCCCAGCCCGCAAAATGTGGGCGTGGGGCGCTACCCCTACCTGCTGGAGTTCGGCTTGATCCACAAGCCCGGCGCGCTGACACCCGGAACCCGAGCGTTTATTGATTTCATCCGGTCGTCCGAAGGAATTCGGATACTGCGTGAAAACGGGGTTTTGGCCGCTGCCAGTCCGGCTTGAGCCAGCGCATAGTCGGCCACGCCATGCCCCTGCGTCCGTCCACTTCGATTGCCTTTGCCCTGCTGATTGGCGTACTGGTGATCGCCACGCAAGTGGCCACGCAGCACGCCAACAAGGATTTGCTCACCGAAACCGTTCGCCAGCGTGAAATTGACAAGATCAACACCGTAAGCGGTGTGTTGCGCAACATGCTCAAGCAGCGCGAGCTGGAAACCCAGACGATTGCCAAGCTGCTGGCATCCGACTCGGATCTGGCGGTGTTGATTGACAGGAGCGAACCCGCCCGGTCGCAGGCGTTTTCCAGCCAATTGGCGCCGGTGCATCGCATCGGACGTGATCAGGTTTTGGAGGTGACTGACGCCAATGAAACGGTCATTTACCGGGCACAAGACCCCGAACGCAAAGGGGATCAGGCCACTGGCTGGGGCGTCGCAGAAGCGTTGAACGGTACCGGCAGCATGGCCAGCGTGCGCGGTTTGGAAGGGGTCACGGTGCGCGCCATCGAGCCATTGCGCATGGGCTCGCGCATCGTGGGAACCGTGTCGGCCGGATTCAGCCTGGACGAGGCGTTTTTTAAAGAACTCAGCCAGGACGTCGGTGCGCAACTCCGTCTATTGAGCCGCAAAGGCTCCTCGAAAGTTCCGACCAAAACCGAAGATGCGTCCTTTGACTCCATGGCCATGGAAGAAGCATTCGAGGGCAAGGTGCCGATTTACCGCTTCAACGAAAACACACACGTCACCAGCGTGTATTTGCCAGTGCTGATCGTGGACGAGGCCTATGTGCTGCTGGCCCAGCTGGACAGCGCCAGCGCCTACAGGCTGATCGAAGACGGACGCGAGAAGGCCTATTCGAATGCGGTCGCGATTCTGGTGGTGAGTTTGCTGGCCGGTTTGCTGGCCTTGCATTACCTGCTGGCACCGCTGCAACGGTTGCGCAGAAAAGCGGAAGCCCTTGCCGTTGAATTGACAGGGGCGCCCATCAAACAGACCAGCCGCGACGAAGTGACCTCCGTGGTGCGCGTGTTGGAGACGCTGACCGAGCGGCTGGTGGTGCGCAACAAAGAGCTGGACCACGCCAAGGTTCAGGCCGAAGCGGCCAGTGTGGCCAAGTCGCAATTTCTTTCGTCCATGAGCCACGAAATCCGCACGCCGCTCAATGGCGTGCTGGGCATGGCAGAGCTGCTGCAGGGCACACCGCTGAACGATGAACAGACGCGCCTGGTCGGCACGATTTCTTCAGCGGGTCGGGCGCTGCACGGGTTGCTGAGCGACATTCTGGATCTCGCCAAAATTGAAGAAGGGCAGGTGACCATCGAGCGCATCGATTTCGATCCGCAGCGCCTGATCACCGATGTCGCATCGGTTTACCGCGAAATTGCCACCTCGCGCAAACTGACGCTGGTCACCGACGCGAGCGGCTTGCATACGGCGTGGGCGTCGGGCGACCCCACCCGGTTGCGGCAGGTCATTACCAACTTGCTCGGCAATGCCTTGAAGTTCACCTCCAGCGGGGAGGTTCGGCTGCTGGCGCAGTCCATCGCGCCCCCTGCGGGTGACCCTCGACACTGGATGCGCATCAGCGTGGAAGACACGGGCATCGGCATGTCCAGCGAAGCGCTGGGCAAGATGTTCAAGCGCTTTGAACAGGCCGACATTTCGACCACACGCAAGTTCGGCGGGAGCGGGCTGGGCCTGGCAATCTGCAAACACCTGGTGGATTTGATGGGGGGCTCCATCGATGTGAGCAGCACCGAAGGCCGGGGCAGTTGCTTCTGGTTCGATGTTCCGATGCAAGAGCCGATTGCTCCACCGCTTCAGCCCGGAAACCCCACGCCAGCGACTGATGAGAACTACATCGCGCGGGCCAATATCCTGGTGGCCGAAGACAACAATATCAATCAGTTGGTGATTCGCAAACTGCTGGAGCGCCTGGGTGGAACGGCCACCATTGTGGACAACGGTGAGCGGGCGGTGCAGGCCGTTCAGAGTACCCGCTACGACATCGTCTTCATGGATTGCCAGATGCCGGTGCTCGATGGCTATGAGGCCACGCGCGCGATCCGCCGGTGGGAACAGCAACACCCGGATAAGAAACCGCTCCCCATCGTCGCACTCACAGCCAATGCGCTGGCCAGCGACCGCGAAGCGTGTCTGAAAGCCGGGATGACCGACTTCGTCACCAAGCCGGTGAATGGCGGGGTGCTCAAGCAGGTGCTGGAGCGCTACCTGAAACCGGCCTGATCGACACCTTGCAGCCCGCCTGTTAACGCAGCGCGGCCTCCAGCGCATCGATGAACATGGCCGGCACATCGAAGCCGGTCTGGTCGGTGATTTCCTGAAAACACGTCGGGCTGGTGACGTTGATTTCGGTGAGATTCGTGCCGATCACATCCAGCCCCACCAACAACAACCCGCGCGCCGCCAAAATCGGGCCCAGCGCTTCTGCGATGGCGAGATCGGTGTCGCTGATGGGCTGTGCCACACCCTTGCCACCGGCTGCCAGATTGCCACGCACCTCGCCCCCTTGCGGGATGCGGGCAAGGCAGTACGGAACCGGCTTGCCGCCAATCACCAGCACGCGCTTGTCGCCCTCGGCAATCGCTGGCAAAAACTTTTGCACCATGATGGTTTGCGTACCGTCGCCATTGAGTGTCTCAATGATGGCGCCCAGGTTCAAGCCGTCCTCTTTCACACGAAAGATACCGGTGCCGCCCATGCCGTCGAGCGGCTTCAGGATGATGTCGCGGTGCTCTGCGTGGAAGGCGCGCACGGCGGCTGCATCGCGTGTGACCAGCGTGGGGCCGATGAACTGCGGGAACTCCATAATGGCCAGCTTTTCGGGGTGGTCGCGCAAGGCCCGTGGCTTGTTGAAGACTTTGGCGCCTTCGCGCTCGGCCTGTTCCAGCATGTGGGTGGCGTAGAAAAACTCGCTGTCAAAGGGCGGGTCCTTGCGCATGACGATGGCGTCAAAGGTATGCAGTGTCTGCGTTGCAAGGCTGCGCACCTCAAACCACTGTTCCTTGTGGCCAGTCAACGTGATGTTGCGCACCGGCGCCTGTACCACGCCACCGCGTTGCCACACGATGTCTTTGGGCTCGCAGGCGGCCACCGTGTGGCCACGGCGCTGGGCCTCGCGCATCATGGAAAAAGTGGTGTCCTTGTAAATCTTGAAAGATTCCAGTGGATCGGCAACGAAGAGGATGTTCATGGCAGTCGGGTGAAATGGAAATCATGAAATTGTCGGTTTGCGCCAGTGTTGCACAACCAGCGCCAGCGCGCCGGCCACCACACCCCAGAAGGCCGAGCCCACGCCGGCCACGGTGACACCGCTGAGTGTCACCAGAAAAGTAATGATGGCCGCTTCACGGTCTGTGTCTTGGTCCAGCGCCACGCGCAGGCCGCCGGCAATGCTGCCAAGCAAGGCCAGCCCCGCAATGGCCGCCACCAGCTCTTTGGGGAATGCCGTCAGCACGCCGATGATGGTCGCGCCAAACAAACCCACCAGGACATACAAGCCGCCGCACGACACGGCCGCGGTATAGCGGCGCGCGGGGTCGGCATGGGCTTCGGGGCCCATGCAGATGGCGGCAGTGATGGCGCTCAGGTTGAGTGAAAACGCACCGAAGGGTGCGAGCACCAGCGTGCACAAACCCGTGAGCGTGATGGTGCGCGAGATGGGGATGCCGGCATCGCCACCCCGGGCACGTTCATCGCCATAGCCTGCCGCCTTGATGGCCGCTACACCGGGCAGGTTTTGTGAGGCCATGGTGACGATGAAGAGCGGCAGCGCCAGACTGACAAAGGCGGAAAACGAAAACACCGGCGAAGTCCAGACCGGCAGGGTCAGCCCATAGGCAATGGTGGTGGGCAAGAAACCGTGGTTGAGCGCCACCCACACAATGGCCGCAAGCAAAGTCAGTGGCACGGCATAGCGCGGCAGGAATCGTTTGCCCAGCAGGTAGGTCACGAGCATCAGAAGCACCAATGGCAAAGCCGTCTGGGCCGCTGTGAATGCCGACAAACCAAAACGGGCCAGCACGCCGGCCAGCAGCGCGGAGGCAATCGCGCTCGGTATGCGATCCATCAGCCGCTCGAACCAGCCGGTTGCACCCACCAGCACAATGAGTGCCGCGCACATCATGAAGGCGCCGACCGCATCGCCCATGTTGAAGCCACCGGCCATGCCCGCGCTGGCCAGCACCGCCGCACCGGGTGTGCTCCATGCCACCATCACCGGCTTGCGCCACCACAACGAGGGCACCACGGTGCACAAACCCATGCCCAGCCCGATGGCCCACATCCACGATGCCATCACCTGCGGCGTGGCGCCAAAGGCCTGCGCGGCCTGAAAGACGATGGCAATGGAGCTGGTAAATCCCACCAGCACCGCCACAAAGCCGGCGCTGAAGGCGGAGATGCTCCAGTCCCTGAAAAAACGCATACGCAAACTGGCGGCAAAAAAGGGGCGCTAGATTTCGATCTTGCTGCCCAGCTCCACCACCGCGTTGTTGGGCAGGTTCAGGAAGTCAGCAGCGGCACTGGCATTGCGGTGCATCTGCGCAAACAGCTTTTCACGCCAGGGCGCCATGCCTTCGCCCAAAGTGGGCACCACCGTGTCACGCGAAAGGAAGTAGCTGGTAGACATCGGATCAAGATCACAGCCGCGCGCCTTGATGTGTTGCAGGGCCTTGGGCACATCGGGGTCGTTCTTGAAACCGTAATGAATCACCACCTGCCAGCAATCGTGACCGAGCGAATCGATCTCGATGCGCTTGTCCAGACCAATCCACGGTGTTTCATGGTTGCGCACAGTGACAAACAGGTTATTGGTATGCAGCACCTTGTTGTGTTTGAGGTTGTGCAGCAGCGCGTTGGGCACCGTGCCCACATCGGCGGTCAAAAACACGGCGGTACCGTCCACCCGCGCTGGTGGGCTAACGAACACGGCCTCCAGGAAACTGTTCAGGTCCAGCGCGTCATCGCGCAGCTTGTTGTTGAGCATGCGCCGCCCGTCTTTCCAGGTCAGCATCAGCGTGAACACGGCACCGCCGATCATCAGGGGGAACCAGCCGCCATCGAACAACTTGAGCAGGTTGGATGCCCAGAAGGCAAAGTCCACGACAAAGAAAAAGCCGGTGGACGCGATGCACAACGACAGTGGGTACTTCCAGCCATAGCGAATCACAAAGAAGGTGAGCACGGTGGTAATCAGCATGTCGGTGCACACCGCAATGCCATAGGCGGCAGCCAGGTTGCTTGAGGACTTGAACATGATCACCGCCAAGACGATGGTGACAAACAGGCCCCAGTTCACAAACGGCAGGTAAATCTGGCCGGTGTCTTTTACGCTGGTGTGCAAAACCTGCAAACGCGGGAGGTAGCCGAGCTGAATGATCTGCTTGGTGACGGAAAACGCGCCGCTGATCAGCGCCTGTGATGCAATCACGGTGGCCATGGTTGCCAGCCCCACCAAGGGCACTAGCGCCCAATCAGGTGCCATGTTGAAGAAAGGGTTCTTCACCGCCTCGGGGTGCGTCAGCAACAAAGCGCCCTGTCCGAAATAGTTGAGCGTGAGGCAGGGCATGACGATGGAGAACCACGCCACACGGATCGGCTTCTTGCCAAAGTGCCCCATGTCGGCATACAGCGCCTCGCCGCCGGTGACGCACAGCACCACCGCGCCCAGAATGATGAAAGTGGTGCCCGGGTTGTTCCAGATAAACCCGATGGCATACGTCGGGCTGATGGCCCAGAGAATGTCCGGGTCCTCCAGGATGTGCATGACACCCAGAGCCGCAATGCACAAGAACCACACCACGGTGATTGGCCCAAAAAACTTGCCGATGCCCGAAGTACCGCGTTTTTGAACCGCAAACAGGCAAAACAAAATGACCAGCGTCATCGGGATCACGTATTTGGTGAAGGCTGGCGAAATGACTTCCAGACCTTCCACGGCGGACAGCACCGAAATGGCCGGCGTAATCACGCCATCGCCATAAAACAGACAAGTCCCGAAAACGCCCACCAGCAACAACACGCGGCGCAGACGCGGCCGGTCTTTGACCGACTGCGAGGCCAGCGCCAGCATGGCCACTAACCCGCCTTCGCCGTGGTTGTCGGCGCGCAGCACCAGCACCACGTACTTGATGGAAACGATGACCGTCAGGGTCCAGAAGAAGATGGAAAGAATGCCGTAGACGTTGGCCTCGGTGAAAGGCACATGGCCAGAACCGAAAACTTCCTTCATGGCGTACAGCACGCTGGTGCCGATGTCGCCGTAAACCACACCGATGGCACCCAGGGTGAGCGCCGCTAGAGACGATTTTGATGCTGACACGAGTTATTCCGGCCCATGGTGAGACCGGGGTCCATTCCGTTCGGGAGCGCTATTTTGCGCCCGGCGAACGCTGGCGCAAGGGCAAACAGGCCATATATTTGTTATGCAAATTTCATGTTGCATTGCAGCAACTCCCTTGCAAAACAGGGCCCTTGGTGCTAGCGCAGCACCGCGGGCTCAGTCGTAATGTTCGGCCTGCGGGTCGGTCGCTTCCAGTTCGTAACTGGCCGCCAGCATGGCCAGCCGCCCCACTACGCCATACATATAGAAACGGTTGGGGGCGCTTGCGCCGGGACGCACACCGAGTTGCGGCAAATGCGTACTTTCGTTAAAGGCCAGCGGCACAAAACTGGAGCCCGGTGCATTCAGGTCTTCATCAATGCCGCGCTCGGCATGGATGCGATAAAAACCGCCCACCACGTAGCGGTCCATCATGTACACCACCGGCTCGGCGACGGCATCGTTCATGCGCTCCAGCGTCAGCACGCCTTCCTGCAGGATCAATTCCTGTACGCCCTTGAACGGGCTGCCCGCAGCGGCCACCGCTTTTTGGGCCAGTGCGTTCACGTCTTTGGCGTCACGCACGGTCATCAGGCCGGCGCCGCTACCGAGGTTGTCGGCCTTCACGACCACGAAGGCCTTTTCCTTGATGCCGTATTCCTTGTACTTCTTTTTGACTTTGGCCAGCATGGTATCCACGCGGGCGGTCAAGCCTTCCAGTCCGTCTGCGGTGGTCAGGTCAATTCCGCCACAGCGCTCAAACATGGGGTTGATGAGCCAGGGGTCAACACCAATGAGTTTGCCAAAGCGCTTGGTAACGTCTTCGTAGGTCTTGAAATGCGTGCTGCGGCGGCGCGTGCTCCAGCTGGCGTGCAAGGGCGGCAGCAGGTACTGCTCATTCAGGTCTTCCAGAATGCCGGGCACACCGGCCACCAGGTCGTTGTTGAGCAAGATGGTGCAGGGGTCAAAGTCTTTCACCCCCAGCCGCCCTTTGGTACGGACCACCGGCTCCAGCACGATGGTCTCGCCATCCGGCAGGTTCAATGTGGTTGCTTTTTTCACATCCGGGCTGATGGAGCCGATGCGCACATTCAGACCGGCCATGTGGAAAATACGCCGCATCTGCGCCAGATTGCTCAGGTAAAACGTGCTGCGTACATCGTTTTCCGGAATGATCAACAAATTGCGCGCTTCGGGGCAGATCTTTTCGATCGCCGCCATAGCCGCCTGCACCGCCAGCGGCAGCATCGACGGCGTGAGGTTGTTCCAGCCACGCGGGAACAGGTCGGTATCAACCGGCGCGAGCTTGAAGCCCGCGTTGCGCACATCCACCGAGCAGTAAAACGGCGGCGTGTGCTCCATCCACTCCAGACGGAACCAACGCTCGATAGCCGGCATGGAGTCCAGCACGCGCTGCTCGAGTTCGTTGATAGGGCCGGTCAGAGCGGTAACGAGATGCGGAACCATGCGGTGCTTTCAAAAATGCGTTGTGGGATCAACCCGGGCCAAGCCCCATAGATGGTACCGGAGGGCGCCGTTTCAAGCGCCTCTGGCACTTGAGATTATTTGCGCACCTCGCCCTCACCCAGCACCACGTACTTCAGCGAAGTCAGACCCTCAATGCCGACGGGGCCGCGGGCGTGGAACTTGTCGGTACTGATGCCGATTTCAGCGCCCAGTCCATATTCAAATCCGTCCGCAAAACGCGTGCTGGCGTTGACCATTACGCTGGCCGAATCCACCTCGCGGATGAAGCGCTGGGCGTGCATGTGGTCGCGCGTCAGAATGGCGTCGGTGTGGTGGCTGCCGTATTGGTTGATATGGGCAATGGCCTCATCCAGACCAGCGACCACTTTGACGCTGATGATGGGGGCCAGGTATTCCTCGTACCAATCCTGCTCGGTGGCATCCATCAGTTTGGCATTGCCTACGCTTTGCAAAATCGCACGCCCCTGCGGACACACCCGCATTTCAACGCCTTTGTCGGCATACACCTGGCCGATCAGCGGCAAAAATGCATGGGCGACTCCACGCGCCACCAGCAAACCTTCGGTGGCATTGCAGGGGCTGTACTTGTTGGTCTTCGCGTTGTCCGCCACGGTGACCGCCATTTCGATGTCGCAGGGGTCGTCCACATAGGTGTGGCAGTTGCCATCCAGATGTTTGATCACGGGCACTTTGGCGTCGCGGCTGATGCGCTCGATCAGGCCTTTGCCCCCGCGCGGAATGATGACATCCACACACTGCGGCATGGCAATCAGATGGCCCACCACTTCGCGGTCCGTCACTTGCACCAGCTGCACCGCCTCGGCCGGCAAACCGCTCTCCACCAACGCCTGCTGCACCAGCTTGGCCAGCGCCTTGTTGGAATCAATCGCCTCCGAGCCACCGCGCAGAATGCAGGCATTGCCGCTCTTGATCGACAGGCTGGCGGCCTCGATCGTCACGTTTGGGCGGCTCTCGAAAATCATGCCGAACACGCCAATCGGCACCCGCATCTGACCCACCCGGATACCGCTGGGCTGCTGCTTCATGCCGATGATTTCGCCGATCACATCTGCCATGGCGGCCAGTTGCTCACACCCTTCTGCACAAGTCTCCAGCACCTTGGGGCTCAGTTTGAGCCGGTCCACCATCGGTTCGGCCAATCCGGCGGCGACGGCGCGTTCCAGATCTTTGGCGTTGTCCACCTGCAGCGCCTGGGTGTTTTCACGCAGGAGTGCTGCCAAGCGACGCAAGGCTTTGTTCTTGACCGCCGACGAAGCCGCGGCCATGACAGTCGATGCGGCTTTGGCCTGCTGGCCCAGGGTTTGGGTGTATTCAAGGGTGTTGAGCGCGTTCATAGCGTGATTTTCGCAGAACCCCAATGCCCGGCGTCCAGCAGGTGTCAGGTGTCGGGCTCAACGGGAGGCCTGCCTCTACAACGCGGCACCTCTTGGCGACTTTTCACACTGGCACCGCGTTTGCTACCATGCGCGCGAACTCTGACCAAGGCCCCACCATGATCGCGCTCTATCAATACGCACCGACGTTTGGCCTGCCCAACGCCAGCCCTTTTTGCATGAAGCTGGAAACGTATCTGCGTATGGCGGGTTTGCCGTATGCCCCCCAACCGTTCACCCTGCAGAACTTGCAAAAGGCGCCCAAAGGCAAGTTGCCCTACATCGTCGATGGCGCACGCACCGTAGCCGACAGCAGCCAGATCATCGATTACCTCAAAGCCACCTACGGCGATACGGTGGACGGCTGGATGAACGCAGAACAACGCGCGGTGGCGCTGGCCTGGCAGCGCCTGCTGGAAGAACATTGCTACTGGGTCGTCGTGTACACACGCTGGATGGAGCCCGACGGCTGGGAGCTGACCCGCAGCGCGTTTTTCAAGGGGCTGTCAGCCCCTTTGTCGTGGATTATTCCGCCGCTGGCACGGCGCGGAATGCGACAGGAACTGGACGGTCACGGCATGGGGCGCCACAGCCGGGAAGAAGTGCACGCACTGGGTTGCCGCGACATCACTGCGCTGGCCGATTTTTTGGGTGACAAACCCTACATGCTGGGCGGGCAACCCGCGTCGCTTGACGCTGTGGCTTATGCCTTTCTGGCGAACCTGCTATGGGCTCCCGTGGAAAGCCCCGTCAAGTCCCACGCACAAAAGTACCCCCAGCTCGAGCGCTACTGCCAGCGCATGAAAACCCGGTATTTCCCGTAGCCCCAGAAGGGATGGAAAGGCGATGCGAAAGCACCGGGAGGCGGTGTGTTTTCGCACGGGAAAAGGGGAACGCATGCAGCAGGCGGGGAACACGGAACCCATCGCGGCATAGCAGACGTACACCGCATGGCTGGCCTCGTTGGTAAGGGCCAATGCAGCCGACGCCAGCAGCGTAGCGCACAGGGTTGCCAGTACCGTCCAGTCCGTGACATGGGTCGTCAAAGCCGGGCTACGCCGGGCTTGCCCACGCCCTTCGTCGCCGCCTGCGGACTACACAGCGCGCACAGGTTCAGCGCCAGGCGGTGCAAGGCCTGCCAACCGCTTGCAGGCCAGTCGGGCTGCTTGAGGCCTTTGACGAGGCCATCCACCCGGTGCGCATCCAGCAACAGGCTGGCCAGCGCCGCTGGTGTCAGCCGGGGCAGCACGCGCTCAAACAAGCGCTCCTTGTTGCCCCAAATGCGGTTCTCCCGCAGCGCCATGGGCAAAGGCCGCCCCTGGGCCATGGCGTCTTTGACGCGCTTCAACGCGCGAATGTCTTCGGCCAGCGTGTAGTGCACCAGCACCTCGGCCTCGCCTTCGGCCTGCAAACCATCGAGCATGCGTTGCACGCGTTCAGGCTTGCCAGCCAGCACCGCCTCGGAGAGCTTGAACACGTCGTAGCGCGCCACGTTCAGCACCGCGCTTTCAATCTGCTCGAAGGTCAACACGCCGCCATGCTGATCGGCCGGAAAAAGCAAAGCCAGTTTCTGGATTTCCTGATGGGCCGCCAGCAGGTTGCCTTCCACGCGGTCGGCAAAAAACTGCAGGCTGCGCTGCCCGGCCTCACCCGCCTCAACCCGCTGGCCTTGGGCCCCGAGCCGCTGGGCGATCCATTGGGGCAAGGCGCTGCGCTCCACTGGCTGCACTTCCAGCGTGATGCCGTTGCCTTCCAGTGCGGCAAACCAGGCACTGGACTTGGTCATTTTGTCCAGTCTGGGCAGGATGACGATGGTCAGCACCGCATCGTTATCGCGTGCGGCCTCAGCCAATTGCTGCAGCGCCACGCTGCCGTCTTTGCCGGGCTTGCCGCTGGGAATGCGGATTTCAATGATCTGCTTGTCGGCAAACAAACTCATCGAGCCACCGGCGGCCAGCACCGCGCTCCAGTCGAAATGGGCGCCCGCCACGGTGTGGGCACTGCGCTCTGTATAGCCTTGGCTGCGCGCGTTCGCACGGATGGCATCCAGCGCTTCTTGCACCAGGAGCGGCTCATCGCCGTGCAGGGTGTACAGGCTCTTGAGCCCGCGCTGCAAATGGTTGGCAAGTTGGCCGGCGGCGATTTGCATGGCGCGCCTATTGCACCTTGGCCGAAGCCGTCTTCAGGGCCGCCAGACGCCGCAGCAGTTGCTGCACCACATCGGACTGCATGTCGCGGTACAGCAGCGACTCCTCCGCCTCTTTGGCAAGCACCGCCGATTCATTGAAGCTGATGCTGCGGCGCTGTTCGATGAAGGCCTGCGGAATCACTTCCTCGCCACGGCCAGTGACCAGCCGGTAGTTCACCCGCAAACGCAACTCATACTCGCGCACCTGGCCCGACGCATTGAGCGCCACAACGATTTTTTCGCGCAATTCCTGCAGGATGTAGAGCGTGGCATCGGGCACTTGCCCATCACGCCCGGGTGCCATTGGGCGCCAAGCCGCGCCCAGGTAGCGCACCATGTCAGCCGCCACGCCGCCCCCGTTTTCCGGGGAAATCGCCATGGTTTCATAAGGCAAGGCCTGGCTGGTGCGCAACTTGAAACCGCAAGCCGTCAGGGGCACGGCGGCCAGATACACAAGGGCCGAGCGGCGCTGCATGGTTGACTCAGACCACCACGTTGACCAGGCGCCCCGGCACCACCACCACCTTCTTGGGCTTGGCGCCATTGGCGTGGGCTGCAAACACGGGGCTCGCCAAGGCAGCCGCTTCAATTGCCGCTTTGTCGGCACCGGCGGCCACCACGAAGGAGCCGCGCAGCTTGCCGTTGATTTGCAGCACCAGCTCGATTTCGTCCTGCACCAGCGCACCCGCATCGACCTGCGGCCAGGGCGCGTCCAGCAGATCGCCGAGTTGCTGCGCGTAACCCAGCCCGGACCACAGCGTGTGCGACAGGTGCGGCGTGGCCGGGTACAGGCAGCGCAGCAGAATGCCGAAGCCCTCAATCAGCGCCACTTGCGCGCCGGGGGTATCCAGCGCCTTGAAGTCATCGAGCGCATTGATCATCTTCATGGTGCCCGACACCACGGTGTTGTATTGCATGCGCTGGTAGTCGTAGTCCACCTGTTTGAGCACGCTGTGCATCTCCAGACGCAAGGCCTTTGCTTCCTTGCTGAACGCGACGGCCTGCAAGCTGCCGGCCTTGGTGACCGCCGCGTTGGCCTGGCTGAAGTCCATGGTGGACAGCTTGTAGCCGAAGTTCCAGACCCGGCGCAGGAAGCGGTAGCTGCCTTCCACGGCGGCGTCGTTCCACTCCAGCGTGGCTTCGGGCGGCGCGGTGAACATGGTGTACAGGCGGGCGGTATCGGCGCCGTAGCGCTCGATCAGGTCCTGCGGGTCCACACCGTTGTTCTTGGACTTGGACATGGTGCCCACGCCTTCGTAGTCGATGGGCGTGCCCACGGGCAGGCGGCCGTCGCCACTGTCGGCCTCGTTCTTGAGTTTGGCGCCAATAACTTTGCCACTGTCATCCAGTACATGCTCCACGTCATGCGGCCAGAAATAGTCCTTGCCGCCCTTTGCCGTGCGGCGCGAATAGATGTGGTTGAGCACCATGCCTTGCGTGAGCAGCTTGGTAAAGGGCTCATCCACTTTCACCAGCCCCAGATCGCGCATGACCTTGGTCCAGAAGCGCGCGTACAGCAGGTGCAGGATGGCGTGTTCAATGCCGCCGATGTACTGGTCCATTCCGCTGCCGCCGGTGGCTTTGGCTTGGTCGGCCATCCAGTAGTTGGTGCCCTCGGCCACCATCTTCTCGGTGTTGGACGGGTCGCAATAGCGCATGAAGTACCACGAACTGTCCACGAAGGTGTCCATGGTGTCGGTTTCACGGCGAGCCGCTTTACCGCAAACGGGGCAGACCACGCCGGCATGAAATCCTTCGTGCTTGTGCAGCGGATTGCCGGAGCCATCGGGTACACAGTCTTGTGGCAATACCACCGGCAGGTCTTTCTCCGGCACCGGCACCGCGCCATGTTCATCGCAATGGATGATGGGAATAGGTGTGCCCCAATAGCGCTGGCGGCTCACGCCCCAGTCGCGCAGACGCCAGGTGGTTTTCTTCTCACCGAGTCCTTTGGCATGCAAAGCGTGCGCAACCGCATCCACCGCCTCT
>Ga0228698_1000529_pt1 | contig 27391 bp, 31 predicted proteins | sample McNCre117_Aug_MG_FD_178015 | JGI IMG/M metagenome (GOLD analysis project Ga0228698, IMG submission 178015) | Freshwater microbial communities from McNutts Creek, Athens, Georgia, United States - 1-17_Aug_MG | ecosystem: Environmental > Aquatic > Freshwater > Creek | place: USA: Georgia...
CTTCAGTTCGATCTTGAATTTACTCATCAAAGAATTGAAGTGAACTTCACTTCTCTGTGAGCGTTTAAAGTCCAAAGGACCTTGAACTTGAACCCTTTCGGATTCGCGTTCTTGGCACTCGCCTTCAAACGCCCACGCTTATCGGCTGTAGATTTTTAAAGAACATCGCGGCGATCCGCGTTGCTTGCTGATCAGTGATCAGCAGAGAAGCGAGATTTTGAACTACTTTCAAAACCCTGTCAACTACTTGGTCATTGCTGTTTGATGACAGCGAGACGCTTCGTTGCGCTCCCCCTGCTTGCCGAAGCTTGCAGGCCGGTTGATCACTTGGCTCGTTGCCGAGCGGTTATGTCCAACCGAGCCAGCTATTATGCCCCATTGGTGAGTCCGCGCAAGCCCCTGAACGAAAAAAGTTCGAATCGGGCGTGACCGCAGCAGGAAGCGGCCTCAGGTGCCCTCGGGCACGGGGGCGGCGCGTTGCAGTCGCTCGCACACCGATTGGGGGTCTTCGGCCGCCAAGACCACGGGCAGGCGGTCAGACCAGCCGCCCGCATCCACACGCAGGATGCGCTTCTTGATGGCACTGACCTGGGTGGGGTGCATCGAGAAGCTGCGCAGGCCCATGCCCAGCAGCAGTTCGGTGAAGGCCGGGTCGCCGGCCATCTCGCCGCACACGCAGACTTCCTTGCCGCGGGCGCGGGCTTCGCGGATCGTCAGCGCGATCAGTTGCAGCACGGCGGGGTGCCACGGGTCATAGAGATGGGAGACGGTTTCGTCGGCGCGGTCGATGGCCAGCGTGTACTGGATCAGGTCGTTGGTGCCGATCGAGACGAAATCGAAGTGTTCGAGCAGGGCCGGCAGCATCAGGGCGGCGGCCGGCACTTCGATCATCGCGCCCACCTGCACATCGGCGAAGGGTTGGGCACGGGAGCGCAGTTCCTGGCGAGCGCGCTCGATCGCGGCGAACAGAAGCCGCACCTCGCGCATCTGGGCCACCATGGGCACCAGCAGGCGGACCTTGCCGTGGGCACTGGCGCGCAGGATGGCCCGCAATTGCTCGCCGAACATCTCGGGCTCGGCCAGGCTCCAGCGGATCGCCCGCAGGCCCAGCGCAGGGTTGAGGATGTGTTCGTGGCGGGCTTCGGCCGCGGGCAAGCGATCCAGGGGCTTGTCCGCGCCGATGTCGATGGTGCGGATGGTGACCGGCAGCCCATCGAGCGCCTGGACCACCCGGCGGTAGGCCTCGTATTGTTCTTCTTCACCCGGAAGGCCGCCGGGCCGGTTCATGAACAGGAACTCGCTGCGGAACAGGCCCACGCCCACGGCGCCGGCATCCAGCACCGCCTGGGCATCGCTGGGCAGTTCGATGTTGGCCAGCAGTTCGACCGGCTCACCGTCGAGGGTGACGGCCGGCGTGTGGCGCAGGCGGTCCAGACGGGCCCGCTCCAGTTCAACCTGACGCTGCCGGAAGCGGTACTCCTCGAGCACGATGGGCGAAGGGTTGACGATGACCACGCCGGCATCGCCATCGATGATGATCCAGTCGTCCTGCTTGACGATGCGGCTGGATTCGCGAGCGCCGACCACGGCCGGGATATCGAGACTGCGGGCCACGATGGCCGTGTGCGAGTTGCGCCCGCCGACGTCGGTGACGAACCCCGTGAACACGCTGCGCTTGAACTGGATCATGTCGGCCGGCGCGATGTCGGCGGCCACCAGAACCAGCGGATCCTCGCCGCCGAAATCGCGGGCGGTCTGCAGCGGAGCCACGTCGGTCTTGCCCGCGCCCAGGCGGCCCAGGGCCGAGATCACGCGCTCGACCACCTGCTCGAGGTCGGCCTTGCGGTCGCGCAGGTACTCGTCTTCCATCTCGTCGAATTGACGGGCGATGACTTCGAGCTGGGTCGACAGCGCCCACTCGGCGTTGTAGTGGCGGTCGATGATCCATTGCCGGGTGGCTTCAGCCAGGGTCTCGTCCTGCAGCAGCATCAGGTGGACGTCGAGCAAAGCCACCAGTTCAGCGTGCGCTTCGCCGCCGACCTCGGCCTGCAGCGCGGTGAGCTCGGCCACGACCATGTCGCGCGCCTTGCGCAGGCGCCGGATCTCGGCCTCGATCTGGGCGGGCTCGATGAAATAGTGGGCCACGTCGACCCGGCTCGATGCGACGAGCACGGCCCGACCGATGGCCACGCCACGGGAAACCGGAAGACCGAACACCTGGATGCTCATGTTCCCAATGTAGCAGGCCGATCGCCCTGCGCCGGGTTCACGGAACCGTCACGCGTGGTTCATGGCGGGGTCACCACGCCCGACCACCATGAACACATCGACCGAATGGAAGTGACGGAGTGACCCGATGACGGAACAGATGACCCCGCGGATGCCCCTGACGCTGCAGGAACTGACGCGCCCGATGTCGCCGCGCCGCGCCGCCACGCCGGCGCTGGACGTGGTGTGGGCCCGGCACCAGGACGAGGTGCGAGCGGCGCAGCGCCTGCGTCATCAGGTGTTCATCGAGGAGATGGGCGCCAAGCCGGCCACGCTGCGTCACGCGCCGGCCGGCCATGACGTGGACGTGTTCGACGACTTCTGTGAGCACTTGCTGGTGCGCGTGGCCGGTGACGGCGAAGACGCCGGCCAGGTGGTGGGCACCTACCGGGTGATGACCCCGGCGGCGGCCCGCCGGGCCGGCAGCTTCTACAGCGACACCGAATTCGACCTGACCCGCCTGCGCCCGCTGCGCGCGCGCATGGCCGAACTGGGCCGCAGCTGCGTGCACCCGGACCACCGCTCGGGGGGCGTGATCCTGATGCTGTGGGGGGCGCTGGCCTCGTTCATGCACCGCAACCAGCTCGATGCCATCGTGGGCTGCGCCAGCGTGCCCATGCACGATGGCGGCCACTGCGCGGCCAGCCTGTGGAACCGCCTGAGCCGCACCCACATGGCGCCGCTGGAACTGCAGGTGCGGCCGCGCCTGGCGCTGCCGGTGGACGACCTGGACCAGACGCTGGACGTGGAGCCGCCGCCGCTGATCAAGGGTTACCTGCGCTGCGGCGCCCGCGTGCTGGGGGCGCCGGCCTGGGACCCGGACTTCAACACGGCCGACCTGCCCCTGCTGACCCGGACCAGCGATCTGCCGGCCCGTTACCAGCGCCAGCTCACCTGGGCCTGAGGCCCGGGCGCGGCCAGCCGGGCAGGCTCACTGCCCTTCGCCGAACTTGTCGTTGACCAGGGCCGAGATGGCGTCGGCGGCCTCGCGCTCGTCGACGCCGTCGGTTTCGAGTTCGACCTCGGAGCCCAGGCCGGCGGCCAGCATCATGATGCCCATGATGCTCTTGGCATTGACCCGGCGGGCGTTGCGGGTCATGAAGACCTCGCACTTGAAGCTGCTGGCCAGCTTGGTGAGCTTGGCCGAAGCGCGGGCATGCAAGCCCAGCTTATTGCTGATGACGAGAGGCGTTCTGATCATGCGAGGGCGGGGTCTGGGTCTGGTTCTGCGGGCGGTTGACGGTGATCGGCATCACGCCGGCGCTGCCGCCGGCCACGGCCCGGGTCACCAGGACGTCCAGCGGTTCACCCGCATAGCATAACGAACGCCACAGCATCGGCACGTTCACCCCGGTGACCACCCGGGCGTGGCGCCCGTCGGCCAGGCGCTGGGCGACGTTGCAGGGCGTGGCACCGAACACGTCGGTGAGGATCAGCACCTCATCGGCGGCCAGCGCGTCCAGGGCGGCACGGGCGGCGGCCTCGACCTGCTCGGGCGAATCGCCGGGAGCCACATCGATCGCGCTCAGGCCGGCGCAGCGTTCGGCATAGACGTGCCCAGCCACGGCCACCAGGGCAGAGGCGAGCGGGGCATGGGCAATGACGAGGAAGGCAGCCACGGAAGCACCAGGGAGGGATCGCTCATGCCGTGCGGGCCGGCATGCCAGGGGGCCCGTCAGGGCCAAAGGGGTTTGAACGGGCGCTGCACATTATCAGCGCGGGCACCCGGTCCCGTCAGGATCGGCCCGTGCGGGCGGAATGAACAGACCCGGCCCGCATCGCGGAGCAGTCGGGCGTGAGCCAATGCACGGTCAGGGCCTCAGCGCACAACGCCGGAGCGGATGTTCAGGCTGACCTCGGGCCGGACTCAAGGCCCTTGGAAGTGCAATCCGTCACGAAAAGCGGCCTGGTCGGCCGGCGCCAGTGCGGAGCCGACCAGGGTCGCCTGATAGACCCGGGTGCCCCGGGAGAACAGCCAGACGTCCTTGTGCACCGCGCTGCCGTCGGGCCGCCGGCCCTGCAGATGGAGCCGCACCGCCCCGGGAGTGGCTCCCGGCACGGCGGCGGCCTCGGTGGCCTGGGGCATGGCGTCGAGACCGCGCCGGGCACCATCGGCCAGCGCGGCCAGCACCGGCGCCACCTGGGCCGGATTGCCGACCTCGGCCGTGGCCAGGCCCACGGTGAGCCCGCCGGCCTCACATGATTGCAAGGCCAGCACCAGGGGCTGGCCGGCCAGGGGAAGCGCGCGCTCGACACGTGCCGGCCGGCAAGGGAACGGCACCCGCAGGTCGGTGCCCCCGTCCGTGACGTGGACTTCGCGCCAGTCGATGGCCGGGGAGCAGGCGGCCAGCGCCAGCAGGAAGGCGGCGGCGGCCCGGCGGAGCGGAAGGACCGCTCGCGAGCAAGGCCCGGACGAGGAAAACCGGTGGGGGCGGGCAGCAGGCATGCGCCATGATAGGCAACCCGCCCTGGTTCGGCCTTGTCCGGCGGCATCGGCGGCAAGTACCGCCGGAGCCGGACGACGCTGGAGACATCGGACAGGCGGGAGGGCCAGCACCTCTCCGCCCGTCAGGGGATGGACGGCGCCGCCCACCTGGCGCACCATGGCCGACCGACATTGACGCCCCCGGGCAGGGATCGGAGAGAATCCGGCACCTCGGTCCCCCAGGCCCCGCCCGGCCGTTGGTGCCCTGCACGACGGGGCACCCGGCGCACGGCCGGGCCACGATTGCCCAGACGGAGGATCCATGACAACGAACACCCGCCACCCGGCCCCCCCCATGCACGCGAAACCCCACGCCAACGGTCACGGTCACGGCCACACCGACCCGAACACGCCGGAGCCCGGCCACGGCGACAAGCATTGGCGCGACATCATCGGGCAGATCGGCAGCGAGGTCGGCCTGCCGCTGTCCTCGGCCCTGGAGCGGGTGACCGTGCTGGCGACCACGGGCAAGATCGACCGGGCGGGCCTGCGTGCGCTGCGCGACGAGATCGAGCGGGCCCGCCGCGCCGGCATGATCGGCCAGCAACTGGCCCGCTTCGCGTCGGGGCGCATCCGCCAGACGCCCGAGCAGGTGAGCCTGACCCAGATGCTGCGCGAGGTGCTGCTGCAGCGGGGGCGCGAGGCCACGGCGCGGCAGATCGAGATCCATCAGGCGCTGAAGCCGGCCGAGGTGGTGATCGACGCCACCCTGCTGTATGCGCTGCTGCAGGCCGTGGTGGACTGGGGGCTGGACATCGCCGGCTCGGCCATCGAGTTCAAGCTCGACATCAAGGCCTGGCCCCAGCATGCGCGCCTGGTCAGCCGGTTCATGCACGCCCCGCAGGCCACCGATGGGGTGCCGACCGAACGCCTGCTGCCGCCCGGGCTGGATTCCATGGCCTGGCGCCTGGTGCAGCAGATCGCCTGGACCCTGGGCCTGACGATCGAGCGCACCGGCAACGAAGCCGAGACCTCGCTGACGCTGGAGTTCCCGCGCACGATCACCGAGCAGATCGAAGGCGTCAGCGTGGTCGAGATCGACCAGGGCTTCGACGTGTCGGACAACTCCAAGCCCTTGGCGGGCAGCCATGTGCTGGTGCTGGCCGGCGGGCGCGAGGTCCGGGCCATGGTGCGCGAATCGATCCGCCACATGGGCCTGCTGGTGGATTTCGTGAACACCGTGGAAGAAGCCGAGGAGTTCTGCCGCGACGCGCTGCCGCATGCGATCGTGCACGAATCGGTGCTGGTCAATGACCGGTTCCAGAAGCTGCGCCAGAACATCTCGGCCGAGGTGCCGGGCTTCGTGTTCATCGAGATCTCGCCCGAGGGCAAGGAGTTCGAATTCTCGACGGCCGGGGCGCCGCACCGCGCGCGGGTGGGCAAGGACGCGATCATGAGTTCGCTGCCCTCAGCCCTGTTGTACGAACTCTCGCGCGCAGCCTGACGCGCCCGTCGCCCGCCCGGCCCGGCAGCGGGCGGCGCGGTGGCCTGCCGGCTCAGTGGCCGAACACCTGGCGCAGCAGCGCGCTGCCGGTGGCCACCGGGTCCTGGCGGATCCGGCGTTCCTCCTCACCGATCATCGCGAACAGGCCGTCCAGCGCCTTGCGGGTGACGTAGTGCTCAACGTCCGGGTCCTCGAGGTGGACGAGGCCGAACTGACCGGCGCGCCCGGCCACCAGGTTGTACTTGGCCGCCAGCGACACGCGCTGCGTGGCCTGGCTGACGATGGGAAGGAACCGCTCGCCCAGAGGCGCCCGGGTCTTGCCGGCGAAGAACTCGGTGACCGCCGTGTCGCTGCCGCGGACCAGGCGCAAGGCATCTTCAACCGACATCGAGCGCACGGCCTGGACCAGAAGATCGCGGGCCTCGGGCACGGCGGCTTCGGCGGCCCGGTTCATCGACAGCACCAGGTCGTCGACCTCGTGCTGGCGCCCGATGGTGCGCAGCAGGCGGGCCGCGCCGTTGAGGGCCGGCGGCAGCGGGATGTGGACGGCCGGATTGGCATTGAAGCCGTCCTGCCGGCCCAGCGCCGACACGGCGGCCGCGGCGCCACGCTCCAGCGCGGCCCGCACGCCGGTGGCGGCATCCCCTTCGGTCAGGCCTGCCGCGCGAGCCTTGGCGGCCGGCACCAGCGCCAGCCCCAGGGCGGCGCCAACCGGCCGTCCAAGTGCCAGAACGGCCCCGGCGCGCGCGCCCAGGGCTGACGTAAACTGTCTGCGATCCATCGAGGCCTCCATGCATCTGTTTCGACTGTTGACGGCACCTGCACGCCGCGCCGGGCTGACCAGCGCCGGCCTGCACCGCACCGGTTCGGCCATTGTGCTGGGTCTGGCCCTGTCCATGGCAGGGGGTTGTTCCAAGCCCGAAGCCGCGCCGGCCGTGGCCTATACGCGCCTGGACGGCAGCCAGTCCGACCTGGCCAGCCTGCGGGGCAAAGTGGTGCTGGTGAACTTCTGGGCCACCAGTTGCACCACCTGCATGCACGAGATGCCGCAGATCATCGCCACCCACCAGAAGTTCAAGGCCCAGGGCTTCGACACGCTGGCCGTGGCCATGAGCTACGACCCGCCGGCCTACGTGTCCAACTATGCGCAGTCGCGCCAGTTGCCGTTCCAGGTGGCCATCGACAACACCGGGGTCATCGCCAAGCAGTTCGGCGACATCCGCCTGACGCCCACCACGGTGCTGATCAACAAGCGCGGCGAGATCGTCAAGCGCTATGTGGGCGAGCCTGATTTCGGCGCGCTGCACCAACTGATCGGCGAGTTGCTGGCCCAGCCGGCCTGACCCTGCTCAATCGCCATCGCCATCGCCATCGCCGGAGCGGCGGACGAAGATCCGCCCTCCGAACCGGCCGTCGACCGGGGTGACATCCTCGCAGGCCGATCACCAGGGAGTCTCCGTGTCTGATCTCATCACCCGCCGCCAGCCGGCCTGGGGCTGGCGCAGTCTGGCCCTGGCCATCGTCCTGGGACCCGTGGCCGGCGCTGCGTGGGCCGCGGACCCGGCCCCCGCCCAGGCCGAGGCCGGAACGCTCGCGGCCTCCAGCCCGGCGAAACCCGACCCGGCCAAGCAGTTCACCGAGGTGCTGATCCCGATCCGGGGCAGCGGCATGTTCGGCGGCGACGACGACATGCCGGCGCGGGTGTTCAAGCCCGACGGTGCGGGGCCGTTCCCGCTGGTGGTGTTCTCGCACGGCCGGGCCAGCGACCTGGCCTCGCGGCGCCACGTGCTGCAAGGGGTGAGTTCGGAGCAGGTGCGCTACTGGGTCGGCCGCGGGTTCGCGGTGGTGAGCCCGGTGCGGCCCGGCTACGGGCCCAAGGGCGGGGGCGACCCGGAATCCAGTGGGGCCCACTTCTCAGGCACTGGCGTTTGCGACCGGCAGCCGGATTACCGCCACGCGCTGGCGCCGGCGGTGAAGTCGGTCGAGGCCACGCTGGCCTGGGCCAAGGGGCAGGCCTGGGCCGACACCCGGCGCATCGTGCTGGTGGGGCAGTCGATGGGCGGCTTCACCACCGTGGGCAGCGGCGCCCAGCACTGGCCGGGCGTGATCGGCTACGTGAACTTTGCCGGCGGCGCCGGCGGCAGCCCTGAACTGTCCCCCGGCCACAGTTGCGACCCGCGCCAGTTGGAGCAGATCTTCGGCGAGCTGGGCAAGGCCACCCAGGTGCCCAACCTGTGGGTCTACGCGCACAACGACCAATACTTCGGCCCGGACGAGCCGCCCAAATGGCACGCGGCGTTCGCCAAGGGCGGCAGCCCGACCCGCTTCGTGCACCACCCCGACCTGGACGACGGCGACGGGCATGGCCTGTCGCGGCACTCGCGAAAGATCTGGGGCCCGTACGTGGACGGCTTCCTGGCCGGGCTGGGGTTCAAGCTGCCGGCGCCGCGCGGCGAGGACACCCCTGCGGCCACCGCGGCCAGGGGGGCGGCTTCCTCCGCCGCAGCCAAGGCCGGCGACGAGGAATGAGCCGCATCGGGCACCGGCTCAGCCGCGCCGGCGCTTGACCTTCACGTTGAGCGCGGCCGTCAGCACCGCGTCCTCGGTGCCGATGCGCACCGGGGTGGCCGGGGCCTCGACCAGTTGCATCGGGTGCCACAGCACCAAGGAGCCGGCGCTGGCGGGTACGTGCGGGATGCGCGCCACCCCATTGGCATCGGTGACGCCATACCAGGGCGATTCGCTGAGGTAGAGGTTGCCCTGCATCGCGCTGTGGATGAAGCAGCCCAGTTGAATGGGGCCGCTGCCGGCCTGGATCACGGTCTCGGCCGCGCGGGACGCGGCGCCGGCGGGCGTGTCGGTGCCCGCAACCCGGAACTCGAAGCTGCTGCCGGGCCCGTTGCCGCGCACATGGTGATCCCAAGGGTCGCGGTTGGTGAAGCGCACCCGGGTGCCGGGGGTGAGCACGACCATGGCCGGGCTGAAGCGCATCTTCTCCTGGACCACCTCGACCGGAGGCAACGGGGGCGGCACCTGGGTGACGCCGGTCAGGCGCAGCACCACGGCCACGTCCGGGGCCGGGGCGCCGCTGGCGTCCACCACCTGGACGGTGATGTCCGCGGCCTGGCAACCGGCCGCGACGAATACCGCCATCAGCGGCAACAGGGCCCATTCACGGGGCTTCGAGTGTTTGCAAGCGCTCACTCTGAAGCCCCGCCCGTGTTGATGATGTCGCGGTGCATCGGCGCCAGGCGGGCCAGCAGGCGGTTCTGGACGGCGAAGGGCACATCACGGGCCGACAGGCTTTGCTGCAGCACCTCGACCAGGGCATTGAAGTCGCCCTTGCGGATGTCCATGGCCGAATGCACGGTCTTCATGTCGCCCCCGGCGTAGCGGCAGGGGCCGCCGCTGACCGCACACAGCTGGCTCACCAACTGGGTCTTCAGGCGCGACAGGTCGGACTTGGCGAAGAACGGGGCGGTGCGGGCGTCGGCCTGCAGGCGGGCGATGAAGTCGCTCACCAGCGCGTTCAGGCCGGGGTCCGCCCCCAGGGCCAGGTACAGCGCGGGGTCGGCGGCGGGGACGGCCGCGAGGGCCGGCGGGGAACCGGCGTCGGCCGCGAGGGCCGGACTGCAGGCCCCCCAGCCACCGATCACGCCCAGCCACAAGGGCAAGACCCAGGCGCGGATCGTGCGGAGCGGCGTGCGGATCGGGGTACGGATCGGCGTACGGAAGGTCGGGGCGGCGGCACACGGCGCCGGGCGGGTCATCAAGGGCTGGGACATGGGGGATCCTGTGATTCAAGGGCGTCGGACCGCCGGGGCAGGCCGACAAAATGACGGGGGGGTGGCCGCTCAGAGCGCCAGTTGCAGGGACACGTAGGCCCCGGTCTGGCGGCGGCTGACGACGGCGGGCACGATGCGGCCCAGATCGACCCAGGCCAGAGTCAACGAGGCCCGGCGGCTCGGGGCCCAGGCCACGAACAGGTCCTTCCAGTCGTCTTCGCGCAGGCCTGCGCCCAGCGCGGAGGGGTTGAGGTTGTCCGGCTTGGCGCGGTATTCGGCGCCCACGGCCAGGGTGCGGTGCAGCAGCCAGGCCGCGGACACCTCCGGCTGCAGGCGGGGGCGGCGTTGGGCCGTGCCGCCAAAGCCCAGCAGGCCGTTCTGGTTGGCCTGGGTGGCGCGCAGCGTGCCGTTGAGCAGCACGCCCTGGGCCAGCAGCAGCTTGGTGACCGACAGGTACAGGTCGGTGCCGTGGGTGCGGGCGCCCAGGGATGCCAGCGTGGGGGCCAGGCCCCCGGCATCGGTGCGCTTGAACTCGGCGCCCAGCGCCCACTGCGGCTGCCAGGTGTCGCTGTCGAGCACGGCGTCGCCGGCCACATGCCACTTCAGCCCCAGGATGTCCTGCTGCAGCACCAGGCCGGGCAGGCCCAAGGCCGGGCCGGTGGGGCCGGTGTCGAATCGCTGGTGGGCCAAGGAAACCTCGACGCGGTCGCTCCAGGTGGCGGCCACGGCCTGGCTGGTGAACCCGTAATCCTGCGTGCGGGCACGGGTGAGGCTGGCGGTGGCTCCGATCTCGCCTTCCGTGGCCGAACTGCCGGTCAGGGCCCAGGGGGTGAGGCCGCCCCCGGCGGCACCATCGATGCTGCTGACGCCGCCGGTGAGCAGCAGCTTGCCTTGGCCGGCCTGGGCGATCGGACTGAGGGCCAGGCCCCAGCCGGCGATGAAGGCGGCCAACCACGGGGTCGGGCGAAGAGGGGAAGGGCGGCGGGCGCAGAGGGTCACGGGGGCTCCTGGGGGTGATGTCTTGTCGGAGCCCATACGTTCGCCCGCCTTCGGCCGGATGCCGTGGTGAACAATGTCCGGCTGTGCCGCCCGGACATCCGGCGCCAATGCATCCGGAATGCCACCCCTGGCGTACGGTGAGCAGGCGCGGCGGCATGCTGCACGCCGCCCCGGCGTTTTCCGGAGCGGCCTGACGCCTTCCGCCCATTTCGTCGCGCCCCGCCCCTGATCCCTAACCACCCGCCGCCTGCCCCCATGCCCGCCTGGATTGCCGACGACCCTGCCGCCCCCGAGTGCGGGATGCCGCCCGAGGCCCCGCCCGGGCCGACGGTCGATGCCGACGAGGAGCAGGACCTGGCCGAGACCCCCTGGGCCCTGCCCCAGGACGTGGACGAGGCCCGGCTGCGGCAGTGGCTGGCCGGCGTGGTGCGTCAGGACGAGGCGGCGTTCGCCGAGCTGTACCAGGCCTGCGTGGGCCGGGTCTACGGCCTGGCGCTGCGCATCGTGCGCGAGCCCGGGCTGGCCGAGGAGGTGGCCGAGGACTGCTTCTGGCAGGTGTGGCGCCAGGCGCCGCGCTTCGACCCCGCACGGGGCCCGGTGATGGCCTGGGTGATGACCATCGCCCGGAGCCGGGCACTGGACGCGTTCCGCGCCCGCCAGAGGGCCCAGGCCGACACCGTGTCGGCCGAGGTGCTGGGCGACGGCCTGGACGCGTTGCGCAGCCCGGGCGCGGACGACATCACCGCGGACGATCCGCACGACCTGCTGCAGGCCGTGCAGCGGGACGACCAGTTGCACCAGGCCTTGGCGCGGCTGGACGCGCTGCCCCGGCAGTTGCTGGCCCTGGCCTTCTTCCGGGGGCTGACCCATGAGGAGATCGCCGGGCACACGGGCATGCCCCTGGGCACGGTGAAATCCCTGATCCGGCGTTCGCTGACCCAGATGCGGCACTGGTTGTCAGCGCCCCCTGGCGCGGTGGCGGCCGCCGGGCGGGAGGCCGCGCCATGAGCCCGCCACGCCCCAACCGCAGCACCTTGCCCGCATCGACCACCCAGCCTGCCGACCCCGACCGCAGCGCCCCCTCCTTCCGCCCCGAGACCCCGGCCATGACCCGCCCCGCGATCCCCGAGACGCCCTCCCTGCCCTCGCCGTCGGCCAAGTTGCCGGACGAGGCGGCGGGTTTGCAGGCCGGGTGGCCCGCGGACCAGGCCCTGGCCCTGGCCCTGACGCCGATCCACCCGCCGGCCGCAGCCGGATCGCGCTTGAGCGAACGCCTGATGGCCCGCGTGGCCCGCAGTGCCGAGGCCAACCGGCCGATGCAGACCTTGCGGCGCGAAGACCGCCGCTGGCAGGCACGCGCCCCCGGCGTGCGCAGTTGCCGGCAACACGCGGATGAGCAGGCCTGCACCAGCTTGGTGGAGGTGGCGCCGGGGGCCGGATGGCCAGGCCAGGGCTGCGGCGCCTGGGCCGCGCTGCATGGCGACCCGGCAGCGGCCACGGCCGGCGACGCCGCGCACGAACTGCTGGTGTTGGCCGGTGAGCTGATTCTGGACGACGGCTCGGCCCTGGGGCCGCAGGACTACCGGTTCATGCCGCGGGCCGCCGGCGCCTCCGCCTGCGCCGCCACCGACACGGCGCCGGCCGCCCTGGCCTGGCGCAGCGGCCCTGAGGGCGCGCGCCTGCTGCTGCGCAGCAGCCTGCCCGGCCGGTCCGAGTTTGCCGAGAGCCCTGACGGGTTCGTCCAGCGGGCGGCCGAGGCCGGCTGGGCGCCGCTGCGCCGCGGTGTGGACATCCGCCCGCTGCAGACGGCCGGGGGCCGGATCTCGATGCTGGTGCGGGTGGCCGCAGGCGCCCGGGTGCCCGCCCATGGCCACGACCGGGGCGAGGAATGCCTGATGGTGCAGGGCGAGTTGTTCCTGGGCGACGTGCTGCTTCGGGAGGACGAATACCAGTTCGCCCCGGCGGGCACGGCCCATGGCGAACTGGCCTCGGACGCGGGTTGCGTGCTGTTCTTCTGCGGCGCGATCGACCCGGACCTGGTGGAGCCCGGCCTGGCCGAGGCCGCCGCGGGCGACTGAACCGCCGCCCCGTCGCCGGGCGATTCTCCGGGCCACGCCCCGCCAAGGACGGGTCAGGGCCGGATCAGGACCGTGCCAACCCCACCGATGGGCACCAGTTGTCCACCACGGGCGCGCGGCAGGCCAGGTGGCGGGCCATGCCGGCCGCCCCGCTGGACATCAGGGCAAAGTGGTTCCACGCGAACACGCGCCGAAGAAGGGGCGCCGCCGCGCGCATCCAGCCCCGGGCCAGTTCCACCTCGTAGCGGTAGGTGACGTCCACGTGGCGCCCGGCCACGGGTTCCAGCACCCACAGGCCGCGGCCGAGCAGGTCGCCCTCGGAGCGCCCTTCGATCTCGGCCCGGCCATCGGGCTGGCGTTGTCGCCGGGTGTTGGTGACCGCGATCTGCAGGCGGTAGCCCAGGCGGGTGCGCCAGGTGAGCCGGGCGCGGGTGCCGGGCTGGCCGACCGGGGCGCGGTGCAGCACCTCGGCCTGCAGCACCTCGGGCCACCAGCGGGGCCAGGCCTCGAGGTCGGTGAGCAGGTCCCAGGCCGCGGCGGCCGGGCAATCCAGGCGCCAGCGGCTGATCAGAACGAAGCGGTGCGCCAGCGGCGCGGGCAGTGAACGGCGGTCTTCGGGCATGCACGCTCTACGCGCACGCCCGGGCCCCGGATGCAGGCGCGGCGGAGGCCGCGGACCGGCCGCGCCGGCTCAGCCCGCCCCCGGCTCAGACTCAGGCGACGCCCGCCTGGGCCGCCTGCTGGTCCGCGTGGTACGAACTGCGCACCATCGCGCCCACGGCCGCGTGCGTGAAGCCCATCTCGATGGCCTTCTGCTCGAACATCTTGAAGGTGTCCGGGTGCACGTAGCGCAACACCGGCAGGTGGTGGCCTGACGGGGCCAGGTACTGGCCGATGGTGAGCATGTCGATGCCATGGGCGCGCATGTCGCGCATGACCTCGAGGATCTCTTCGTCGGTCTCGCCCAGGCCGACCATCAGGCCGCTCTTGGTGGGGATGTGGGGGAACAGGGCCTTGAACTTCTTGAGCAGGTTCAGGCTGAACTGGTAGTCGCTGCCGGGGCGGGCCTGCTTGTACAGGCGCGGGGCGGTCTCGAGGTTGTGGTTCATCACGTCGGGCGGGGCCGACTTGAGGATCTCGAGCGCGCGGTCGTCGCGGCCGCGGAAATCGGGCACCAGCACCTCGATGCGGGTGGCCGGCGAGTGCTCGCGGATCTGGCGGATGCACTCGGCGAAGTGGGCGGCACCACCGTCGCGCAGGTCGTCGCGGTCGACGCTGGTGATGACCACGTACTTGAGCTTGAGCGCGGCGATGGTGCGGGCCAGGTTCAGCGGCTCGTCGGCGTCCAGCGGGTCGGGGCGGCCGTGGCCCACGTCGCAGAACGGGCAGCGGCGGGTGCACTTGTCGCCCATGATCATGAACGTGGCCGTGCCATGGCCGAAGCACTCGCCGATGTTGGGGCAAGAGGCTTCTTCGCAGACGGTGTGCAGTTTGTGCTCGCGCAGGATCTGCTTGATCTCGTAGAAGCGGGTGCTGGGCGAGCCGGCCTTCACGCGGATCCAGTCGGGCTTCTTGAGCGTCTCGGCGGCCACGACCTTGATCGGGATGCGGGCCGTCTTGGCTTCGGCCTTCTGCTTGGCGGTCGGGTCGTAGGGGGCCGGCGCGGCCGATTGCGGATCAGTGGACATGGCAGGGGCCGCGCGGTGGCGGCATCAGCGGAGAAGGTGGACGGGACGGGGCCGGGCTCGGCAGTTTCGGCAAGCCCGAGGGGCTCAGCGGGCGAACTGGGCCGCCAGACGCCGCAGCAGCACGGCCCCCAGGGCCTGCGGATCGGCGTCGACGCCCAGTGTAGCGAGGTCGATGGTCCGCAGCCCGGCATAACCACAGGGGTTGATGCGCTCGAAGGGCTGCAGGTCCATGGCCACGTTGAGCGACACGCCGTGGTAGGTGCAGTGGTTGCTGACCTTGATGCCCAGCGCGGCGATCTTGCCCAGGCCGTGGAACGGATCGCCCGCCGGCTGCGGGCCGTGCAGCGCGCTGTGGCCGAAGGGGTCGTCGAGCTTGACGTAGATGCCCGGGGCGCCGGTGACGCGGTGGCCGGTGACGCCGGCATCGGCCAAGGTGCGCAGCACGGCTTCCTCCAGGCGGTACACGTACTCCTTGACGTAGATGCCCAGGCGGCGCAGGTCAATCAGCGGATAGGCCACCACCTGCCCCGGGCCGTGGTACGTGACCTGCCCGCCGCGGTTGGTCTGCACCACGGGGATGCCGCCCGGGGCCAGCAGGTGCTCGGGCTTGCCGGCCAGGCCCTGGGTGTAGACCGGGTCGTGCTCGACCCACCAGATCTCGTCCGGGGTGGCCGCGTCGCGGGTGGCGGTGAACTCGCGCATGGCCTCGATGGTGGCGTCATAGGGCACACGGCCCAGCGGGCGGATCAGGGGCAGGACGGGGTCGGACATGCGTTCAGGGCGGAAGGGCAGGACGCCGGGCCGCGCTCATCAGGACGGCTCGATCTGTTTGAGGGCCAGCAGTTGGGCGTACTGCCGGGTGCGGCGGAAGCGGCGCAGTTCGGCATCGATGGCCTCGCGCTCGCAGGTCTCGAGCTTGCGCGCGAGGCAGGCGAGCACGAAGGCGGCTTCGTCGCCGTGGCGGTTGACCGAGAAGCCGATGCCCCCGGCCTGCTCGCAGCCGGGCCAATGGGCGATCCAGCGCCAATCACCGTACGCGCGCTCGCCACGGCGGCGCACCGACCAGACCAGGCGCACCCCCACGACCCCGGAGCTGTTGCGCGAGGTCATGCGGTTCTTGGCCGGAATGGGCGGCGGCAGCGTGGGCAGGGTCGCGTCGACCCAGGCCTGCGCGGCGGCTTCCGCCCGGCGCCAGGAACCGAATTGCCGGAGGGTGAAGTTCTGCTGGTGGAGCTGCTTCTGGCGCACGATGCGCGCCATCACGCATTTTTCGGTGTCGTTGCGGGTCAGGTACATGAGACCAGGGCCTTGTCGGCCCTGGACGTCACAGAACGATCTTGACCATCGGGTGCGTGGTCAATGTCCGGTACAGCTCGTCCAGCTGCTCGCGGCTGGTGGCGGTGACCGTGATCGTGACGCCCAGGTAATTGCCTCCCTTGCTGGGTCGCCGCTCGACCGTGGCCGGGTCGAAGTCGGGGTCGAACTGCTGTGCCACCGCGATGATCGCCTCGGCGAAGCCGTCGACGTGCGCGCCCATCACCTTGATGGGGAACGCACTGGGGTATTCGATGAGGGATTGTTCGGGCGGGATCTCTTGCATGGTCATTCGGTTCAGGTGGGGCGGGGCGGGCGGATTGCAAGCGCGGGGCCGCGCTCAGATCGACTGCCGGGCCTTGGCGCCCTGGTAGGCCTCGTACAGGCGGGCGTACACCGGGCCGGGGCGGCCCCGCAGGGCGCCATGGCCCACGGGTTCGCCGTCCAGGCGGGTGACGGGGATGATTTCCTTGGTGGCCGAGCTCAGCAGCAGTTCGTCGGCGCTGCGCACCTCGGCCTCGCTCAGCGGGCGCAGGTTGAAGGCGATGCCGCACTCGGCACAGAGTTCTTCGAGCAGTTCGACGCGGATGCCTTCGAGCCAGTGCTCGCTGCGCGGCGGGCCCAGCAGCGCGCCCTCGTGCACCACCCACACGTTGCTGGCCGAGGCCTCGGTGAGCCAGGGGCCGCCGGGGCCGCCCTCGCGCAGCAGCACCGTTTCGTCGGCGCCTTCGTCGACCGACAGCTGCCGGGCCAGCACGTTGCCCAGCAGGGACGTGCACTTGATGTCGGCGCGCTCCCAGCGGAAGTCGCGCGCGGTGATGACGCTGAGGCCTTCGTGGCGCTGGGCCGGCGTGGGCGAAGCCAGGGTGGAGGTGCTGATGAAGACCGTGGGCGTGAGCCCGGCGGGCATCGCATGGCCGCGCGGGGCGACGCCACGGGTGACCTGCAGGTAGACCAGCTGGTCGGGCCCGGGGAACGCGGCCACGATGCGGCGGATGCGCTCGAGCCACCAGGCGGTGTCGACATCGAGGTCGATGCGCAGCTTGCCCAGGCTGCGGGCCAGCCGGGCCAGGTGTTCGTCGAGACGGAACAGGCGCCGGCCGTAGACAGGGATGGCCTCGTAGGCGCCGTCGCCGAAGATGAAGCCGCGGTCCATCACCGAAACCCGCGCCAGGTTCAAGGGCGTGTATTCGCCGTTGAGGTAGCAGAGGGTGTCGGGCAGGACGTTCGGCAGGGCGGGCATGGGGGGCTCCGGTCAGGGCCCCGGGCGCCGATCAGGCATCGGCGGTGCCGGGGGCGGGCACGTCACGGGTCACTTGATCCACAGGCGGATGGCGTCCCAGGCGCGGCCGAAGATGCCGGCCTGCGGCACCTCGTCGAGCACGGTCAGCGGCACGGAAGCCACCAGGGTGCCGGCGGCGGTCGTGACCTTCAGGGTGCCCACGCGCTGCCCCTTCGTCAAGGGGGCCACCAGGGGGTCGGTGCGCTCCACCGAGGTCTTCAGGCGGTCGCCCTCGCCCTTGGGCACCGAGACGAAGATCGCGTCGGCGCTGCCGATGCGGGCCTGGGCCAGCTTCCCCTTCCACACCGGCACCGTGGCCACCGGCTTGCCGGCCTCGACCAGGCGCACGTCGTCGAAGGCGGTGTAGCCCCAGTTGAGCAGCTTCTGGCTTTCGTTGGCGCGCGAGATCTTGGAGTCCGTGCCCATCACCACCGACAGCAGCCGGCGCTTGCCATTGGGGAAGTCGCGCTGCGCGCTGGCCACCAGGCAGTAGCCGGCAGCGTCGGTGTAGCCCGTCTTCATGCCGTCCACCGACGGGTCACGGCCCAGCAGCAGGTTGCGGTTTTCCTGGTGGATGTTGTTGAACGTGAAATCGCGCTGCGAGTAGTAGTGATAGTGCTCGGGGAAGTCGCGGATGATGTGCTGCGCGATCACGGCGATCTCGCGCGGGCTGGTGTGGTGGCCGGCTTCGGTGAGGCCGCTGACATTGCGGAACGCGGTGTTCTTGAGGCCCCAGGCCTGGGCCTGGCGGTTCATCATGCCGACGAAGTTCTCGACGCTGCCGGCCACGCCTTCGGCCAGGGCCACGGCGGCGTCATTGCCCGACTGCACGATCATGCCCTGCAGCAGTTCGTCGACCGTGGGCGTCATCTTGGGATCGATGAACATCAGCGAGCTGCCGGCCTTGCGTTCGTCCCAGGCGCGCACGGACACCGGCAGACGCTGGGTCAGCGTGATCTTCTTGTCGTGCAGCGCGGTGAAGACCACGTAGGCGGTCATCAGCTTGGTCAGCGAGGCCGGGTCCACCGGCGTGTCGGCCACGCGCTCGGCCAGCACCTGCTGGGAGTTCATGTCGATCAGCAGGTAGTTGCGGGCGGCGATCTCGGGCGCGGGCAGGGCCTGGGCCAGCACGCCGGCCGAGGCCAGGGCAGTGGCCGCGGCCAGCAGCAGGGAGCGGATGGGGGCGTTCATGTCGGGGGCGGAAAAGGGTGCGGGGCAGAGGGCGCGCGCCGCACGGGGGCGCGCGCAGGAGGATGGGGGCGGGCCCGGGCACGGGCGCGGACGCCGGCGCGGGAGCCAGGCCCCGATTGTCGCCGCTGCGACCGGCTCAGGCGCCGAAGGCGCGCAGCACCAGGGTCTTGAGCAGGGCGAGCTGGCCGTGGAAGAAGTGCCCCACGCCGGGCACCACGAGCACGGGCAGCACCTGGGGGCGGGCCCAGTCGAGCGTGCTGGACAGCGGCACCACGTCGTCGGCATCGCCATGGATGACCAGGGTGTCGGCCGGCACCGGGGCCACGGAGAAATTGCCGGTGGCCGGGGCGATCAGCACCAGGCGTTGCGCGCGCTCGCCCTCGGGCAGGCGCTCGGCCGCGCGCGAGGCCACGTAGCCGCCGAAGGAGAAGCCGCCCAGCAGCAGGGGCTCGCCCGGGGCCCGGTGGGCGGCGATCACGGCCAGCGCGTCATCGATTTCGCCGCGGCCTTCGTCCCAGGCGCCTTCGGAGCCGGGCACGCCGCGGTAGTTGAAGCGCACGACGCGCCAACCCAGTTGCACGAAGGCGCGGGCCAGGGTCTGCACGACCTTGTTGTCCATCGTGCCCCCGTGCAGCGGGTGCGGGTGGCACAGCACGACCAGGCCCTGGAGCGACTGGCCGGCCTCGGTGTGCGGCGTGTCTTCGGCGATGGCCAGGGCCCCGGCGGGGCCGGCCACGGTGCTGCGGCGGGTGTGCAGGTTCATCGGCCCACCGTCGGCGGCAGCAACAGGCGCTCGACCGGCTCGCCGCCGGCCAGGTGGCGGTCGACGATCTCGTCGATGTCGCTGGCATCGACGAACTGGTACCAGGTGCCTTCGGGATAGACCACGGCCACCGGGCCGCCGGCGCAGCGGTCCAGGCACCCGGCCTTGTTCACGCGCACCCCGCCCGGGCCGGCCAGGCCGGCGGCCTTGACGCGGGCCTTGCAATGGTCGAAGGCCGCCTTGGCGTCGTGCTGGGCGCAGCTGGCTTCGCCGCCCGGACGCTCGTTGAGGCAGAAGAAGATGTGGTGCTTGTAGTAACCGCTCATGGCCCGATTGTAGGAACGGGCGCGGCCGCGCGCTCGGGCCGGGCCAGGCGCAGCAGCAGGACCAGCAGGGCGGCCAGGGGCCAGAACCAGCCCAGCCACTGGGCCAGGCCGTAGAAGTGGATGAAGGCGCCCTGCTCCCAGCCGGCCAGGCTTTCGGCGAAATAGGGGTCGGACGGGGCCTGGGCCACCAGGGCCACGCCCAGGGACATCACCACCAGGCCCAGGGCCGCCGCGGCACGCCGGCCCAGCGGCAGGCCGGCCAGGCTCAGCACCAGGCCGGCCCCCAGCGCCGCGGGCACCCAGGGCGTGAGCCAGGCCCAGGCATGGGCCGGGCCGAAATTGAGGGCGGCCGACAAGGCGTTGGCCAGCAGGCCCAGGCCCAGCAGACCCAGCGCGAGCGCAGCACGGCGCCAGCCCCGGCGCATCACCGAAAAGGCCAGCAGGCAGGGGCCCAGCAGACCCAGGGCCACACCCAAGGCCTCGGTGGCCGGGGCCACCGGTTCGCCGACCGTCCCCAGGCCCGACCACATCCATTCGAGCGCGGGCTCCCAGGGGTGATCCGCCAGGTGTTCGAACGCGAACTCCTGCAAGCGGGCCCAGGACGGCCCCTGCATGAAGGGCAGGGGCGACGGGAACAGGAAGCCCAGCGGCCACAGCAACAGCAAGGCGATGACGTGGCCGCTGCCGGGCGTGAACCAGCGTTGGCGGGCCGCATGCCAGCGCTCGATCGCGCCCCAGGCCTGCAAGGCCAGGCCCACCAGGGCACCCACCAGGCCGCCGCCGGCGTTGAGGGCCCAGTCCATCGCGGACGGCACCCGCCCGGGCAGGAAATGCTGGGTGAACTCCATGGACCAGGACAGGCCGGCCGGCAGCAGCACCCCGGCCAGCACGCTCAGGCGCAACGGGTGGCCGTTGCGCACGCCCGCCAGGCAGATCAGGGCGCCGGGCGCCAGATAGCCGAGGAAGTTCGCCCAGACATCGAACCGGTCGTGCCAACGCGGCCAGGGTGGCAGGAGCAGGTCGGTCAGGCCCGCCCCGGCCGGCCAGTGCCAGCCGGTGAACGGGTACAGGCTGGCATAGGCGATGACGAGCACGCAGGCCAGGGCCAGCGGCCCCGTGGAGCTCTGGTGGGGGGCCATGCCCGGGCGGTCCAGGCTCAGAAGGGCTTGCCGACCACCAGCACGACGATGGCGGTGAACAGCAGCACGGAGACCTCGTTGAACCAGCGGAACCAGGTGTCGCGGCGCCGGTTGCCCAGGTGCTCGAAGCGGCGCAGCAGACTGCGACAGGCGTGGTGGTAGCCGATGACCAGCACGACCAGGAACAGCTTGGCATGCAACCAGCTGTGGCCGGGGCCCTTGCCGATGCCGTAGTAGAGCCACAGGACCAGGCCCAGGGCCAGCGCGGGCACCATCAGGATGCTGCCGAAGCGGTAGAGCTTGCGCGCCATCAGCAGCAGGCGCTCGCGCTCGGCATGGCTGTCGGCCGGCACCATGGCCAGGTTGACGAACAGGCGCGGGAGGTAGAACAGCGCGGCGAACCAGCTCGCCACGAACACGATGTGAAAGGCCTTGACCCAGAGGTATCCGCTCATGTGCGAATGATAGGGGCTGGGAGGGGGAGCGGTTGTAGCGGGGAGCGGTTGTAGCGGGGACGGTCTCGCCGGCGGGGAGTCCTCCGGCACCGTCGCGGCCATTGGAACATCGCTCCCGGCCACCCCGGGTAGATGGTTGGAAAACGTTGGAACGGACGCTGCGCGCCGTTCAACTGGGAGGGGCGTCGGCCCGGTCCGCTGCGCGGTCCCGCCGGGGCCCCGGGCGCGCCGGCTGGTGGGCGCTCCGCGCCCCCAGACCGCCGTCGCGCCTTCGCCAGCCGACAAGGGACCTCAGGACGTGAATCCGGCGCCGACGCCGGATTCACCGTGATCGCGGTGCGATCACGACCATCAAGGGCCTGCCGCGGAACCGGCTTCGCCGGGCCGCCGGCAGAGCCCCCTCGGGGGGCAGCGACCGGAGGGAGCGTGGGGGTCGTATAAAAGAAAGAGCCCCGGTCGTGGACCGGGGCTGCAAAGCCTTGACGCTGTCATCACGCAAGGCACCTGCTCAGGGAGGAAAAGCAGGGAACCGCTGCCTCTCGGCTACAGTCCGGGATCTACTCTATCAGAGTCACCAGCTGTTTCACAAATCTGACGCCGGGCCCCCGGCCGGGCGTGAATTAGTTGTGTGGCATTTCTCCGATTGGATGTTCCGGTGTCGATCCTGCCCCCGTTCCCTGCCAGCCGCCCGCGCCGTTTGCGCCGTGATGCCTTCAGCCGTGAGCTGGTGCGGGAGCACCGCCTGAGCCCCGGCAACCTGATCCTGCCCGTGTTCGTGCACGAGGGGCAGGACCGGGTCGAGGACATCAAGAGCATGCCGGGGGTTCAGCGTCTGAGCCTGGACCACCTGCTGCGCGTGGCCGAGGATTGCGTGGCGCTGGGCATCCCGGTGATCGCGCTGTTCCCGGTGATCGACGCGGCGCTGAAGACGCCCGACGGCGCCGAGGCGCTGAACCCGGACGGGCTGGTGCCGCGCGTGGTGCGGGCGCTCAAGCAGCGATTCCCTGAACTGGGCGTGATGACCGACGTGGCGCTGGACCCGTTCACCTCGCATGGCCAGGACGGGCTGATCGACGAGGACGGCTACGTGCTCAACGAGCCCACGGTGGCTCAGCTGACGCGCCAGGCCCTGGTGCAGGCCGAGGCCGGCGTGGACATCGTCGCGCCCAGCGACATGATGGATGGCCGCATCGGCGCGATCCGCACGGCCCTGGAGGCGGGCGGCCACATCCACACCCGCATCATGGCCTACAGCGCCAAGTACGCCAGCGCGTTCTACGGCCCGTTCCGCGACGCGGTGGGCTCGGCGGCCAACCTGGGCAAGAGCAACAAGAAGGTCTACCAGATGGACCCGGCCAACTCCGACGAGGCCCTGCGCGAGGTGGCGCTGGACATCGCCGAAGGCGCCGACATGGTGATGGTCAAGCCCGGCCTGCCCTACCTGGACATCGTGCGCCGCGTGAAGGACGAGTTCCACATGCCGACCTTCGCCTACCAGGTCAGCGGCGAGTACGCGATGGTCAAGGCGGCGGCCGCCAACGGCTGGCTGGACCACGATGCGGTGATGATGGAGTCCCTGCTGGCGTTCCGCCGCGCCGGGGCCGACGGGGTGCTGACCTACTTCGCCCGCGACGCCGCCCGCCTGCTGCGCCAGGCCTGAGCGCCGCCCCACCCCGCTCTTCCGCTCCTCCGCTTCACGGGGCCACGGGCCCTTTCCACCAGAGCAGGCCCCGCCGCATGCGCACCTTCCTCATCGGCATCGACGCGTTCTCCGAGCTGAGCGAGCCGCCGGCGGCATTGCCGGCCCAAGGCTTCGTGTGGGTCTCGTGCACGCGGCGCGAGTTCGAGGTGCATGCGGCGGCCCTGCAGGCGGCGCTGCTGCGCTGGACCGGCGGCGCCCTGGTCGACCTGCACGTGTCGGACCTGCTGAACCACCAGCTGCCCTCGCACTTCGACTACACCACGGGGTATGACCTGATGGTGTTCCGCCGCCTGGCGGCCGGGGCCGGCAGCGAGGATCTGTATGTGGACGACGAGCACGGCACGCTGCGCTCGGCCCAGCGCGCGCTGGCCCTGATCGACACCAGCCCGGTGGGCTTTGCGGTATTCGACCGCGTGCTGCTGACCGTGCACCCGGCCGACTGCCAGGTGCGGGACTTCTTCGCGGACAAGCTCGAGGCCATGTCCTGCGGCACGACATCGGCGGCCCCCAATGGCCACGGCGCCAGCCCGGCCGAAGGGCGTGGCAGCCTGCGCCTGCCCAGCAGCCCCAGCGACCTGATGCTGCGCATGGTCAACCACATGGTCGACAGCTACCTGGCGCTGCGCCGGCTGATGACGCGGCAGCTGGGCCACCTGCAAGCCGAACTGCTGGGGCCCTCGGGCCGCTTCAACGACTGGCAGATGCTGCTGGAGGCGCGCAACACCCTGCACCTGCTGGAAGACACCTGCGAGGACCAGCGCAGTGCGGTGCAGGAGTGGATCGACGCGTTCGGCGAATGGCCCGAGCCGGCCGATGCCGTGGCCTCGCGCGAGCGCGAACTGCTGCGGCTGCGGGCGCGCGACGTGCTGGAACACATCGAGCGGGTGCTGGGCCATGTGCGGCGGCTGGAGCAGTCGGCCGAGAGCGCGGTGCAGATGCACTTCTCGGCCCTGGGTCACCGCACCAACGACATCATGCGCACGCTGACGGTGCTGACCGCCATCTTCCTGCCGCTGAACCTGATCACCGGCATCTTCGGCATGAACTTCGTCGCCGAGCCCCTGCTCAATACCCCGGGGGGGTTCTGGATCGCCACCGGCGGCATGGTGGTGCTGGGCAGCGGAATGGCCCTGGTGTTCTGGCGCAAGCGCTACCTGGGCACGCGGCACCGGCCCTGAGATCGGCGGCCTCGGCCGGCCCCGGCCGGCTCCAGCCAGATCCGATCAGCGCCGGTACGGGTCGGCGATGCCCAGGCCGGCCAGGATCTCGGTCTCGCGCGCTTCCATGCAGGCAGCCTCGGGGCCGTCGTCCTCGTGGTCGTAGCCCTGGGCGTGCAGGGTGCCGTGCACCAGCAGGTGGGCGTAGTGGTCGGCCAACGCGATCTTCTGCTCGGCGGCCTCGCGCTCGACCACGGGCGCGCACAGCACCAGGTCGGCCATCACCACGGGCTCCTGCTCGTAATCGAAGGTGAGCACGTTGGTCGCGTAGTCCTTCTCGCGGTAGCTGCGGTTGAGCGACTGGCCTTCCTCGGCGCCGACGATGCGCACCGTGATCTCGCCCGGGGCCTCCAGCGCCGAGCGGATCCAGCGGGCCACCTTGTGGCGCGGCAACACGGCCCGGTGGGCCGGGTCGGCGAACTGCAGGCTCAGGGTCAGGTCGGGCAGGGGTTGGCGGGCCATGGTGATGAACGCGGTGCTGGGTTGGGAAAGCGCAAGGGGATGCTGGCGACGTCGAGGGGGATGCGCCGGCTCAGGTCGCCGTGCGGCGGCGCGGACGGCGCACCGGTTCCTGGAAGCTGGGGCGCCAGTCGTCGTCGGCGGCGGCCGGTGCGGCGGCGGTGGCCGCCTGGGCCTGGGTCTCGTCACGCCGGGCGGTGGCCGCGTCATAAGCGTCGACGATGCGGGCCACCAGCGGGTGGCGCACGATGTCGGCCGAGCCGAAGCGGGTCATCGCGATGCCGGGCACGTCGCGCAGCACCTCGGCCGCGTCGGCCAGGCCGCTGCGCGTGCCCTTGGGCAGGTCGATCTGGCTCAGGTCACCGGTGACCACCGCCTTGGCACCAAAGCCGATGCGCGTGAGGAACATCTTCATCTGCTCGGTGGTGGTGTTCTGGGCTTCGTCCAGGATCACGAACGCGTGGTTGAGCGTGCGACCGCGCATGAAGGCCAGCGGCGCGATCTCGAGCGTGCCCTTCTCGAACGCCTTGGTCACGCGCTCGAAGCCCATCAGGTCGTAGAGCGCGTCGTACAGCGGGCGCAGGTAGGGGTCGACCTTCTGGGCCAGATCGCCGGGCAGGAAGCCCAGGCGTTCGCCGGCCTCGACGGCCGGGCGGGTCAGCACGATGCGCTGCACCGCGCTGCGTTCGAGCGCGTCGACCGCGCAGGCCACGGCCAGGAAGGTCTTGCCGGTGCCGGCCGGCCCCAGGCCGAAGCTGATGTCGTGGCTGAGGATCTGGCGCAGGTAGCGCACCTGGTTGGGCGTGCGGCCCACCAGGTCGGCACGCCGGGTGTGCAGCACGATGTCGGCCTCGGGGCCGGGCGGCGGCGGGGCCGGCTGGGCATGGCCCTGGATCACGTCGCGCTGCGCGTCGTGCAGTTGCAGTTGCAGCTGCTCGGGCGCGATCGGGCGGCCGCTGCGCTCGTAGAGGGCCTGCAGCAGGGCCAGCGCGCGCTGCGCCTGCAGCTTGCCGCCTTCGATGCGGAAGGCCTCCTGGCGGCGCGCGATGCTGACGTTGAGGCCTTGCTCGATCGCCCGCAGGTGTTCATCCAGCGCCCCGCAGAGGTGGGCCAGGCGGTCGTTGTCGGGCGGGGTGAAGGCGTGGCGGACGATCACGTTGGGGGCGGGGCCGGGCGGCCGGGTTGGTGGGAAGCGTGGCCAGGGCCGGCCGACGCGAACCCTCGATTGTCCGTCACGCGCGGCCAGCGTGCACGGGCCCGATAATCGGCCCATGATCGGTCGTCTCACGGGCATCGTCGCGGAAAAATCGCCCCCGCAGGTCTTGGTGGATGTGCAGGGCGTGGGCTACGAGGTGGACGTGCCCATGAGCACGTTCTGCAACCTGCCGGGCCTGGGCGAGCGGGTCACCCTGATGACCCACCTGATCGTGCGCGAGGACGCGCACCAGCTGTTCGCGTTCCTCACCGCCGAGGAGCGCAGCACCTTCCGGCTGCTGATCAAGATTTCGGGCATCGGCCCCAAGATCGCGCTGGGCGTGCTGTCGGGCATGTCGGTGGGCGACCTGGCCGGGGCCGTGACGCGGCAGGAGGCCGGGCGGCTGCAGAAGGTGCCGGGCATCGGCAAGAAGACGGCCGAGCGCCTGCTGCTGGAGCTCAAGGGCCGGCTGGGGCCGGAGCTGGGCGCCAGCAGCGCCAGCATCAACACCGACGCACAGGCCGACATCGTCCAGGCCCTGGTGGCCCTGGGTTACAGCGAGAAGGAAGCCGCCGTCGCGCTCAAGGGCCTGCCGCGCGACGTGGGTGTGAGCGAGGGCATCAAGCTGGCGTTGAAGGCGCTGAACTGAGCGGGGCGGGGCCGGCCGCGGCCACGGCCAGTCGTTCGGCCCGGATCCAATCCTGCAAGGCCGGGAAGAACGCGTCGAAGTCGGCCAGCAGCGCGGCTCGGTGGGTGACCAGGTCAGCCTCGCAGCCGCGCAGGTGCTCGCCCCCGCGCGAGAGCCGCCCGGCCAGGCGCTGCAGCGCGAAGCCCACGGTGGAAAACTCGCGGTAGGCGGCCAGGCCGTCGTGGGCGCGCAGGCGCCGGCCCAGTTCGGCCAGCGGCGCGGGCACGGGCCCGGCGCTGAACCCGTCGATGGCATCGCACACGCGGGTGCCGAACGCGCCGAGCGGCTGAGGCTCGAAGCGCGGCCAGGCCAGCGCCAACGCGTGGTCGAAGAACACGTCCAACGCGATGCCGGCAAAGCGCCGCCGCGCGGGCGCGAAGCGCGCCACGGCGACGCGCACCACCGGATGCGCATCGGTCCAGGCGTCGACACGCCGATGCAGGCGCAACTCGGCCCGCACCGCCGCGGGGTAGACGGCATCCCCCTCGCCCTTGACGAAGTCGCTGAGCAGGGCCGCGACGATGGCGTCATCGTGGTGGCGGGCGAGCCAGGTGTGCGCGAGATGGTTCATGGCGGCTGTTCTTGTGGGTAGGGCACTGGTGTCATGCGCGGCTTCCGGGGGTGGAGTGTGCAGGACATGTCGGGATCGTGGCGGGGACGGCCTCGGCGGCGGGGGAGCCCCCGCCTCGCTGAGGCGGGAACAGCCAAGTTGGACCGGACGCTCCGCGCCGGTCAACAGTTGGGAGGGACACCGCGGCCACCGGGATTGCCACAGCCAGCGGCCGCGATGCTGCCCAGGCCTGCAGTTGAACGGCGCTGTGCGTCCGGTCAACGTGATCAAGTGGCCGACGCGGAGCCGGCTTTGCCGGGCCGCTGGCGGAGCCCCCCTGGGGGGCAGCGACCGGAGGGAGCG
>Ga0228698_1000530_pt1 | contig 27381 bp, 28 predicted proteins | sample McNCre117_Aug_MG_FD_178015 | JGI IMG/M metagenome (GOLD analysis project Ga0228698, IMG submission 178015) | Freshwater microbial communities from McNutts Creek, Athens, Georgia, United States - 1-17_Aug_MG | ecosystem: Environmental > Aquatic > Freshwater > Creek | place: USA: Georgia...
AGTTGGCCGATGGCAGCAGCGTGGCCTTTGACAAGCTGCTGATTGCCACCGGCTCGTCGCCCGCCAGCCCGCCGGTGCCCGGCATCCAGGGCCCCGGTGTGCACACCTGCTGGACGCTGGCCGATGCCCGCGCCATCATGGCCCTGGCCAAGCCCGGTGCGCGGGTGCTGCAGATGGGCGCCGGCTTCATCGGCTGCATCATCATGGAAGCCCTGGCCATGCGCGGGGTGCAGCTCAGCGTGGTCGAGATGGGTGACCGCATGGTGCCCCGCATGATGGGCCCCACCGCCGGCGGCATGATCAAGGACTGGTGCGAGAAAAAGGGCGTCACCGTGTACACCGGTGCCCGCGTCGAGGCCATCGAGCGCCCCGGGGCAGCAGCGCCTGCTGCCGCCGCACCGGCCGAGCAACCCGGCCTGCTGACGCGCCTGGCCCAGGCTGTGGGCCTGGCACCCGCCTCCGCCCCTGCACCCGCGCCTGCCCCGGCAGCAGCCGGCCCGGCGCTCACCGTGCGCCTGTCCACCGGCCAGCAGTTGCAGGCCGATCTGGTCATCAGTGCCACCGGCGTCAAGCCCAACATCGGCTTCCTGAAAGATTCGGGCATCACCTGCCTGCAGGGCGTGCTGACTGACGAACACCTGCAAACCAATGTGCCCGGCATCTACGCGGCCGGTGACTGCGCCGAGGCCTTTGACAAGGTCAGCGGCACCACCATCGTCAGCGCCATCCAGCCCAACGCGGCCGAGCAGGCCCGCGTGGCCGCGCTCAACATGGTGGGCCAGCCGGCCGAGTTGAAGGGCGTCACCCAGATCAACGTGCTCGACACCCTGGGCCTGATCTCGGCCAGTTTTGGCAACTGGCAAGGCGTGCCCGGCGGCGAGCACGTGGAGCTGTGCGACCGCGGCGCCGGCAAGATGTTGTCGCTGCAGTTCCAGGGCCATCGCCTGATCGGCTGCAACGCCATCGGCTGGACCGAACACGTGGGCGTGATGCGTGGCCTGGTTGAAGGCGGCGTGGTGCTCAGCCCTGAATGGAAGCAGCGCCTGCTGGCTGATCCCACCTTGCTGATGGAAGCCTACCTGGCCAACGCCCAGGCCCAGGAAGGCATGGCGCATGTGCGGTGATCGGGTTTCGGGCACAGTAGCCGGGCGATGAACATCACCTTCAAGCTGTACGCCAGCCTCACCGATTACCTGCCCGCTCACGCCCGCACCGCCAACCGTGTGGAGCTGGACGTGCCCGAGGGCAGCACCATCGCCCAGATCATCGAGCCCTATGGCCTGCCGATGAAGCTGGTGCACCTGGTGCTGATCAACGGGGTGTACGTGGCCCCCGAAGACCGCGCCACACGGGCCTTGGTGCCCGGTGATGTGCTGGCCATCTGGCCGCCCATTGCCGGCGGCTGAGCCCGCCTCACTGCACCCGCTGCGCTTGCAAGCCCACTACCCGGCCACCTTCAGCCGCGAGCACGGCTGCACGCCCGCCGAATGGCTGGGCTGGCTGCCCGGTGCGGTGCGTGCGCAGGCCTGGCAACGCACGGCCGACACCCAGGCCGTGGTGCAGGTGGGCGCGGGCCGCCTGGTGATCGATTGGCAGGCGCTGCCGCCCCGGCAAATTGCCCTGGCCCGCCTGCCGCGCATGCAGGTGCACTATGCCTTTGAGCAGGTCACCGACGACGAGCGCCACGCCTTCATGCGCTACTTCGATCTGTTCATGCAGCGCGGCGGCGGCTGATGCTCAATCGGCCGGCGGCGCGGGCGGCGGCTCCAGCGCCGCGTGCGGCCAGCCCAGCAACTCGGCCAGCCGGGTGACCACCCAGGCCGCTTCGGCGGCCGTGAAGCCGGCTTCTTCGCTGGCAAGGCCCGCCTCGGTGCGCGCCAGGATCTCGTCGGTGTCCACGCCCTGGTCGTGGTGCACGGCGGTGCTGCGGTCGACCAGCATCTGGGCCATGTCTTCGCACAGCTCATAACGCGCCCGAAACTCGCGCATGGGCAGGGCCAGGCGGCCGCGCCGATCTCGGTGCACGGCTTCAAACGAAGGCGGGATCAGGATCTGGTAATCGTCGGACATGCCGGGGTTGTACCCCAGTTCTCAGGTGCTGCAGCCCGCTTCGACGGCCGCCTGGCCTTTCACGGCCACGGGCTCGGGGATGCGGTAACCGTAGCGCACGGCGGTCAGCTCGGCCAGGATGCTGATGGCGATCTCGGGCGGCGTGCGGGCACCGTTCTTGATGCCCACCGGGCCGTGGATGCGGTCGAGCTGCGCGTCGCTCAGGCCAAAGTGTTCTTTCAGGCGGGCGCGGCGCTTGGACTGGTTCAGGCGTGAGCCGATGGCCCCCACATAAAAGGCCGGGCTGGCCACGGCTTCCATCAGGGCCATGTCGTCCATCTTGGGGTCGTGGGTCAGCGCGATGATGGCGGTGTGGCCATCGGGTTTCAGATCGACCACGGTGTCATCGGGCATGGTGCGCAGCAAGGTGGCACCGGGCACCTCAAAGCCGGTGGCGTATTCCTCGCGCGGGTCGCACACGATGACCTGGTAATCCAGGGCGCTGGCCATCTGCGCCAGGTATTGGGTCATCTGGCCGGCACCGATCAGCAGCAGGCGCCAGCGTGGGCCATGGTGGGTGGTCAGCGTGGTGTCGGTCAGCTGCAACTCGTCGGCATCGGTGGCGGGCTGCAACTCCACCGCGCCGGTGGCGATCGTCAGCACCCGCCGCACCCGCTCACCGCGCGACAGCCGCGCCAGCAATTCATCCAGCTGCGTGATGGGCTGGACGGGCTCCAGCACCAGCTCGATCAGGCCGCCGCAGGGCAGGCCAAAACGCTGCGCGGTGTCGGCATCGATGCCGTAACGCACCACCTGCGGCAGGCCGGTGGTCAGCGCGCCGTCGCGGGCCTTGTCGACCAGGTCGTCTTCGATGCAGCCGCCCGACACACTGCCGGCCACCAGGCCGTCATCGCGGATGGCCACCGACGAGCCCGGCGGACGCGGGGCCGAGCCCCAGGTGCGGGTGATGGTGCCCAGCACCACGCGGTGGCCGGCGGCCTGCCACTGGGTGATCTGGCGCAGCACATTGAGGTCGACGTTGTCCATGGCGGTCAGCAGGCAATCAAGGGCGGCCGGCGGGGCCGCGGGTGAACAGGGCAAGCACAGCTTGCAAACAGCAGAGTCTGACCGTATCCGGTCTGGCGCGCCAAGGGCACGCCATGAATTCCCTTATGCACAGCATCGCATAGGTAGTCGCCTGAGCTTTGGCTTGTCCTATGTCAAGCCATTCATAGGGGAAAGCGGGCCGATGCGTTTTGGCCGTGCGCTGCCTAGCATCGGAGCGAGCACCAGCAGGCTGTGCCCGCACGCGCCCATGCGCCGTGCACGCAGCCCCTGCCGCCAACCCGCTGCGCACACACGCCAAGGAGACACCTGAAATGGGCATGCAGATCACGCTCACCGTCAACGGTGAGTCGGTTACCCGAGAGGCCGAACCCAACACCCTGTTGGTCACATTCATCCGCGAGACCCTGCGTCTCACGGGCACCCACGTGGGCTGCGACACCTCGCAGTGCGGCGCCTGCACGGTGCATGTGGATGGCCGCGCGGTCAAGAGCTGCGGCATGCTGGCGGCGCAAGCCCAGGGCAAGTCGGTCACCACCATCGAAGGCCTGGCGGCCGCCGATGGCACGCTGCACCCCATGCAGGCGGCCTTCCGCACCTGCCACGGCCTGCAGTGCGGCTTCTGCACCCCTGGCATGGTGATGAGCGCGGTCGATCTGGTGCAACACCATGGGTGCTCCAACGAGCAACAGGTGCGCGAAGCCCTGGAGGGCAACATCTGCCGCTGCACGGGTTATCACAACATCGTCAAGGCCGTGCAGCTGGGTGCTGCCGGCATGAAGGCGTGAGAGGAGACACACCATGAACGCACGCCAAGGTTTCATCGGCTCTTCGGTTGAGCGCCGCGAAGACGGCCGTTTCCTCACCGGCAAGGGCCAGTACACCGACGACATCACCCTGCCCGGGCAAACCTATGCCTACTTCCTGCGCAGCCCCTATGCGCATGCCCGCATCAAGAGCCTGTCCACCACCGAGGCCGCCAAGGCCCCCGGCGTGCTGGGCATCTTCACGGGTGAACACTTCAAGGCCGTGGGTGGCCTGCCCTGCGGCTGGCTGATCAACAGCCTCGATGGCTCGCCCATGAAAGAGCCCAAGCACCCGGTGCTGGCCGACGGCAAGGTGCGCTACGTGGGTGACCGCGTGGCCATGGTCGTGGCCGAAACGCTGGACCAGGCCAAGGCCGCTGCCGAGCTCATCGAGGTCGATTACGACGAGCTGCCCGCCGTGGTGAACACCGCCAAGGCGGCGGGTGCCTCGGCCCCCGGCCAATCGGTGCACGACGAAGCCCCCGACAACCGCTGCTACCACTGGGGCATCGGCGACAAGGACGGCACCGAGGCGGCGTTTGCCCAGGCGGCGCACATCACCACGCTGACCTTCCGCAACAACCGCCTGGTGCCCAACGCGATGGAGCCGCGCGCGGCCAACGCCTACTACGACACCAACGCCGACAACTACACGCTCTATGTCAGCAACCAGAACCCGCACGTCGAGCGCCTGCTGATGTGCGCCTTTGTGCTGGGCATCCCCGAGCACAAGCTGCGTGTGGTGGCCCCCGACGTGGGCGGCGGCTTTGGCAGCAAGATCTACCTGTATGGCGAAGAAACCGCGATGGTCTTTGCCAGCAAGCAGATCAAGCGCCCCATCAAGTGGACCTGCGACCGCAGCGAAGCCTTCCTGAGCGACGCCCACGGCCGCGACCACGTGTCGACCGCCAAGCTGGCGCTGGACAAGGACGGCAACTTCCTGGCGCTGCGTGCCGACACCACCGCCAACATCGGTGCCTACCTGTCGACCTTTGCCTCGTGCGTGCCCACCATCCTGCACGCCACGCTGCTGGCCGGCCAGTACAAGACGCCCAAGATCTGGTGCGAGGTGACGGCCGTGTTCACCAACACCGCGCCGGTCGATGCCTACCGCGGTGCGGGCCGCCCCGAGGCCACCTACCTGCTTGAGCGCATCGTTGAAACCGCTGCACACGAGCTGGGCGTGAACCCTGCCGAGCTGCGCCGCCGCAACTTCATCACCACCTTCCCGTACGCCACGCCCGTGGGCCTGACGTATGACACCGGTGATTACGACGCCACCATGCGCCGCGCCATCGAGCTGGCCGATGTGGCCGGCTTTGCCGCCCGCAAGGCCGCATCGGCCGCCAAGGGCCTGAAGCGCGGCTTGGGTTACTCGGCCTACATCGAGGCCTGCGGCATCGCGCCCTCGTCGGTGGCCGGTGCCCTGGGCGCGCGGGCAGGCCTGTTTGAAGCCGGCGAAGTGCGGGTGCACCCCACCGGCAAGGTCACCATCTTCACCGGCTCGCACAGCCACGGCCAGGGCCATGAAACCACCTTTGCGCAGGTGGTGGCCGACAAGCTGGGCATCCCGATGGACGACATCGTGATCGAGCACGGCGACACCGGCAAGGTGCTGTTCGGCATGGGCACCTACGGCAGCCGCTCGCTGGCCGTGGGGGGCACCGCCATCGTCAAGGCGGTCGACAAGATCATCGCCAAGGGCAAGAAGATCGCGGCCCATCTGCTGGAGGCCGCCGACACCGACATCGTCTTTGAAGGCGGTGAGTTCAAGGTGGCCGGCACCGACAAGAAAGTGCCGTTCGCGGCGGTGTCGCTCACCGCTTACGTGCCGCACAACTTCCCGCACGACAAGCTGGAGCCCGGCCTGAACGAAAACGCCTTCTACGACCCGAGCAACTTCACCTACCCGGCGGGCACCTACATCTGCGAGGTCGAGATCGACCCGGCCACCGGCCACACCCGCATCGATCGCATGACCGCCTGCGACGACTTCGGCAACGTCATCAACCCGATGATCGTTGAAGGCCAGGTGCACGGCGGCTTGGCCCAGGGCATCGGCCAGGCGCTGCTGGAGCACGGCGTGTACGACGACGAGACCGGCCAGCTCTTGACCGGCAGCTACATGGATTACGCCATGCCGCGCGCCGACGACCTGCCCAGCTTCACCGTCGAAACCGCCAAGGGCACGCCCTGCACCCACAACCCGCTGGGCGTGAAGGGCTGTGGTGAAGCCGGTGCCATCGGCTCGCCGCCGGCCGTTATCAACGCCATCTGTGATGCCTTGGGCGTCAAGGATGTGCCGATGCCAGCCACGCCCTACACTGTCTGGAAGGCCGCCAACGCGGCCGCCCGCTGATCCGCAGGAGATCCCCGCATGCAAGCATTTGCCTACTCCAATCCGGCCTCGGTGGCCGATGCCGCCCGCGCTGCGGCTGCCGACGGTGCCAAGCTGATCGCCGGTGGCCAATCGCTGCTGGCCTCGATGAAACTGGGCCTGGCCGCGCCCGAGGCGCTGGTTGACCTGTCGGCCATCGCTGATCTGAAGGGCATCACCGTGGCCGGTGGTGTCGTCAAGATCGGTGCCATGACCACCCACGCCACCGTGGCCGCCAGTGCCGAGGTGGCCGCCGCCATCCCGGCCCTGGCCGATCTGGCCGGCAAGATCGGTGACCGCCAGGTGCGCAACCGCGGCACCATCGGTGGCAGCCTGGCCAACAACGACCCGGCCGCCTGCTACCCGGCTGCCGCGCTGGGCCTGGGTGCCACCATCCACACCAACACGCGCAACATCGCCGCCGACGACTTCTTCAAGGGCCTGTACGAAACCGCGCTGGCCGAAGGTGAAGTCATCACCGCCGTGAGCTTTCCCATCCCCGAGAAAGCCGGCTGGCAGAAGTTCAAGCAGCCCGCCTCGCGCTTCTCGATCGTGGGCGTGTTCGTCAGCAAGGGCCCGCAGGGCGTGCGCGTGGCCGTCACCGGCGCGGGCGCGGGCGTGTTCCGCGCCAGCACCCTCGAGGCCAAGTTGGCTGGCAACTGGTCGGCCGCCGCGCTGGCCGGTGCCACCGTCAGCGCCGACGGCCTGAACACCGATCTGCATGGCTCGGCCGAGTACCGCGCTGCGCTGATCCCGGTGCTGGCTGGCCGCGCCGTGGGCTGACATCCGGCCGCTGCCCCTTCAAACGCCGCACCTGGTGCGGCGTTTTTCCATCAGGATGCGATTTTGAGCGACACCGCACTGCCCACCAGCATCGACGACACCTTGGCCCGCCTGGCGCAGCACGACTACGTGGCCGACCGGCCGCTGGCCACCTGCCTGTACCTGGCGCTCAAGCTGCAACGGCCGCTGTTCTTGGAGGGCGAACCCGGCACCGGCAAGACCGAGATCGCCCGCACCCTGGCCACCATGCTGGGCCGCCCCTTGATCCGCCTGCAATGCTACGAAGGGCTGGACCTGAGCGGCGCGGCGTACGAGTGGAACTACGCCCGGCAGATGATGGAGATCCGCCTGGCCGAGGCCACGCACGATGGCCGCTCCAAGGATGCGTTGGGAGCTGACTTGTTCAGCGAGCGCTTCTTGACCAAGCGCGCCTTGCTGCAGGCCATTGACCCGGCCAACCCCGTGGCCCCGGTGCTGCTGATCGACGAGCTGGACCGCGCCGACGAGCCCTTTGAAGCCTTTTTGCTGGAAGTGCTGGCCGACTACCAGATCACCATCCCCGAGCTGGGCACGGTGCGCGCCACGCAGCCGCCCATCGTCATCCTGACCAGCAACCGCACCCGCGAGATCCACGATGCGGTGAAGCGGCGCTGCCTGTACCACTGGGTGGATTTCCCCGATGTGTCGCGCGAGCTGGCCATCTTGCAGCGGCGCGTGCCGGGCATTGCCGACACCCTGGCGCGCCAGATCGTGGCCTTTGTGCAGCAGCTGCGCAGCATCGAGCTGTACAAGCTGCCCGGCATCGCCGAAACCATCGACTGGACCCGCGCCCTGATGGAGCTGGACGCCCTGGTGCTGGACCCCGAACTGATCCAGCACACCCTGGGCGTGCTGCTGAAGTACCAGGACGACATCGCCCGCATGCAAGGCAGCGAAGCCGCCCGCCTGCTGGAGCAAGTGCGCCAGCAAGCCGCCGAGCGGCCGGCCTGACCAGGGCAGGCCCCCGGTGGACAGCATCAACGGCCCCGTGATGCCTTTTCGTGCGCCGCGCTCGGGCCGGCTGGCCGAGAACGTGATGCACTTTGCCCGCGTGCTGCGCACCGCCGGCATGCCCGTGGGGGCCGACCGCGTGCACACCGCGTTGGCCGCGCTACAGGTGGCGGGCCTGGCATCGCGCCGAGATTTTCATGCCGTGCTGGCCGCCTGCCTGATTGATCGGGTAGAGCACCGCGAGCTGTTTGACCAGGCCTTTGTGCTGTTCTGGAAAGACCCCGATCTGATGGGCCGCATGCGCGCGCTGATGCTGCCCAAGGTGCAGCTGAAAGACGCCGCCCGCCCCGATGTGCCCGAAAACCGCCGCCTGGGCGAGGCGCTGTTTCCGCACCAGCCCAACCGGCCCGACGAGCAACCCGAGCAAGAGCAGATCGAGGTGAACGCCGAGCTCACCTGGAACGACCGCGAGCTGCTGCGCCAGGCTGATTTCGACACCATGACGGCCGACGAATGGCGGCAGGCCAAGCGTTTGCTGGCCCAGTTGCAAGTGGTGCTGCCGCCCCTGCCCACGCGCAGGCAGGCCCGCGCCAAGCGTCCGGGCACGGTGGATGCGCGCGCCACGCTGGCCGCCATGGCCCGCCAGGGTGGTGAGGTGCCACAACTGCATTGGCGGGCCCCCCGCAGCCAGCCCGCGCCCCTGGTGGTGCTGGCCGACATCTCGGGCTCGATGAGCCGTTACTCGCGCATGCTGCTGCACTTTGCCCATGTGCTGGGCCAGGCCCAGGCCAAGGTCGACAGCTTTGTGTTTGGCACCCGCCTGACCCGCACCACGCGCCTCTTGGCCAGCCGCGACCCCGATCTGGCCGTGAGCCAGGTGGTGCGCGCCGTGCAGGATTGGTCGGGCGGCACCCGCATCACCACCAGCCTGCATGAGTTCAACCAGCGCTGGGCGCGGCGCGTGGTGTCCAGCCGCAGCACCGTGCTGCTGATCACCGATGGCCTGGAGCACGGCGACACCCGCGCCCTGTCGTTTGAGATGGCACGGCTGCACAAAAGCTGCCGCCGCCTGGTGTGGCTGAACCCCCTGCTGCGCTTTGACCGCTTTGAGCCCCGCGCTGCCGGCATCCAGGCCATGCTGCCCCATGTTGACCGCTTTGTGCCGGCCCACAATTTGCAAAGCCTGTCTGATCTGGTGGCCGCGCTGACCCAGCCTGACACACCCCGCCCGGCGCCGCGCCCCCGGCCAGCAGCCGGAGCCTGATCGCCCCCCTTCATTTCACCCTTCAGATCGCCCCCGAACCACCATGGAACTGACCAACCAACAAACCCTGCCCGTGAGCCAGGCCCAGGCCTGGGAGGCCCTGAACGACATCAGCCTGTTGCAGCAGGCCATCCCCGGTTGCGAAAGCATCACCCCGGCCGGCGACAACCTTTACGAGGTGCTGATCACCGCCGCCATCGGCCCCGTCAAGGCCAAGTTCAAGGGCAAGCTGCAACTGGAAGACCTGCAGCCGCCCAACTCCTACACCCTGCGCTTTGAAGGCCAGGGCGGCGCGGCCGGCCACGGCAAGGGCAATGCCCAGGTGCGGCTTGAATCGGTGGGCCCCCGCCAGACCTTGCTGCACTACACCGCGCACGCCACCGTGGGCGGCAAGATCGCCCAGATCGGCTCGCGCCTGGTGGACATGGCCGCCCAAAAAATGGCCAACGAGTTTTTTGAAACCTTCAACACCCGTCTGCAAGAGCGCTATGCCGTGGCTGCCGAGCCCGAAGCCGCGCCCGCAGCACCCGCCGCCCCGCAAGGCCTGGTGGGCCGCCTGCTGGCCTGGATCAAGCGCCTGTTCGGCGGTTGATGGGTACGGCGGCAGCCCGGCGCTGCCGCTTCGTACACTGCGCGCATGAAAGCACGCGGCGTCCACCTGCAGTACACCTTCGAGCCCGAGGGCCAGCGCGGCGCGGCCGTGCACAACCCGCTGTTTGACTTGCTGCAGGCCATCCACGAGCACGGCAGCATCCAGCATGCGGCCAAATCGCTGGGGGCCTCGTACCGGCACATCTGGGGCGCGCTCAAGAAGTGGGAAGAAACCATGGGCGAGCCCCTGGTCACCTGGTCACAAGGCCAGCCCGCGCGCCTGACGCCCTTTGCCGACCGCCTGCTGTGGGCCGAAACCCGCGCCCGCACGCGTTTGACGCCGCACATCGAAGCCCTGCGCGCCGAGCTGGAGCGTGTGCTGGCCGAAGCCCTGGACGGCAGCCAGCATGTGCTGACAGTGTTTGCCAGCCACGACCTGGCCTTGCCCCTGCTGCGTGATGTGGCCAGCGCCCGCCATGGCCTGCACATCGATTTGCGCTTTGCCGGCAGCGTGGATGCCCTGCAGGCCCTGGCCCAGGGCCGCTGCCTGGTGGCGGGCTTTCATGTGCCGCCACTGCAAGGCGGATCGGCCCTGTTTGCGGCCGCCATGAAGCCCTTGCTCAAGCCCGGCCTGCACAAGCTGATTGGCTGCGTGCGCCGCAACCAGGGCCTGATGGTGGCGCGTGGCAACCCGCTGGGCATCACCGGCCTGCAAGACCTGGCCCACCGCGCCCAGGGTGGCCACCGGCCGCCACGCTTCATCAACCGCCAAAGTGGGTCCGGCACCCGCCTGCTGTTTGACCACCTGCTGCAAGAGCAAGGCATCGCGCCCCAGGATATTTCGGGTTATCAAGCCGCCCCCGAAGACAGCCACCTGGCCGTGGCCGCCGCCATCGCCAGCGGCGTGGCCGACGTCGGCCCCGGCATCGAAGCCGCCGCCAGCCAGTTTGGCCTCGACTTCATCCCCCTGCTGGCCGAAGATTATTTTTTGGTGTGCCTGAAAGACGCCCTGGAACACCCCGCCGTGCTCAAGCTGCGCCAGGCCCTCGAAGAGCCCGAATGGCCCACCACCCTGCAAGCCCTGCCTGGCTACCACGCCGAGCAAAGCGGGCAGGTGCTGTCGCTGACCCAGGCGCTGCCATGGTGGCATTACCGGGTGCCGAAGCGGGGCGGGTGAGGCGGCTGGCGTGCTGGGCTAAACCACCAATCCGAATCGTTAGTGGTTTGAGTCAGAATGACGGCACAGCGCCCGAATGCGCTGCCAGATGCGGCCGATCATCCAGCCTGTTCAGCAGGCGTTGGCCCCATCCACCATCAACAGAAGCCACAAACATGCTGGGTCAGTGCATCGTGTCGGCAATCAAGCAGCGCTGGCTGTTCATTGTGTGCATGGCCGCGGGCATCAGCGGCGGGCGCATGATTTTCAATCTTGACGTCAGCCTGGTGTCGACGCTGCTGACCATCGCCGTTGGGGTGCTGTGGGTGCTGGTGGTCGATGTGCCGGTGAAGTACCACGCTGCGCAGATGAAGGCCGAGACGGGTGTGGACCCTACGCCGTGGGCCTGACTTGCGGCTCGTCGAATGTTTCAGCGCTGTCTGTGCGCTGCAGACGATGCGCGGCATCACGGGGCCGGGCGGCGATGACCTCCGATTCCTGCCGCGCTCGTTAACCGGCTATTGTCCTCACCCACGCAGGTGACAAGCCACCCGATGCCCCAATCCCACGTCTTTCAGCAGCGGTGCCTCTTGCCGGCACCGCGCCTCGGCGTGCGGGCAGCGGGTGTGAAAGTGGCAGCCGGTAGGGGGGTGGATGGGGCTGGGCACGTCGCCTTGCAGCATGATGCGGCGGCGTTGCACGGTGGGGTCGGGAATGGGCACCGCCGACAGCAGGGCTTCGGTGTAGGGGTGCTGGGGGCGGGTGTACAGGGCCTGGGCGGGGGCGATCTCGACGATGCGGCCCAGGTACATCACGGCCACGCGCTGGCTGATGTGCTCGACCACGCTCAGGTCGTGGGCGATGAAGATGTAGGCCAGGCCCAGGCGTTGTTGCAGGTCTTCCAGCAGGTTGATCACCTGCGCCTGGATGGACACATCCAGTGCCGACACGGCCTCGTCGCACACGATCAGGCGCGGGTTCACCGCCAGTGCGCGCGCGATGCCCACGCGCTGGCGCTGCCCACCCGAGAACTCGTGCGGATAACGCTGCATGTGATCAGGCCGCAGGCCCACGGTTTCCAGCAGCTCGGCCACGCGGTCGGTGTGCTGCTGCGGGGTGGCAGCCAGGCGGTGGATGGTGAGCGCCTCGCCAATGATTTGCGCCACCGTCATGCGCGGGTTCAGCGATGCATACGGGTCTTGAAAGATGATCTGCATGTGCCGCGCCATGGCGCGCAGCTGGCGCGGGGGCAGGGCGGTCACGTCCTGGTCTTCAAACCACACGCGGCCCGATGTGGGTTCGATCAGGCGCAGGATGCAGCGGCCGGTGGTGCTTTTGCCGCAGCCTGATTCGCCCACCAGGCCCAGGGTTTCGCCGGCGGCCAGCTCAAAGCTCACGCCGTCCACGGCGTGCACCTGATCCACCACCCGGCCCAGCAGGCCGCCGTGGATGGGAAAACGTTTGACGAGGTTTTCAACGCGCAGCAGCGGGGTGGCTGCGGGCGTGGAGGGGGCGGCCGGCGTGGTCATGGCGTGATGTCCAGCAGGCAGGCCACGCGGTGGCCGGGCGACACCTCACGCAGCGGCGGGGTGGTGGTGCTGCATTCGGGCGTGGCGTGGCGGCAGCGTGGTGCAAAGCGGCAGCCCGCACCGGGGCTGATCAGCTTGGGCACGGTGCCGGGGATGGTCTCCAGGCGGGCCTTGTGCGCGGCAGCGGTGTCGATGCGCGGGATGGAGCGGATCAGGCCCTGCGTGTAGGGGTGCCGGGGCTGCGCAAACAGCGCCCGCACGGGGGCTTCTTCAACCACCTGGCCGGCGTACATCACCACCACGCGCTGGGCCACTTCGGCCACCACGCCCATGGCATGGGTGATCAGCAGCACGGCCATGCCGAATTCGGCTTTCAGCTCGGCCAGCAGATCCAGGATTTGCGCCTGGATGGTGACGTCGAGTGCGGTGGTGGGCTCGTCGGCAATCAGCAGTTGCGGGCCGCAGCTCAGCGCCATGGCGATCATCACCCGCTGGCGCATGCCGCCTGAAAACTGGTGGGGGTAGTCGTGCACGCGCCGCTCGGGCGTGGGGATCTTCACGCGGCGCAGCATCTCGATGGCGCGTTCGGTGGCGGCGGCCTTGCTCAGGCCCTCGTGCAGGCGCAGGGCTTCGCTGATCTGCTGGCCGATGGTGTACACCGGGTTCAGCGAGGTCATGGGCTCTTGAAACACCACCGCAATTTCTTTCATGCGGATCTTGCGCAGCGCCTCGTCGGGCGCGGTGATCAGGTCTTGGCCCTTCCACAGGATCTGCCCACCGGCAAAGCGGCCGGGCGGCATGGCGATCAGGCGCATCACGCTCATGGCGGTCACGCTTTTGCCGCAGCCTGATTCACCCACCACGCACACGGTTTCGCCGGCGTCCACGCTCAGGCTCACGCCGTCTACCGCATGCAGCCAGCCGTCGTCGGTCTTGAAATGGGTTTTCAGGCCCCGGATATCAAGCAACGCCATCACTGCACCCGCCGGGGATCCAGGGCATCACGTAGCCCGTCGCCCACAAAGTTGATGCTGAGCACCGCCAAAAAGATGGCCATGCCAGGAAACAAGGCCCAGTGCGCGGCGATGTCGAGGTGGTCCTTGCTGTCAAACAAAATGCGGCCCCAGGTGGGGATGTCGGGTGGAAAGCCCAGGCCCAAGAACGACAAGGTGCTTTCAGCGATGATGGCCGCGGCCACATCGATGGTGCCGGCCACGATGACCGGGCCCAGCGCATTGGGCAGGATGTGGCGCCACACCTGCCGGCTGGTCGAGGCACCCAGCGCCCGCGCGGCCTCGACAAACTCCTTTTCGCGCAGCGACAAGAACTGCGCCCGCACCAGGCGCGCCACCGGCATCCACCTGAAGCCGCCAATCACCAGCACGATCAGGATGAACACGCCCACCTCGGGCCCGAAGGCGGCCTTCAGCGTGTCGCGAAACAGGTAGATCAGCAGCAGCAGCAGGGGCAGTTGCGGCAATGACAAGAACAGGTCGGTCAGCCACATCAGGGCGGTGTCAACCGGCCCGCGCGACATGCCCGCCACCGCGCCCACACTCACGCCCACCACGATGGCCATCAGCATGGCCGCCAGGCCCACCGCCAATGAGATGCGCCCGCCATACAGCATACGCGCCAGCAGGTCCTGCCCCAGGTCGTCGGTGCCCATGGGGTGGGCCAGCGAGGGGCCTTGCAGCGTGGCCGCAAAGTCGATGTCGTTGATGGCCACCTTCCACAGCAAGGGGCCCAGGGCCACGCCCAGCACCATGGCCGCCAGCACCAGCAGGCTCAGCACGGCCATGCGGTGCTGCCTGAAGCGCCGCCATGCCTCGGCGGACGGCGAGCGGTGGGGTCGCGTCATGTCAGTGGCCGCCATCGCTGGTAGCTGGCAAGAGGCGGGCAAGGCGCAGCGGCCTCAGCAAGTAGCCGCCGCGGACGGGCTTTGCCCGGCCGCTGGGGCTGCCCCCTTGAGGGGGAGCGCCGCAGGCGCTACGGGGGTGGGTCAAGTCAGTTGTACGAAATGCGGGGATCGAGCCAGCCATAGAGCAAGTCAGCCACCAGGTTGAAGAAGATCACCAGACACGAGAACACAAACGTCACCGCCATGATCACCGGCGTGTCGTTGCGCAAGATGGCGTCGATCAGCATCGAGCCAATGCCCGGCACACGAAAGATTTGCTCGGTGACGATGGCGCCGCCAAACACCTGCGGCATGGTCAGGGCCACCAGCGTGACCACGGGGATGAGTGCATTGCGCACGATGTGCTTCATCACCACCACACGCTCGGCCAGGCCCTTGCTGCGCGCGGTGGTCACGTGATCCAGTCGCACCACGTCCAGCATCGATGAGCGCACATAACGCGTCCAACTGGCGCCCTGAAACAGGCCCAGCACCGTGACCGGCATGATCGATTGGCGGATCTGCTCTGACCACCAGGCCCAGCCGGTGCTGGTCAGATCGGCGCGGTACACAAAGGGCAGCCAATCGAGCTTGATCGAGAACACCAGAATCAGCAGGATGCCGGTGAAGAAGGTGGGCAGTGAGAAGCCCACAAAGGCCAACGAGCTGGCGATGCGATCAAACCACGAATAAGGCTTGACGGCCGAATAAATGCCCACCGGCAGCGCAATGGCCAGGGCCAGCAGCTGCGATGCGCCAATCACCGCCAAGGTGGTGGGCACCCGCTGCCAGATGAGCGTGTCGACATTCACGCGGCTGATGAACGAGAAGCCCCAGTCGCCTTGCAGCATGGCCCACAGCCACCTGAAATAACGCTGCCAGATGGGGTCATCCAGGCCAAACTTGGCGCGCAGCGCGGCCTTGACCTCAGCGGGCACGCTGGGGTTCAGGGCCAGGTCGGCAAACGGGTCACCCGGCGCCAGCGCCAGCACCACAAACAGCACCGCGCTGATGCCCAGCAGGCTGGGCACGGCCAGCAGCAGGCGCCGCAGCAGATAGGGGCCCATGCGCGCGCTCTCAGCTTTCGCGGTACCAGTTGTGGATGGTGGAGAAGGCCAGGTCCCAGCCCGACAGCACCAGGGCCATCTTGTTGCCAGCACCATAGGGCCGGGTGCGGCTGGCCAGCGGGATGATGACGTTGTCTTTCACCGGCAGGTCGTTCATGCGGATGAACAGGGCGGCGCGCTTGACGGGGTCGAGCTCGGATTCAGCGGCCGCGTAGATTTTTTCGTACTCGTCGTTCACCCAGCGACAGATGTTGCGCCCGGCCCATTTGTTGGCCTTGGCGGATACCTCGCGGGCCAGGTACTGGTCCATGAAGCGCTCGGGGTCGGGCTGGGTCATGGTGGTGGTGTACATCTGCATGTCAGCCCAGAATTTGCCGTAGGTGTCGGGGTTGCCCACATCGGATGAGAAGTACACGCTGGGCGTGACGGATTTCAGCTCCAGGTCGATGCCCGCCTTCTGGCAGCTTTGCTTGATCACGGCCTGCTCTTTTTGGCGCAGCGTGTTCACCGAGGTCTGGAAGACGAACTTCATCTTCTTGCCGCCCTTTTCGCGCACGCCGTCGGCACCGCGCTTCCAGCCTGCGGCGTCCAGCACCTGGTTGGCCTTGTCGATGTTGAACTCGTAGCGCGTGTTGCCCGAGCGAAACCGCGTGGGCGCATTCAAGAAGTTGCTGGTGGCCGTGGCCGTGCGGCCATAGATGTGATCCTGGATGCCCTTGCGATCAACCAGCATGCTCATGGCCTCGCGCACGGCCGGGTCACTGAAGGCAAAGTGCCTGGATTTGATGCTGGCGCGCTCGCCGTCCACTTCGTTCCAGGGGTCGGTGATGTTGAGCTGGATGAACTCGATGTCGCCGCTGGGCACGATCACGGTCTTGCCCTTGCCGCCGGCTTCCATGCGCTTGAGCACATCGTCTTCAACGGCCAGGTTCCAGGCAAAGTCGAACTCGCCAGTTTGCAGCACGGCGCGCGCGGCCGATGTGGCGTCGCCGCCGCCCTTCATCTCGATGGCATCAAAGAAGGGGCGGTTGGGCAGGTGGTAGTTGGCGTTGAGTTCGCCACGCACCATGTCGCCGGGCTTGAAGTCGATGATTTTGTAGGGCCCGGTACCCACGGGCTTGAGGTTGCCCGGTGCCTCGCGTGACTTGGCACCGGCATAGGGCCCGAACACATGCTTGGGGATGACCATGCCTTCGGCTGCCACAAAGGGCATGGCCCAGAAGGGCGTGGGCTTGGGGTAGGTGACCTTGATGGTGTGGGTGTCGATCTTGGTGACGACCACATCCTTGTAGACGCCCGAGGTGACGCAGGCGCTGGCCGGGTCCTTGGCGAACTCCCAGGTGAAGACGCAATCGTCGGCGGTGAAGGGCTTGCCGTCGTGCCACAGCACGCCTTTTTTCAGCTTCCAGGTGACCGACTTGCCATCGGCCGACAAGCCGCCGTTCTCGCGCGTGGGGATGACCTCGGCCAGGATGGGCACCAGGTTGGCGTCGTTGTCCCAGCAGGCCAGGGGCTCGTAGAAGATGCGCGAGGCGTCCTGATCCTTGGTGCCCACCGCAAAGTGCGGCTGCAGCGAGGTGGGGCCCTGCCAGTACAGCGCCTTGAGCGTGCCGCCACCACCGCGTTTGGTGGGCTTGTAGACGAAGTTGTCGGCGGCTTGCGCCACGCCTGCGTGCATCAGCAGTTGGGCGGCCACAGGCGCGCCCAGGCCCATGGCCGCCAGGCGCTGGATGAAACCTCGGCGCGGCAGGCGCCCTTCGCGAACGTCGTCAATCAGGGCACGCAGGGCTTTTTCTTCTTGCATGGCGTTGGCCTTCGGCTCAGTGGGTGTTGGCAAACTTGGGCGGCCCGCAAGGCCTGCCCACAGGCCAGATACTAGCGATATCCGGGCCAGCGGCCATGCGGGCTGGCCCCCAACCCTTGCGTCACCTCAGCGACTCGACCATGAACACCGATTGGGTCACCCTGCATGGCCCCGCCCAGGCCAGCCACCCTCTGGTGCTGGATTCGCCCCATTCGGGTGACATCTACCCGCCCGACTTTGGCGCGGCCGCGCCCCACCGTGCCTTGCGTGAAGGCGAAGACGGGCATGTGGACGCCTTGTGGCAGCCGGCCACCAGCCGGGGCCTGCCGCTGCTGGCAGCGCGCTTTGCCCGCACCTACATCGATGCCAACCGCCATGCGGGGGATGTTGATCTGGCGCTGATGGCCGACGGCCACTGGCCCGACGAGCACCAGCCCAGCGCCAGTCAGGCCATCGGCAAGGCGCTGATCTGGCGCACCCTGGACAACGGCCTGCCCATCTATGACCGGCCCCTGACGGTGGACGAGGTGCGTGGTCGCATCCAGCGCTGCCACCGGCCCTATCACCAGGCCCTGCAGCGGCTGCTGGACGACACCCATGCCCGCTTTGGTGTGGTGTACCACCTGAACTGCCACTCGATGGACGCGGTGACCGGTGCCATGAGCGCCGGCCAGCCCGGCCGCCCGCGGCCCGACATGGTGCTGGGTGATGGCGATGGCAGCACCTGTGACCCGGACTTCACGGCGATGGTGCAGGGCACCCTGGCCAGCATGGGCTACCGCGTCGTGCTGAATGACCCGTTCAAGGGCCATGTGCTGGTGCACGCCTATTCCAGGCCGGCGCAGGGCCGCCACAGCCTGCTGCTGGAAGTGAACAAGGGCCTGTACCAAGATCCGCACACCCTGCAACCCCACGCCGGTTTTGCCCGGCTGCAGGCCGACTTGCTGAAACTGGTGGACGCGCTGATTGCGCGTTATTCAAGGGCCTGAATCACAGCTTGTCGCTGGCCCCGCCCGGGGGTTGCCAGGTCATCAGGTGGCGCTCGATCTTGCCCACGCTGGCGTCCAGCACCAGCGCAAAGGCGGTGAGCACCACGATGCCGGCCATCACGGTGTTGATGTCGAACACACCTTCGGCCTGGTGGATCAGGTAGCCCACGCCGCTGGCCGAGCCCAGGTATTCGCCCACCACCGCGCCCACAAAGGCCAGGCCCACGCTGGTGTGCAGGCTGGAGAACACCCAGCTGGTGGCGCTGGGCAGGTACACATGGCGCAGCAACTGGCGCGGGCTGGCGCCCAGCATGCGGGCGTTGGCCAGGATCACCGGGCTCACTTCCTTGACGCCCTGGTACACATTGAAGAACACGATGAAGAACACCAGCGTGACGCCCAGCGCCACCTTGCTGCCCACGCCCAGGCCGAACCACACCGAAAAAATCGGTGCCAGGATGATGCGGGGCATCGAGTTCATGGCCTTGATGTAGGGCTCGAGCAGGGCGCTGGCCATGGGCTTGAGCGCCAGCCACAGGCCTACCGCCAGGCCGCTGGCCGAGCCGATCACAAAGGCCAGGCCGGTTTCGAGCAGGGTGATGCCCAGGTGGCCGTAGATGTCGCCATCCTGCACAAACCAGCGGCTGATGCGTTGGGCCACCTTCACCGGCTCGCCAAAGAAGAAGGCCGCTTGCTGGTCGTTTTCGAAGATCAGCGGCGGCACCATGCCGGGCACCGTCAGCACATGCCACAGGCCCACGATGGCCAGCAGCAGGCCGGCCTGCCAGATGCGCAGGTTGCCGGGCGATGGGCGCAGGGCTTGCCACATGGGTTTCAGGCCTTTTGCAGTTGCTGGGTGTAGCCCTTGAGCACCTCGTCGCGCAGCACCGCCCAGATGGCCTTGTGCAGCGCGATGAAGCGGGGCGTGGTGCGCACCTCGGCCACATCGCGGGGGCGGTCCAGATCGATGCTGAACTCACCAATGGGCCGCGAGGCCGGGCCGGCGCTCATCACCACCACACGGTCGCTCATGGCAATGGCTTCGTCCAGATCATGGGTGATGAAGAGCACGGCTTTCTTCTTCTCGCTCCACAGCGTCAGCACTTCGTTTTCCATCAGCTGGCGGGTCTGGATGTCCAGTGCCGAAAACGGCTCGTCCATCAGGATGATGTCGGGATCGAGCACCAGAGTTTGCGCCAGCGAGGCCCGCTTGCGCATGCCGCCGCTCATCTGGTGCGGGTAACGGTCGCCAAAGGCGCCCAGACCCACGCGACGCAGCCAGTCGTCGGCCTGCTCACGGGCTTGCGCGGGTGCCGTGCCATGAAATTCGAGGCCGGCCATCACATTGCCCAAGGCGGTGCGCCAGGGCATCAGGCTGTCGGCCTGAAACATGTAGCCGGCGCGTCGGTTGATGCCCACCAGGGGCTGGCCAAACACGCTGACGGTGCCACTGCTGGGTGCCAGCAGGCCGGCGGCCAAGTTGAGCAGGGTGCTCTTGCCGCAGCCGGTGGGGCCCACCACCGAGACAAACTCGCCCGCACCCACGGTCAGCGACACATCGGCCACGGCGGTGTAGCGGCCACCGGGCTGGCCGGGCGCCGCAAAGCTGACCGATGCGGCCTGCAGCGACAGTGCCGGGGTGTTGGCAGAGACCGACATCACTTGCCGGGGTAACGCGCCAGCGCGGCCTTGACGAAGGTGTCGGTGGTCACCGCCTTCAGGTCAATGGTGGCCTTGGCCATCTCGGGGTCGATGCTGATGAGCGCACGCAGCGCGGTTTCAGCGCCCTTCTCGGGGAACAGGCCATCGGGCGACAGCGCACCCTTGGCGGCCAGGAAGGCATCGATGTACACCGCGCGGTCACCCAGCAGGTAACTCTCGGGCACGGCCTTGATGATGTCGCCCGGCCCGGCCTTTTGAATCCATTGGTTGGCCCGCACGATGGCGGTGGCCAGGGCCTGCGCGGTGCGCGGGTGCTTGTCGATGAAGGTTTGCGGTACATAGATGCAGGCCGCCGGCATCGGGCCGCCGAACACCTTGTCGGCCTCGGCCACGATGCGGGTGTCGCTGACGATCTTGATGTCATGGCTGCGCGACAGCAGCGAGATCACCGGATCCAGGTTGGCCAGCGCGTCGATCTGACCGGCGCGCATGGCGGCCACCGCACCGTTGCCGGCACCCACGCCAATGATGCTGACGTCGCTGGGCTTGAGGCCGGCCTTGGCCAGCACGAAGTTGGCCATCACATTGGTGCTGCTGCCCGGCGCGGTCACGCCGATCTTCTTGCCCTTCAGGTCGGCCACGCTCTTGTAGCCGGGCATGGTCTTGGGGTTGACGCCCAGCACGATCTGCGGGGCGCGGCCCATCAGGGCGATGGCGCGCAGCTTCTGGCCCTTGGCCTGCATGTTGATGGTGTGCTCGAAGGCGCCGCTGACCACATCGGCACTGCCACCCACCAGGGCGCGCAGGGCCTGGCTGCCGCCCGCAAAGTCGACGATCTTGACGTCCAGGCCTTCGGCCTTGAAGTAGCCCAGTTGCTCAGCGATGGTCAGGGGCAGGTAGTACAGCAGGTTCTTGCCGCCCACGGCGATGGTGAGCTGCGGCTTTTCGGGGGCGGCGGCAGGCTGGGCCAGGGCGGGCGCCAGGCAGGCGGCGCCGGCGGCGGCCAGCAGGGTACGGCGATCGAGCATCATGGTGTCGCTGAAGAGTCAGGGGCGATGGCCCACTGTACCTAAGCTTGTGGCCCCTGATGATCCGGAGACACCATGCCCAACACCGCTCCTGTCCTGCTTGTCACCGGTGCCAGCCGTGGCATCGGCGCGGCCACCGCCCGCCTGGCCGCTCGCGAGGGTTGGGACGTGGCCGTCAACTTCGCCCGTGATGCAGCGGCCGCTGAAAGTGTGGCCGCCGATGTGCGTGCCGCCGGCCGCCGCGCCATCACCGTGGCCGCTGATGTGGCCGACGAAGCCGCGGTGCTGGCCATGTTTGCCCGCATCGATGCCGAGCTGGGGCGTCTGGGCGGGCTGGTGAACAACGCGGGCATCGTGGCCATGAAGGCCCGGCTTGAAGAGATGGACATCGCCCGCTGGCAGCGCATGTGGGCGGTGAACCTCACGGGCACGCTGCTGTGCGCCCGCGAAGCCGCGCGGCGCATGGCCCGCAAGCATGGCGGCGCGGGCGGCGCCATCGTCAACCTCAGCAGCGCAGCGGCGCGCTTGGGCTCGCCCAACATGTATATCGACTACGCTGCCAGCAAGGGTGCCATCGATACCTTCACTCATGGCCTGTCGCTGGAGCTGGCCGGCGAAGGCATCCGTGTGAATGCGGTGCGCCCGGGCATCATCGCCACCGACATCCACGCCGACAGCGGCGAACCCGACCGTGCCCAGACTGCGGCCGGCATGATCCCCTTGCAACGCCCCGGCACGGCCGACGAAGTGGCCCAGACCATCGTGTGGCTGTTGTCCGATCAATCCAGCTACACCACGGGTGCCATCGTGGATGTGGCCGGGGGGCGCTGATCAGTGGCCTGGCTGGGGGTTGTCATGCTTGTCGGCACCCGGTGGCGCTGCCGACAATGGATTGGCCGATCCCTCGGCAGCCTTGAAAGCATCCCCATCATGAACAAGCGAAGCAAGCAGTGGCTCATTGGTCTGACCCTGGCGGCCACGTCGGTCGTCATCGTGGCCCAAGCCCCGGGTCTCACGCGCACGTTGGTGACACGCGCCGACGTCTCGGTGCCCGGTCGCGAAGCGGTGATCGCCCGCGTTGAGGTGGCACCCGGCGGCGTGGCCGGCTGGCACACCCATCCTGGTGACGAGATCAGCTACATCAGCGAGGGCGAAGCCACGCTGCTGATCGCCGGCCAGCCGCCGCGCAAGGTCAGCGCTGGGCAAGGCTTTGTGATCCCGGCGGGCGTGGTGCACAACGCGCAAAACGACAGCGCCGCGCCCGTCAAGCTGGTGGGCGTGTACGTGGTGGAGAAGGGCAAGCCGCTGGCCACGCCCGCCTCGGCGCCGGCACCGTGATTCACGCCGCGACGGTGCGATCCTGAGGGTTGCTCAACCGGATCGGCCGGGCCCGTAGCGCGCGGCCGGCCTCCACCCGCACCAGGCTGTTGGGCGGGATCAGGCGCCACTGGCGGCTGCCACCGTCCAGCGGCTCGCTGGCCACCACGGTGCCATCGCTGGTGCGGCCGGTGTACAGCGTGGGAGGGTGGTTGTCGCTGGCAAATCGAAACGCCAGCAGCGATTGGCCGTCTGCCAGCACGGCGGCAAAGCGCAGCGGCTGGTCCACGCCCTGCCCTTGCATCAGGCGCAAGGTGTCGCCCAGCACGGCACACATGGCCTCGTCAGGCGGCTGGCCTTGCTGCTCGATGCGGGCCAGGGCCAGCAGAAACAGCAGCTCTGAATCGGTGGCGCCCTGCCGTGCGGCATACAGGTGATCGGGCAGCTTCGATTCCAGCGCGCGGCGCACCTGGCCAAACCCGCCGATCTGCCCGTTGTGCATGAACATCCAGCGCCCCCGGCGAAACGGGTGGCAGTTGTGCCGTGAGATGCCACCCCCGGTGGCCGCCCGCACATGGGCAAAAAACAGCCCCGAGCGGATCGAGGCGCACAGGGCCAGCAGGTTTTCGTCTGACCAAGCCGGCATCACCTCGCGGTACACGCAGGGTTCAGGCCGCTCGCCATACCAGCCGATGCCGAAGCCGTCGCCGTTGGTGACCGTCTTGGCCTGGGCCGCGCGCAGGCTTTGCTCCACCAGCGAGTGGCGGGGTGCGCACACCAATGCGTCCAGGAACGTGGGTTCGCCCTGGTAGGCGACAAGTCGGCACATGGCAAGAGAGGGAAGCGGGCCTGTCTGTTTATCGGCGCGACGCATGCCGGGCTGAACAGGGCCGCCGCGGCGACCAAGGTCGCGCCATGAAAAAGGCCCGCTCGCGGCGGGCCCTGAACGCCGTCGATGGGGCTCAGTACTTGCTGATGACCTTGACACCGGCCGAATGGCCGCTGACATAGCCGATGGCGCCCGGGGTCGACTTGACGAAGGCGATCACCTCGGCATCGCCACCCTTGGAGGCAGGAGCGGTCAGGCCTTCGCGGAAGGATTTCTTGGTCCACAGCGCGGTGTACTTGACAGCGTCCACCTGCACCACCTTCGACAGGAATTCAGCCTGCGCAGCCGCGTTGTCCACCGGCACCAGCTTGGTACCGCCGGCCAGCACCTTGTCGCCGACGAACACGTCGCGCACTTCGGCTGCACCCAGCTCGACCGAGGCATGGGCGATCACTTCGCCAGCCACCACGTGCTGGGCCAGGCTGGCGGCGGCCAGCAACACGGCCACTCGGCCCAGGTTCTTGAAAAGTCGGGTCTTCATGGGCCTCTCCTCAGAATGCAGCCGAGTACTGGATGGCAGCACGGCGGTAGCTGGTGGCGGCAAAAGGCGCGGCCCCGCCATCGGCATCCAGCTGGGTCACCGCATTTTCACGGGTGTTGCTGAGCTCGAGCTTCAGCGACGACTTGGGATCGAGGGCGTAGCGCACACCCAGTGCGGTGCGCTTGTACGAGCGACCGCTTTCCTGGCTGGTGAAGTAGGCGTCGGCAGTGCTCAACGAGGTGCTTTCAAAGCGCACGAACGGAGTGAAGGAGCCAAAGGTCTTGCCCACCTGGCCAAACCAGGCATTGCTGCCGTTCTTGGCGCCGGTGGCCTGATCGGTGTTGCTGAAGCGGTAGTACTCGCCCAGGATCTCCCAATCGTCGGCGTCGTAGCCCAGGTAGGCACCGGTCATCTGCAGCTTGGTGCTGGCAAACACGGAGTCGTCAGCCTTGATCGAATCCACCTGCGATCCGAAGCCATGCACGCCCACCGTCAGGCCCGCCAGGCTGCCCTTGGGCTGGAAGCCCACATTGAAGCCCAGCATCTTGTTGGGGCTGTTGTCGGTGAAGCCGCGGAAATCCAGCGTGCGGTCCTTGATCGACGGGCCGTTGGCCACGAACACGTCATAGGTCACGCGGCCGCTGTCGGTGCCGGTCTTGCCCGAGAACCACACGCCCACCGAGTGGGCCGGCACGAAGCCGCCCTTGTCTTCAAAATCGATGAAGCGTGGCCGGAAGACCGAGGTCTGCAAATTGGCGCCGTGGTGGAAAGAGGTGTTCCACAGGCCCATCGGGGTGTGGAAGCGGCCCATCCAGACGGTCAGGTCGTCGTTGATCGTGTAGCCCAGTTGCAGGCGTTCCATGTCCAGGGCCACGCCGCCATCAACGCCGTATTCCACGGCCAACTCGATCAGCGACTTCACGCGCTGGCCAAATTGCGGGGTGAGGTACAGATCCAGCGTGCCGCCATTGAAGCCCCGCAGCTTGACCGGGTCCTTGCCGCTTGACCAGCCGCCGCCCACATCGGCAAAGCCGTGCACCGGCAGGCCGGTGTCGTGTGATTGCTTGGACAGGCTCTCATTGAGTTGGGCCACATTGGCCTGCAGGGCGGCCAGGGCCTGCGCCTGTTCGGTGTTGGGCGCGCCAGCCACGGCGCCGCCGGTCTTGCCTTGCTCCACCGTGTTCAGGCGGGCTGACAGTTGCTCGATCAGCTTCAGGCTGGTTTCCAGGCGGGCCTCCAGGGCCTTGATGCGGTCGCCCTGCTCGTCAGCCATGGCGGGCAGCGAGGCGCCTACCAGGGCTGCCAGCAGCAGGCCACGGGCGAGGGGCTTGAGCAAGGGCGGTGCCGTGCGCGTCGTCGATGTCATGGGATTCCTTTCAAGGGATGCCGTTTTTGTCAATGCAGGCTCGGAGTTCGGCAGTTTTTCATCCAGCTTTAATCAGGATCGGCCGACGTAAGGGGTGAATCACCCGGCTTTTCACCAAAATAGTGCGAAACACCGGCGCCACAGTGCGCTTGTGCACAGGCCACTCGGGCCTAACAGGACGTTGACATGACCATCTCTCGCCGCCAACTGTTTGGCGCTGTCGTCGCCAGCGTGGCTGCGCAGGCCTCGGCGCAAGGTCTTGTGCCGCAGGCGCTGGACGTGTATCGCCTGGATTTGCGCTGGCTGGACGACAACGCCCGGCCTTTCGCCTTGAGTGCCTTGGCCGGCACGCCCACGGTGATCACCTTTGCCTACGGTGCCTGCCGCAAGATCTGCTCCACCAGCTTTCGCACGCTGGAGCAGGTGCAGCAACTGGCGGATCAACGCAAATTGGCGCTGAATTTCGTGGTGGTGGGCATCGACCCCGACGCCGACAAGCCGGCCGACTGGGCCGCGCTGCGCCAGCAACGCCAGCTCAATCGCCCCAATTGGCACTTTCTGGTGGGTGATGCGCTGGCCGTGCGGCGCCTGGCCAGCCGCCTGGGCGTGAACTACTGGCGGGTGGGTGAACACATGATGCACGACTACCGCATCACCCTGCTGGCCGCCGACGGCCATGTGCTGCGGGTGGTCGACACCTTCGACGAGCCGGCGCGCGTGCTGCTGCCAGCCTGAGCCCTGCAAGGGCGATCTGCCCTGTGCAACACTGGTGCCTTCTGCCTGCCCCGCACGAGGCCCACCTGTGAAACTGCTTTTTGTTGCCGACCCGCTGGAGTCGTTCAAGACCTACAAGGACACCACCTTCGCGATGATGCGCGAAGCAGCCCGGCGCGGCCACACCATCTGGGCCTGCGAGCCGGCCGATCTGGTGTGGGTGCGCGGCGCACGGGTGGTGGCACGCGGCGCGCGGGCCATCACGCTCACGGGCGAGGCCGACCGCTGGTTTGAGGTGGTCACGCAGGCCGAACTGGCCCTGGCCGATGCCGACGCGGTGCTGATGCGCAAGGATCCGCCCTTTGACAGCGAGTTCTTCTACGCCACCCACCTGCTCAGCCAGGCCGAGCGTGAAGGCGCCAAGGTGTTCAACAGCCCGCGTGCGCTGCGTGATCACCCCGAAAAGCTGGCCATCCTGGAGTTTCCGCAGTTCATCGGGCCCACGCTGGTCACGCGCAGCGCCCAGGCCATCAAGGCCTTCCATGCCGAGCACCACGACATCATCCTCAAGCCGCTGGACGGCATGGGCGGCATGGGCATTTTCCGGGTGGGGCCCGATGGCCTGAACCTGGGCAGCATCACCGAAACCCTCAACCGCGACGGCGCGCAATCGGTCATGGTGCAGCGTTACCTGCCCGAGATCGTGCACGGCGACAAACGCGTGCTGGTGATCGGCGGCGAGCCCGTGCCCTTTTGTCTGGCCCGCATCCCACAGGGCAGCGAGATCCGCGGCAACCTGGCAGCCGGTGGCAAGGGCGTGGCCCAGCCGCTCAGTGATCGCGACCGCCACATCGCCAGCAGCCTGGGGCCCATCCTGGCCGCGCGCGGCCTGTTGCTGGTGGGCCTGGATGTCATCGGTGACAGCCTCACCGAGATCAACGTCACCAGCCCCACCTGCTTCCAGGAAATCACCGACCAGACGGGTTTTGACGTGGCCGCCATGTTTGTCAACGCCCTTGAGAAGGCGGTGCAGGGCTGAGCCTGCGCATGCGCGATCAGGCCTTGCCGCCGCTGGCCTACCCGGCCCTGCGCATGCAGTGGTGCCGCGCGGCGCTGCGGGCCTTCTTGCAGCGCTGGGCGGCGTACCTGCTGGTGGGCGCGGCGCTGGTGGGCGCTGGCAGCAATTCGGTGCTGGGCAGCATCAGCGCGCTCGCCGCGTGGCTGGTGCTGCCGGTGATGCAATCGGCCGATGAGGCCCGGCGCTGCCTGGCCTGGGTGCTGGCTGAATCGCTGGCGGGGGCAGCCCTGGTGTGGGCCATGCGCCGCCTGCTGTGGGCGCCGTCCTGGCGCCTGGCTGAACGCGCGCTGCCCCTGCCGTCCAGGCAGCTTTGGCAATCCGATGCCCAGGTGGTGGCGCTGGGCCTGCTGCCCTGGTTTGTGCTGCTGGGCGTCGGGGCAGGCACCTGGCTGGCCCAGCATCCGGCCTGGCTGCAGCCGGTGATTGGCCGGGCGCTGCTGGCCTGTGCTGCATTGGTGGTGTTGTCGTGGCTGGCG
>Ga0228698_1000531_pt1 | contig 27372 bp, 41 predicted proteins | sample McNCre117_Aug_MG_FD_178015 | JGI IMG/M metagenome (GOLD analysis project Ga0228698, IMG submission 178015) | Freshwater microbial communities from McNutts Creek, Athens, Georgia, United States - 1-17_Aug_MG | ecosystem: Environmental > Aquatic > Freshwater > Creek | place: USA: Georgia...
CTCGTACAAGGCCAAGGCAAGCGTCTCGTCCTTGATGTCCTTGTTGGAGACACCAAGAACAGCACGAATCTCGTCGTAGGAAGTGTAGTCGGTCAGCAAAATAAACTCTCCAAATCAGCCCGAGTATTTTGACAGAGTGGGAGCCTTGGGATGTGACAAGGTGGAGCTTGGTGCGCGTTTGGGGTGTGCTTATACAGCAGGTACAAGAATTTCGGGTCAACAAAAACCCCGCCGAAGCGGGGTGATCTTATTTCCAAATAAGGGGCCCTTTCGGGCCTCTGGCGAAACCTACTACCCAGACTGGCCGGACTTCAGATTCTTCGAAAACCCCGCCGAAGCGGGGTTATCTTATTTGGCCTTGGACTTCGTGACCGCCTCTTTTGGAGGCTCTACCTCACCTGTGGGGTCGGGAATCTCCACGATCGCAGGTTGAGACAAGATGGCCACCGTGGGAGTGGCTTTGGTGGCCACCCCAGGCTGCAAGTACACACCGGCTTCGTGATCGAAGAAGGGATAACTTGCGGTCAGTCGGAACCATTTTCCTTTAGGGTCATGAATTTGCATGTGTCAGAGGGCCGGGTTTCCCCGGCCCGCTCCTATCAGGCAATCGTCAGGATGTCGAAGCCACGCAGTTCGCTGTTACCCATGGTGCGGTAGCACAGTTCGCTCCAGTCGTAACGCAGGGCAGTGCTGCGCTGCATCACGAAGTTCTCGCTGGCCGCATAGTTAGCAGCGGCGTTCGTCACCTTGGTGATGGCAGAGCGGCTATCCAGAGCCCACACTTGACCTTCGGGCACGGGGCCACCAGCAGCGTAGTCGTCCACGATGAACCACTTGACGTCGTTGCCGAAGCCAGCGTTCACGGCAGATGCCTGCGGGTCGATACGAGCCAGCGTGGGGTCATAGTTGGTGGTGCCAGGGCGGCCAGTGCGACCTTCAACTTGCAGGTAGGTGCCCACGGTACCGATCACGAAGTCAACCTTGCGGTACTTGCGATTGCGAGCCAGGAACTTCACCCAAGCCTTGTGGGTCAGCACGCCACCGGTGGCAGCGGCGTCCAAGGATGTGGAAGTCACAGCAGCCACAGCGCCAGTGTTCAGGTCGTTGTCGCCCAGGAACAAGGAGCTCAGGTAGTCGTACACGCGGCTGTCCTTCTCGACTTCCATGAAGCGAGCGGTCATCAGGGCCACCATGTCCAAGGTGCTGGCACGCAGGGCTTGGTCGGAGAACTCCATACCAATCGACCACACGGGCAGACGACGGATACGGTCAGCGGTGCTGAACTTCAGGACCGTGGCGGGCGTAGCGTTTTGGGCGATACGTTGTGCACGGGCTTGCTCGGGACCACCAGCAGTGCCGTAGTTGATGACGGGCTGCTCGAAGTTCTCGTTGGTCACAGAGATGTTCTGGCCAACCATCTGGTCGAACACAACGGTGTCAGTCACGCGGTCCTTGGCAAGCTGGGACTCGATGGCGGCCAGCAGAGCGGGCGGGAACAGCGTGCGGGAGGCAGAGCCGAAGGGGGTGCCAGCGTCGGTGGTATTGATACCAGCAGAAGCCTTGCCGCTCAGGATCTCGTCGATGGTGGAAGCACGCAGGCCGAAGGGGTTTTTGCCGGGGAGGGCAAGACCTTCAGAAGCGCACAGCTGCTGGAACGCAGTACCGATTTTGAGGTCGGCGTTGGCGTGTTCACGATTCAGGAAGTGCTCAACGCTGAGGTTGGCTTCCAGAGCTTTTTTGTGGACTTCCGGTCCGACAGCAACTTGCTGGGTGTTGCCGGAAGCGTCGATGTAGGCTGCCATTTCGTATTACTCCTCAGAAATTAAAGACGTTCGATCACGACGGTGGTGCCAACAGCACCAGTACCGACGGGACCAAGAGACACAACGCGCCACGCGAAGCGGAAAATGCCAGTTTGGGAAGTGGCCTTCACGACTTTGGGGAAGTCGGTCATAGCGGTACCCTTGGCAGTCACAGTGCCAGCCACAACGTAGTCGCCAACAGCGAGAACGCCAACTCCGGGGGTAGCTTGCAGACCATCAGCGCGGGCATAGATGCGACAGTCGTCGGTCACGATGCCGCCGATGGAATAGCCGTTTTGCGTGGCGGACTCGACGGAAGACACTACGCCTTCAATCTCGTCACCGAGGGCGCACAGGTTGTAGCGGGACTCGCCCACCAACTTCACCAGCTTGCCTGCGTCAACGCTAGAGAAATTATCGCCAACTGCATTTCCAGCACCGAGACGAACGGTGATGGACTCCTCCGAGGGAGCGGTAGGAACAATGTAATGATCGCGTGCCATGAAAAATACTCCTTATTTCGAGGCGGGAACAGATCGAGCCAACACAGCAAAGAGAGGGTTGGAAGCAGTTTCGCCTTTCGGCTTGCCACCTTCAACCGGGGCGGTTGCTGCGACCCCACCCACCTTAAACTTCTCAGAGTACACGGCAGACAAGCGTTTGTGCTCGGCAGCCAGTGCTTCACCGGTGAATGCGGCACCGTTGGCAGCGCCGCCCAGGGCAACCGCCATGTAGTCTACGCTCACGCGGACAACCGATTCAAACTCGGCATAGAGGGCAGCTTGACCATCGGCTTTTTCCGTGGCGGCTTTGGATTCAGCACGAGCAGCAACTGCGTCGGCTTGGGCCAGCTTCAGCTCATCGCGCAGGAAGGACACCAGGGCGCCTTCAGTCTGAACAGCAGCAACAGGAGCCGGAGTAGCTTCGGGGGCCACAGGCTCTGCGGGGGCCACATCAGCTACTGCGCTGGTATCTTCCAGTGTAGCTTCGGGCAAAGTAGGTTTGGTCATATCATGTCCTTGACTCAGATGTGCGGAATTATCAATCACCGAAGAGGCCGAACCAACAGAAGCACGCTGTTTTGGCTTCATACTGGCAGCAACTGATGCTGCGTATTTTAGAGCATCCTCGTACGTACCGACGGCATCTACAAGGCCAACATCCAAATTTTGTGAGCCGATGAAGACACGTCCTTGGGCCATCTTGGCATCAGCTTCCATCGGGCTCACGCCGCGCCGGTCAGCCACATGAGCCAAGAACGGCTTGTAGAGGTGGTCAACCTGCGACTGCAAGGTGGCCTGTCCATCTGCCGACAAGGGTTCCATCGAGTTCGTGTTGGCTTTGTACTTGCCAGCACGCACGACCGTCACGGTGATGCCGTCCTGCGCAAGCTGCTTGCTGCGCTCGGCGTGCACCTGAAGCACACCGATTGAACCGGCCACGGTGGTATCACTCACGGTCACGTGCGAGCCGGTGGAACCCAGCCAATACGCAGCGGACGCCATGGTGCCATCACTGAAAGTGGTCACGGGCTTGATCTTACCGGCATCAGCCAGGAACTTGGCCGTGTCGGACACGCCCGCAACCTGCCCGCCACCAGAATCCACGTTGAGCAAGATGGACTTGACGTCCGGGTGGACAAGGGCTTCCACCACAGCCTGGCGCACATTGTCGTAGCCCGTCACGCCGAAGAAGCGCATCCAGCCAGCATCTCCTTGCACCAGAGGGCCTTGGATGTCAACAACACCCACGTTGCCAACCCGGTGCCACATCGGGGGCATCTCAGGGGCTTTGTCGGACGCGGCGGCAGCCATGGCCACAGCCTTGTCCGAGCATGACAGCACGTATTCATAGCTGTCTTGGGTACCGCACCAAAACGGTTGGGGTTCGATACTGGCTCTCATTTCCACTCCAATTAGGCCAAGATGTCTGTAAGCAATAGGGCGAGAATATCATCATCCGACAAGTCATGCCGCCCTTCTGCGAGGATTTTACCCACTTGTGTCGCATGTTCCACGTACACCACGCGAGTTTGTGCTGCTCCGCTGGCCAGCAAGTCCCCAGCTTCGTACTCGTGCACCGCTGGGAGCAAGCGTACTTGGGCGCTGCCTGATGCTGTGATCTCCCCAATCAGGTGGTCGTACCGGACTGCCGGGATCTTGATCTCGGCAGACACAAACTTCATGGTCGCCGGGGCGTACTTGTGCAAGCCTCTCAACGGCCCGTCAAGTGTCTTCGGGACGGCAGTGGGCGCGAACCCTTGAACGGCCAGCAGCTGCGGGCTGTAACCTACACCCTGGACTGACACCGGATTATGGTGCCCGGCAATAATCAAGCCGATCAGGCCAGCGGCCGCTACCTGAGCGACCCCGAAGCCAATACCTTGGGCCGCTGTGGCCCGTGGGTTGATTCTCACGCCGTGCGCGTAACGGTCACGATGCCGTTCACGTCCGTGATGCTCTGCACCATGTCACCAGCCAGTCGGGTATCCACCGATACCACCAAGGGAACAGCGGGGTCAAGGCCGTGGATCTCGTACATGCGGCGCAGGTAGTCGTGCTCCACCGGCGTGAGGCCAACACCATTGGCCAGCGTGGTGCCCACACCCAGCATGGCATCCTTGGCCGTCGTCGTGCTGTTGAGCAGGTATTCCCACGTGGCTTGAGCAATCTGTTGCAGCGGGGGCGTGGACGAGTAGTCGCCAGAGGCAAGTCTAGTGGACACAGCCGCATCAAGTCTGGCCAGCTCGACAGCCAGCTCGGTACGCACCGCAGCAGGCATGAGGTCGATGAGCGTGGAAAGATGATCGAACTCAGCCATGTAAATCCCCTGCCGGGTATCAGCTTGTGAGGTGGTTTCCAGTGCAGCGAAGTCAGTGGCAAGTGCCAGCTTGACGGCTGCCGCGATGTCGAGGGCCGTCGGGCCTTGGTTCGCACCACCGGCCGTAGCGATGGTGATGGCCTGCACCGGCTGCTGGCGATTGATCTGAACGGTGAAGTTGCCAAGCGTTGGCACAAAAGCATCAGCCGCACCGCCATCTACCAGCAGAATACCACCCGTCACGTTTAGGGTATGGTCAGCCTCTTGAGGTCGGATGCGCCATCCGTTCATCAAGTAGCAGTAATATGGGATGTACGTCCCAGCCGTAGCGTCGATGGGGTCGCCACCGATGATGCTGAAGGCTGGGAGGTACTTGCTGTTGTCAGCAGAAGCATGCCAGCGAACCCAATCGCTCCACAGGTCTTGAACCGAGAGGCTCGTCGTCCCTGTGGTGAGCGTAATCAGCCGGGTTTGGCCGTCGAATTGGGTTGCCATGCAAAAAGCCTTTTACAAGTAGGCGCGGTCTTGTTCCGCGACCAGAGCAATTGTAATGCCCTTGGCTCGCGTAATGGTTGCACCGAATTGTACAGGTTTGGCACTGCCGGGTCGGCCAGCAATCACGGTCACATTCGCGTCAGTACCTGCTGTACGGCCACCCTGCGCGTTGCCGTCGTAGTCGTACGTGAAGGTGATCGCTCCGCTGAACGAGCCTGCGATGTCCACACCTGCGGAGTCCTTGACGGTGACTGCACCAGCCTCGCCGAAGTCGTCCAGCACGCCGGGTAGAGTGGTGAAGAACATGCGGTAGTAGCTGCCCGCGCCGATGAGAGGGCTATTGGGCACAATGCTGCCAGCCGACAGGAAGGAGTAGTAACGGTCAACGCTGTTCTGATCCTTGAACACGACGCGGTTGATGTCGTTTGCGTTGATGTTGTTGATGAACACACCCTGCGTGGTCTTGAGCGTGTCACCCTCGAAGGACAGCAGCGCGTCGGCGGTCTTACCGATCACAGTGCCCGAGCCTTGGTCGATGTCGCTGTTCTGGCGAAGCAGGTACTGCACCTTGGTGTAAATCTGCTCCAGCGTCGCGCCGTTGCCCTCGATCACAACGCGGAACGGGTAGTTCGTGCCGTTGATCGACTTGTTCTGGTTGGACGCGTAGTAGGTGACGCTGATACCGCTGTAGGGGGCGCTGCTCATGGCGGCGTCAGCAGCGGCGATCTTCGTGTCAACCTCGTTGGACAGCAGCAAGTTGACGATGTACGCGCCCGTGCCTGTCTTGCCGGTGTCGGAGAGCACGCTGTCCTTGTACTTGTAGCCCTGCTCGCGCACGAAGCCACGGAAGTACGCACGGTTGTCGAACGCACCGTTGCTAGAGTCACCGTACACCTGCACGCCGATGTTGGCCGCGTCGGTGAAAGTGAAGTCGGTGGCCGCGCCGCCGCTGGTCTTTTGGTAGTACAACTGCGAGCCAGTGTTGACCGTGCCCAGAGACACGATGCCCACGTACACGCGGTTGAGCGTTCCGGTGCTGGTGATCGCGCCGGGTGTGGTGGGGCTCCACTCCTCCCAACCACCATCACGCATCATGTTGCGCGTGGCATCGTCTGCGGGCTTCCATCCGGTATAGAACTGACCGTCGAAACCGAAGCGGTACTGACCCGAGAGTGCGTCAATCGCGTACATCACGAACGGCGAGTCCTGATACGACGCCGTTTGCCAGAGTTCGATGAACTTCGAGTAGATAGCTTGGAGACTTACACCATCCTTGGCGATCAAGCCGTTGGTCGTAGAGCCTGTGGCACTTGCAATAAGTGTGAACGTGCGGTTAGTCTCGTCAATCGTCAGGTTTGTCCCGACGATCAGTTGAGAGCGGTTGGTTAACTTCGCCATGACATGAGCCTTTCAAGTTGGTTAAGCGAATACGCGGTCTGCAGTTTGTGCCACAGGGATTGTGGCGGCGGTTGTCGTGAGTTGGTAGTTCCGCACATAGTACGGGACGTATCCGCTCAGGAAAATTCCAATGTCGATCGGCTGGGTCGTTGTGTAGCCGTAGGTGTAGCTCGACGACGGGATGCTGTCGCCTGTGTCGAGCACCGTGGTCGTTCCCGCTTGGTACACCACCACGTCCGAGCCCGGCTGCACACCAGTCACCGTCAGGCCCACCGTGTCAAGGGGGTACAGCGCGGCATTTTGCAGGGCAAGTGTTGTGGTGCCGTTTACCACCATTGTGGAAATGACGTTGCTGGTACTGGCGATGGTGCAAGTGATGCGGAACCGGAACTTCAAGCCTGTGGTCGGGCTGATACCCGTCTCGGCGGCCAGGTTGGCGTTGCTCAGGGTCTTGAACGTGCCCGAGAAGCCAGCACCCTTGTCCATGTCGTACTGGATGGTATGGTTGGTGGGCACGTTCGTGCCTGTGGTGGCAAACGATGTCGCGCCGTTCCACCCCAGCATGAAGTACGGCATTGTCCAAGTGATCTGGTCACCAGCGGACTGCATCACGACGGAGCCAGTGCTCGTGAACTTCGGCGTGCCACTGTCCACGGTGTACGTGCCAGACGTGGATGTGGACTTCTCAGTGAACACGAGGGCCACTCGCGTCGTGGTGTCGCCAGTGAAACTGTCCCAGAAGTGCATGCCGTCAACGTGCGTGTAGGACGTGGGCACCGCCCCGCTGTTCTGGCGGTTGCCGCGCACGGTGCTGTTGTACCAGTTCGGGCCTTGCGTCAAGGTGGCGTCAGTGTTGTAGCAGTTCTGGAACCGGATGTTCTGCGTGGTATTCGTGCTCGATGCCAGCCCAAGGCGGAGGTTGGTGAGCCAGTTGCGTTGAAACCGGATGTTCTTGTTCAAGCCGCCATCCGAGAACAGGTAACCGGGGCGGGCGCCCGCCACACTGCCACCGTCCAGAGGGGATGCAGATGAGCCAAACCCGGTCACTAGGAGGTCGGAGCAGGTGTTCATGTAAACCCAGCCGCCCAGCGGATGCACGTTAGCCACCCCAGGCCAAGTGGTCACGTTGGTCAGAATGCCAGCTCGGCAGTTGGCCATAAGCTCCACCGCCTGCGTCGAAACCGTCGTGTTGGTGGTGGTCGCCTTCGGATTGTCTGCGTAGTACACATTCGTCACCGACCAGTTCGAGCAAGCCGACATGATGAGACGCTTGCCCACCAGGTATATGTTGGTCACAGTGAGGGAGTCGCAGGTGTTGAAGAACACCGGGCCCGCGAGCGCAGTCGCGTCTTGTGCGAACATGCCCTTCACGTTGTCCAAAACCCACCCACCGTACAAGTTCACGAAGTAGATTGCATAGCCTGCGGTGCTGACCTGCTGGGAGCGAACACCTGTCAAGCGTTTGGCGGTGCCACCGGTCAAGCATTGCTGGAACACAATGGCATTGGAAGCGTACGGGCTGGCCTGGTTGGACAAGCCTACCATCACCCCATCGATGTCCGGAGGTGTAGAAGGCTCAGCCAACACGAACTGCTCACAGGTGTGCATGTCCCGGATGTACACCGAGTACGCCTGCTGGATGTTCATGTACCAGCAGCCTCCGACGCGCCGAATGTCCACCGCGCCGGATGAGTTTGTGGCAAGCTCGTAGCGAGTGCCCATCGTCAAGTTTGGGGTGCTGTTGACCGCGTACCCAATCAGGCCATTGGTGCTCGATGTGATGATGTTGGGCAAGCGGATTTTGCACCCTGCGGCGGGCAAATCCCCGGCGTTCGCGCTGTTCGTGTCGAGGCCGAACGTCAGCAGGCCAGTCGAGTTCACCCAGCAAAAGCGAGAGCGTGAGTCCGTTCCTATGTTGGCCGCCAGGAACATCTGCCCAGCATTCGGCCAGTGCTCGTACACGCCTGAACCGGGGGCCGTCTCCACCTCTACGCCAGGGTAGCCCATCGTCTGCAAGGACGCACCCTGCATGAAAGCTGGTAGCTGGATGGTCTGCCCACGCACACCGCTGGTGGTGGCCAAGGTGCCCGAATCATCGATGATCGGGTAGAACCAGTCCCCGTTGATGGTCAGCTTGTTGAGCCGGTTGACCGTCAAGGTCATGGACTCCACGCCCACCACCTCGATGAAACTGCGGATGGGCGCGACGGCAATCGTCACGACCTGTCCAGAAGACAAGGTGGCCGTACCAGTCGTGAACGTGCCCCCAGTCATTCCGCGCAGCTTGATCCACGTCCCGGTAGTCCAAGTGCCCCCAACTGTGCCTCCGTGGCGCTGCATGGCCATGAGGAACTCAGCAGTCACACCGCCTTGCGTGATCGTCGCACCAGCGGCAGGTACAGCCCCAGTGGCGGCAGACACGTACATCTGCCAGACGTTGTTGCCGTCAATGGTCATCGTCCCGCCAAGGGTAGATGACAGAGAGATGTTGGCGAACGCTCCCGTAGTCGTTGTGGCATTCGGGCCATAACGGGTATCGCTGTCGATGATAAGCGCACCACCGTTCACGTTGTAAGTGTCCGACCCTGTTTTTCCGGTCAGGGCCGTGAAGTTCTGCGTTGCAGTGATCGTGAATGTTGCCATCGCTTATCCCAAAATCGGCCATTTGTTGAGCGGACACTTGGAGTTAGTCAGCAACACCTTGCCTGACAAGGGGCACTTGCACTTGCCGCACACCGGACGACCAAACAGCATGACGCGTTCTGCACACCCGGTGCAGATGGATTCTCGACTTTCGCGCTGCTCTTTGGTCGTGATGATGCTCATTCAGTGGCCCTACCAGCGATTAACTGCCGAACGCGCTCCGCGTCCGCTTCAACACTGGGATTGTATGCGCGAAAGTTGCCGCCGTGCCCGATGGCCAAGTGGCAGTTGATGAACTTCGTGCCTTCACACAAAGTGATGAGATTTGTCAGTTCCAACTCCAGCTCCGGCTGCAAGTGAAACGGTTTCTTGTGATGCACTTCCACCTTGTCCGTACCGCCGCACACGGCACACGCCGGGTACATGGACAAGTGGTGCTTACGGGTGGTGGGCCATTTCGACGATCGCTTGTTACCCAAGTCGGTCTTGCCCTGTGCCACGTCAATCAAGTGGGTCAGCATACCTTCCTCCTATGCAAGTGGAGATTACCGAGAAAGGGGTCAGCCTTGTGAGCCGACCCCTTTACACGTCACGGATTAACCCATAGCCAAGCCCATGCGGCCACGCAGGGCAGCACGGAAGCTCTGACCGATCACGGCGCAGTTGATGTTCTGGACTTCAACCTTGGTGAGGTAGGTGTTGCCAGCAGCGGCGACATCCGAAGCCAGAGCGGCGACGGCGGCGTTGGCAGCAGCGGCAGAGGCTCCAGCGGCGGTTGCAGCGGCCTGAGCAGCAGCAGCATTAGCCAGAGCGGTCTGAGCCGTAGCAGCAGCGGCTTCGGCAGCAGCTTGGGCACCGGCGATGCCAGCGGCTTGGGTTTGCAGGGCCTCTACAGCAGCTTGCAGGCTGGCGATCTGGCTGGCTTGGTTCGCGTCGTTACCGGTCAGGTTGGCGACGGAGGTGTTCAGCGTGGCGATGCTGGCAGCAATGGCAGCGCAGTCGCAAGCACCGGCTTGACCAGCGTCAATAGCAGCTTGAATCGTCACCAGAGACTGGGCCATGCTGTCCACTTGGGACTGCACTTGGGCGATCTGGGCAGCATTGGCGGAGTCGCCGTCGATGCGGTTCTGCGTTTCAGCAGCCAGAGCAGCTTGCACGCTGGCAACGGTAGCAGCCAGGTCAGCAACAGCGGTAGAACCTTCGAGGCTCGTCACGCGGCCAGCCAGAGCGGTCAACTGCGCCACGATGGCCTGAGCAGAAGCAGCGTCACCAGCAGTGTTGGCGGACAGCAAGCTGTTCAGGGTGTTGATCTGGGCTTGAACAGCGGCGATGTCAACGCCTTCAAGGGCCAGAACGGTATTGATTTTCTCGTTAACCGCTTGGCCAACTTCGTCACCGAAGGTGGTAGCGATACATTGGATCAAGACGGTCAAGTCGTCGTTATAGGCAGCCATGGAAATTTCCTTTGCAAAAGATTTTCCACCACTTACGCGGGTGGGTTAGCGTCACCAGTGCAAGCCGTACCGTCAAGCACCGCTTGCAGTTGTTGAATCCGTGCCACCTGCGCCGCCACCTCAGCTTCAATCATGCAGCGCAGGATGTCGCCTATCTGTGACCCTACATCCGCAAACGCACAGTTGAGCTTTTCCTCAAGTTCGTTCATTTAAAGTCCAGTGCTTCAGAGGTAGATGGCGAAGTCGCTCAAGTGTACCTTGAAAGTATCGTTGGTCGAACTGACATCTTCACCCAGATCAAAGACAAGCAGGGTCTTGTAGTCCGAGTAAATCTGGCCGTATCGGGCGCGGATGGTCGCCCCTTTCCAGGCAGCCATACCGGAAAACTGAAGGACTGCAAAATCCCCATCCGTCCCTACCACAGGACTGGCGATCTGCACACCCCCGGCCCGGTACCCCTGGGCCTTGATCTCGTTGACAGCACTGTACTTGGCCGTCGTGATGGGCAAGGGCTCTCGGAACAAGGCCAGGTAGTATGTCCCGTGCTTCCAGTCTCCGGCCAGCATCGCCTTGCGAGCTGGCGTGACCCACTTAGCGCTGCTCGCCATCATCATGCTCCATTACGATCGAGGAGAGTCGCCCATCCTCGTCCCGTGTAACCTTCAAGGTCTTCGGGCCGCGCTCCTTGAGCAAGGTCAGCTTGACCTCGCTGGGTGCCACGCTCACGTTCACGGGCTGGCGCGACTGGCTCGCCACTGCATTTTGCATGGCCCAAGCCAGATCGGACACGGACTTCGTGGTGTTGTCCGTCGTCTGCTTGGCATGAGCCAATGCGTCCTGAGCAAGTGAGTGGCTGTTGTGCAGCATCGCCGTCAAGTTGGGGTCTACCTCCGCCTTCGCCGGGCCTTTGGGCTGCTGCGGGGTACTCTGGCCATCGCGCATGGTGCTGGTCTGGCTGTTCGGGTTTTGCTGCGGGGCGGCTGGGGCTGTCTTGAACATGGTGCCGGACAAGGGTTTGAACCCAGCCGGGGGCAAGTTTCCAGTCAGCTTGATGCAAGCCTCCTCATCCGTAATCAAGCCAAGAGACAGCTGCTCCAAAATCCGCGACTGCTCCATGCTGCGGTATGCTTCGAGCTCGCTTTGGGGGCGCATGTCGAGGTCGGCGTAGCGGAACTCCACATACACGTCCTGTCCGAACAAGCGAACGGCTTGAGTCAAGGCGCGGCTCAGCAAGGTGTTGAGCATGGTTCGCACCATCTCCGCGTTCTTCAGGAACAGCATGGTGTCAACGCTGGCGGTCGTACCACTGCCGTTGCCTCGGCCAAGCACGGCCGGAAGCGTCTTCGCACCCGCTTGCAGCTTGGAGTTAATCATGTCCTGCACGGACTTCATGGTGTTGCCGGGGTCGGTACCACCGCTATCGCTCTTGAGGTAGCTGTACTCCACCGTGTCGAAGGAGATCAAGGCATCTTCGGGGTTCAAGCCGTTGATGGTGCTCTCCAAGCCGGAAATCAAGTCCGACATGAACGAGTTGATCTTGTCCGGGTCGTTCAGAATCTCGGGGGGCGCACTCTGGCGCACGCGCTCCTCGATGATGCTGGCCACCAACCGGGGATGGATGGCACGCTTCATGACGCGGCGCAAGTCGTTCAGGAAGGCGCTGTCGGCTAGCACAGCCTGCACGGCCGACTCCAGCGGGCTATCCGAATACGGCGTCAGCAAGCTCTGGTCCTGGTTGAAGATGAACACCGTCGGGATGTCAAGGTCGATCTCCTGCCCACCTATGACCTGCACAGGGCGAACGCCAATATCGTCCTCGTAATAACGGATGGAGGGCGTGTGCACGGGCACCAACCGGGTAGGCATGCGGGTCTTATCGAGCACCAGCTCCAGACTGGAGCTGCCGTACAGCAGAAGTTCCTTGCCGAGAGTAGCGGACAGCTCCGGCAAGGATGAGAAGCTGTTGTAGCCAAGGTTGGGGTCGCCCACGAACGTGATGCGGCGCAGAATCTCGTTGGCAATCTGCGTGCTGTCTGGGCTCACGATGCCATCGGTCGTACGGGCCACCACCGTGAAACGCTCCGGGATGCCGATACGCAGATATGCGTTCATAGTGGCAGACAAGTCCGGGCTTGCGGCTGCCAAATCCCGGATAACTTGCTTGGTTGTCTGGCCAAGCCGCATCTCCAGTATGTCGGACTGGGCAAGTCTTCGGTCAGGCTTAATCAGGGCGCTGGTCTGCTTGGCGATCTGCGTCTTGTAGCCCGGAATGCTCGTCTGCGTAGGCTTTACCTTCGCAGGAGGCAGAGCAGGCAGCTTGGCTGCTGCCCAGATACCGCTGATTTTGTCTAAAATGGCCATGGATTACGTCCTTTTGGGCACATTGTAAGGGCTTAGTGTCGGGTACGGAAGCTGCGCACCAGCGACATGCCTCGGTGCAAGGCTCCTCCTTGAGCAGTAGCACGCAAGCGGCAAGCCAGCATGAGGTAGAGCAAGGCGAAGTGCATGTGATCCTCGCCTTTGCTGCTTTTCACCCACTGGTAGGTGATCTCGTTGTTGCGGTCGAACACCTGCTGGCGGCGCATATCGGTGTAGTGCGCGTTGTACGCCTCCGACCTCGGCCCCTGATGGATGACAAGCGATCTGTCCTTGAACATCTGCATGATCGAGTCCAAGGCTACCGTCCGATTGACCTTGACCATGCGCAAGTTCATGCGCCCGGTCGTGTGGTCTGCGTCTCGCTGGGCCACGGTGTACATATCGGTGCTTTTCGTGGTCACGAACCCGGCTCCGTATGCGTTTTTGTCGTAGTCGGTGATGCGCCGCACCAAGTCTGTCTCTGGCTGGGCGTCGTGGACGGAAATGAGCACCCGGTATTTCGCGCATAGCTCGCGTCGGCGCTGCTCGAAGATGGCAAGCGGGATCTCCTCACGGTGCACCACCAGCAACTTTCCGTCAAGAGTCATGCGGCCAATGCTCACGGTGCAAGTGATGTGACCCATATCGCACCCCATGTAGTGCACTTCCGAACTATTGAGGTCACCCTCGTAAGCACAAGCGGCCACATCGCTGGGGGAGATCTGGTCGTCCGAGGTTTCAGCCTCGATGCCAAGCACCTGATTGTGGAACTCCGCCTTCGTGTTGAACTCCGTGGACGAGCGCACGATGTAATCTGGTGTCAAGATGCCGTAAGCTGTCGCGGGGCTTACGTAGTAGGTGGCCGCCTCGTGCTGGTCAAGGTGGTTTTCGATCACCCATTCAAGTCTGGAGCGGTCGAGTTGGGGGTCTTTCCCGCACTTTGGGCAAGCCCAGTGCGCTTCCTGCCACCGAACATCCTTCAGGTTGCTGCGGGTGATGTCCATGAGGCTACCGCTGTAGCCGGGGATCTGCATGTGGGTGTAGTACTCGGGCAAGAACCGGTGACCACAGCAAGTGCAAGTAGCAAAGTGGCGGTAGCGGCGGCTGGTCTCGGCTTCCTTGGAAATCCCGACTCCGGCGATGGTTGGGGTCGAGAAATTGCGAATCAGGCGGTGTTTGCTGGCCTGCAAGCGGGAACGGAACTGGAGCAAGGTGTCCGGGTCTGACCGGTCGATCTCGTCATTGACCAGCATGTCGGCGGAAATGGACAAGGCTGCTGTTTCGGATCGTGTTCCACGGATAAACAGGAAGTTGGTGCCCAGTTGTTTGAGCTCGGAGTTGTTGACTTCGGGGTTGACCAAGCGGCGCAGTTCCGGGCTGCCCATGAGCAAGGGTGCCATCTTGGTCGTGGATAGCTTTACGGCGTCCGTGGCGCTTGGCATCGTGTAGATCACGTTCAAAGGGCGCTGCGTGGCAAGTGCGGCAAGGGCGTGGCACATAGAGACCGTGGACAAGCCGATCTGGGCGCACTTAACCACGTTGACGACCCGGGCAGGGTTGTCGATGATGTCGGCCTGGAAGCTGTATTTCCCGCTCAGGTCAATGAGTTCGCCTTCCAAGTAGATGTTCTTTTGCACCCACTTGGACAAGGTTGAGAGTGTATAGGTACCAGCAACGGCGTCTCGGACGCGCTGGAGGTGGTCAGCGAACATCTTGGGGGAATTTTTTGGTGTAGAGATCGAAGAACTTGTCCTGCATGGGCTGGGGCATGGACTTCAGGGTCTCGATCAGGATGAGCTCGATGTCCTTGATGCGCTGCGAGCTGTAGAGCTCAGTCTGCAACTTCGTGAGTTGGGTCAAGATCGTGGTCATGCTGTTCATGATCTGCGCGATCTGGTTGGGTGGCACGTCGTCGCGGTAGGGCAAGGTCTCTCGCAGGGCAAGGGCGGCGTTGTAGTTGTCCAGCAGTTCCGAGTGGATGTCCAAGGTCTCCGCTGTCACCGTGCGGAACACCGTGGATTGCTGTGGAGGCTCTTGTTGGGTGTCTCCGTGCAAGTCGAGGTTTTTAAGCGCCATTTCGTGCCTTCGCCTTGTACCGAAAGATAGTGCGCGTCGAGCAATGGGCTATCCGGGCGGCCTCCAAGGTGGGGGTCGTGGAGGCAAGCTGGGTACGGAAGGCCCTGCGGGCGGCGTTTAGCTCGGATTTTTTGGGTTTTTTGGGGCGGGGTGGGCGCGGGAGTATCTGGTAGAGGTACCCGATGGGGATGTTGTAGCGGGCGGATAGCTCTTTGGAGGTGATCTCAAAGCGTAAATAAGCCGCACGTTCTTCGATGGGGATGCGCTGGATTGCACTCATACGCGGATTATGAGGCGAATTGTCGCTAAATTAGTGACATTTTGAGTGTAAATGTGCGAAAAGTTTTAAAAAATTTTGTATATGGCGGAAGGGGGAGAGGCGACACGCCAAATTATACCACACAAATACCCTATACGTCAACCATATGCACTGTTACACACTATTACACATTGTTGTAACCAAACAACACTTTCTCATGTATAGTTCAGGTCATGGAAGAACTAAACACACTAGTAACTCCATACAAAAGCACACTAACCACAAAGGAAACCATCATGTCGAACGTCGTCACATTCAACGCCTATACCGTTGCCAAAGGCAAGTCTCCCGAAAAGCTAGCTCACGCCATCGCGCAGGGTGCAGACGCTGGCACTATGCTTGCAATTGGCAAACATCGCAAGGCGATCATTGATACGCTCGCCCAATCAGGCGAACAGGCCACTATCACGGCACTGTCACACGGCAACATACGCCCCGCGTGTGCCGCCCTTACGGACCTCAGCGGCAAGGCTGTCACCCTCATGGAAATCGACGGCAAAGCGCCGTATTCTGAATTCCTGCGCATGGGCGCAGCTCTGGCCCAGTTCCCACAGTTGACCAAAACAGGTAAACCCACGAGCGCAGCGAAAGCGCTCGCAAAATTCACCGAGTGGCGTGACGCTGCTAGCGCCATGCGTGCTGAACGCATGGCAGGCAAAGCTATAGATATAACAAGTCCAGTAGAGAGTTTCTACCCCGGCGCTGCCGAACTCGCGGCTGATAAGGCACTGCCCGGCGCGACCGGCCAAGCGATGCCCGAATAATCCGTTACCCACAAGCCTCTAATAGGGGTTTATCTAAGGAAAAACCCTAGGGAAACCTAGGGAAAACCCTTAGATAAGCTTCTAACCCGCTGCGGATCACCGCACTTAGTTAATCGGGTTTGTTCATTGTCGCATTTTATGATGGCCCACGGGCCATCGGAACTATGCCCTAAGGGGTCATGGTATCCGATGCACAGTGATTCAAACGTGACAACGATTGATTCGGGTATTCTTTAAAAATTTATAGATAGCGCGGCCATTGTACGTGTCCACTATTCGGACATAGGGTCAACCGCGCGAGTTGTCAGGGCAAGAACCCATACCCCGAGGTATGCGCGTATAAGACTACACAAGGTGTGGCATCGGCATATCTTGCATGGTATGGATGTGCGCGGGGAAACCGCGTTTAGTGCACCCACAAAGCACCGACAACTATAAAGAACGGCATTTATGCCAAGAACGTGTAACCCAGCAGGACTCGGAGCACGTAACCCCTAGATTGTCTGGAAAATGATGTATTGGTGACAATGCATAGCATAATCATGCGGTTTCTTGACTCAATAAGCGGTCTGAAACAAGCGGCCTACAGGCGTGAGGGATTATCAATACCCGCAGGATTCATTCTTGCGGCATACGATAAAGCTACCCCACAATGTGCCACACCACTTCACACCCTACTTATTAAGCTTTTAAACCAGAGTACGGCAATTCGCAAGGTTTTAATAGAGAACCCGATTACAAGGGTATAAAGCACCCGCGATAGTGCGGAATTAGATAACGACGGGGCCTAACCAGCCCCCGATAGCGCGGTTGAGAAACCGCCTAAGTGCATATTCGTGTGCTTAGGCGGTTTTTCATAGTAGATATTATGCGAGGTTAAATTATGGATTCACTATTTGAACAATTTGAAGGCGACGATCTTTGTCGCCTAGCCGAATGCCTCAAAGCAATCGAAGCCGCCGGAAAGCGCGTCGATAAGTACACGCACGCTGGGGTAAATCAGTCGAGCGGGAATGTCTGGGTTATGCCTGAGGATTGGCCCGGATGTGTCTATTGTTCCATTGGATTTGATGTCGCATGGGGCTATTCTTGCCCGGAATGCGGAAATGAGCACGATTTTGAAACATTTGAGGAAATGTCCGAATACGCTGATCGTTACGCATCGTCTTGCAAAGCATGCAAACCAAAATTTGTCGCAGGCTGGAACATGCCCGGATACCTACCCGATGCCGATCCGGTGGAATTCGATACATCCGACGATGCGATGGACTTCATCCGGGATGAAATGCGCAAGGATGCTGAGGAAAACGCACCAGAGTTTGAGGTGGGTGCACTACTTGCACGGATTGACACGTTCGCTGCCGATGCCAAGGGAGAATTTGGCGTAGGCTTTTTGGCATATCACTACTTTGTGATGATGGAGGCTTGAATCATGATAAACCTATTTCAAGCATTTATTCTTGCTGCCGTTTTCATGGCACCACTTGTTTTTGATTTTTTTATGAGAGGTTGAAATGTATAACCCATTCAAGCCAGAAATACCCGGCAATATCGTCGGATGGCGCAACCCTACCCCCAGTGAAATCCGATTTGGGCATGGTGCGATTCATTACGCCGAATTTGATCCCGAATTGTGGACATACTATATTTGCGGAAACAAGAAATTCGCCAATCCAAAATCGGCGAAAGAATATGCGATTAAAAAAGGCATTTTCGCTGGGATTGATAAAAAGACTAAAAAATGGATCAAAAGCCCATTTGATGGACTTCGTTATAACCGATAAATTTTAGAAAACCACAATTCAATTTAATTATGCGAGACTACATCTACATCGGCTCGGCCCCTGCTGACGCCCCCATCGCCCAGTTGGGCTTCCCTGATTTCGAACGGCTCCAGTCCATCGAAATTGCCCACTACCTTCGTATGTTGCGCGCTAAATTCCCTCTTCCCGATTTTCGGGTCAAGCGGGAGAGCCATGACTTTGGCTCGTACCGCGAAATCGTCGCTTACTTTGACGATGAGAACGAAGACCAAGTCCAACAGGCATACGAGGCCGAGTGTTATTTCGACAAGTGGGACGACCAAGCGCTTGAGGCCATCCGTGCTGCAAGTTAACACCAACAACCAGCTCCAGTACAAGTTCAAGCCTCTGGACTTATACGTGAGCCAGACTGACGCGCAGACGGTCATCTACAGCCTTAAACCGGCCTACACACAGCACAAGCTCCCGTGCAGCCGGTATGCCCTCTCCACGGCCCACGGCAGGGCCATCCTCGTCGAACACCTAAATATGAAAGGTTTACTGCCATGAGCATCGTAATGTCCCTCTGCTTCGCTTCCATGTTTATCCTGGCCGGGGAGGCGTCTGTCGCCTCTGTCATTGTCGCTGCCATCACCGTTGTGCTTGGCGTGGTCGTTCAGGCCATCGAGAGCCGGACGCATTGAGAGGGGCTACGTCCGGCTGAACTTCAGACACTTGCCCTGAGCAAGCCTACAACCTCCATCGCACCCTTTTGACACCCACACAAACTCTCGCCAAGGCCCTTGAAACGGCCCATACACCGGCTCTGGCCATGCAAGCGGCCAGGGAACTGCGCCGACTCGAAAAAGAGCGCTTGGATATGCTCCATGCCCTTGCTGACAGCATGAGCGCGTCTCCTGTCTGGAGTTCGGGCCGGAGTTCCGGTCATGGGCGGGTATCTTGGCGGTTGAGTTTTAGGTGGGCTGGGGCTTTGGCTTTGTCTTTGGCTTTGTCTGGGGCTTTGGCTTTGGCTTTGGCTTTGGGTTTGGCTTTGGCTAGATCAACGGCATAGGCTAGATCAACGGCCATGCAAGCCTCAAAACCCCGCACAAGCCTTTAAACCCTGTCCAAGCACCCTAGCCCTACCCAAGCCCTAAAAATCGCTTCCAGACCCGTTCTGGCAAGTCCTAGACCCCTTTATCAAAGAGAACCACCATGAAAAACTACGGCGTATTCGTAATCGACCCCGAAACCTCAGTTCGCTACCGCTTGAAAGCCTTTGCCAACTTGGACAATGCAGTCAAACTCGCACAAAAATCAAATGGGCAAGTCGTTGACCTACTCAACAACACGCTTTATCAATCAATTGGTTACTTGTTAGGCCCTAAATTCAAGCGAAGCAAGCGTATCGACAAACTTAGTGCGCAGATTTTCGCATAAGTTGGCACAAAAATTATTGACAGGTAGTGAAAATTGCGCGAAACGTACTGAATTATGCTGCTATTCCGTACGCTATGCAAGCCTTAAGTACACCTAAACCAAGCAAAACTACTACTGACAAGCCCCAAAAACCGCGCAGATGCAAGCCCATTCTGTCATCTTCCGAAAATTAGCCTTGCCAAAAGGACGCGGTTTTACACAAAAAACTGTCACTTTGTAACAAGAAGTAACAGTAAGTTGGGTTAGTACTTACTATCGACTTATCCACAAGCCCCTTTATAAAACAACAACTTACTTGGATAAGGTACTGAAGTCAGAGATCAAAAATCGGAAAACAAAATAGTCAAATAGTTTGTTTTGTTTCAAGAAAACAGTGACTTAGAAGCTCAACTTTTGACTTCGGCGAGTGTTTTAGGGAAGAAAAGTCAATTTATTTTTTGTCCGATTTCCCTCCTTATAGTGTTTTTCAAAACACCACTCGGATTTTCACACCTTATCCACGTAAGTCGTTGATTTATATAGAAACCCAAAAAACACCAAAAATGCACCATTTTGGTGCATCGTCCAATTTTCCTACCACATCCGGCTTGCACTGTCAAGAAATTTTTGCTTCCTGACAGTTTCCTGTCATTTTTCGCCTTATCTAGTATACTAGTATCTGGTACTGACATCATGTTCACATCTAAAGTCCCTCACATCTACCCTACCGACTACAGCACAATCCTTGCACTTGCCACACGAACTAGAGGCAAACCCACCCACTCAAAGAACCACCGACTGATAATCACACCCACATCAGTTGAGGTACTCTTGCACAGCACCAACATCCTGATCTACCACAACGACAACACCCTCACCATAACCAATGGCGGGTGGGACACCCCGATGACCGCCGTGTACCTGAAGGCTTACACCGCCTTGCCCCACCTTGCCTTGTCCAGACCCACCCGCATAACCCTTGCCCCCACGCCCATCGTGCACCGGCCCCGGTCTGACTTCACAAAGACAGTCCGAGTCCCCAAGCTGCCCGAGGCCATGAAAGGTATGAGCCGACAATTCCAAGACGGCCCCTACTACCTCCGCAACCTTGCCCAACCCACTACCAAAAGGAAGTACGCCTTACGACACCACTACTACGACGCCTTCAAGGACAAGGAAGTGCCCTATACAGGCCCTGAAATCTTCGTGGGCGAGCCCGGATACGTCCCACTTGTCTAAACCCCCCAAACCAAACCCCAACCCAAACCCCAACCAAACCCAAACCAAAAGGAACCAACCATGTCCGACCAACTCACCCCCGCCCAAGAAGCCCTTGCTGGCCCCTACGTTGCCAAGTACACCGCCATTGGCCTGCGCACCACCCCCGAGAACACGCAAGACCGAGCCATCGCAGCCAAGGCCGCTGAAGCGTTCTTGCGGGCTGACGCCAACTTCAACCAGTCCCGCACCTGCATCCACATCGACACCGCGTCCGACCCCGACCTCACACTTGCCCTCGGCCCCGACCACGAAGGCCAAGACATGAAGGCCATGTACATCGTGACCGGGACTTGGCCCCACTTGGTTGCCCTTGCCAAGAAATTCACCGGCAAGGACGATGTATCAGACGCCTTCTGCGTCTCGCAGTACGCTGCCCATGCCCCGGCCCACGCCACCTTCATGCGGGACGTGCTGGGAGTCAAGGGCATCGACGTGCAGACTGACGCCTTGGACGGCTTCTCCCGGCACTGCGGCGTCACCTTGATCTACGAGAAGGCCATCTTCGTTGGCGACCCACCTGTAGCCTTCAAGGAAACCGCCGATGGCAAGCTCGACCCCATTTACACGAACGCCGAAGCCCATCAAGCAGGCTTGACCACGCCTGAAGGCTTGCCCTTGGCCGATGCCTGATAGCCTTGATAGCCTTGCCCCCACCACAACCCCCACAGGCCCGCCCAGAACGGCCTGTGGGCCTCCAAATGACCCTTGGCAAGCCCAAACCCCTATCCACCATCTCTAATCGCTGGCTGCCCCTTCCCTGCGGCTCCAGCCCACAAGAGATGAACCCAGTCGGCAAGCGCGTGTTCAACAGGCTTACCAAGCTGTGGAAAAAGCACATCTAGCCGCATCTAGCCGCATCTAGCCGCATCTAGCCGCATCTAGCCGCATCTAGCCGCATCTAGCCGCATCTAGCCGCATCTAACCCCAACCCCTAGGAACCCAAATGTCCAAACTCTCAATCGAACAATCCGCACAAGCCATCTTGTCATGCCCCGCCGTGACTTTCTCACTCGAAGGCCCACCCGGTGTAGGAAAAACGCACGGCATTGCCGCCCACTTGCGTGAAGCCGGGTACAACGTGCACATCATGCCTTGCCAGAACATTCCGGCGGAGGACACCGCAGCCTTGCCCGTGGTCAAGAAAAACGGGACTGTGGAATTCGCCACCCCTGAGATGTGGCATCCCGCACCCAAGACCGCCTTCATCTTGGACGAGTTGTGGAAGGCCCCCGACGACATTCTCAATGCCTTCTTGCCTATGGTGCACGGTTTCCCCCGCACCTACATGCACCACGAGTACCCCGAGGACACCATCGTTGTCGTGACTGGAAACGCCGCCGAGTTCCGTGTGGGTGACAAGTTCAAGCCGCACATGGGCAACCGCGTGGTGTCTATCGAGGTGGACGACCCGACACTTGCCGAGGCTACGAAAGTCATGCTTGACCGGGGTGTGGATGCTCGCATCATCGAATGGGTGCGCGTCAACCCACAGGCCTTGAAGTCTTTTGACCCGCAGGCTCAGACGAGGCCCGAGACGGAGTTGACGAGCTACTACGGGTACGACCAGCGCCACCCCAAGCGCAAGTTCTGCTCGATGCGCAGCTTGGAGCTTGCCTCCAACATCATCAAGGCCGTGCCCGACAGTGTGCGCCAGCCCTGCTTGCAAGGTGCTATCGGCCAGAAAGCGGCTTCCAACCTTGAACACTTCCTGCGGGAGTCCGCCGAGTTCATCCCGCTTGCCGACATGGTGGCCGGGACTGCGAAAGTGCCCAAGCAACTGTTCGATCGTCGGCTTGCTGCGATCACCGCAGCGTCCGGGCTTGATGAGAGCAACTGGAAGCCGCTGCTCAAGTACGCGGAGCGACTTGGTTCGGAGTTGAAGCAAGTGTTCCTGCTGAATGCAAGCCGCAAGAAAGTGAGTGCCGACTTGCTGGTGAAGTCCCAGACTTGGCGAAACGAGCTTGCTGTAATCTTGTAATGAAAGGAGGGCCGGGCTTTCGCCCGGCTTGCATGAGACTTGACAATCCGGATGTCCGAGTGTGGGGCCAAGTGTGGGGCCGAGTGTGGCTCCAAGTGTGGATACAAGTACGGGAACGAGTACTGGACCGAGTGCGGTCCCAAGTACAGAAACAAGTGCGGGACCGAGTGCGGGGCCGAGTGCGAGTCCGAATTAGGAGCAGACCATGAGACTTGACAAGCCGGATGCCCGAGTGTGGGACCAAGTATTGGACCAAGTGTGGTTCCAAGTGCGGAACCAATTGCAGGACCAAGTGTGGGTCCGAGTGGGGTTCCCAGTGTGGGATCAAGCGCGGAACCAAGTACGGGACCAAGTATTGGACCAAGTGCGGAACCGAGTTACACGCCGAGTGAGGAGCAGACCATGAGACTTGACAAGCCGGACGGCCCAGTGTGGGTCCGAGTGGGGTTCCAAGTGTGGGATCAAGCGCGGGACCAAGTGTGGGACCAAGTGCGGGACCGAGTACTGGACCGAGTGCGGGGCCAGGTGCGGTATCGAGTGCGGAACCAAGTTTCCCACTGAACCACAAGTTAGGAACAACCAAATGTACTTATCCATTCCAAACCCATGTAGAACAAGAGTGTGGGGCCTAGTACTGTACTCAACCCAACACGTAAGGGCAGCATGGAAGCCAGTCCTTGCACCTGTACGTGCTAGTACATACCTAAGATGCAACTTGATGACCCCCGATTGACATCCTCCCTGCTCCACACGGTGTGGGACACAGCGTCCGATCAGGTATCGAATCAGGTGTGGAACCAACTCACTAAACTCCTGTGGCAGGCTTGCCACCTAACAACCTCAACCATCAAAGCATCATGTTCACTCAAGACGACCTCTCCAAACTCACTAAATCCCTTGTGACCCGCTTGCCGCACATCGAACCCTTCCTGTTCGTTATCCCGATGCGTGTCCTCTCACCCGAGGAGTATCAGGCCAAGATCCCCGCCCCATACCCGCAGACAGCGGCTTGCACATCGACCGAGTTCCTGTTCCAGTCGGAGTTCATTGCCCAAGCCCCGCCCCCGCAGCAGCGCGGCTTGATCTTGCACGAGATTCTGCACGGTGCGCTGGAGCACTTGTCCCACCCTTGGCGTGACAAGACGATCACCGATGAGTCATTCTTTCGCTTGCGCAACATCGCACAGGATGTGGTGGTGGAGAACTTTGTGGCCGAGCTGTCCGAAGCCGACCAGCCTGGAGTTGCCCCTGCCGATAGGTACATCCAGAACTTCCTGCCCTTGCCCGACAGCTACTCCAAGTACAAGGGCTGGAACTGGCGGGATGTGTACGACGACTTGCGCTCGCAAGCCGATGTGCAGCCCAACGATTCATTCGATCACCACGGGTACGGTGGAGACGACACCCCCGAGGCCGCACAAGCCCGAGCCGAGGCCGAACGCTTGTGGAAGTCCGCCCAGAAAGCCTCCGAAGCTGCCCGGCAGACCTTGGCTGGCAACGCTCCGGGAATCGACAACATCGCTATCACTGCGGCTGCCGAGAAAGTGCGCTGGCAAGACACCCTTGCCGACTTCCTGCAATCCATCCCCAGCCCTGAGCGCAAGACTTGGACCAAGGTGCGCCGCCGTCCGTTCTGCACACGTCAGGAGTACCACCCGTCCAAGACCGGTGAACAGCCCGCCCTTGACCATGTGTACCTGTTCGTTGACACGTCCGGCTCCATGAGCGGAACCTTGAACACCGTGGCCGCCGACATTCTTGGCCTGATGCGGGCCGTACAAGTCAACACGCTGGAGATTGTGTATTACGACGTAGGAGTGCAGCGCCGGGACGTGATCGAATTCGACGACATGGAAGGCTACACCATCACCTCTATGCCCGGAGGCGGAGGCACGGCAGTGCGACCTGCCATGGAAGAAGTGATTGGCAGTCCCGATTACGTTGCGGGTGCTCCATTCGTGGTGCTGACCGACGGATACGACGACTACAACATCGGCAGCTTGCCCACTGGCCCACTTGTCTGGCTGTCCTATGAGAAGCCCGTTAAAAGCGATCAGGGTGTGTCCCTGCTTGTCAAGTGAGACTTGGTAAACAGGATGTTCGAGTGTGGGTCCAAGTGCGGGACCAAGCGCTAGGTCGAGTGTGGGGCCAAGCGTGGCTCCCCGTGTGGGACCCAGTACAGGGACAAGTGTGGGACCGAATCAGGAGTAAGCCATGAGACTTGACAAGCCGGATGTTCGAGTGTGGGGTCCAGTGTGGGACCACGTGTGGTCCCACGTGCGGGGCCAAGTACTGGGCCAATTGTGGGACAAAGTGTGGGTTCAAGTGTGGGTCCAGGTTGGACACCGAACTAGGAGAAAACCATGAGACTTGGTAAACAGGATGTCCAAGTGTGGGGCCAAGTGGGGAACCAAGTGTGGAACAGAGTGTGGGGCCAAGTGCGGGACCAAGTGTTGGACCAAGTGTTGGACCAAGTGTTGGACCAAGTATGGGACCAAGTGTTGGACCAAGTGTTGGACCAAGTGTTGGACCAAGTATGGGACCAAGTGCGGGACCAAGTGTTGGACCAAGTATGGGACCGAGTTACACGCCGAATCAGGAGCAAACCATGAGACTTGACAAGCCGAACGTACGAGTGTGGCTCCAAGTGGTGGTCCAAGTGCGGTATCGAGTACGGGTCCAAGTGTGGGACCAAGTGCGGGTCCGAGTACTGGACCGAGTGCGGGGCCAGGTGCGGTATCGAGTGCGGAACCGAGTTACACGCAGAATCAGGAGCAAACCATGAGACTTGACAAGCCGGATGTCCGAGGGTGGTACCAAGTGCGGGTCCAAGTGCGGGTCCGAGTGTGGGACCAAGTACGGTATCGAGTGCGGGACCAAGTGCTGGACCGAGTGTGGAACCAAGCCCCACACCGAATCAGGAGCAAACCATGAGACTTGACAAGCCGAATGCCCGAGTGTGGTACCAAGTGCGGTACCAAGTGCTAGGTCGAGTGTTGGACCGAGTGTGGGACCAAGTGCAGTACCAAGCACTAGGTCGAGTGTTGGACCGAGTGTGGGGCCAACTTGCACGCCGAATCAAGTTTCACGCCGAATCAGGAGCAAACCATGAGACTTGACAAGCCGAATCCCCAAGTATCGGACCAAGTGTGGGTCCAAGTGTGGGTCCAAGTACCGGACCAAGCGTGGGACCAAGTGTGGGACCCGGTGTGTACCCAAGTACTGCACCAAATCAGGAGCGAACCTTGAAATTAGGAGTAAGTGCCAGATCACACATGTCATCCGTCTTCTACAGTATTCGCGCATCTACAACATTAGGCCCTGACCTAATCCAAATTCCAATCTTCTATAAATGCTTTATAGGTATTAAAAATGAAACTAGGTAAATACAAACTGCCCATTGAAGTGTCGTTCAGTGACCTGCTGTACTGGTGGGACCCCATGTTTTCTCTGTCCCACGACCTGTACCACACCAGCCTTGAGGGGCTAAAAAAGTGAGCAATGTGGTCTGCGAATACTGCAACCCAGGAAGAATTTGATGAGATTAGGACGCCGACGACCGACTGGTACACAGTACGACGTGTACCGAAAGTGTGCAACCGTACCCATGGACTTGCTCAACAAATCATTTTCCATGCTATGGACTACGGTACGCGACCACGTATGCAGAAGGATTTTCATACCGTGACCACTTCAAAGTTCTCGACATTAAGACAGCCCACTGAGCCGATGCCCGACAACTGGGCTTGGAACGATGGATTCCCCACACTAGCAGCAGTTGCTGCATTTTTTATAGCATGTTTCACAGTCTACTGTTTGTGCGAATTTATAGCAAAGCGTGTCCGACGCTTGTTTAGTGGTACAGTCCCCCACCCAGAGCAAGTGAAGATACTTTTGAATAGGGCTAACCGAGGCGTGCGACGGAGACCAAGATGTCTGTAACACTATACGGCGTACCTGACCCAGACCCTGCGCTGCTTGACGCGGTTACCGAGTGGCTGGGTGACAGGGACGCCATGATACTGTGCCACCAGCGCAAACCGATCGATGCCAGACCTTGCCAATACCCCGGCCTCCTGCGATACGAGATTGTCATCAACGGGACCGCATATGCGGCGTACCAAGAACGCAATGGAAAGATTTACCTACCTTGAACAGACTAGCGACGCAATACCCTGGATTCAGCCAGAGGTCAAAGAGCAGCTACGCGCAGCGTAGCATTAAGGAGTTGACATGCAACTGACATATAAATTTCGGCTACGGGATACAGCCGACAGCGAATTGCGCCGACAAGCGCGTGCCGTCAATTTCGTTTGGAACTACTGCAATGAGACACAGCAGCAGGCCGTCAAGCGTGGACGCAAGTGGTTGTCCAAATACGACCTTCAGAAGCTGACTGCTGGGGCTTCAAAAGAGTTGGACATTCACGCGCACACCATCCAAGGTGTTTGCTGCAAATACGACGACAACCGCAAGACCCACAAAAAAGCTTGGCTTCGATGGCGAAGTAACAAAAGGTCGCTTGGATGGGTGCCGTTTAATACAGGTCACGTCATCTACAAAAACGGCGCATTTTGGTTTCGTGGACGCGCATATAAAGCGTGGGTAAGCCGAGACCTCGAAGAAGGACAAAGCTTTGGAGCAGGCAGTTTCAGCCAAGATAGTCAAGGGCATTGGTTCATCAATCTCCCCGTCGAGGTGGAATCAATCGAATCCGTTGGCGGCGATGCCGTTGGCATTGATTTGGGCCTAAAAGACTTGGCCAACATCAGCAACGGTAGCAAGATAGAGCACCCTCGTTGGTATCGCAAGATGCAAGAACG
>Ga0228698_1000532_pt1 | contig 27349 bp, 22 predicted proteins | sample McNCre117_Aug_MG_FD_178015 | JGI IMG/M metagenome (GOLD analysis project Ga0228698, IMG submission 178015) | Freshwater microbial communities from McNutts Creek, Athens, Georgia, United States - 1-17_Aug_MG | ecosystem: Environmental > Aquatic > Freshwater > Creek | place: USA: Georgia...
ACGCCCTGGTGCTGATTGATGCCACCACCGAACGCGAACTGCCCCGCGCCGACAAGCTTTCCCTGGCCCGCGCCCTGGTGCAGGACATCGCCAGGCGCCTGGCCTGACCCCAAGCCTTCAACCAAGCAAGCCGATATGACCGAGATCGATGTCAAGGTGCTGGACAGCCGCATGGCGGCGCACCTGCCCAGTTACGCCACCCCCGGCAGCGCCGGCCTGGATCTGCGGGCCTGCCTGGATGCCGCGCTGGTCATCCAGCCCGGCCAGACGGTGCTGATCCCCACCGGTTTGTCCGTGCACATCGGTGATCCGGGGCTGGCCGCGATGCTGCTGCCGCGCTCGGGCCTGGGCCACAAGCACGGCATCGTGCTGGGCAATCTGGTGGGGCTGATCGACAGCGATTACCAGGGGCCGCTGATGGTCAGCTGCTGGAACCGGGGCCAAACCGCCTTCACCATCGAGCCCCTTGAGCGCATTGCCCAGATGGTCATCGTGCCGGTGGTGCAGGCCCGGTTCAGGCTGGTGGATCAGTTTGATGCCACGCAGCGCGGCGAAGGCGGCTTCGGCTCAACCGGCAAGGCCTGAGCCAGCGTGCGCGTTTGATTCGTCAGTGGATCTGATCCGAGGCGGCCGGCGGCATCACCACCTCCAGGCCGTCCTGCAGCACCGACGCGGCCTCGATTTCTTCATCGGTGGCGGCCCGCACGGCCACCACCTGCACCGCCAGTTGCAGCGACAGGCCGGCCAACTCGTGGTTGCCGTCCAGCACCACATGCTCGGGGTAGATCTCGGAGATGCGGTAGATCGCATCCGGACGCATGCCGGGCGTGACCGAACCTTCGGGCAGCCCGTCAAAGTGCATGCCCACCTCGATGTACTCGGGGAAGATCGACCGGCTCTCGAAGCACACCAGGTTCTTGTCATAGTCGCCAAAGGCCTGTTCGGGCTCCAGGCGCACCACGGCTTCGAAGCCAGCCTCCTGGCCCTGCAGCACTTCTTCCAGCTTGGGCAGCAGGTCGTCGCCGCCGAAAAAGAATTCGACCGGGTCAGTGAGTTCGTCCAAGGTTTCACCTTGGGCGTCAGCCATGGTCCAGGTGAGGCTGACGACGCAGGGGGCGGCGATGATCATGGCGGCATGATATCCGTCAGGCTGGCCGCCGTTGGCACCGGGCGACAATCCCGTCATGGACGTTCTTCAAGCTCTCCCCCTGCTGGGCGGCATCTCGCCCGCCACCTTCATGAAGCGCTACTGGCAGAAAAAGCCGCTGCTGGTGCGCCAGGCCTGGCCCGGCGTGCAGCCGCCCATCGACCGCAGCGCGCTGTTTGATCTGGCTGGCGCCGAAGGCGTGGAGGCCCGGCTGCTCAGCCAGTTTGACGGCCAATGGAAGCTGAAGCATGGGCCCTTTGCCCGCCGCGCCCTGCCGCCTGCCAGGCGTGCCGGCTGGACCTTGCTGGTCAGTGGCCTGGATTTGCATTGGCAAGCCGCCCACGAGATGCTGCAGGCCTTTCGGTTTGTGCCCGATGCGCGCCTGGATGACCTGATGATTTCGTGGGCCAGTGATGGTGGCGGTGTGGGGCCGCACCTTGATTCCTACGACGTGTTTCTGCTGCAGGTCAAGGGGCGGCGGCGCTGGCGCATCGGGCCGGTGGCGGATCGCAGCCTGGTGCCCGGCTTGCCGGTGCGCATCCTGTCGCACTTCGAGCCCTCCGAGGAATGGGTGCTGGAGCCCGGCGACATGCTGTACCTGCCACCGCTGTGGGGGCACGATGGCATCGCCGACGGCGAGTGCATGACCTGCTCGATCGGCTTTCGCGCGGCCACCATCACGGGCCTGGCGCAAGAGCTGCTGCACCAATTGGCCGATGACCTGGAGGCTCCTGCGGCCGACCGTCCCGAGCCCATCTACCGCGACGCAGGCCAGCCCGCCACCGCGCAGCCCGCGCGCATGCCCGGCAGCCTGCGCGAGTTTGCGCAAAAGGCCCTGCAGCGCGCGCTCCAACACCCCCGGCAACTGGATCGGGCGCTGGGTGTGCTGATGAGCGAACCCAAGCCCCAGGTGTGGTTTGAACCGGGCCCGGGCCTGGCGGCCGGCGAGGGCGTGGTGCTTGATCGCCGCACCCGCATGGCCTACGACGACCACCATGTGTTCATCAATGGCGAGGCCTTTGACGCAGGCGGCCGCGATGCGCGCCTGATCCGTCAATTGGCCGACCAGCGCATGCTGGCAGCAGCTGATGTGGGGCGTCTCAGCGAGGGCGCCCGCGAGCTGGTGGACGATTGGGCCCAGGCAGGTTGGCTGCATGGGCAAGCGTGCAACTGAAGACCGGGTGACCACAGCATGAACTCACACCGTTGGCACCGCTGGCTGGATGGCTTGCCATCCCAGGTGGTGCATGGCAGGCCAGAGGGCCAGGCCTGGCTGCGCGGCATGCTGCTGGCCTTGTCGCCCGAGGCCGACGCGGTGGCGGGCAATGCGAATGATCAACGGGCCGCCGTGCCGCGTGAGCTGATCTGCATCGATGACGCCTTTGAGCATTGGCCGCTGGATGAGCCCGCTGTGCACGAGGCGCTGGCTGCCTGGCTGCGCCTGCCCGGGCGGCGCCTGCAGTGGATCGCGCGTGATTGGCAGGCCGTGGCGCGTCGCCACCCCCGGTTTGCTCGGTGGCGCACCACCTGGTCGCACAAGATGTCCTACTGGGCGCCGCACGACGACAACGAGTTTGGACGCGTACGTGGTGTGTTAGGCGAAGACTGGGTGATGGAGCGTCTGGATGCACCGGATTGGCGCTGGCATGCCATCACCAACGCGGTGCAGGTTCAGGCCATGCACAACGATGTTGCAGACTTTTTGCAACGCTGTGAAGCGGCCTGGCCCACAACAATTTTGGGGTTGTAGGGAAGTTCCCTAGGGTTTGCTATAATTTTTGGCTAGCCCCAGAAGGGCTCGAGCTTTCTGGGTCTGGTTTCTGAGCAGTCGGCCTGGCTGATTGAGTCAGATCCCGTTACCGGTAATGTTGATCGACACTTTTCACTGAGGACACAAATGAACAAGTCGTTCCTGTTGGCATCCCTGATCGCCGCCGCCGCCCTGACCGCCTGTGGCAAGAAGGAAGAAGCTGCTCCCGCTCCCGCTCCCGCCGCTTCGGCTGCTGCCCCCGCCGCCTCTGAGGCTGCTTCGGCTGCCGCTCCTGCTGCTTCGGGCGCTGACGCTGGCGCTTCGGCTGCCGGCGCTGCTGCTTCGGCCGCAAGCAAGTAATTTCTCTCTCCCGAGAAATTGAAAGCCGCCTCCGGGCGGCTTTTTTCATGGCTGCGTCATGGCCGGCCTGCACTCAGCCTGTGTGCCAAACCGCCCATCTGGTGGCACTGGCGCCAAAAATGCACTAAGTCTGGACACACTTCGGCCGATAAGCCAGAAGATGGCCTCTGGGGCGCCTGTCCGGCAGCAAGCACTGCACGGAGCAGCGGGCTGCCGCGGAGCGCCAGGCAGGCTGCTGTCCTCACGGGGGATCCGTGAACCCGCTCCGACGGTGATCGTCGATCTTGTCCATGCTCAAGACGCTGCAAAGACTACTCTCGCGCAAGCCAGAGCAGCCCCATGCCGGGGCGCTGCAGGCGTGGGCGCAGGAGCATGGTTACAGCTTCCTGAACGTTCGGTCAGCCAGTGGCTGCGTGATCGAAGGCAAGCAGGGTGCGCTGGATTGGCGCATCGAGTGGGGGCAGTCCCAGCGCAGCTACATCCCCGGCTTTGAGCTTCGCCTCATTGCCGATCTGCAGTTGCCCAAGGAATTGATGGCCATCGTGCTCAACCGCGCACTGATGGAGTCGATGGAGCGCGCGGTCTACGAGCAGTACGTGGACAACCTGCAGACCCGCATCGATACCGACACGCCACCAGAAATGCGCTGGCTGGTGATGCACACCAAGGCCACTGGCCCTGAACTGGGCAACTTGCGAGATGGCTTTGGCGGCGCCTGCAGTGCGCACGGCTGGCTGTCACAGTGGGTGGCCTCGCCGCTTCGGCCGGCGCTGCTGAACTGGGTCCGTCGCAGCGCGCCAGACGAAACCCTGGTGCTCACCATTGGCCGCGGCCGCGTCACCTTGCGCACAGGTCTGCCCACTGCCGACCCCGAGCGGGTCGCCCTGAGCTTCGGTGTGTTCGAGCACGCCATCCGTGAAGCCCAGCGCCTCGGCGCCGAATGGAAGCAGGCCGCCAACTCGGGCCTGACCACCTTGCCCAGCGCCTGGGCTCACAGCGCCATCAGCCAGCCTCAAGTTGAGACTGCGAAGTAAGCGCGGCGATCAACCCTCGGCGATGTCCAGCAGCTTGTCGCGCGACAGCACCACCAGGCGCGTCGGCTCCACCCGCACGGCGCCTTCACGCTCAAAGCCCTTGAGCTCCTGATTGACGCGCTGGCGCGAGGCGCCCAGCAATTGGGCCAGGTCTTCCTGGGCCAGTTGCAGGCCGATCCGGATCTCTTCGCCCTGCTCGATGCCGTAACTCTTGGCCAGCAGGATGATCTGCTTGGCCAGGCGCGCCGACAAGGGTTTGGTGTTGAGGTCTTCGAACTGGTTGAACATCAGGCGCAGGCGCCGGCAATTGAGCCGGAGCAGGGCGTCGTACAACTCGGGATGCTGGGCCAGCAGCTCGCGAAAATCGGCCTTGCGCACGCACAGTATCGTGGTGTCGCCATGGGCGTCTGCATCGTGCGTGCGAGGCAGGCCGTCAAACAGCGCGATGTCGCCAAACCAGACGCCGGGCTCGCAGTAGGTGAGCGTCACCTGTTTGCCCGACAAGGACACGAGTGACACCCGCACTGCGCCCTTGGCCACGCCGCACCATTCTTCGGCGGGTGAACCCCGGGTGGACAGCGGTGCGCCATCGGACAGCCGACGCACGTAAGCCCGCGACAGGATCGCCTGGCGCAGGGGTTGAGAGAGCTTGGCGAACCAGGCGCCCATCTCGATGTTTTGCCGCTCTTCTGAAGTCAGTACCGGGGTGTTCATGTCATGTCCCAGGCGCGACAACCGCGCCATGCAGCCTCGCCTATTGTCTACGAGCCTACCGTTGATCTCAGGAGACCTGCGCATGCCCGCCGCCCAACTACAGATTCCGTCGTGCCAAAGCCGCGTTTCGCCCGCCGAATGGCAAACGCGGGTCGACCTGGCCGCAGCCTACCGCCTGGTGGCACTGTTCAAGTGGGACGACCTGGTCTTCACGCACATCAGCGCCCGCGTGCCGGGCACCGAGGATCAGTTCCTGATCAACCCATACGGCATGATGTTTGACGAGATCACGGCCTCCAGCCTGGTCAAGATCGACCTGGCTGGCAACAAGCTGGACGACTCACCCTTTCCGGTGAACCCGGCTGGCTTCACCATCCACAGCGCGGTGCATGCGGTGCGCCACGATGCGCAGTGCGTGCTGCACACGCACACGCTCAACGGCGTCGCGGTGTCGGCCCAGCGCCAGGGTGTGTTGCCCATCTCGCAGCAATCCATTTTTGTCCTGTCCAGCCTGGGTTACCACGATTACGAAGGCGTGGCCTTGCGTGACGACGAGAAGCCGCGCCTGGTGCGCGACCTGGGCACCAACAACTACCTGATGCTGCGCAACCATGGCCTGCTGACGGTCGGGCCGACCATTGCCGAGGCGTTTCTGGCGATGTACGTGTTCGAATCGGTCTGCGCCATCCAGGTTCGGGCACAAGGCGGTGGCGAATTGATAGAAGTCAATCCCCAGATCATCGCCACCGCCGCACAGCAATCGGCGCAGGCCACCAAGGGCATGGGTGGCGGACTGGCCTGGCCGGGGCTGCTACGGCGGCTGGATCGCCAACTGCCGGGCTACGATCAGTGAGCGGTGGCCGTGCAGCCATGCCAAACCCTTGAGTAGGGGGGCTGCTGGCTTCAGGATCGCACGAGTTTTGCCGCCTCTTGGCGTGGTGCAGACGGACGCTCATGCTAGAGTGAAACTGTTTGCCCTCCCACACCCTGGCGCGTCGAAAGTTGTCGCGCGCTTGCCCTAGCGCTGCATGCACCTGAAGAAGCTGTTGTTCCTGGTTTTCAGTCTGAGCTTGTTGCTGCTGGGCCCCGAGAGTCTGGCGGCTATGCCGCGTGCTGCCGATGGTTGGCTCGATGGCCAAGTGGCACGTGTGGTGCACGAGCGGCCCTTGCGGCGTGAGCTCGGTGAGTGGGGCCAGGCGTTTGCAAACCAGCTCTCGCATGGCTGGACGCGGCAGACGCCGGTTCGGCGTGTCGCGCAATCGGACATGCCCGGCCCTGCCGGCGAGCCCGTTCGAGCGCTTGAGCAGCAGATGCAGCAGCTGATGGCCGATGCCCGGCGTCAGCAGGCCGAATTGATCCAGGTGCATCGTCAACTGGTGGCGGCAGAAGGCGTCAACCGATGGCTGCCCTGGCTGCTGCTGGGTTGGCTGGCCACCACGGTAGGCCTGCTGTGGTTCGTGCTGAAGTCGCGACGCTTGCAGCGTGAACTGGAGCGCCGCGACTGGGTACAGGCTGCCGAACAAGAGGAATTGCGGGTGGCCAGCAAGGAGCCGCAGCAGCCTGCCGCAGCTGTGGTGTCCACCGAGCAACCCCTGCTGTCAAAAGGGCCGATGTCGGCTGCGATGCCGCTGGGTCGGCCCGGCCTGAGCCTGACTCAACCCGGGCCACTGACTGGCCCGGAGGCGCCAAGCTTTGATGGCCGGCCCAGTCGCCAGGCCTCGCAACTTCGTGTCAATGATCCCTCCATGGGAACGGGCATTCCGCCCCGCGCCGTGTCGGTGGAAGAAATGATGGACCTGGATCAGCAGGTTGATTTCTTCCTGGTGCTGGGGCAGGCCCAATCGGCCGTCGATCTGCTGCTGGGGCATGTGCGCAGCACGGGCGGTAGCAATCCGCAGCCTTACTTTCGCCTGCTCGAAATCTACCGTGACGAGGGCGACGAGGAAGACTACGAGCGCACCCGTGAGCGATTCAATCAACGGTTCAATGGCTTTGCGCCGCCCTGGTCTGGCAGCTTGACCGAGGGGCGCGCCCTGGAAGACTACCCAGAGCTCATCCATCAGATTCAGGCTTGCTGGGCAGAGCCCGCGCAGGCCATGGCTTTCATCGCCGATCTGATGCCGCGAAGCGTTCACACCGAACCGCTGGATTTGCCGGCCTATCGCGAGTTGTTGCTGTTGCACGCCATGGCCAGCGATCTGAAGGCCGATGCGGTCGAGGTCAAGCCCGTGGCCGTGGTCGAGCCCGAACCGGTGCGGGCCTGGCTGGATGCCTCCGATCCTCCGGAACCCGCCGACCTGCCCGAGCCTGTGCCGCCTCAAAAGCCCAGTCTCGGCTCGCAGTTCGCGGTGGACATTTTGCTGCCGCTGGACGAGCCCCACGGCGGCCTGGACATCACAACGCCCATGCCCCGCACCTCGGCACGCAGCAGCGCACAGGCCATGTTGGCCGAATGGGTGTATGCCCGCGCTACCACCAAGCTGGCCCGGCCGGCCAATGCGGTGGATGCGGGCAACACCTCGTGGCCGCCGCAGGCCTCAAGCCACGGCCCGCTGGATCTGGATCTGTCTGATTTCGCGCCGGCACCGCGCGAATTCACCCGGCCCGCGGCCTTCACCGACATCGACATGCGGCGCGACAGCCATCCGTCTGATCTGGCGGCCTTTGATGACGCCGGGCCGCCGTCATCCAGCGGCCCCGACCGTACATCCTGAGCGGCCGGCCCGATCAGAGGCGTGCCAGGCGCGCCAGCGCTTCGTGCAAGGTCTTGTCCTGCTTGGCAAAGCAAAAGCGCGCCAGACCCTGGTTTCGGCCATCCTGGTAAAAGGCCGATAAGGGGATGGCGGCGACGCCGATTTCCGTCGTCAGCCATTTGCAGAAATCGGCCTCACCCAGATCGCTGATGGCGCTGTAATCCACGCACTGGAAGTAGCTGCCCTCGCTGGGCAGCAGCCTGAAACGTGAGCCCGCCAGGCCCTGGCGGAAGAGATCCCGTTTGCGCTGGTAAAACGCCGGCAGCTCAAGATAAGGCGCCGGGTCGGCCAGGTAGCGGGCCAGCCCGTGCTGCATCGGCGTGTTCACCGTGAACACATTGAACTGGTGCACCTTGCGGAACTCGGCCGTCAGGGCCGCCGGTGCGGCCACGGTGCCGATCTTCCAGCCGGTGACATGGAATGTCTTGCCGAAGCTGCTGACGACAAACGCGCGGGCCGCGAGTTCGGGGTGGCCGCTGGCGCTGGCATGGCGTTCACCGTCAAAAACCATGTGCTCATACACCTCGTCCGAGATCAGCAGCGCGTTGGTCGGGCGCAGGATCTCGGCCAGCGTATCCAGATCAGCCTGACGCCAGATGGTGGCACTGGGGTTGTGGGGGGTGTTGATCAGGATGGCCCGTGTTCGTGGCGACAGGGCAGCCCTTATCGCATCAAAGTCGGGCCGGAAGGTTTCGGCCTTCAGGGCCACGCGCACCACCTTGCCGCCTGCCAACTCGATGTTGGGCACATAGCTGTCGTAGTTGGGCTCCAGCACCACCACTTCGTCACCGGGCCCCACGATGGCCAGAATGGCTGTCAGGATGGCCTGGGTGGCGCCTGCCGTCACGGTGATCTCGGCGGCGGGGTCATAACGCTTGCCGTACAGGGCTTCAATCTTGGCGCTGACGGCCTCACGCAGCGCCGGCACGCCTGCCATGGGGGGGTACTGGTTCAGGCCCTGGTGCATGGCGTCGGTGACCGCCTGCACCAGCGCCGGGTCGCCTTCAAAATCCGGAAAGCCCTGGCCCAGGTTGACAGCGCCGCGTTCGGCAGCCAGCGCCGACATCACGGTGAAGATGGTGGTGCCTACACGCGGCAGGCGGCTGGGAAAGGTGGGCGTGGCGAAATCGGTCATGTCGTCAGAGATCGTAGGACGTGGGGTCTGCGCCGGCCTTCTCGGCCATGGCGCGGTGGATCAGGGCCGGTGTGAGTCGCTCGTTGAGCAGTTCGGCAAAGGCCAGCACGAAGTGGCGCAGGTAAGCGCCGCGCTTGAAGGCCACGCGCGAGGTGTTGGGCCCAAACAGGTGGCCAGCCGGGCGCCAGGCCAGATCGCCGCCGGGCGGGTCATTGCGCACGGCCATTTCGGCCACGATGCCCACGCCCATGCCCAGGCGGACATAGGTCTTGATGACGTCGGCATCGATGGCTTCGAGCGCAATATTGGGCTTGAGGCGGGCCTTGCTGAAGGCCGCATCGATGCGCGAACGGCCACTGAAGGTGGGGTGGTAGGTGATCAGGGGCTCGGCCGCCAATTGCGCCAGCGTGGGCCGGTCCACCTCGACCAGCGGGTGCCTGGCGGGCACCACCAGCACGTGCTGCCATTCGTAGCACGGCAGCGACACCAGGCCTTCGGTGTCGGCCAGGGATTCGGTGGCCAGGCCAATCTCGGCCACATCATCCAGCAGCATGCGGGCCACGTCGCCAGGCGTGCCCTGGTGCATCACCACCTGCACCTTTGGAAACTGCCTGCGCAGCTGGGCAACGGGCTCGGGCAGCACATAGCGGGCCTGCGAGTGGGTGGTGGCAATGGACAGCGTGCCCGCGTCCTGCTGCGAGAACTCTTCACCAATGCGCTTGAGATTGGCCACCTCGCGCATGATGATCTCGATCGACTGCAGCACCAGTTGCCCGGGCTCGGTCACCCGGCGCAGGCGCTTGCCATGGCGGGCGAAGATATCGACGCCCAGTTCTTCTTCGAGCTCAAGAATGGCCTTGCTGATGCCTGGCTGGGAGGTGAACAGGGCCTTGGCGGTTTCGGTGAGGTTGAGGTTGCGGCGCACGGCCTCTTGCACAAACCGAAACTGGTGCAGGTTCATGCCGCCACCTGTTGAATGAGCGCCCCCAGGGCAATCTGCGCCATGGTGTCAACCAGTTGGGGCGACTCGCCCACGGCCGCCTGCAAACGAATGACAACCGCAGGGTTGCTGGCCTGCAGCGTGGCCAGCAGACCGGGCAGGTCGCGCCGTACATGGCCGCCGGCCCCCAGGAACAGGGGCACCACATCCAGTTGGGTGCAGCCGCCATCGATGAGCCGCTGGCCCCCTGCGATCAAGTCAGGGCTCATGAACTCGAGAAAGGCCAGCACCACACGGTCGGGGCCCAACTCGGCCTGGCAACGCGCTGCCACCGCCTCGAAGGGTCGTGCCCACAGCGGGTCTCGGGCGCCATGTGCAAACAGCAGCAGACCTCGCGATCCGTTGGGCAGGGGCGTTGGCGTCATGTGGGGCTCTTCATCGGTAGCGGACCAACCAGGCAAATGCGCCCATCGAGATCAGCAGGTACAGCCCGCTGGGCGCGGCAGCTGCCATCCAGGGGGTCCAGTGCCGCAGCAAGCCCAGATGGCCGCTGGCATTGTTGAGCAGCACAAAGCTGATGCCCAGCATGATGCCGCCAAAGACCTTGTAGCTGACTCCGCCGGCCCGGGCGTGCAGGTAGGCAAAGGGCAGGGCCAGCGCCACCATCACCACGCAGGCAAGCGGGTACAAGGCCTTTTTCCAGAACTGGATCTCGTGGCGTTGCACCGATTGCTCCTGGTCGGCCAGGTGGCTGGTGTAGCGCCACAGATCCACCGTGGACATGGCCTGGAGCGGCAGCAGGGCGGCCGCCACCACGGATGCATCCAGCGTGCTTTGCCAGTTCAGGGTGTCCAGTTGCCGGTGCACCAGGGCTTGCTGGGATTGCGCCACCTGCGGCTTGGGCCACTCGGTCAGCTCAACGCCCCGCAACAACCACTGACCGTCGGCCTGCACCATGCCCGAACGGGCCTCGATGCGGGTGCGCAGGCGACCCTCGCCGTCGAACTCGTAGATGCGGATGCCGATCAGCGAGCGATCACCGCCCGTGGCGGCCACGTTGACAGAGATCGCGCGGGCCAGGTCGGGGTTGGGGTTGTCGCGCTTTTCCTTGAGCCAGGCGCCACCAGTGACCAAGGCCAGGCCCCCCTTGGCTCCGCCTGCCTTGATGATCACGGCTTCGCGGTCGGTCCAGGGGGCCACGTAGTCACCGACCACGAAGGTGATGGCGGCAAACGCGATGCCCGGCAGGGCCAGCAGGCCCAGTGCGCGGCCGGGGCCCAGGCCCGCGGTGCGCAGGATCGTGAATTCGGACGACTGCGCCAGACGGGCCATGGCATAGATGGTGCCGATCAGCACGGCGATCGGGAACAGCTCGTAGAAGTGCCCGGGCACGGTCAACAGCCCCTTGGCCAGGGCCTTGGTCAGCGTGTACCCATTGCGGCCCACGCCCTCGAGTTCGTCGACAAAGTCGATCAGGAAGAACAGGCTGAGAAAGGCCATGGCCACAAAGACCACCGACCAGACGATGTCGCGATAAAGCAGCCGGCGAACGGTTTTCATGACGCGGCCCTGGGTTGGCGCAGGCTGGCCAGCGGGGCCCACACCGCCGCGTGATCACGCCACCAGATCAGCAGCAGGCCCACCACAAAGGCCGTGCCGTGCAACACCAGCATCGCGCTGCCCATGGCGAAACGCCCGCTGGCCACCCAGGCCTGGGTGAGGTTGACGAAGTTGAAGTAGGTGACGAAGGCCAGCAGGGCGAAGAGCAGGTTCCAGTTGCTGGCGCGGCGCGGATGCGTGGCGGCCAGACCAATGCCCAGCAAGGGCAGGTTCACGGCTGCCAGCAGCATGCCGAAGCGCCAGGCCAACTCGCCCTGGTGCCTGGGCGTGGGATCCTGCATCAGCGCCAGCGTGGCCATGGCACTGGGCGGACGGGCCTCGGCGCTGCGCACGGCATTGTCGTCGACCAGCACGCGGTAGGTTTCAAAGCTGGCCAGGGTGTGCTGGCCGGATTGGCTGTCGAATTCGTTGCGCTGGCCGTGTTCAAGCTTCAGCAGCTTGTCGTTGCCTTCGTTTTCCATGCGGCCGCTTTGTGCAGACACCACGGATTCATGCGGGGCGTTGCGGGTGAGCACGAACACGTGGTGGCCTTCGACGCCTTCCTGGCTGGCGCGGTCCACAAAAAATGTGCGGGTGCCGTCGCGGGAGGTCTGGAACACGCCGGGCGCCACGCGCGACAGATCCGCGCGTTGCTCATAACGGGCGCGCAGTTCGGCGCTGCTGCGATTGCCCCAGGGCCACACCAGCAGCAGCAGGGTGGCGATCACCAGCAGCGCAGGCAGGGCCATGCGCAGCACGGGGCGCACGAATCGGCCCAATCCCAGGCCACTGGCAAACCAGATGGCCATTTCGCTGTCGCGGTACATGCGGCCCAGGCTGAGCACCACGGCCACGAACATCGACAGGATCATCATCGTGGGCAGGTGCTTGAGCGCGGTGTAGCCCAGCATCAGCACCACGTCTTCAGGCGCCACTTCGCCGCCGGCCGCGGCAGCCAGTGTGCGAATCAGCATCATCGTGATCACGATGGTCAGGATGACGACCAGGGTGGCACCAAAGCTGCGGGCAATCTCGCGACGAACAGTCGAATCGAATAACATCTTTGGCTCTCTTAACCAAAGTGAATTATGGACTTCGCAACCCAAGTGATCGCAGCCGGGGCCACAAGCCGCCTGGCCGCAGACGCCCTGCTGGTGCTGTTGGTGGGTGACACCCTTGCCGCCGGCCTGGACGTACCCCTGGCTTCGGCCATCTCCGACACCATCGCCATGGGCGATCTGGCGCTCAAGCCTGGCAAGGTGGCTTACCTGCGCAAAGTGTCAGGCGTCAAGCCCGCCCGGGTCGTCGTGGCCGTGGCCAAGGATGGCAAGGCCAAGTCGATCAAGTCGGCTGCGCTGGCAGCGTTGGCCGTCATCAAGCCCTTGCCAGTCAAGCAGTTGGCAGTGCAGATCGTGGGCGGCGAAGGCCATCTGAATGAGCAGGCCGAAGCCCTGGCTGGCGCCGTGGGTGAATCGGTGTACGTCTACCGCACCACCAAGCCCAGCGCAGCGGCCTCGGCCGTGCTGGCCAAGGTCACACTGCTGGTGGCGGGCAAGGACGAGGCCAAGGCCGCCGATGCGGGTCTGCATCGCGGTGCCGCCATCGCTGCAGGCGTGGACCTGGCGCGCGAACTGGCCAACCGACCGGGCAATGTGTGCACGCCCACTGCCCTGGCTGCCGAGGCCCGCAAGCTGGGCAAGCAGCCCAAGATGAAGGTGGACGTGCTCGATCGCAAGCAGATCGAGGCACTGGGCATGGGCAGCTTCCTGTCCGTGGCCCAGGGCTCGGATGAGCCGCCGCGTTTCATCGTCATGCACTACAACGGCGCGGCCAAGTCGCAGGCGCCGGTGGTGCTGGTGGGCAAGGGCATCACCTTTGATTCGGGTGGCATCTCGCTCAAGCCGGGAGAGGCCATGGACGAGATGAAGTTCGACATGGGTGGCGCCGCCAGCGTGCTGGGCACCATGGCGGCCGTGGCGCGCCTGCAGCCCAAGGTCAATGTGGTGGGCGTGGTCGCCACCTGCGAAAACATGCCCAGTGGCCGTGCGCTCAAGCCGGGTGATGTGGTCAAGAGCATGTCAGGCCAGACCATCGAGGTGCTGAACACCGATGCCGAAGGCCGCCTGATCCTGTGCGACGCCTTGACCTACGTGGAGCGCTTCAAGCCCGCAGCCGTGGTGGACATCGCCACCCTGACGGGTGCCTGCGTGGTGGCCTTGGGCAATGTGCGCTCGGGCATGTTCTCCAGCGACGACAGCCTGGCCAACGCCTTGCTGGCCGCGGGTGATGCCGCGCTGGACACCTGCTGGCGCATGCCCCTGGACGAAGAGTACGACGAAGGCCTCAAGAGCAATTTTGCCGACATGGCCAACATCGCCGGCCGCGCCGGTGGCGCTGTCACGGCGGCCATGTTCCTCAAGCGTTACACCCAGAAGTACCCCTGGGCCCACCTTGACATCGCCGGCACGGCCTGGAAGTCGGGCGCCGCCAAGGGTGCCACGGGCCGGCCCGTGGGCCTGCTGACGCACTGGGTGCTCAGTCGCGCTGCCTGAGCCCCAGCGTTTCGCAGCGGTCAACATGGTGCAGGTGGATTTCCATTCGGGCGTGGCCGACAAGATCGGCTACGCATGCCGCCTGCTGCGCAAGGCCCATCGGGCCGGGCATCGGGTGGCCGTGGTGGGCCCTGGCGAGCACCTGGCGCGGCTGGACGTGATGCTGTGGACTTTCGACCCTGGCGAATTCGTGCCGCACTGCCGCTTGCGTGCGGGGCAGGTCCTGCCAGCGCACCTGCATCGAACGCCCATCGTGCTGCTCGACGATGCGGCATCGCTGTCGGGCCAACCGGTGGTCGTCAACCTGGGCAGCGATGGGTTGCACGATCTGAGCCCCTTTGATCGGGTGATCGAGGTGGTCACGGCGCAAGCCGACGACGCCGCGCAGGCGCGTGCCCGCTGGCGGCGTTACGCCGCAGCCGGTCACAAGCCCACCAATCACGATCAGTCCGGCCGCTGAGCCGGGCTGGCGCGCTTGTTGCTCACGCTGCAGTGGGCTGGCAACTAGGGGCAAGCCTGATGTGCGGGGCGCAGCCAACGCGTCCGGCTCGGTGTATCGTTCCGTCCGTTGGCAAGCGGCGCTGGCGTGCCGCAGTGGAATCCTTCAATCTGGAGCTATGTGCATGAAATCCAAGTTCGGTCTGATCACGGTGGCGGTGGTGTCCATGTTGGGCAGCCAGGCGATGTCCCAGGAAGTGGTGGTCAAGATCGGCCACGTGGCCCCCATCTCTGGCGCGCAGGCCCACTACGGCAAGGACAACGAGAACGGCGCCCGCATGGCCATCGATGACCTGAATGCCAAGGGTGTGACCATTGGCGGCAAGAAGGTCAAGCTCGAGCTGGTGGCTGAAGACGATGCGGCCGATCCCAAGCAGGGCACCGCCGCGGCTCAAAAACTGTGCGACGCCAAGGTGGCTGGCGTGATCGGCCACCTGAACTCGGGCACCACCATCCCTGCATCGGCGGTGTACGACAAGTGCGGCATCACCCACATCACGCCCTCGGCAACCAATCCGGAGCTCACCGCCCAGGGTTTCAAGGGCACGTTCCGCCTGCTGGCCAACGACAACGCCCTGGGCGCTGGCCTGGCGGTGCATGCAGCCAAGGTCCTGAAGGTCAAGACGGTGGCCGTGATCGATGATCGCTCGGCCTACGGCAAGGGCATTGCCGAAGTCTTCAAGAAGACCGCCCTGGCCAATGGCATCAAGGTGGTGTCTGAGCAGGCCACCACCGACAAGGCCACCGATTTCATGGCCATCCTCACCGCCATCAAGGGCAAGAAGGCCGATGCCATCTTCTTTGGCGGCATGGATCCCCAAGGCGGCCCCATGCTGCGCCAGATGGACCAACTGGGCATGAGCAAGCTCAAGTTCTTCGGCGGTGACGGCATCTGCACCACCAAGCTGCCCGAACTGGCTGGCGGCGCCAAGTCGCTGGCCGGTGTGGTGTGCGCCGAAGGCGGTGCCTCGCTGGACAAGATGCCTAGTGGCAAGGCCTGGAAGGACCGCTACGACCAGAAGTTCCCGGGGCAGTTCCAGGTGTATGCACCCTATGTGTACGACGCCATGCATGTGCTGGTGGACGCCATGGTGCGTGCCGGCTCCACCGACCCGAAGGTCTACACGCCCAAGCTGGCCCAGACCGACTATCAGGGCGTGACCACCAAGGTTCGGTTTGAGGCCAATGGTGAACTGAAGAACCCGGCCATGACCTTGTACGGCTACCAGGACGGCAAGAAGGTGGCTTTGCCCTGATGCTCGAATGAGGCGGCCCGCCTTGGCCGCTCATGCACCATGAAAACGGGCGCCGCTGGCGCCCGTTTTGCATGAACTGCGCTGGCCTGGGTCAGCCTGCGGCCTTCGGCGCCCGGCCATAAAGGCGTGTCATCTCGGCCAGGCGCTGGCCATGCCAGGGGTGCACCTGGCTCCACTCGAAGCGCCACACCCACCAGCCCGAGCCGCTGCCGGGCAGGTTCATGCGGTGCTCGCTGGGCAGGGCCAGGATGTCCTGCATCGGGTGGATGGCCATGTCGGCCACCGAGGCGCTGGCAGCGCGCATCAGGGCCCAGGCGATGTCATGGCCGTCGGTGCCCAGGTAGGCGCGGGCGTGGTGGTGCTCGCGCTCGTTGGCCTTGGCCCACCAGCCCACCGAAGTGTCGTTGTCATGGGTACCGGTGTACACCACGCTGTGGTGCTTGTGGTTGTGCGGCAGGAAGGGGTTCTCGGCCGTGTCGCCAAAGGCAAACTGCAGAATGGACATGCCGGGAAAGCCGGTCTGCGCCATCAGCGTCTTGACGGCTGGCGACAACTCGCCCAGGTCTTCGGCGATCACCGGCACGGGGCCCAGCGCCTTGGCGATGGCGTCGAACAGCGCCACACCCGGGCCGGGCAACCAGCGGCCCTTGACAGCCGTGGGCTCTGAAGCCGGGATCTCCCAGTAATCGGCGAAGCCGCGGAAGTGGTCGATGCGCACGATGTCAACCAGCTCAAGGGTGCGCCGGATGCGTTCGATCCACCAGGCATAACCTTCGCTCGCATGGGCTTGCCAGCGATAAAGGGGGTTGCCCCAGCGCTGGCCGGTGGCGCTGAAGTAATCGGGTGGCACACCTGCCACCACGGTGGGCTGGCCCTGGGCATCCAACTCGAACAGGTCTTGGCGCGCCCAGACTTCGGCGCTGGTGTAGGCAATGAAGATGGGCGCGTCACCCACCATGCGAACACCCTTGCTGTGGGCATAACTGCGCAGTGCAGCCCACTGGCGGTAGAAGCGCCATTGGCAGAACTGGAAGAAGGCGATGCGCTGGGCGTGGCGGGCCTTGGCCTGCGCCAGTGCATCAGCCTGGCGGGTGGCCAGAGCGGCCGGCCAGGTGCACCAGTCGGCCCAGCCGTGTTCTTCGCACAGAGCCATGAACAGGGCGTAGTCATCCAGCCAGCTGCCATGTTGTTGGCAAAAAGCCTGGTAGTCAGCGTGATCGTCGGCGCTGGCCTGGGCCGCGAAGGCATTGGCGGCCTCGTACAGGCGCTGCATGCGCCAGGGCACCATGGTGGCGAAATCGATGCGTTGCGGATCGGCCTGCGGTGCAGTGGCCAAGACGCCCGCATCCAGCCAGCCATGCTGCTGCAGATCGGTCAGATCGATCAGCAGCAGGTTGCCGGCAAAAGCCGACGTGCTCATGTACGGCGAATTGCCCGGCCCGATGCCGCCCAAAGGCAAGGTCTGCCACAGGCTTTGCCCCGACGATTGCAGCCAATCGACAAAGTGGTAAGCGGCCTGGCCCAGATCGCCGCTGCCGTGGGGGCCGGGCAGGGAGGTGGGGTGCAGCAGGACGCCGCTGGCACGAGGAAATCGCATGGTGGTCAGACGCCTGGGCGTGTCGTGGGGGGTGAAGAAGGCGGGTTGAGCGCCAGCAACTGCACGCTGCGGGCGGGCAATGAGAAGTCATGCTCGAGATGCGCGGCATCGGGTGTGGTGCCACTGCTGTCGAGCAGCAACTGCCACGATCCTGGCGGCAGCTTGAACCGGGCAGCGGCGGGCTCGGCATTGAAGAGCATCAGCAGGGGGCGCTGGCCTCGACCCGGTGCGCCAATCAGCGCGCCCAGCACGCGTGAGGCCGCCTGGTTCCAGTCCCAGTCGTCGAGCGATTTGCCGTTGCGGCGCAGCCAGGTCAGGTCGTGCCATCCCTTGTGGTCGGTCAGGCCGGTGTACCAGCTTGGCCGCAGCGGCAGGCATTGACGCCGCAGCGCCAGCACCTGGCGGGTGAACTGGCACAGGTCCTGGTCGGCCTGTGACCAATCAACCCAGGTGATGTCGTTGTCCTGGCAGTAGGGGTTGTTGTTGCCGCTCTGGCTGTGGCCGGTTTCGTCGCCCGCACACAGCATGGGCGTGCCCTGGCTCAGCAGCAGCGTGGCCAGCAGGGCACGTTGCAGGCGGCCCCGCAGGGCCATCACCTCGGGGTCGGAGGTGGGCCCTTCAGCACCGCAGTTCCAGCTCAGGTTGTGGCCGTGGCCATCGCGGTTGTGCTCGCCGTTGGCTTCGTTGTGCCGGAAGTCGTAGCTGACCAGGTCGCGCAGCGTGAAGCCATCGTGCGAGATGACGTAGTTGACCGATTCGGTGGGCTCGCGGCGCTGGGCCTGGAAGCGTTGCGATGAGCCCGCCAGGGCCTGCGCAAACTGGCCCCGTGTGGTGGCGCCACCCAGCCAGAAGGCCCGCACGGTGTCGCGGAAGCTGTCGTTCCACTCCAGCCAGCCACGCGGAAAATTGCCCACCTGGTAGCCACCCGGGCCCACATCCCAGGGCTCGGCAATGAGCTTGCCCTGGGCCAGCAGGGGCGCCAGTACCGGGTCCTGCTGCACAGCCCGAAAAAAGGTGCCTTCGCGCTCGTATCCCTGGCCAGACCGGCCCAGTGCGGGTGCCAGGTCAAAGCGAAAGCCGTCGACGTGCATCTGGGTGACCCAGTAGCGCAATGAGTCCATCACCATCTGCAACACACGCGGCTGGCGGATGTCAAAGGTGTTGCCGCAGCCGCTGTAGTTGTCGTAGGCAGCGCGGTCGTGCTCGGGCAGGCGGTAGTAGCCGGCGTTGTCCAGACCGCGCCAGCACAGCGTGGGGCCCTGCACATCACCCTCGGCGCTGTGGTTGAACACGACATCCAGGAACACTTCGAGCCCGGCTGCATGCAGGCGCTTGACCATGTGCCTGAATTCAAGGTGCGCGGCCTCGGGCCGGGCCGCCAGCCGCGGATCGGGGCAGAAAAACCCCAGTGTGTTGTAGCCCCAGTAATTGGTCAGGCCCATCGCCGGCAAGCGCAACTCGGGCAGGCAATGGTGTACCGGCAGCAGGCTGACCGCCGTGACGCCCAAGGACTTCAGGTGCAACAGCACCGCCGGGTGCGCCAGGCCGGCATAGGTGCCTTGCTCTGCGGCGGGCACGGCGGGATGACGGCGCGTGTAACCCTTGACGTGCAGTTCGCACAGCACGGTGTCGGCCAGCGCGGTCTGGGGTGGTCGGTCATCACCCCAATCAAAATCATCGGTCACCACGCGGGCCTTCAGGGCGGTGGCACCGTTGTCGCGAGGATCGGGTTGCAGCGGGTGCTGGCCATCGTGACCCAGGTGTTCTGGCCCACCGTTGAAGCTGCCCACGATCTGCCTGGCGTAGGGATCCAGCAGCAGCTTGCGATGGTTGAAGCGGTGGCCCTTGTCGGGGCGCCAGGGGCCATGCGCCCGCAGGCCGTACAACTGGCCCGGTGCGCCCAGGCCCACACCGCCGGGGCAGCGCAGGTAGCCGTGCCAGACATCCTGCGTTTGCGCCGGCAGGCGCGCGCGGTGGGTTTCACGCTGGCCGCTGGCGTCGAACAGGCACAGTTCGATGGCGTCGGCCCGGCCACTGGCCACGGCGATGTTCAGGCCTTGGCCGTCCCAGGTGGCGCCAAGCGGCCAGGGCCGCCCGGGCTCCAGCATCAGCGGCTGAGGGCTCAGGCGTTCCATTCGAGGAACACGGTGGCCAGCGGCGGCAGGTCAACCAGGATCGACTGGCCGTGACCATGGGCACCCACGTCGATGCTTTGTGCAGCGCCCAAGGGCGTGCCCACGTTGCCGCCGCCGTAGTGCGCCGAATCGGTGTTCAGGCGCTCGAGCCAGCGGCCGGCCCGGGGCACGCCGATGCGCAGGCCGTGGTGCACCACGGGTGTGAGGTTGCACAGCACCAGCACCGGGTTGGTGCCCGGCTCGCCGTGGCGCACAAAGGCCAGCATGCTGCGGGCGCTGTCATCGTGGATCAACCACTCAAAACCATCGGGCGTGAAATCACGCTGGTGCAGCGCCGGCAGGCGCCTGTGAAGCAGGTTGAGGTCGCGCACCAGGCTTTGCACGCCGGCGTGGCCGGGCTCGGCGTGGGCATCCAGCAGATGCCAGTCCAGGCTGCTGTCGTGGTTCCATTCGCGCTGCTGGGCAAACTCACCGCCCATGAACAGCAGCTTTTTGCCAGGGTGCCCCCACATGAAGCCGTAGTAGGCACGCAGGTTGGCAAACTGCTGCCAGCGGTCACCCGGCATCTTGCCGATCAGCGAGCCCTTGCCATGCACCACTTCGTCGTGGGACAAGGGCAGCACGAAGTTCTCGTTGAAGGCATACACCAGGCCAAAGCTCACTTCGCCCTGGTGGTGGCTGCGGTGGATGGGGTCACGCTTCATGTGCTGCAGCGTGTCGTGCATCCAGCCCATGTTCCACTTGTAATGGAAGCCCAGGCCGCCAGCGTAAGTGGGGCGCGACACCGACGGGAAAGCGGTGGATTCTTCGGCCAGCGTGATGGCCTCGGGCCGCTCACCGCCGACCACCTCGTTCATGCGCCGCAAGAAGCTGATGGCTTCGAGGTTTTCGCGGCCCCCATGCACATTGGGGATCCACTCGCCCGCCTTGCGGCTGTAGTCGCGGTACAGCATCGACGCCACCGCATCCACGCGCAGGCCATCCACGCCGTAACGCTCCAGCCAGTACAAGGCATTGCCCACCAGAAAATTGCGAACCTCGGTGCGGCCCAGGTTGAAGATCAGGGTGTTCCAGTCGGGGTGGTAACCCTCGCGCGGGTCGGCGTACTCGTACAGGTTCGTGCCGTCAAACTGGGCCGGGCCGTGCGCATCGGTGGGAAAGTGCGCCGGCACCCAATCAAGGATCACGCCCAGGCCGGCATCGTGGGCCGCCTGCACAAAGCGCCTGAAGCCTTCGCCATCACCAAAGCGTGAGGTGGGGGCATACAGGCCCACGGGTTGGTAGCCCCATGAGCCATCGAAGGGGTGCTCGCTGATGGGCAGCAATTCGATGTGGGTAAAGCCCATGTCCTGGGCGTAGGGCACCAGGGTTTGAATGAGTTCGTCCCAATTGAGCCAGCGGTTGCCATCTTCGGTGACGCGCCGCCATGAGCCCAGGTGCACCTCGTAGATGCTGATCGGCGCATTCAAGGCGTTGGCCTTTTGGCGTGCGGCGTTGAAGGGCACCTTGGCAGGCAAGGGTGCCACCACGCTGGCCGTGGCTGGTCGCAATTCAGCGGCACGGCCCATCGGGTCGGCCTTCTGGGGCAGCAATTGGCCTTGCGGGCCCAGCAGTTCAAACTTGTAGCGGGCGCCCAGGCTCACCTGGGGGATGAACAGTTCCCAGACGCCGCACTCGCGCCGCAGGCGCATCGGGTGGCGGCGGCCATCCCAGCTGTTGAAATCACCCACGACACTGACGCGCGACGCATTGGGCGCCCACACGGCAAACTGCACACCCTCCACGCCTTGCACCGTGCAGGCATTGGCGCCCAGCGCCTCGTGGGGATACAGGTGCGTGCCTTCGGCCAACAGCCAGGCGTCGGTCTCACTGAGCACCGGCCCGAAGCTGTACGGGTCATGGGTGATTTGCACCTCACCGCTGCCCCAGGTGATCTTCAGTCGATAGAGCTGGCTGCCCTGTGCGCCCAGTGCCACGGGCCCCTCAAAAACGCCCGCGTTGTGGCGAAACAGCAGCGTGCCCAGCACACGGCCATCGTTGGCGCCGATGACGTCCACTGCGGTGGCGCCAGGCAGAAATGCCCGCACCCAGGCCTGACCATCCGGCGAGCGATGCAGCCCCAGCACGCTGAAAGGGTCACCATGGCGGCCCTCACGCAAAAGTTGAATATCGTGTTGGCTGAGCATGCTGGTGGCGTTGGATGCGGGAGGATTCAAGCTTGCGCCTGGATGCGCCAGATGTCACTGGCGTATGCACGGATCGTGCGATCGGCCGAGAACGGCCCCATGCCGGCCACGTTGGCAATGGCTTTGCGCGCCCAGGCTTCGGGCTGGCGATACAGCGCATCCACACGGGCTTGCGTTTGCACGTAGTCGTCGTAATCGGCCAGCAGCAGGTAGTGGTCACCGCCCCACAGCAGACTGTCGACCAGGGCTCGGTAACGAGTGGGCTCGTCAGGCGAGAAGGCACCGGCTGCAATGCTGTCGAGCACCGCCTTGAGTTGCGGGTTGCCCTCATAGATGCGCATGGGCTGGTAGCCCTCGGCGCGGATGGCGGCCACCTCGGGCGTGCGCTTGCCGAAGATGAAGATGTTGTCATCGCCCACGTTCTGGCGAATCTCGATGTTGGCGCCGTCATCGGTGCCAATGGTGAGCGCGCCATTGAGCGCCAGCTTCATGTTGCCGGTGCCCGATGCCTCGGTGCCGGCCGTGGAGATCTGCTCGGACAGGTCGGCCCCCGGCATGATGACTTCGGCCACCGACACCCCGTAGTTGGGGATGAACACCACCTTGAGCTTGTCGCCGATGCGCGGGTCGTTGTTGACCACCTGGCCGACATCGTGAATCAGGCGAATGATGTTCTTGGCCGTGGTGTAGCTGGAGGCTGCCTTGCCCGCGAAGATGATCACGCGGGGCTGCCAATCGGCATGGGGCTGGGCCAGGATGGCACGGTAGCGGGTGACCGCGTGCAGCACGTTCAGCAACTGGCGCTTGTATTCGTGGATGCGCTTGACCTGCACATCAAACAGGCTGCTGGGGTTGACCGTGATACCGGTGGTGCGGTGGATCAGCGCCGCCAGCCGGGCCTTGTTGGCCTGCTTGACGGCCATGAAGGACGCGCGGAACGCCGCATCGTCGGCCTTGGGCAGCAAGCCCTTGAGCAGATCGAGGTTGCGGCGCCAGGCGGTGCCCAGTTGCTCATCGATCAAGGCTGTGAGCCCCGGGTTGGCCTGGGCCAGCCAGCGGCGCGGGGTGACGCCGTTGGTCATGTTGGTGAAGCGTTCGGGCCACAAGGCCGCGAAGTCGGCAAAGATGGTTTGCACCAGCAGATCGCTGTGCAGTTGCGACACGCCGTTGATCTTGTGGCTGCCCACGATGGACAGGTTGGCCATGCGCACACGGCGCTCGCCACTCTCGTCGATCAGCGACAGGCGCCGCAAAAACTCGCCATCACCCGGGCGCAGGGCCTGGGCCTGGGTGAGGAATTCATGGTTGATGCGGAAGATGATTTCCAGGTGGCGCGGCAGCACCTGCTGCATCAGTGAAACCGGCCAGGTCTCGAGCGCTTCGGGCATCAGCGTGTGGTTGGTGTAGCTGAAGACCTGCTGGGTCATGGCCCAGGCCGGGGCCCAGCTGAAGCCGTGCTCGTCCACCAGCAGACGCATCAGCTCGGCCACACCAATGGCCGGGTGGGTGTCGTTCAGGTGGATGGCCACCTTTTCGGGCAGGTTGGCCAGCGTGCCGTGCTCATCCAGGTGCCGGGCCAGGATGTCCTGGATCGAGGCCGAGGTGAAGAAATACTCTTGCCGCAGGCGCAGTTCGCGGCCGGCAGGCGTGCTGTCGTTGGGGTACAGCACCCAGGAGATGTTTTCGAATTCGTTCTTGAACTCGGCCGCACGGGCGTAGTCGCCCGAGTTGAAAGCGTTGAGGTCGATGTGGGCCGGGGCGGCGGCCTTCCAAAGTCGCAGGGTGCTCACGCGTTCGGTGCCGTGGCCCGGCACCACGTGGTCGTAGGCCTTGGCATTGACCGAGCCGGCATGGCGCCACACCGGTGTGGCATCGGGTGATTCGGCGCGTTCAACCCAGCCCCCGAACTTGACCGGGTAATGGATGCCCGGACGGGGAAACTCCCAGGGCGTGCCGTCTTCCAGCCAAGGATCGGGGTGCTCCACCTGCCGGCCTTGCTGGATGCTTTGCGCAAACATGCCAAATTCATAGCGGATGCCGTAACCATAAGAGGGCAGGCCCACGCTGGCCATGGCGTCCAGAAAGCAGGCGGCCAGACGGCCCAGGCCACCGTTGCCCAGCGCGGCATCGGGCTCGCGCGATTGGATGTCTTCGAGCTTGAGCGCATGCTGGCCCACGCTGCCGGCGGCGGCCGTGTTCAGCTCCAGCGCGCCCAGGGCATTGCCCAGGCTGCGACCCATCAGGAATTCCATCGACAGGTAGTACACCCGGCGGGCCTTGGCGGCACGGTCGGCAGCGTCACCGGCGACCCAGCGCCGCGACAACTCGGCCCGCGCCACCTGGGAGACAGCCCCCATCAATTCAACCGGGCCAGCCTCGGCCGGCGCCACCCCGACGGTGTGCAGCAGGTGCCTTTCGACACGGGCAGCCAGCGAATCTGCATGGGAGGAGGGCGTAGATGCAACGTTGCTCATGGTCTTTCCTTTTGGCGTCATGGGATCAGCCCGCTGAATTCGGCGCTGTCTTGACGAGACCGTCGCATTATTCATGCCGTCCCGGCCTGTAATCGCATTCAGGTCGTGGCACAGTGCAAGTTGAAACCACGTTGTTACCGGCACGCGGGCTGGTGATGAGACAGTGGTGCCCGGAGATGCCACCATGGCCAACAGTGAACTCGCATCCAGTTTTGACCTGCCCAAGCGCACTGTGGCGCTGGTGTTGGCAGGGGGTCGAGGCAGCCGCCTCAAGCAACTGACCGACAGCCGGGCCAAACCGGCGGTGTATTTCGGCGGCAAGTTCCGCATCGTCGACTTCGCGCTGTCCAACTGCCTCAATTCCGGCATCCGGCGCATTGGCGTGATCACCCAGTACAAGAGCCACAGTCTGCTGCGTCACCTGCAGCGCGGTTGGGCCTTTCTGAAGTCGGAGATGAATGAATTTGTCGACCTGCTGCCCGCCCAGCAGCGGGTGGACGAAGAAAGCTGGTACCGCGGCACGGCCGATGCGGTCTACCAGAACCAGGACATCCTGGCCGCCTATGGCGCCGAGTACATCGTGGTGCTGGCCGGTGACCACATCTACAAGATGAACTACGCGCTGATGCTGGCCGACCATGTGGCCCAGGGGCGCGAATGCACGGTGGCCTGCATCGAGGTACCCCGGGCAGAGGCCTCGGCCTTTGGTGTCATGGCCATCGACGAACAACGTCGCATCGTTGATTTCATCGAGAAACCCGCTGACCCGCCGGCCATGCCAGGCAAGCCCGACACCAGCCTGGCCAGCATGGGTATCTACATCTTCAATGCCCGGTACCTGTATCGCGAGCTGGAGCGAGATCTGGCCGATCCGAACTCCTCGCACGATTTTGGCAAGGACATCATCCCGGCCGCCGTGCGCAACGGCCAGGCTGTGGCGCACCCCTTTGGCATGAGCTGTGTGGGAACCAAGCCGGGGCTGCTGCCTTATTGGCGCGATGTGGGCACCATCGATGCCTACTGGGATGCCAACATCGACCTGACCGCCACCGACCCCGAACTGAACCTGTACGACACCCGCTGGCCAATCTGGACCTACCAGCAGCAACTGCCCCCGGCCAAGTTTGTGCACAACCAGGCTGATCGACGTGGCCTGGCGGTTGAATCGCTGGTGTCGGGGGGCTGCATCGTCTCGGGTGCGGTGTTCAGATCGGTGCTGTTCTCCAGCGTGCGCATCCACTCTTATTCCAGCATCAACTGGAGCGTGCTGTTGCCAGGCGTGCAGGTGGGCCGGCACGCGCGCCTGACCAAGGTGATCGTGGACCGCGGTTGCGTCATCCCCGATGGCATGGTGATCGGCGAAGACCCCGAGGAAGACGCCCGGCGCTTTTATCGAAGCGAGCAGGGGGTGACGCTGGTCACCCGCGGCATGCTTCATGCTCTTGAACGCTGAGGCCCACCATCCAAGGATCGAGCATGAAGGTCTTGCACGTTGCCGCCGAGGTCTACCCACTGGTCAAGACCGGCGGTCTGGCAGATGTGGTGGCCGCCTTGCCGCCCGCGCTGGCGCAGGCGGGTGCGGATGTCCGCCTGCTGCTGCCGGGCCTGCCGGCCATTCTGGAGGCTGTGCTGTCCCCCAAGCTGGTGGTCAACGTGGGCGCGGCGTTTGGCGCCATGCGTGTACGGGTGCTGTTGGGCAAGCTGCCGGGCACGCACCTGCCCACCTACGTGATTGACGCCCCCCACCTGTACCAGCGCAGCGGCAGCCCCTACCAGGCCAGTGACGGCACCGAGTGGCCCGACAACCTGCAGCGCTTTGGCTTGCTGGGCTGGGTGGCGGCGCACCTGGCATCTGGCGATGCCGACACCCAGTGGCAGCCCGATGTGGTGCATGCGCACGATTGGCATGCGGCCATGGCTTGTGCCTACATGTCGCAGCATCGGCCAACGCCGGCGGCGTCGGTCTACACCGTGCACAACCTGGCCTTCCAGGGCCTGTTTTCGCACCATGACTGGCCCTTGCTGGGCCTGCCGTCGCGCATCATGTCGCCTGCCGGACTCGAGTTTCACGGCCAGTTGTCCTTCATGAAGGCCGGGCTCAAGTTTGCTGATCGGCTCACCACCGTCAGCCCCACCTATGCCCAGGAGATCGCCACCACCGAATTCGGCTGCGGCCTGGACGGCGTGATCCGGGGCCGCGGTGCCGACGTCAGTGGCATCCTCAACGGCATCGATACCGATGTCTGGAACCCGTCAACCGACGCCGCGCTGGCCACGCGTTATGACGCGCAGCGCCTGGCGGGCAAGCGCGACTGCCGTGCCGCCCTGCAGAAGTTGATGGGCCTGGCTCCCGATGACCGTGCCCTGCTCGTCACCGTGGTCAGCCGCCTGACAGCGCAAAAGGGCCTGGACCTGGTGCTGGCTGCATTGCCGGCGCTGGTGCAAGAAGGTGTGCAGTTCGCCGTGCAGGGCACGGGCGATGCCGCTTTGGAGGCGGCCTTCAGGCGGGCCGAGCAGGCCAACCCGGGGCGAGTGGCCGTGCACATCGGCTACGACGAAGCCCGCGCCCATCAGATGGTGGCCGGCGCCGACGTGATCGCCGTGCCCTCGCGCTTTGAGCCCTGTGGCCTGACCCAGCTTTATGGGCTGCGCTATGGCACCGTGCCCTTGGTGCGCAGGGTGGGGGGCCTGGCCGATACGGTGCAGGACGGCAGCCGTGGCAGCCAGACCGGGTTCATCTTTGAAGCCGCCACACCTGGCGCGCTGGAGGGCGCCGTTCGGCGAGCCCTCACGATGCGATCCAGCCCTGATGACTGGCAGGCCGTGATGCAACGCGGCATGGCCCAGGATCTGTCGTGGGCCGGCCCGGCCCAGGCCTACCTGGCGCTGTACGGGCAAGCCCAGGCCGCACGCCAGCAGCACCCCCGCACCCTGGCCGGCTGAGCCCTGGCGCACCCGCCAAGCAAAACGCCCCCGGGTTTTGGCCGGGGGCGTTTGCACAATCAAGGTGGCGGAGAGAGCGGGATTCGAACCCGCGGGGGGCTATTAACCCCCACACGCTTTCCAGGCGTGCGACTTAAACCGCTCATCCATCCCTCCGAGGGCAGGACGCGGCGAGTTTAGCCGAGCGGCAAAGCGCGATTGGGCGGCTCAGCGTGCAGTCGGTGCCTGTCCCTTGCCGATGATCGCCATCGCCGTCGCGATCAGCCCCGACACCTC
>Ga0228698_1000533_pt1 | contig 27323 bp, 29 predicted proteins | sample McNCre117_Aug_MG_FD_178015 | JGI IMG/M metagenome (GOLD analysis project Ga0228698, IMG submission 178015) | Freshwater microbial communities from McNutts Creek, Athens, Georgia, United States - 1-17_Aug_MG | ecosystem: Environmental > Aquatic > Freshwater > Creek | place: USA: Georgia...
TTCGCGTTTTGGTGGCCTGGGGCACCAACGCCCTAGGGCATCTATGCTTCTTGGCACAAGCGCAGATCATAGCACAAGTACCACTAACCGTTCCCGAAAGTGGTACCAAAATGGCCAAAAACTTGATCCCAAATGACGCTTACCTTCGCGCCTTGCGCCCTGCCAGTGCACCCTACAGAATTCTAGACGGCAAGGGCCTCTACATTCTTCCGTTCCTCAAAGGTGGCGACTCGCACGCCTGGCGATTCGACTACCGCTACGATGGCAAGCCCAACACGTTGAGCCTCGGACTTTTCCCTACCGTCAGTCTGAAGATGGCCCGTGAAAGTGCTGAGGAGATGCGTCAACTTCTCGCCGCTGGCATCAACCCCAGTGAGGTTCGTAAAAAACGCCAAGCATTGCTGACCGCTCAACGCACCGATGAAGAGCGCCAGACCGCAGGACTTCCTGCCATGGGCACTTTTGAACAAGTCGCACGCGAATGGTACGAAGTGCGCTTCCCAGAATGGTCTAACGCGTACGCTACGCGGGTCATGAGCAGGCTTGAGCGGGACATGTTCCCAAGAATTGGACGCCTGCCGATTGCGAGCATTACTGCCCCCCAATTGCTCACTGCCATTCGGACTATCGAAGCGCGCGGCACCATCGAGACGGCTCATAGAACACTTGAAGCCTGCAATCAAGTTTTTGCCTATGCAATTGCCGCAGGTTTGACCTCCACCATCCCTGGCCGTGATCTCAAAGTGGCACTCAAAAAGCCTTCCCCGAAGAATTTTCCAGCCATCCTTGAGCCCGAGAGGCTTGGCGAAGTACTGCGCTCCATCGAGGAATACAAGGGCACTGCGGCAGTGCGTGCCTGCCTGAAATTGACGCCAATGCTCCTTCTGCGCCCTGGCGAACTGCGTCATGCGGAGTGGGCTGAAATCAATCTTGAAACTGGCACATGGACCATTCCAGCTTTGCGCATGAAACTGCAAATGCGCCAAAAGCTTGAAGGTCCGCCACACATCGTCGCACTTCCACGCCAAGCATTGCTGGTGCTGAAGGACATGCATCTGCTGACTGGTCACCAGAAGTACGTCTTTCCCGGTCAGCGCACCAAGCGCCCCATCTCGGACGCCGCCGTGAACACAGCCCTGAGGACCATGGGCTATTCGGCTGATGAAGTCGTTGCCCATGGCTTTCGCGCAACGGCACGCACCATGTTGGCTGAGATTCTTGGTGTCAGGCCAGTCCTCATTGAAGCCCAACTGGCACATACGGTCAAAGACCCCCTGGCTGTCTCTAAGCTTGGCACGGCATATGACAGGGCTAAGTGGCTCAAGCATCGCGCTGCAATGCTGCAGCTTTGGGCCGATTACCTAGACCACCTGCGCGATCCCAATGCGTACCCGTTCACGCCGCCAGAGCTTCAATTGACTGAAGCTCTACGCTCGATTGGCTAAACCCTCCCCCACTAAGGCACTGGTGCGCTTCAGGGGGAGTGACTTTGGCTCACCGGCGGCGCCCTGGGAGCCGAACGAGGCGTAAAACCTACGCCTCGTATGCATTGCATACCACCCAAAGCCTGCCCATCATCCCCTTCACCAAAGATCCCGTGACCGAGTTCTGCCCCCCACACCGCCTCTTTTACACCGCGGCTTCCTTGGTTAATGGAGATGGCTGTCGAACATGTGGCCATCAGGTAGGCACCCGACATGGCTTATCCACTGTTTGCAATTCCCTGGCGACATCTTTGGTTCAGGCAGGCACAGGGAGATGATTTCTTTGTGTAAGTGACCCACTTCGCAAATACCCACCGCACCAGATCCAGCGCATCTTTCCGACGTTCAAGCATTTCGTGCGGATACATCCCACTTGTCACAATGATCCGTGGCTTCAACCTCACCGTACTCGGTCATGCGCTTGGCCTTGCGCTCCAGCGGCGGAATTTGGAAATATTCCCACCCACAGCGCCAACCGCTTTCAGCACTGTCAGACTGAATTACATACTGGCAGTTTTTGCAGACTTGCGTTGCTACTGCAGAGTTCATGTCGCTCCCATTTCAATTCTTTTTTGATCATCACGGTTTTTCCGGAGACTGCTGTGCCTACCGTTCTTTTTCATAAGCATCATAGAAGCCCAGTGTTTCTGACTGTTGCAGCTCATCCTGAACAGTTACCTTCGTTGTCTATGACCGAGCACAGCGTACGTCATGGGCACCTAAGTCACATATTTCGCGTCATTTTTGACGCATTGAATAGATGAAATGATTTTTGCGTTATATTTCTGCTCCATGGACAAGGCCGATGCGATCGCGAAGCGACAAGAACTCTGGGGAGATGCCCTGGGTTCTGGCTTTGTGAGCGTGCCGACCTTGCTGCTCAAACACCAGGGTGATCTTCAAATAAGTCCGCAGGAGATGGTGGTACTACTGAACTTGCTGGCTAGTTGGTGGGAAGCCGGAAATCTGCCCTTCCCTCGAACAACAACGATTGCGTCACGCTCAGGCTTATCAGTGCGGGTTGTGCAGCGTCAACTGCTGAGCCTTGAAAAAAAGGGCTTGATCTTGCGCCTACCTAATCAGACGGTTAAAGGCAACCCGGAGCTGATCGTCACGCGCTATGACCCGAGGGGTCTGGCCAAGCGCCTGCAAGATCTGAGCAAGTTGCCTCAGAAGTCAGCGGCTTTAGCACCGACAAAGAGCGAGGAGTTTCTTGGCGGCAGGCGTCGAGCAGCAGGTTGGCCTGTGGCGATTGCGATCACCGACCCAGTGGGTGAACAACCTGAGAAGGAACTTTAAGAGTCGACGCCAAGTGCCATATACACTACAGGTAGTGTCTTGAGGTGTCGTAGCACACCAGATATAGTGTTAATTGGCGTACCCACTGTGGGAGCGTCAAAAGAAAAAGGCTGCAAAGGGGGTAGGAGCCCAATGCAGCCTTTGGTAGGCAACCGACACCCGGTGACACCTACCGCCCTCTCCGCGAGGAGTTGGTGAAGGGAAGTCTATATGAGTTCCCTTACGCCATCTTTCAGGGTTTTCAATGACCGGGTCTTCATGCCAGTTTTTAAGGAGTAATCCATGGCAACACTGAAACCCGGTTCGTCCACCGGTCCAAACGGCGGCATTTTTCAACAAGTGGGTCCACAGGGCGGCAAACAGCCGAACTTCGCGACCGTGGCCGACTGGAAACCGTTGCCACCAACCACCAAGCTAGGACATGGCTGGGTGCCGGTGAAAACGACGCCCAGCAGCAAGCGTTGACCAACCTGAAAGGAATTAACCATGGCGCTTTACAAGCACGGTCAGTTATTGACCCAAGTGGCGGACCCCGCGTTCGACCATAAACACCATCCTGGCACTGCGGCACCGTACCCCGGCATTTACCGTTGTACAGCCTGCGGCGATGAAATCGCAATTGCAGGCGGACATGTGTTGCCGCCGCAAAACCATCGCCAGCACAGTCCGCAAAATGGTCCCATCCTGTGGCAATTGCTGGTCTTCCCCCAGCAGAAAAAATAGGAGATCAGGCACTGGAAGTACGGCGGGTCCGCACACAAGTGGTGGCCCGCTGATTTGGTGCTCACTAACACGAATCGAATGCTTGGCTCAAGGATCAGATTAGTACGTATCGCAGGTCATGGTGATACGTGCCACAGCATCCATTAGTTGGTAACCCACACATCATTCGGCTGCGAACAATTGTGCTGACAATGGAAGTAACAATGTTGGCCCAGCACAGAAACCTGAACAAATTAAACGGTTGTTGGCAAGTTCTACGATTCACATGGTGCTGACAAACTTGGCCACTTCACTTCGGTCAAGCACTGCTCGCGCAGACACATCAATGGTATACCGAATTCCGGTAATGCCGCGGGGCGGAACGTAGTCGTCGGGCAGTCTAGGAAACGAACCTTCAACGAGGAAAAACTGCGCTTCGCGAAGATTGAACTTCTTGAGTTCACTCGTTTGACGTAATCCATCGTGCCAACCCATTTTGGCCAGCTTGCCCTCAAACACGTCAATAGCGCGGCCATCTGTTCCGAGGGCGTTCACCACTTCATCGATCAGAACTGCGAGCGTCAAACCTCCTCCTTGGCTTCTTTCGAGCTGAATTGAAGCAAAAAGCAGCTGCTTGCTGAGCGGCGCTCTCAGTTGATCTATGCGCGAAATCTCGTGCTTGTCCTCTGATCGCGTGGTTGTCTTGACCTCGATATGAACTCCGTCGCCAACAAAGTCATGGCGCTCAAACTCCGGCCCACTCCATAGTTTGCAGGATCTCGATCCAATTGTGGGCAGGAGGACACTCTTCAGTACCCAGATTTCACCAAGCAACCCGATTTGCTCCGATAGGGTGAGTGCTGGCTTCAGCGGCTTGAGTGCGCCTCTGAATTCCTCAATTGTCGCTACAACTGCATCTATGGGTTTTCGGCCTTGAATGCACACGCCAGAGAGCATCTGGTTCACCATCGGCGTAAATATCACTTCGTAGTGACTTTTGGCGAACACGTCCAAATATGTTCGGTCTACCTCTATGACTTGTACCATGACGCCCTCTAACTCCTGAGGGATCTCGATTTCCTCCTGACCCACTTCAATCAGCAAGTGGAGATGTCCCTCTTCATCGACGCCATACTTGCAACCTAGATAGCTAGGATCGACAACGTCTACCACCAGCCCGGTCGATGGCGCCAGTGCCTTGAGGGTTGCCCAGCGTTCCGCCGTGATGTTATTCATTCATGACCCCGCGGTTCACGGCAAAGGTCCGGCCATCATCAGAAGTTTTCGGCAGTGACAAAGCGATGCCCATGACAGCGCGAACTTGCGCTTGCAGAAATTGCGGGTCAAGGGGGTAGATCATCAAAAGCCCATTGGTAGATGGGCGACTCAGGCGCATCGCACGGGCGTTATAGGTGTTGCCAACGACAAAAGCTTCCGGACCGCCATGAAGGTCGACTCCTTCGTGACGTGGTTCAGTCAGGATTCCGATAGATTCCGTCGCAGTCAGTGATCGCCTGACCAAACCGTAGGAGCGACCACCCAGCAAGACTTGGCGGTCACGCTCCGGACTTGCGACAAAGACGGTCCATGTCGTCAGCTCACCAACCGTCGAGCGTTCAATGACCCAGTCGGCGATGAGTTCTGCCCGGAACGCGATTGCATTTTCGTGGACAACATACGTGCGCAAGAACTCACCTATCGCCTCTGCGGGTACGTCATATGCCAAGTAACCGCCATATTCTGAATGAAGTGGCGGATAGGCTGAAAGCAGATCCGTCACAACATCGGTGTTGTGGTTCAGCGATTTGGCATCGCGCAGTGGTAGAAGGATCGTCTGAGGAGCTTCACAGGACCAAGTGCGACTGCTGGTTTCAAGCATCCTGCTCTTGTTCTTGCTCGTTAGTAGCAGCGCCGAATGCTTACGCATGCGGATTGCCATTTCATCCGGTCGGCGTCCCGCCCTGTTCATCGCGGTAATCGAGTCCCGCAATGACTCTTCCACAAGGGCCAGCTCTACAAACCATTGTGCAATTTTCTCGGTTGTCCAAATCCGGATTAGATCTTCATAGCCCGTTCGATAGCCATACCACCTCGCCATCTGCAGCAGCGAATCAGCCAGATTGGTGGTGCGCAAGAAGTAGGCTATGGTCAGCCCTTCCAGCGTCAGCCCACGAGATAGCCGATTGCCGCCTACTGCAATCAGCTGGCAATCTGGCCTAGTGTCGTATCCGAGTTCCTCGCCCGTCGTGCTATTGAGCACCACGACCCGGAACCGTGCCAGATTGACCATCGCTTCTGCCAAAACAGATTCTCTATCGGCAGGCAGTTCAACGTCGCCCAGATCGTCTAGTGCAGAAGAGAGCATCCCCCGCAGACTGCCTGGCATGACTCGCTCGTGATCACGCCAACCCTTTATCTGACGTTGGATCGCATCGCCAATGCGGATCTGATCTGTTTGCAGCTGCGAAACGTGCACCAGCATCGTATTTGGCTTGCCAACTTGCCCTCGCAGTAGGCGGATCGCGCAAGCCACGGCGAATACCAGAACGGCGTCGCACAGAGATTGGGGAAGGCTCGCTTCGTCCTGGACGACCAGGGTGTCCCGCCTCCTTCTTCTCTTGGGCTTCAGTGCGAGGACGTCGCCGTCGGGTACTGATCGCATGACATCGCGCCCAACTGATGAAACACCGAATAATTCTTCGGTGCCGGTATATCCCCGAGGGCGTGGAAGCTGGACAACAAAGTCCTTTGGAAAAAGGTCGGAACCAACATCCACGTCCATGGCGTCTGGATCAATAAGGATGTTGGCAAATGGCGTTGCGGTGTATGCGATGTAGGTCGCTCGCGGAATTCTTTGCAAGATGTCACGAATCAGCCCATTCGTGACTGATGGATCACTTGCCCCCTCTGCAGAATCCTCATCGACGCTGGGGTCGACCCGATTCCCACGCGTGTTGATTGATGCTTGGTCAGCTTCGTCATCGATCACCAGACTTGGGATGTCATTCAATTGCCCCTCAAGCTCCTGGATCCACTGATTCAGCTTCCTTAATACTGGCGGGATCTTCTTTGCAACGACGAGGACGGTTCCCGCGCCGGCGAAGCCGTTAGCCACGGCAGGCACTTCGAAGTCTGAGTCATCACTGGTAAGGCTTGTCCACTTGGAGCCAACGTTGACCAGCTCCCTGTTGAGGCGCTGCTGCGTCTGATTGCGCAACGAGTCATGGATGCCGGAGAGCACAATGACCAAGCGGTAGCCAATATCTGCCGCGCGCGCAGCCACGGCTGTGAAATTGGCAGTCTTGCCGCTTTGTACGTAACCTACAACCAATCCACGGCACTGAAACTCAGGCCGGCAGATCTGAGTAGTCTTGCCAATTATCCGCAAAGACTCCGCAGCTACGGATTCAATCTGCTCGGGACTCCATTTCGACTGGCTGCGCAACAAAGCCTCGTGCTGCCCCCAGTTGGTCCATTTAGTGCCATCAGTCCAGTTCCGGATTTTGGGCTTAACGGCAAAATTGGAAATGACTTCAGGCATCAGCGAAGTTCTTCAGGACATTGGCCACCTCAAGAACCCTAAGAAAGTTTGACAGTGCGGCCTTCGCCACGGGATCTGACTCAATTGCCTGGACAAGCTCGACAAGTTCTGGAATCTTTGGTGTCACCTCGACATGCTCGCCGGTGAAGCCGACCTTTCGTTCCCAGGGTGCACTGCCTGAATCGACCAACCTAATTGGGCTGGCCCCGCCCTTCGTGACTTTGAGCTTGCTCCCTCCAATTGCTGACAGTGTTGCAGCTGGCTTGTCAGGAGATGCTTTCCCAACCCCATTTGCAACTGTTGTGGGAGCATCCTTGCCCCCAGACTTGCTCTTGCTTGGGTTCTTGTATCGCGACCGGGCCTCTGCGCGCGGATCTTTGACTATGTTCTTGATGTACTCACTTACTGTGACAGGCAGCTTAATCTCCTGCTTGGAAATGTTGACCTGCAGAGGATCATCTGCATTCCTGTCGAAATCGACTGCAACACGGAGCAGCTTCGTCTTCTCATCCATCGCAAAGAGACCTTCCCAGCCTCCCCACTTTATAAGTCGGTCAAGCCGGTAGAAATACAGGCCTTGGGTTTCATTCCATCGGCCATACAGTGATATACGGTCACGCGCAATTCGCGCGGCTTCCGGCCCTTCGCCAGCATGGTGACGCTCGACTTCATCTTCGTTCGGCGTAATAAATGCACTGACAGTTATAACGGCCTTTTTTGACGGATCAGTCTGGTTGATCGTAATGGTTCGAGGGTCGTGCGGCTTCGTCAGCACGTGCCCCATCGGATTGTTTCCAACTAGTACCTCACCGTTGATTTTGATCGTTACCTTCTCACGGCCCTTAACAGCACCTTCAAGATAACGATGAAACACCAACTCAAGGTGCTCCTGGAGCTTGGTTACTTCCACGGTATACGGATCGACATTCTTGACCGTCGGAACTTCTGATGGCGGTCGCATCTTCGTCAACAGCACCACCGTACCAGCACGCGGAATACTTACAACCGACGAAAATTTCGGGTCAACAGGATCGGTTAGCATTTCCCACTTGCCAGTGCGCACCAAGTGATCCTTGTCCCAGGTCCGAATCGACTGAGGGCTGTCTGCGGTTTTGCTGACGACGGTCAGGCAGTCAGCTTGTGACCACGAAGCGCCTTTCAGGCCATACCCGAATTTGCCGAGGTCGGCACCGCCGTACGCCCGCCTATTTCCCACCCGCATCGCTTGGCGCAACTCGTCGGGCGTCATGCCATGGCCATTGTCTCGGATGCTCAGCCAGCGGCCACCCGCATTGGGATTCGGGAAATTAATCTCAATTTCAGTAGCTCCGGCCGAGATACTGTTGTCGACTAGATCTGCAACCGCGCTCGTAAGTCGGTGTCCTGCTCTGGCAAGAATGTCAAACAGCCCAGCCGGATCTGGTTCGTCGCCTTCGCCACTTTCAGCCGCAACATAGGGGTACTCCGGGAAGACGTCCGGGAAATGCGTCCCCAATACATGCATGGTATGGGCGCCTTCAGAGCCGAACAGAGCGATCATCCCTGCATTGTCTAGCCGTCCACTCTCACCGTGATTGACAATAGCCTCATATGCTGAGTGATTCTTGGGGATGACAATCCATGATGCCTTGGCTGGTAAGGTAGATGAATCCACCTGCATGGCAAACAGGACTCCAGGTTCGACGAACTGGAAATACGGACTTGTAGGGCAATAGCCTTCCAGCCGCCAGTTCTTATCTTGGCGCTTAAGCCACTGCGTCCTTTCGATGATGGATTTGTTGCCCTCGTAGCAGCGACAGTCCAAAAAGACCTTCTCAGAATCATTAGCCGACGGAAACACACGATCCACTACTTCCCCGTCGAAGTTGATGGCCCGTTGTTTTGATCCTTCCCGCCCGTCGCGCCGATATGCATGAAACATACCTAGTTCGCTGTGCGTCAGCCTTCTCAGAATTGTGAATTTCATGGTTCTCCCTGTGTTGTATCTATTAGCTCACTTTTTAAGCCAAGCAGTTGGACTCGAATATCTGATACAGGCGACGCTTTCATGCTGCTCCGAATTGCAACTGCAATCGCATACGCGAACAGTGCCGGTACTGCATTTCCGATTTGCTTGAAGGCAGCATTCATCGCCCCCTTGAACACAAATCCGTCCGGGAACGATTGAAGCCGCGCAGCTTCACGCACTGAGATTGTGCGGGCTTGGTCGGCATCAAAGTGGATATGCGAATACGAGTCCTTGCCCAAATGAGCAAGCAGCGTGCGTGAGGGCCGACTTGAGTCAAGTTTCCACCACTTGTTAGGAAACTTCGATGGGTCGTAGGGAATTCTCCATGCCTTGACAAAATCGCGCACGTCAGCATTTCGCAAGTCAGTGGATAGCCCTTGGAGCTTCCGACTCTTTAGCCAATCTGCAATCTTGTCTTCGACGTAGGCGTGTATTTGAGGGTATTCCCAGCCCTGTTCGATCTCTGCAAATATCTTGTAATCCCGTGGCAAATATCGAATGACGTGCCCTGAGGTCTGCCCTGACGTTATAAAGCCGGGCCATTCGCGCATCAACCGGGAGTAGGGCGTCGTTGGTTTTTTGCTTGAATAGCTAACTGGCTCCATGGGCCGTTTGACACCTGCACGCAGTTCACCACGACTGAAAAGGTCCAGCGCGTAAATTGGCGGCAAGTCGGCAAGCGCCTCTTTTGCTGTCGTAGCTTTTGGCAAACTTATATCTGGATCTGCAATGAATCTATGGTGATCAGAACCGTGCTGATTGATGACCTGCCGTGCAGTGTTCTTGGTACCTTGGTAGCCCAGTGGCAATATTACGTGATGGGTCGGCTTTGGAAACACAGGGGCGATCCCAGAATCTCGGTGGAATCCAACGAGAATCATCCTCTCGCGAGTCTGCGGTACACCATACCAGGACGCATTTAGCAAGGAGTATGAAACGTCGTAGCCTTCATCCGTCAAGCTCTTCGCCACGAGTTCTGCGACATTGACCCCCCCGTGGTTGAGTATGTCCGGCACGTTTTCCATCAAAATTGCGACCGGCTTGGTCTTGCGTATGTAGTGAACGTATCGCTGCCAGAGGTTTACTCGACCGTCGACCATGAACGCTTGATCCGCAGTGGATTCAAAACGACGATGCGCTTGCTCACGCAGCTTAGCCCGCCCCACACGAGCGAAGGCTTGGCACGGGGGTCCGCCAACGAGGACGTCGATCTGGTCGTCTACCGGGCCGCGCAGGCCTAGATCTCCAAATATGGAGGCCGGATCTTCGACATTTACGTCTCGTGCGACGTGGTGTGCAGCCTGATCCCCCCCTATTGATCTAGGCCCGAAGTTTGCTCCGTGCGACATCGCGGCATTAGCGTCCAACTCGACGGATGCTACCGGTTGAAAACCCGCTGATAGAAAGCCAAGCGAGATGCCTCCGCATCCTGAAAAAAGATCCATGTAACGTGGCGACTCGCCGGACCGGATTCGTTTGAGTTTGTCTTTGATGAGACTCATTTGTAAGGAGAATATTTGTGTCGCCTTGCGACTAAGACTGAGGCTGGTTTGAGATGCACTGGATGGCGGGCCAAATCGGCGCTACTTTCAACATTGAGGTTGAGAATTAGCGACCCCAGCAGCAGACCGTCTATCGGTGATTTTGCAGCAAGTTTTTTAAGTACGGATATCGGTGACATTGCAGCCTTATAAGTCATTCAAGCTTAATGGGGATGCCTGTTCTATTCAGCCGAAACAGACTGTTGAGGGGCGGCGGCAAGGCTGATGTGGTCTAGTCGCCAACGCTTGAGTTGCTTGAATACCTGATAGGTCAGCACCGACTCGGAGATCGGCTCACAAGAGCGCAGTTCGATTTGCTGCCACGTCTTAGTTGGAGTGAACAGCTTGTCCTTGAAAGCCTTCTCGATGGCCTTGGCTGCTTCATCCGCCGCCTTTTCAGCCGCATCGAAGTTGGGCTCAGCCTGGTGCAAGATGATGATGTCAAGGGTATAGGTGTCATCTGGACCGACCCTCGTGACTTCAACTCCCCCATCCACGTCGAAAAACACACCGGAGATAAGTTCGCTGTACGGCTTTACTGCCTTAGTAATCTTGTCGTTCAGCTTCGTTTCACGCGTCAGGCGGCGCTCAAACTCGTCAGGAAAGGCTGAGCGGCGATACCGACTGGCCAGCCACATCTGAAAAGTTGCTTGATCTTCTGGGGACAGGGTGGCGTCCGTTCGCGGCTTGATCTCGTTCAGCAACCACTTGTCGATGGTGACCTTAGCAGTTGCCTCGAACTCACCCCAGCAAGCAGTAGTTCCGGTGAACTCGACATGGAGTTTGCGGGCACTCTTGGCGTGGGCGTAAGTTCCGTCCCTATTCGCCAGCATACGACCGACCACGACCTCAACGAAAGGCTCCCCGTCCGGGTGCTGCGTGAGGTCGCAATCGTGGCTGGCGACGATAACGAGGGTTTGCTCCGGCTCAATGGTGTGACGAAGCTCCAAGGCCGCGACAGCATCGCTGCCTAGCAGGTGTCCTTGGCGCCATGGGGTTTCACGATTCCACTCGGCCATGTTTCAACCTCAAGCATCATCGCCGGATGAGGGGAGGTCAAAGTCAGCACTGGGCGCCGTCCTTCCTCGATTCGCGAAACGCGCTGCCAAGCGTTCACGCTGGGCCCTCTCGCGCTTATGGATGTGGACCAGTTGCAGCGCAGTAACCCGCGCCGACTCACCTGCTTGGGCGACCTGCAGCAGCGTTCGACCATTGGTGAACTTACGCTTCAACAGGGCAGCATTCACCGTGATCCCCTCATGGGCCAGTACGTCAGCGGCTTGGGCCAAGTCCTGAAGCTTCGCCGCATTCTCCTCTGCGACCTGCTCTCCATTAAGCCAGTTGTAGACAGACTGACGCGACACACCGAAGGCGGTCGCGAGGTCAGACATGGCCGGCTTCAGCACCTCGCGGATGCGAATGAGGTCTTCTAACGGGCTTCGGACCGGCGCCACATCGGCCACATCTGCGGCAGGCACCACGTGTTGCATCTGGCTGGTTCTGCTCTGCAGGTGTTCAATCGAGAGCTCACCGCCAGTGCCGATACTGGACAAGACAGCACCGGCCGCTGCAATCCACCCAACCAAGCGAACGACGGTAGATGAGACACCCGTTGCAGCCGTTCGGTCAGACACCCAACCTCCATAGGTCATTGCATTGCTCATGACGTTTCCCCGTTAGGCCCAAGAGGCCCGAGCATGGTCCGTAACCGTGGCGTTGAACGACTTAACGATGTCATCGTGCAGCGCCGTTAGGCGCCCACTAACCTTTGCGAGGTCAAATGTCTCCCGGTGCGATATGGATGCATCCGTGTCGACGATGGCGTGGAGACTCTTACGCTGAGTGAATCGCGGGTCAATGGCGGGGGTCAGGCCACCGAGTTCCATCGGAAGCCCAACGTGGTCATCACGTACGATGACACGTGACACGAGCTGGCCCGATGCGGTCTGCACACTGGTCTCACTAACTGAGTGTTGAAGCTGGCCATGACCACGCAATGAATGGCCCAGCACTTCCGGCACAAGGAAGTCACGAAGCGTCTCCTCATCCTTAGAAGGCTGGACCGCATCCAAATATCGCAGGCCTATGCGCTCTACGAAGTCGAGGCGAAGCGCATCATGAAGGACGCCGAGTCCCTTCAGGAGGGTCGCAGAAAAAGTTTCGAACGTTTCGTAGCGAGTCGTCTGGAACGACATCGCGTTTGTCTCCAACAGGAACAGCGAAACTCCGTCGATGTCCCCGAATAGATATCGTGTCTGTGGGGTCATGGTCGGTGCAGCCATCTGGCCCTGTTCCGCGCCGCCAAAGGGCAGCACGAGTCGCTGAAAGACTTCTTTTTTGTAGTCCGGAAAGTGCGCTTCGCGCATCTTGGACTGGATGGCAGGGACGTACCCATCCAAGTCCAGCACCGGGTTGAACTGTACTTGGGCGACCGTGTAATAGACAGGCGCGTTGTTCAGCTTGGTTCCCATGGCATCCTCGGCTTTGTACTTGACAGTCAGGTTTACAGTTTACACCGAGGTTGACAGGTTTGTCCATGAACTTCACGAGGTAAATTTCCGTTGTCGGCGTCGGAACTCAGTTGGTCCCAGCCGACCCCCGACACACAAATTGACTGGATGTGCGGCTGCTCTCACTCAAATTCCCGTTAAATCCATCGAACCCTCCCTTGTTGGCATCATTTTGTATTTGCGGTGCATATGCTTGGCCCTCATCATGATACTGATGGATACCTCGAAAGCTGATTGTTTCGTTGAACTTTAGATCATGCCCCATCGTAGCTTTACTCGCGCAGGTGGCTGACCGATTTATGCATCAGTATCAATTTGGAAACATGCAACGAAAATGTTCGGCTTCAGCCTGCGGCGACTCCCATCCCAATCATCATTCCTCAAAAGCAAATAACATATTGATACAAAGCTGAAACCGTTCGTAGCTGTACATGGCCCGACCATGCCCCAGACCCGTTTCATATATCGGCACTTTTCACCACTTGAATTGGGACAACCCTGGAGTTGCAGTACAGCGCTCTCATCACCCCCAATATAAGTGGAAGAAGCAACGCGCCGACCACTTACATCCCCAGTCGCGTGGACATATCAACGATATGTACCCACAAGACACATCCTGTGCCTTTCCAATACCCATCTTCTGCCATAAACCCCACCAAATACTGTGGGCCCATCGCTGATTGAGGTGCCATTGTTAGATAAATTCAATCTGAAAATTGACTATATCGCCATTTTTTTTCAATTTGAAGGCCTTCAATTTTCAATCCAATAGTCTTTGGAGAAAATCCAAGCCATATCAACAATAGAGCTCAATAAAAGGGGGCTCTATTGGCCAAATTCCGCTCAACCTGAGAATTTTCTCTATATATTAATGATTAGCCCCTCCAAAAAAGGGATCATTCATTTAATGGAGCTTATTATGGATATTAAAAAATCCAACATCAACGACCTGCAGATCTTTTTGAGACAGGCACTCGAAATAGACGCAGACCCTATTCTGACCAACAAAGAGATCGTACAGGAACTCAAAGCCGAGATTTTGGCACTCAGAAAGTCCGGCCTTACTTTTCAAAAAATCGTTGAACTCCTCAAACAAGGTGGAGTGTCAATTTCTGAATCAACGCTGAAAACATATGTACAAGAGGCGAACAGATCAAAGACGAAGAAAACAACGACAAAGAAGAATCAGACGCCACTCGAAAGTGTGGATGTACCGATTTAAGGCAGGCATAAAGGGCACTTCAGGGAGGAAAAGGAAATGCCACGCGCAAAGAAAGTCGAAGATCAAAAAAGTACCACGATGAAGATACGTCTCACAACTGGAGAGAGGGATCACATTCGTATTCAGGCTGATTTAGCTGGCATTTCCGATTCGGAATTCGTTCGCTTGTGCGCAGAGAGAAAGCATATTTTTTCAAACATTGATTTGACATTGATTCGTGAGCTTCGCAGAATTGGCGGATTATTAAAGTATATACACAACACCAGCGGCGGGGCATATAGCAATCAGACATCTGGTATTTTAAGAGAGTTACACTCAATTATCAAGGGAGTATCGTTTGATAATAAAAAAGATTGAATCAACCTCAGATACCGGGTATGCGGCTTACGTCTACTCGCTCATTGATTACATGATTCAGCCTCAGAAAATAGAGGTTAACGAAAAGGTCTTATATACCGCTTGCCGCGGATGTACTTTCAATGACATCGAAGTGGCACGCGTTGAGTTGGCTGCGTTGGCAGACGGCGCCAAAAGAGGAAACAATCCAACCATGCACCTAGTCATTTCCTGGCAGGAGGGTGAGTTTCCATCACAAGAAGAAGTGGATGAGGCGGTGAGGATTCTGCTAAAGGAGTTGAATCTCACAGGTCATTCTGTGGTGTATGCATTGCACCTGGATACAGATAACCTGCACGTTCATGTAGCAGTCAGTCGCGTTCACCCAGATACTGAAAAGCTGATCACACCAGCGAAAGGACTGGACATCGAGGCCATTCACAAAGCTACAGCTCGGATCGAACATGCTCAAGGATGGTCCAGTGAAAGGAATAGCCGCTACACAGTACATGCGGATGGTCAGCTGATTCGAAACGGACTGGAAGTGTGGAAAACAAAGGAGCCGTCGATCAAGAGACGGGATGTGGAATACCGCACCGGTGTGAAGTCTGCGCAACGCGTTGGTGGCGAAACGGTCAAAGGTGTCCTAGCAAAGGTCATCAGTTGGGGAGAATTGCACAGCGAACTCACCGCAAGAGGAATGCTCTACCAGCCTAAGGGCTCGGGGGCGGTGATCTATGTCGGAACCACCCCGGTAAAGGCCAGTGATGTTCATGACGACGCGTCATTCACAAGACTGCAGAAGCGTTTCGGCGAGTTTCTACCGGCTACTGACAAACAACTTGCCATATATGAAGTCAATAAGCAGAAGACGAGCATGCCAGCGCCAAACCACAAAAGAAGCATCCTTTGGGAGGAATACTCCAATAAAAGGAAATTTTACAAATCTCGCCTTAAGCGTGCAATTGAGGAACTTAAGGCTGATCATCAAATTCGAAGAGCAAATTTACGAATAAAGTTAAAATTAGAGAAAAGTCATTGCCTAAATGATAACTGGGATCAGATGGGGTTGACCCGCTGTGCACTTCTCAGCGTCATGGCTGCAGATCACGCTTCACAGAAACTCAACCTAGAAAAACAACTCAAGGATGAAATTTCAGCCGTACGAAAGAAGCTCAAACCTGACAATGATGATCCGTTTGATCTTGACTTTGAGGCATGGCTCAGAGCCAAAAATAAGGGAAAAATTGCAGATGATTGGAGATACCATCATCGGATAACTTGCGAGTTGAAGACTGATGATAGCTCCGATACTGACGTAGACATAAAATCCAGTCCCAAGGATATTCGATCGTACACAGGCTACCCAGAAGGGGACAGAGTCTACTATTATAAGAAATCAGACGAGTCACTCAATAATCTTGCGTTTATTGACAAAGGGCGAAGCATTGAAGTTTGTGAACCCGACAATGACGATGTGATTCTTGCTGCTATGCAATTAGCCGCACAAAAGTTTGGCGCGTTTATAGCATACGGCGATGACAAATTTAAAGCTCGTTGTGTTGAAATCGCCGCAAGACACAGTCTTCCGCTCAGTAATCCAGAATTGCGCTTAGAGCTGGAGGAAACAAAAGAGATGATCCGCCATGAGAGGCGTGAAGCCGAAATTTCATCCTATACAGAGGAATGGGATCAATATTTTAAATCGATGCAAGCGGATAACTATCAACTAACCGCGGTGCAAAAAACCAGAGACGGAACTACTGCTATACAAAGGAGGACTTTAGGCACGGGCGAAGATGTGAACTTTTCTTTAACTGATATCAGACTCACAAAGAGGAGGATGCTCCGTGATAAGAAGTTGATAAAGCAAGATGACATTTCATGGAATATTTCACCACTTCATGAAGAAAAAGTTGTTTTCCATTTAAGAGGTGCCACACATAAGCAACTCGACTACATTCTCCTAACTGGGTTTAAGCCCAGACTGGTACTAGAGACAAAGAAAGATCAGTTTGATATTTTTCTATCAGCACCCAAGGACAGAGTAGAGAATATAGAAACTGCCGCCGCAGAATATGTAAGAAAGCTCAAACGGAAGTTTGGGGTTGAAGGGTATGTATGCCTTCCCAACACCATCGGGCATCCACTCCTCAAGGAGCAGGAAAAATTAAGTACAAATGCATCAATTCACACGTCGAATTCAGAGGACTGCTCACAGACCTATCAAACAATTCTAAGTGATGGCAGAAAATACTCACCAATTTTCCAAAATAATCATAGAGATAGCCCTAATGGTCTTGACCTCATTGACGCATATAAGTGGCACCATTCTGATTTGCTAAAGCGCTCGCAGGGCAGAAGAATTCACCCCTCTCGCATAGATTCTCAAGTTTGTCTCCGCCTGAAGTTATCTGGGCACAGTCGAGATGACGTCAAAAAGACTCTGATTTCATTTAAAAAATCAGATCCGCGAAATTATGATATAGACTTTTATGCGGACAGAGCTATTGCCTTTGCTTGGGGTCCCTTGGGAAAACGTCAAGAGGCATTTCTGGCGATTCATGCAGCCCGCTGGACGAAACCAGATGGTAGGGCAGACCCTATTATTTAAAATCAGTGCACATAATCTTCAGAAAACTAAAATATTTTCAGAAAATACTGAAAATATTCCTAAAGTCTAATTTTGGCGTTACGATAACGACCATAACACTGTTACGTTACGGTTGTTACATCAATTTGTTATCGTAGTTTGGGAGAGATAAATAATGTCTGAGGTTAAAGCCACTAAGGCTGCGGTATTCGCCGCTGCTGATGCCATCAAAGCGAACGGAGACACGCCAACCGTACGGAGGATCTGGGAAAGACTCGGCGGCGGGTCGCACACGACGATTAATTCCGAGCTCAAAGCCTGGTTAAAAATGGAGGAAGAGGATCGGGAGGTTGCTGGCACGATCCCGGACAGCGTTATGGAAAAGGCCGCGGAGTTTGGTCGCAAGCTCTGGCACGAGGCTCATAAGCATGCCAACGCGGCCATTCAAGAGGCTGAGGCTAGATGGACGTCTGATACCAAGCGGCTGTCCAATGACTTGGAGTTCGCTCAAATTGAAATTGCTCGGCTTGAAGCTTCAGAGGCCACACAGGCTGAAAAGCTGGACGAGGCTAATGCCGTCATCCTGCGCATGCAACGGGAGCTGGGTGAAGCCAAAGCTTACGAGGCAAAGTCCTTTGATCTTCAAGAACGGATTTCAGCCAGTACAGAGGAAATCCGCCTGTTGCGCCAATCTGATACGGAGTCAGCACGCGTGATCGGTCGATTGGAGGGTGAAGCTGCCGCCCTGCGCTTGCAAGTGCGAGAGATGGCCGAAGCCATGGCCAAGGGCAGAAGTGCCTCCACCTGAAAGTTGTTCAGTCTCTAAATGGTGAGGCAGGGCACCGATGCCCAGCACCATGACAAACAATGTTGCGGAGCACGGTCGGACCGTTACCTCACTATGGCCATGAACTCCACACGGTATTGGGCCTATTCATCCACGCTTAGCGATTCCGCAGGAAATGGATTCATGTAGTCCACGATGGATTTCTCGGCCTTCAACCAGGCGCCGTACTGATCCGGGTGCAGGATCGCCACCATGCGTTTCTCATCAGCAGGCTTGTGGAACTGCCGCATCAGCGCATGCTGGTCAGCATTGATCGTGAGCATGGTGTACGAGTAGACCAAGGCACCCTTCTCATCTTTCCAACTGGACCATAGACCAGCAATGCCTAGCGGCGCGCCGTCGCTGGATGTGATGCGCGCAGGAATGGCCTTGCCCGTGCGCCAGTCCGGCTCGTATATCGCATCTGCCGGGATGATGCAGCGCTGGTTGCGCCGGTAGGCATCCCGAAAGCTTGGTTTGGAGTCGGCCGTTTCGGACCGGGCGTTGTACGTGCTGCGCGTGATCTTGGTGTCAGTGGCCCAGTGGGGCACTAACCCAAAAAGTCCGTTCAGGGCCTCTGCCTCAGGAACTGCGTCATCGCCCACATCTGCATGGGGATGCCTGCGGATGAAACTGCCAAGGTAGCCGGGCCATAGGTCGTGTTTGGCGCCGGGCGGCGGCGGCTCCACCCCCAGGTTCAGACGGAACTTCTCCGTGGACTTGATGCCTTCGTAGCGGCTACACATGACCTTTCTCGCTCCCTGCGCTACACTGTATGAATGTCCAGTGCATCCGCCATTGATCTTAGCGTTCCGGTGCTCGCCTCCACCGTCGCGACACAAGGCTACCTGATCCTGGGCACCGTACAGGCGGGCTTCCCCTCACCCGCTGATGATCTGGGTGCCAAACGCATTGACCTCACACAGCTGCTGATCAAGCACAGCCAGGCCACCTACTTCCAACGTGCTTCCGGGCACTCCATGGTGGATGCAGGCATCTTTGACCGTGACATCCTGGTGATCGACCGTGCCATCAAGCCCAAGCATGGCCACATCGTGCTGGCTGTGGTGGATGGCGAATTCACGGTCAAGCAGCTCTACCAACGCGCTGGCCGGGTAAAGCTCAAGGCCGCGAACCCCACCTTTCCAGACATCGTCCCCAAGGACGGCCAGACCATCGAGATCTGGGGCGTGGTGACCAGCACGATCAAGCAGTTCCAGACCTAACGCAGCTCGGGAGCAGGCGGTGTACGCACTGGTTGATGGCAACAATTTTTATGTGTCCTGCGAGCGGGTGTTCCGCCCCAGTCTCAATGGCCGACCCGTTATCGTGCTGTCAAACAACGACGGATGTGCCATCGCCCGCTCGAACGAAGCCAAGGCGCTGGGTATTGCCATGGGGGCTCCCTGGTTCCAGATCAAACACCTGGAGCAGGAAGCAGATCTGGTGGCGCTGTCGGCGAACTTTGCCCTGTATGGCGACCTGTCCGACCGAATGATGAGTCTGGCCGCTGGCCTGGGTCCTTCGCAGGAAATCTACAGCATCGACGAGAGTTTCGTAGGTTTGGACGGTGTTCGAGGCGATCTGGTGGAGCGCAGCCACAAGGTGCGTACTCGCATCCTGCAGTGGGTGGGAATCCCCACTTGCATTGGCATCGGGCGTACCAAGACCCTGGCCAAGTTAGCCAATCACATCGCCAAAACAGCGGATCGAAAACCTGGTTCATATCCGGACAAGCTGGCCCAGGTTTGCAACCTAGAGACTCTCTCCTCCCAGGAGCGCAAGGAGGTTTTTGCGACCACGCCCGTGGAAGAAGTCTGGGGGATCGGACGGCGAATATCGAAGCAGCTCCAGGACGGTGGTATTCGCACCGTACAGGACCTCATCACCATGGACCTTGCCACCATCCGCAGAGGCTGGTCGGTGACTTTAGAGCGCACGGTACGAGAGCTGCAAGGAACAGCCTGCATGCAGTTTGATGATGCACCGCCTCCTCGCAAGGAAATCGCCACCACCCGCTCCTTCGGCCATGCTGTGACTGACCTGCAGAGCCTTGTAGAAGCGGTGTCTGAATTCGCCTCCCGAGCGTCGGAGAAGTTGCGCAGGCAAAACTCACTGGTGTCCGAGGTCATGGTGTTCGTGCGCACAAGTCCGTTTCGCAAGACGGCGCAGTACAGCCGGGCTGTGGTGGTGCCAATGGTGCGCCCGACATCCGATACAGCAGCCATCGTGCAAGCGGCCATTGCCGGCATGCGCTCGATCTACCGGGAAGGGTTCCAATTTGCCAAGGCAGGTGTCATGCTGCTGGATCTGGTGCCAGACACCCTGCACCAGGCAGAGCTGGACCTGGGTGGTCCGGACCCCGTTCAAGCGAAAGCCGACAAGGCCCGCCTCATGGGGGCGCTGGACGCCATCAATGACCGTTACGGCAAAGGCACGCTCAAAATGGGAAGCGCAGCGTCGGGCCGTGAAAGGAAGGCCTGGACCATGAAGCAGGAGCGCAGGACACCAGCGTATACGACCAACTGGGACGACATACCGATTGCCCGCGCATGACCCACTCCCCTGCCCTCAAACGGATCCACGCACAGCGCTTGCGCGAGATGTACCGCAGCGCCGGTTGGCCCTACCAGGACGCGATCGAAATTGAACTTCTGGCGGCAGGCATGTTGGAGCGTGTGGCCGATGCTAAAGGTGTGGAATGCATGCGGGTGACGGACAAGGGGATCCAGTACCTTGCCAACGCAGCTCAAGCAAACCGAAACAGGCTTACGCCACATAATGCGTTGGTAGAGCGTGTTGCCAACTTGATGCTGCGAGAAGGCCGCATTGTGTGGACAGGACTTCCTCTGCGCGCTCAACTTGCCGGAGGAGGTGAGGAAGCAGGGTCTTGGCGCATGTGCATGCCTGACGTGTTTTCTATCCGGAACACCTCGGTGGCCAGTTATCTTGAGCCCATCGTGCACGAGATCAAGGTGAGCCGTGCGGACCTGTTGGGGGACCTGAAGGTCCCAGAAAAACGTCAAGCCTATCTGGCGTTAGGTGGCCAATGCTGGTACGTCCTTGGGACCAACGCCAAGGGCACGCCAATTGCAGAACCTGATGAGGTACCACCGGAGTGCGGGGTGATGGTCGACTCCGATGGAAAACTGTTAGTAGCTCGTACTGCCCCAAAGCGCGAGGCGAGGCAACTCGGATTTCACATATGGATGGCATTGGCCAAAGCTGCCACTATCCGAGGTTGCGAAGACTACACCAATATATTGAAACAGATTGAATAGCACCAAACCTAGAGCAATTACAGGTAAATATCTGTACCCACCCGCCATTGCGACCTGCTTCGAACTCGCGAAAACTCTTAAATCCCAAAATTTCATCAAAAAGTTCGCGAATTCCGGATTGCCGTCAAATAACTCAAATTTCTTAGTCACAATGAACATACGCGATATGGATTGCGATTAAGGAGCAAGTATGTTATCAAACAACCTACAGCAAGAAAATGAAGCCTTGCATGAACATGGCAAGAATCAAACTGAAGAGCAAACACTGATCCGCTTGCCACAGGTATTGCGGATATTTCCAGTATCCAAGACCGTTTGGTACCAAGGGATTAAGGATGGAATCTATCCACGAGGAACAAAGATAGCCCGACGATCGGTGGCGTGGAGCAAACCGCAGATTGAAGCACTTTGCCAGAAGTTCTTGAACGGCGAAAGATAGCTCATGAAGCAGCTAAAGATCCATGCAGTTATCTAATGAGGATTAACACGCAGAATATCTGCGTGTTAATCTCCTTGACGCGTCGATAGAATTTTTTATTAGAAATCTAGATCGAGTTCCAAACAACAGCAAAAAATTGCCAGTTTCCAGAAAATCGCCAAAATTCTGATTTTATTTGTTCACAATATATCACATACCTCAGTTTTCGAGGGAATACTTTGAACAAATAACATGGCAACACATAAATTGACGGACACCCTTCTTAGATCACTCAAAAGTGATGATCCCCGCATTCGCATTCCAGACGGTGCAGGTCTCTATATTAAACATCTACCAAGCGGGAAATTCGCATTTCGCTTTGATTATTTTCGGGATGGTCGATGCAACACCATTTCCATGGGTGTATATCCTCAAACATCTCTGGCGCTTGCGCGGGAAAATGCAGCGGCTGCAAGGCAGCTTTTGGCTCAAGGCATTGACCCCAGCGAGGAAAGAAAGTCGAAAAAAAGAGCAGCTAGGCAGGAGCGTATTAACGCTGAGCGCAGGAGAAACGGGGAACCTCTGGAGGGCACACTACATGCCAAAGCGCTGGCCTATGTGAAATTCAAGTCGAATCCAGCTCAGAAAAATTCCTGGAGCAAGGATCATACAGAAGCAGTCATGTGTCGGCTTCGCGTGCATGTTATTCCTGCGATTGGTCACCTGTACCTATCGGAGTTGACTCCGCCCATTCTACTTGCAGTTATTCGCAAAATTGAAGCTGCAGAGAAATTTGAAACAGCCTCTCGTGTATTGGAGCACTGTAGTTGCATTTGCCGATTCGCGATCGCAGAAGGTCTTATGTCCTCGGATCCATGCAGGGACCTGCGTGGCGCTCTTATTACACCCGATGCAAGCAATCACTTTGCAGCGATTCTTAAGCCACCGATGCTAGCGGACTTTATTCAACGCGCCAATTGTTATTCTGGCCTTGCGTCCACCCGCCTAGCGCTTATTTTGAATGTGCACTTGTTCAGGCGCTCCAACGAGCTTCGTAACGCCGTATGGAGTGAGTTTGACCTAGAAAACAGTGTATGGTCTATCCCTTCTCAGCGGATGAAGGGCACACGAGCAAAGAAAAATCTCAACATTCCTCACCTTGTACCCCTGTCGAGTCAAGTTGTTGAAATGCTAAGGGACTGGCGCGAGCTGAATCCCAATTCAAAATTTGTATTCCCCAACGCAAAGGGCAAGGCACTTACCGGCGAAACGCTAACCAAAGCTCTTCGCCGCCTGGGATACGCGAAGGAAGAGGTATCCATTCACGGATTTCGCTCTACCGCCCACACGCTGCTTTCTGAAGTGCTCGGATATGACTCCCGCATCATTGACGCGCAACTCGCGCATGTGGTCGACAATCCTCTGGGTGATGCATATGCCCGTTCAACATGGATGCTCCAGCGAGGCCGCATGATGCAAGCATGGTCGGACTATATTGAACGCATTTCGCAATCGCAGCGCTTCGATGCCGGCTCATTTGAAGTGAATGTAGAGGCACTGCCATCCACGGCATTGCCGTTTGACATGCACATCTCAGCTCAGAACGCAGCACAAACATACTCATCACCGTTCTAGCTGCGCAATGGCGCCCATATCGACCCCGCCCAGACTACCTTCAACTGGGCGGGCCACATCCTCTCGACAGATGCAAGAACCAACCTTGGCTTCGATGGATGATTTACTCCAACAGTCGACTCGATAGTGCGCGACCAGCCGAGTGAGCGGTGCACAAAACCCGAGTATTCCACTCGGTTTGGTAGCCGCTCAATCCCTCGAAGTCACGGTGAGGATTTTCAGTAACTTCAATTCCAGCAGTTACTGATATAACGCCTTCATTAAACATTGCTAAGCTTAAGAAAACTGTTTTGCATGATATTCTGTAAGCACGTCCTTCATTCAATGCATATCAAATGGCCTCTCCAAACAAGTTGCATCAAACAGAAACAACATTGCTTTTTCAGCAGCTCTCAACTTACAAAAGCCATATACATTCACGTGGTCGGATTTTTATTGGGATAAACGGTTTTAAGGGTGGCACTGGCAATTCGTATCTTGCTATAGCCCTAACGGCGGCTGCAATTCAACTTGGTTACAAAGTAGCCCACGTTATCACTCATCGGGAATGTCAAAACAATATTTTGAAAGAATTAGAAGATTACGATTTCAGCAACTCACCACTCCGAGTATTTACATCAGTTCATGAAGCGATAGAGAGCATCAAGACTTTTGACTCCGATTTCGTCATCTGTGATCTTCCGAACGGCTCCTACAGAGGATCACAACGATATCGTGATATCGAAGAGCTTTTAGAACCACTTCTCGATGTGTTTTTACATCCGGTCACTTTTGAAACTCCATTTAATCATCTGGGCACATTGACCAACATACAAACGGAACACCCCCTACCTCTTCATCGGCGGTGGGTAGTGCCTTTGTGTCAAACCCTAAATCCAATGCAATCCTATGGAGCGGTTGCAGACTTTGAAGAATACTCACACATCATAAGTAATGTCATCCTATTTGAAAGATCGCCATTCACCTTCAACCTGAACAGTCCAAAGACTCCGATTATGATTGCCGATGAAATTAGCCTCATTAGATATGAATATCTACTAAGGCAAACAATCAATATTGCCCTGTGTTACAGCATGGAGGAACGACTTACTTCACTCAATCCATATCATGAAGAGGTGGCGAATGAAATCTCTACTTAACTAGTGAAAAAAAGTGATTATCAGAAAAATGCCAAAATTGTGATGGAACTTCGTGTCAAAATTGACTCAAACCTCGTGGATTGCATGGCCTTTTCTCCACCCATTAATACGGTTCTTTTTAGTCTTCTTCGATGGCGTATTTATGGCATTGTTGGATCTGGTGGAGTCCTCGTTTTCGAGTCACCAAAGTCGGGCTTTGTCAAAGTAACCAACCCAATAACATCCTGGGACCCAATTACCGGATGACTGGCAACCTCATCTGGGCAGCAGTACATCCTTATAGGGAAGCAATCGGAAAATGCTTTCGATTTCGTGAAGGCCCTGATGGAACCAAGCGCTGGAATAACCGGGTATTAGGTCATTTTCATGACAGGTCAAACATATGCGTAACCTGGTTTTCATAGACGCTATCTCCGAACTCGCACCCAGAGTGGAGCAACAGTCGAGAGTTAGGACATACCGATGGAAACTATATGAACGGAGCGGCTACATCATGCTCGTTTGTGAACTTCCGGACACAGGACGGATACGGGTGTCAAGCCCCGTTGCCAGCATCAACCAGAAAGAAGGACTGATAATCACAGAGTCCGGACGCGTCTATGAGCTTTTTGACAGCGAAGCCGAGGAGACTTTGGACCTTGAGCTTGCACTGATGCGATCTGGACTCGGGGAGTCCTATCAAATCTAAGTTATCTTGGGCGTTCAATTTGAATGACCGCTGACGGTGGCGAGGAGCACCGACCACGAGCCAAGAGCCGCTATTGGGGACCGCGGCCCGGAAGCGGCCGTCCGGCGAGCCAAATTCTTCATTCCGGTCATACGCTCGGGAAAATGCCATCCGTGGCCTTGGACTGCTCTTTTGCAGCGATAACACTTACTCAGGTCAACACTGATCCAGCCAAATTATCTTGCCGCAGCTCCACGCCGCGTAATGGTTTGATTCATTGATTCAATGGACCTTCTTTTATTAGCCAGATGAAACATGCCTTTAAGTGCAGTTACTTCGCTTGTCGCCACCACGAACTCATACCGGCCTGACGCAATCTGCACGAACTCCACCCTGTCGCCAGCATTAATCTTAAGAGCATGGCGTATTTCAACAGGAAGGGTAATTTTTCCTCCTGACGTGACTGTGGCTGTTGGCATGTTTAGTTTCCTTTTTCTTGTTCTATGGTAGGGAATTTCATGGGTTTAGACAAACTTGCCTATGCAGCCACTGCCTGAAGTCTGTCAGTTCCATGGCAATTCCATGGCTCATTTGCGAGCCGCTCCCCTCCTTGAGGTGCTGCTGGTCTGGGCGCCTAGCAGGGCCTACCCATGCTGAGCAGCGGTAGCTGCGAGTCGGGCGGAGGTTGAACGATTCGGTGCAGTAGATCTAATTTCCCCATTTGCGAGTCATTTTTCGTATGAATGGGGAAATATTATTAGAATCAATGAATTATGTCGTTCAATAGAGTTGACTTCACGCCCTTCCCTCAGGATTCAGGACGCGTGATCGCAAACCTTGAGACTGCGTACGAGCAGTGGCTCGATGCCCGACAGCAGCTCACCCGAATGCCGGTGTCCATGTATTGGAAAGATGTTGGTGGGGTTGAGTACCTCGGTGTGAAAATGACATCGAACTCCGCTGGAACAACAGGCGGCGCTCGTTCAAGTGAAACCGAGGTCGAGTACGAAAGATTTCATGCCGAAAAGCTGGCTTTGAAGCAACGTGTCGCTAAAGCTAACGAGCTGATCGGCGAGCGCAGTGGACAGTATCGTGCTCTGCGTCTGCCAGTCCTTGCTGATCGCCAGGGAGAATTGTTGAGAGCTCTCGACATTGAAGGTTTGCTGCGTAACGATCTGCTCGTTGTCGGAACGAATGCGTTTTATGCCTACGAACTGCTCTGTGGGGTCAAGTTCCCAACAAGTAATGAGGAAACGGGGGACTTTGATTTGGCATGGTGCAGAGGAACCAAAGCATCCCTCGCCGCAGCAACATGCAACGCCAAGGTTGAGCGAAAGTCTCTGCTCTCTGTCCTTCAAGGTGTCGACTCAACATACAAAGTCAACCCAAGAAAACGCTATCAGGCGATCAACTCCGATGGTTACGTGGTCGAGTTGCTGGCAGCCCCTAGCCTAGCTCCACTACCGAAGTCCGAGGCATTCAAGCCGATGCTTTCTCTCATTGAGCATGAATGGTTGTTGAAGGGACGTCCCGTTGCGTTCGTGGTCGCCACAGTACGGCGCCGGGCATGCCCAGTTTATGTTCCCGATCCGCGCTGGCTGGGATTACACAAGCTATGGCTCTCCAGCAAGCCCGATCGTAGGGAATCGAAGAAGCTGAAAGACAAACGCCAAGGCGAGGTGCTGCTGGATGCATGCCGGTATTTCTTGCGGGATCAGTATCCTATGGGCATCGATTTTGTGCTCGACTTGCCAGCGGATTTACACGACATTTTTCACGAATGGGCCAAACAAGCGGGGTATGACCCCATGAGTCCAGATTTGGAAGAACCTGAGCCGCCTGCAAATCAAGGCCTGACGCCGCGCCGTTTCCGGCGGTAGGCAAATTTGTTTGCCGTGCCCAAGCCTTGGTAACTGGTCAAACACTTCGGCATGCTATGTCCACACCAACGGACACCAAACTACAACAATCCAAATTGAACGACGGCAATCTGGCAGCACGATCGGAGGTTGATACTTCCGGAATGAGCCACCTGCGGTCATTGACCAGTGGCGGCTTTAGAGGTGCTCAATTGGGGGGTAAGTGCAGCTCCACTATTTGGCTGCAGGGCATTCGGAGGTA